>Ga0181535_10002818_pt1 | contig 20757 bp, 19 predicted proteins | sample PEATcosm2014_Bin_44_FD_119774 | JGI IMG/M metagenome (GOLD analysis project Ga0181535, IMG submission 119774) | Peatland microbial communities from MTU Mesocosm Facility, Houghton, MI, USA - PEATcosm2014_Bin17_30_metaG | ecosystem: Environmental > Terrestrial > Soil > Wetlands > Peat | place... | reverse complement strand
TTGTACTGCTTCTTCCGCTTGAGGTGGAAGACGAGAATCTTGTCGCCGCGGCCTTCGCCGAGCACTTCCGCGGTTACCTTGGCGGTGGAGGGCCTGGCGACGGTTCCGGGTTCACCGGAGACGGCGATCACGTCGCTGAACTCGACGGTCTGCTTGTCGGAGGCGACACTCTCAATCTTGACGACGTCGCCGGGAGCCACCCGGTACTGTTTGCCGCCGGTGCGAATAACTGCGTACATAAGAACTCCTTCAGCGCCGCGGCTATGCACGGGACGCATACGACCTAAAATCCGTGTGCTCAGGTGGGGCGGATACAGACGGTAACTGCATCGGGATCAGGGCCGCACACACGCCATCCACACATCGTCATGGCGGTGAACCCAACAGACACCCGCACACCCCGAAGGGAGTGCATCGCCAAACCTTATGATTCTATCGTCAAAGTGGGGGCGGGGTCAATTTGACTGTGGTTCGTGCGGTGTCCAAATTTGAACGCTGCCTTGCGAAGGGTGAACGGTGGGAGTGAGTTCGCCGCCAAATCCTTTGGTTAAAGGCTATACGCCAGCGGGTGCCTGGGCTCGTAAAGCATGATGTCATCCGCGCCAGGTACGGCCATCATGATCACGAGTCCGTACCCTTGATCCCGAACTTCGCCGTGGAACTCCGCTCCTTTGCCTTTCAGATCAGCGACTGTGCTTGAAATGTCGTCGCACATCAGGGAGATCAGGTGGTGCCGCGGCGAATCGTAAGTCTTGCCATCGTAGACGCTGTGGGTCGGGTGCACGCCCAGCTCACTCCGTCCGGACTTGAAGATCAGCCAACCATCGCCTCCGCCTGCCGCATCCTCAACGTGGGGCCAGCCGAGGACGTCGCGAAGGAATGCGCGCGTTGCGGGGGGATCGTCGGAATAAATCAGGGTATGGATACTGGTGATCATCGGACTGACCTCCTGAAAACGCCCGAATCTTGCTCTTTCATTCTATTGCTAATCAAGAAGCCGTTCTTTGCGCTGGAGATCGAAATCGGAACTCTATCGCGGTTCGGAGGGGCTCGGGCGGGGGCCTCGCTATACTTTCCCCATGCAATCGGACAGTCAGCCTGGGCGGCAGCCGGTAAGTATTGTGGTGACCGTGCTGAACGAGGCCGCGGAAATTGAGCGCGGCGTCGAGAGCCTGCTGGCCCAGTTGCCTTCGGCGACGGAGGTGATTGTGGTGGACGGGGGCTCGACGGACGGGACGTGGGAATGGCTTGCCGGGATGCAGACGAAAGACCCGCGGCTGGTGGCGATCCGCGATGAGACGTGCAGCTTGAAGCATTCTGCGGGGCCGGTGTCGCGGGGGAGGAATGTGGCGATTGCGGCGGCGCGGACGGGGACGATTGCGACGGCGGATGCGGGATGCACCTATGCACCGGACTGGCTCGCCAATCTGACGGCGCCGCTGGTTGCCGGGCAGGCGGAGTACGCGCTGGGCGGCTCGTGCCTGGATCCGGCGGATCATACGGTGTGGGATGTGGCGTCGGCGCCGTTTTTCAGCATCAAGCTGGGAGCGGAGGAGCCAACGAAGTCGTGCACGGCGCGGTCGATGGCATTTACGCGGGCGTTGTGGGAGCGGATTGGGGGGTTCCCGGAGTCGGTGCTGGTGGGCGAGGATACGCTATTCGATTTCGCTGCCCGCAGGCTGACGGCGCCGGCGTTTATCGTCAATGCCAAGGCGATCTATTCTCCGCGCAACTCGTTCAGGGCAGCAACGCACCAGATGGCGCGCTATGCGGTGAGCGATGGGAAGGCGCGCGTGCGGTGGGCGCGGCTGTTTCGCAACGCGGCGCGGTGCGGGCTGGAGGTGCTGGCGCTGGCGTGCCTCTGGTGGAGCGTGGTTCCGCTGCTGGTGGTGCTGGCGCTGGAGTCGTGGTATGCCTACCACCGGGACTGGAGGTTTCTGCTGCGGTTCGGCGCGAAGGCGGTGCTGGCGCGGTTTGTGTTTTCAGTGGCCGTGCCGTGGGTGGTGGCGGCGAACCATGTCTATGGGTTGTTTTCGAGCAAGCCGCAGACGAATAAGCAGAACGGGTGAAGGCAGTTTTCAGCTCTCAGCTCTCAGCTTTCAGCTCTCAGCTCTCAGCTCTCAGCTCTCAGCTCTCAGCTCTCAGCTCTCAGCTCTCAGCTCTCAGCTTTCAGTTGTCAGTTCTTTGTAACCCGTTCTTCTTGTTGTAACCCGTTCTTCTTGTTGTAACCCGTTCTTCTTGTTTTCTCCTGGTGGCTATCCGGCAGGGACGACGTAGAACAGAATTGCGAAGTAGTGGGCGATGCTGCCGGCGAGGACGAAGATGTGCCAGGCGGCGTGAAAGTAGCGGCGGCTGTCGAGGGCGAAGAAGACGATGCCCAGCGTGTAGGCGAGACCGCCGGCACCGAGCCAGGCGAGGCCGTTCCAGCCAATGGCGTGGACGATGGGACGAACCGCAAAGACAATGAACCATCCCTGCAAGAGATAGACCACGGCTGACAGGACGGCGAGACGCCCCTTTCTGAAGCGCTCCATGGCGATGCTTTTGAAGACGACGCCGGCGATGGCCAAAGACCACTCCACCGAAAAGACAAACCAACCGAGTGGACCGCGCAAGGAAACGAGCGTGAAGGGGGTATATGTGCCGGCGATGAGCAGGTAAATGGAGGAGTGGTCGAGGATGTGAAAGACAGGACGGGCGCGGGTGCGGACCAGGGAGTGGTAGAGCGTGGAGCAGAGATACACGAGGATGAGGGTGGCACCGAAGATGGAGCAACTGACGACGTCCCAGGCCGAGCCGCGGGTAGAGGCAACGATGAGATAGGCGGTGCCGGCGATGGCGAGAGCTGCGCCGATGCCGTGGGTGATGGCGTTGGCGAGGATGTCGCCGAGGTGATAAACGTCGAGATTTGCCGGGTGGCTGGCGGTGTGGGACACAGGTTGATGATAGTCCCGGGAGACAGCGGAGCTAGCGCGGGTTAGCGGAGCTAGCCGAGAGCTTATGAGGGGCATTTTTGCGACTGGCGTAAGAGAACCTTCCTTGGAGGTCTTTCGTTTGGAGTCTTCTTAGAATTGACGCGGGTTGGGCGGGGCTCTGTTTGCAACATCTTCCGGTGCGCCTTCGCGGCTGACGGATGGGGGGATGGGACGACGACTTTGAACGCAGTTGCGCAGTGGGCGAAACGCGAAGGCCGCAGTGAGGGATTGGGCAGGCTGGCGCCAGTTGAACGCGAAATGGCTGTTCGTGGGCGCAAAAAACCTGCTTTGACGGGACGGCTGACGGAGGTGGCGCTGGGGTATCAGCGGGTGCTGGAGGGGGATCCGCGCAATCCGGAGGCGCTGGTGGGGATGAGCCTGGTGGCGCTGGCGAGCCGGCAGACAGAGGCCGCTTTGAAGATGGCCGCGGCGGCGGTGGGAGTTTGTCCGGAGATGGGCGCGGCGTGGGTGGCGCTTGGGCAGTCGTACAGGGCCGCCGGGCGCGGCGCGGAGGCGGAGCGGGCGTACGAGCAGGCGATCCGGCTGGATGGAATGGATGCGCTGGCACGGCTGGGGCTGGGGGAGTTGCGGATTGCCGAGGGGCGCGCCGAAGAGGCGGCGCGGGAGTTTGAGCCGGCACTGAAACGGCAGCCGGCGTTGGCGGCGGCGCAACTGGGGCTGGGGAATGCTCTGGCGCTGGCTGGACGAAATGAGGAGGCGCTGGAACGGTATGAGCAGGCGCTGGCGTTGCGGCCGGGACTGCCTGAGGCGAACTACGCGGCGGGGTTTGCGCTGGCTCGGCTGGGGCGCGTGGATGAGGCGGAGGTGCGCTATCGGCGGGCGCTGACGGTGCGTCCGGATTTTGCGGCTGTGTGGGTGAGCCTGGGGAACCTGCTGCGCGAGCAGGGGCGCGATGTCTATGCAGAGGCGGCGCTGAAGAGGTCGGTGGAGTTGCGGCCGGACCTGATCGCGGGCTGGATCAATCTTGCGCTGCTGGAGCGGGAACTGGGCCGGCCGGCCGAGGCTGAAGCGCATCTGCGGAAGGCCTTTGCGCTGAATCCGGGGCAGGTGGAGACGCTGGTGGCCTGGTGCCAGTTTCGCGCGGCAGAGCGGGACATGGCCGGTGCGTGGGCGTGGCTCCGGTGGGCGCTTCTGGTTGACGCCGACAACGCGGAAGCCGTGAATATGCACGGGATTCTGCTGCATAACGCGAGGAGATTTGCGGAGGCCGTCGAGATGTTTGCGCAAGCTGAGGCTTTGGGCAGCAAGGCGGCAGTTTCGAACCGGGGGAATTCGCTGCTGGACTTGGGGAAGATGGATGAGGCTTTGCAGGCTCATGAGGCGGCTGTGGAAGCCGATCCGGCGCATGCCGGGGCGCGGTACAACCTGGCTCTGACGCGCTTGCGGCTGGGCCTGTGGGAGCAGGGCTGGCAGGACTACGAGGCGCGATGGCGGTTCAAGGAGGTACATCGCGAGCGAAGGGTTTTCAAGCAGCCGCGGTGGCGGGGCGAGGCGCTGGAGGGGCGGCGGGTGTTGCTGCACGCCGAGCAGGGACTGGGCGACACCATTCAGTTTTGCCGCTATGCAACGCTGGTGGTGGCGCGGGGCGGGACGGCGATTCTGGAAGTGCAGGGACCGGTGGAGCGGCTGATGGGGTCGCTGGGCGCGGCACGGGCGGGACTGGTGGAAACGGCGCGGCTGGGAGCCCAGGCTCCGCTACGGTTTGATTTGGAATGCCCGCTGATGAGCTTGCCGGCGGTGTTCGGGACGACGGTAGATACGGTTCCGTGGGCGGGCGCTTACCTGGGCGCCGAGGCCCGGGCTGCGGAGCAGAAGCGGAGACAGTTTCCCAGCATTGGGACGGGGCCGCGCGTGGGCCTCGCCTGGGCGGGGAATCCTCGCTACAAGGCGGACCGGCTGCGGTCGGTGCGGGTGGAGAAGCTGTTGCCGCTGGTGCGGAAGCCGGGGATTACCTGGATCTCGCTGCAGAAGGGGGAGGCTGCGAAGCAATTGGCTGGCTTGCCGAGCGATGTGCTGGTGCTGGATGGTTCGAGCGGGGACAAGGATCTGGCGGAGACGGCGGCGCTGGTAGCCACGCTGGACCTGGTGATTACGACGGACACGTGCATTGCGCATCTGGCCGGAGCGATGGGCAAGCCGGTGTGGATATTACTGCCGCACCTGGGGGACTGGCGGTGGATGCAGGAGCGGGAGACGACGCCCTGGTATCCGACGGCGCGGCTGTTGCGGCAAAGCGAGCCGGGAGACTGGGCAGGGCTGGTGGAACGGGCGGCCGGGGAGTTGGAGGGCTTTGGGTTCGTCTGAATCGATACCATCTCTTGGTACAAAGCCCATATTTATCAGGCATCTGCAGGCTACCTGGGACGCGCGCCCCCTGAATTGGGCCCCTAACCTGAGGGGGCTTAAAAGTGATTTGCGAAAAAGGGCTTGACTTTCTATACTCTAATTTATAGAGTACTCTCTATTGAGGACGGCTCTATGAATGCGCCGATCCAGAGATTCAACCAGGAGGGGGACGATGGCGGAGAATTTTGAGCGGCAGGAGTTAAGCGAGCGGCTGAGCCTGATCGAAAGCATGATTGCCGAGGGGCGGCGAACGACCGAGAGCTGGGGCTGGACGTTTGTGCTGTGGGGGGTGGCTTATTACGTTGCGATCTTCTGGGCCACGGTGGGCCATAGCAATTGGGCGTGGCCGGTAACAATGGTGGCCGCCTGCATTGCGACGGTGGTGGTGGGCTCCATGAAGAGCCGCAATCGGCCCAAGACAAAAATGAGGCACGTCATTGTTTCCATCTGGATCGGGGTGGGCGTATCGATGTTTTTGCTGTTCTTTTCGCTGGGCACCAGCGGCAGGCTCGACCAGCACATCATGATGGCCTGCGTTGGAGCCATGCTTGGAACGGCGAATGCCGCATCGAGCCTGATTCTGAAATGGAAGATGCAGTTTGCCTGTGCGCTTGTCTGGTGGGGATTGACCGTGTTTGCCTGTTTTGGAAGTGGCGATGCGCTCACGGTTGTTTTTCTGGCGGCGCTTTTCTTCTGCCAGATCGTGTTTGGGGTTTACGCGATGATCTGCGAAGCGCGCAGGCGGCGGATGCAGGGCGGGATCGAGGGGGCGGCCAATGCCTGAGCTCCCGGAGCTGAATCCTGTGATTCACGGGAAGCTGCGCCTGGCGCTCTTATCGCTGCTGGTGGGGGTGGACGAGGCGGAGTTCACATGGCTGCGGGCGAAGACAGGCTCGACGGACGGCAACCTGGGCGCGCAACTGCAGAAGCTGGAAGAGGCGGGCTACGTGACGGTGGAGAAGCGGTTTGTGCAGCGCAAGCCGCAAACGCTCTATCGCATGACGGAGGCCGGGCGTGTGGCGCTGAGCGAGTATGTGCAGGCGCTGAAGGAACTGTTGGGCGGCGCGATCGGCGCATAACAAACAGAAGGAGAAACGAGATGCAAAACTTCCCCAACACAAATCAACTGAGTGGCCGGGCCATCGGCGCGATTTTCGGTGCATGTTTTGGAACGGGCTGGCTGTTTCTTGGGCTGGCGGCCAAGCAGATGATCAATCCGGCGACCGTGGCTGGAACGATGACGGGCATGACGGCCCTGCTTCTGACGGCGGCGTTGCTGCTGCGCCAGGCAAAGCGCTGGCCGCGTGTACCGAACAACCCTGCGATGGGGCGGGTGTTCGGATGGGTGAATGCGATCCAGTGGATCGCGATCGCGATTACGGCGTTCACGTTGGGCAGGCTGCATCGGGATGCCTACATCCCGTCTGCAGTTGCGGTCATCGTCGGACTGCACATGTTTCCGCTGGCGCGGCTTTTTCACTACCCGCTGCACTATGCGACAGGGACGGTGCTGGTGGGCTGGGCCGTCGCGACCGCGCTGTTTGTGCCGGTGAATGAGATGCAGGGGGCTGCGGCGCTGGGGACGGGGATCATTCTGTGGCTGAGCGCGGTAGTTACGTTGACGATCGGGCTGAGGGCGGCGGGAGGCCGGCTCTCGATCGAGACGCCTACGGGTGGCGCGTTGGAAAACGAAGGATAGATGGCTCTAGGGCAGTGCGCCTTCTACCAGGAAAAGGCGAGACCGCGCAGAGCGCAACCGAAGTGGAGCGACGGCGCGGTATTCGGGCGAAGACTCAAACTGCTCTGCAACCGCAAGGCTTGGGAATTCAATCACGATGAAACGGCCGGTGGGAGCCTTGCCCTCAAGCGGCACGACACGGCCGGCGCGCACGAGATATTTTCCGCCAAAGTGCGCGACCACGGGCGAGACCGCGGCGATGTATTTCTGGTAAATGACGGGGTCGGTCACGTTGACTTCAGCAATAGCGTACGCTTTGGGCGCGGCATGAGCGGTTGCGGCGACCGTGCAAACCATAACTAGAGAGAACAGCAGGCTGCGCGTGCGCAGGCTTGGGAACTTTTCCCTACAAAGGTTCTATCACTGCGAACGGGCGGTAACCGGGAATTGCGCAAGCTCGTTGCGTACCCGATCCATCACCGCGAGGTAATAGGCGAGGTTGTGGATGGTGTTGAGAATGGCCGAGAGCGACTCGCCAGCCTGCATGAGATGGCGGAGGTAGGCGCGGGTGTAGCGCCGGCAGACTGGACATGGGCAGGTGGGATCTGGGGGCGACTGGTCTTCCGCGTACCTTTTTGCCTTGATGTTGAGCCGGCCTTCGCTGGTAAAGAGCAGGCCGTGGCGCGCGGCGCGGGTGGGCAGCACGCAATCCATCATGTCGACACCCATGCGGGCGTACTGCTCAATCTCGTCGGGATAGCCGACGCCCATGACGTAGCGCGGCTTGTCTTTGGGGAGCAGGGGCAGAACCTCGGCGATCATCTCGAGGGTGAGGTCGCGGGGTTCTCCAACGCTGAGGCCGCCGATGGCGTAGCCGTCAAAATCCATTTCGACGAGACGCTCGGCGCACTGACGGCGGAGATCGGTGTACATGCCACCCTGGACGATTCCGAAGCATTGCATGCAGCGGCCTTTAGGATCAGTCCATGGGGCCTCAGAGCGGTGTGCGCGGAAGTGGGAAAGCGAGCGATGCGCCCATGCCATGGTGAGGCGGAGACTTTCTTCGGCGCGGGCGCGGGTGGCGGGGTACTCGGTGCACTCGTCGAAAGACATACACACGTCGGCGCCGAGGGCGATCTGTACGTCCATGGAATGCTCAGGCGTGAAGAAGTGGCTGCTGCCGTCGAGATGCGAGCGGAAGCGGACGCCTTCGTCGGAGACCTTGCGGAGGGCGCTAAGGGAGAAGACCTGAAAGCCGCCGGAGTCGGTGAGCAGGGCGCGCGGCCAACTGATGAAGCGATGCAGGCCGCCTAGGCGGCGGATGGTTTCGTGGCCAGGGCGGAGGTAGAGGTGATAGGTGTTACCGAGAATGATTTCTGCGCCGAGAGCTTCGAGCGTGTCCTGAGGGACGGCTTTGACGGTGCCTGCGGTGCCGACGGGCATAAAGACGGGAGTCTGGATGGTGCGGTGCGACAGATGGAGCTGGGCACGGCGGCCGCCGGCCTCGGTTTCCGCAAGAATCTCGAAGAGTGAACTCACTTCTCGATTTTACCGGGGCCAAAGCGGAGATTTGCGTATCGCTTCTTACAGTGCTTCTGCGAAGGAGAACAGGGAGTGGCGCCGAATCGAGGAACTGGCGCGCACATTTGCTATTTGCCTGATGCGCCGAGATGGATCTGGAATCCGAAGCGGGCTGTGCGCGGAGCGGCGAGAGTGGTGGTGGGAGTTTTGGAGACTTCGATCTGGCGATCGAAGAGGTTTTCTGCGGCGGCGAAGAGTTCGAGGCGCTTGCCGATGGTGTGGGAGGCGTAGGCGTCGAGACGGAAGTAGCCGTGCAGCAGGTACGCGTTGGCATCGTCGTCGAATTGGCGGCCGCTCAAGCGGCTCTGGAGGCTGAGAGCGCCAAGTTTGGGGCGTGAGGCGCGGAGATTGAGCGAGGCCATGTTGCGGGCGACTTCGGGTATCCAGTTGTCGCGATCCAGGGCGCCGCGGCTGACGGTGGCGTGCGCGTATTGATAGCCACCGTCGACCGTTAACCAATTGCGCGGCGCGAGTTCGAAGTCGACGGCGAGGCCGCGGCTCTCGATTTGGCCGAGGTTTTCGCGGACCAGCAAAATCGGCGAAGAGGTGGGGTTGACGGTGACGGCGACGATGGGGCGATCGACCTGGGTGAGGAAATAACTTGAACGGATGACGCCCCAGTTCCATTGCGTGGCGATGCCAGTTTCCCAGCCCGTGGCGCGCTCGCTGAGCAAGTTGCCGTTGGGGTTGGTCAGCTTGTTGCCAACTTGCGTGGAGCGGTAAAGCTCGCTGGGGGTGGGGGCGCGAAAGGCGCGGAAGCCTGAAGCCGAGAGGGCCCAGTGCGTGGAGAGCTTGCGCGAAAGACCGAGGCGGGGATCGAAGAGGCGCTCGTCCCGCTGGATTGGCTGAGTGGGGGTGGGTATCCAAGCCGCGCCGGACCAGAGGAGTTGGCGACCGTCGTAGTTCTGGTACCAGTCCATGCGGGTTGAGGCGGCGAGGGTCCAGGCGTTGTGGACCCAGAGGGCTTGAACGTAAGCAGCGGAGTCGCGCTGGTGGTCATGGAGGTTGGTGAGGGCAGCGGAAGAGCCGTAGGTTTGTTCGCGGTCCCAGATGCGAACGTCGTGGACGTCGGCTCCGGCGATGAGAAGCAGGCCGGCGCCGACGGGCTGACTCCAGTGGGCGGCCGCACCGAGCTCGTTGACTGGGATGTAGGCGAAGCGCGTGGGGGTCTCGCCGCAGCGATAGGCACAGGTGGGGTTGGAAGCGTTCGGCAAATTACTGAGGCTGGAAAAGGTTTGACGGTAGCGCTCGGACGAACCATAGACGCGGGCGACGAGGGAAGCACTGTGCGGGGCCTGCCAGTCGGCGCCGGTTGCGTAGCGGACGAGGCGGGTTGCGTCGATCTGGTACGGCGTGCCGTTGTGGCGGAACTCGTTAAAGCCGCTGGCGCGTGCGAAGAGGCGCAGTGCGTTGCGGTTGTACTCGGCAAGGAGCAGTGCATTCTGACTGTGAACATTGCTGGCTACATCGACAGGGCCGCGTTGGGAGGGAGCCTCCTGAATAAAGCCGTCGGTACCGATGAGGCCGCCGGAGGTGAGCGCTCCCCAGGGACCGTGGGTGGCTTGGAGCAGCAGGCTGGTGTCGTAGGTTCCTTCGCCGCCGTAGGAGGAGCGGAGTTCTGCCTGTCGGGATGTGGGGCGGATGGGGATGACGTTGATGACGCCGCCAATGGCGCTGGAACCATAGAGCGAGCTGGCGCCGCCACGGACGAGCTCGATGCTTTGAATGGCGAGTTCGGGCTGCTCCTGCCACTGGATCCAGCCGCCGATGGGGTCGTTGAGGGGTACGTCGTCGTCGGTGACAAGCGTGCGGCTGGCGGAGGTGGAGCCGAGGCCGCGCAAGCTGACTCCCTGGGATGTGGGGTTGGCGACGAGCGAACTGGAACGGCGGAAGAGTTCAAGGCCGGGGATCTGGCGGATTTGTCCGTCGAGAGTGATGGCCGGGGTTTCGCTGAGGACGCGCTGGGAGAGAAGCCGCGTCGTGGAGGGGCTTTCAAGAGTGCCGAGAGGCGTGCGGTAGGCAGTGACAGTGACGGTGGTGGTTGAGGATGCGGGCGCGGAGGTTTGGCTGCTAAGGCTCGCCGGGATCAGGGCCGCGGGGGCAAGCAAGAGGAAGCCAAAGATCGCTTTGGATGGGGAAGACTGCATCGATTTTGCTGCCGGTGGTGGGGAAAAGGCGCCTGAGCAATTGTGACATGGTGTCTCCGGTGCGAGGGTCGAGGGCCTGCGGCGCGATTTCGTTGAGCGGGACGAGGACGAAGGCGCGCTCGGCGAGGCGCGGGTGCGGAATGACAAGGTTAGCTCCACCCACAACGAAATCGCCGTAGAGCAGGATGTCGAGATCGAGGGTGCGCGGGCCGTTGGCGATGCTGGTGGCGCGGTTACGGCCAAAGTCCTTTTCGATGAGTAGAAGGGCTCCAAGCAGTTCGACGGGGGGCAGGTCCGTTTCGAGGGCGGCGGCGGCGTTGAGAAAGCGGGGCTGCGGCGCGAAGCCGACAGGCGTGGTGGAGTAAAGCGAGGAGCGGGCATGGACACGACCAAGGGATTCAAGGCGCGCTGCCGCGGCTGCCAAGGTAGCATCTGGCGGCCCGGCGGGGCTGGGCAGATTGGCGCCCAAGGCGATGTAGGCAGTGCGCATACTGCTCAAGGGTATCGCGAAAGCGGTCCGCGGGCGGGTAAGGTAGAAAGAGATTGGCAAACCCGAATCTGCTAGCATCCTTGTTGGAGAATCTACAGGATGGATGCATTGAACAATGCGGGCCTTGGGGCCCGGCGGAATGAAGATATCGCACTGGATCTGCTGAAGTTTGTGGCAGGGACGGCGGGGATAGGCAAGCCTGCCTCGCCTTCAACAGGGTTCACCGGCACGGCCGCCCCGAAGCCTGAGGAACACGTTGCGCAACTGCTGGCGCTCTACGGCCGCTGCCTGAAGGCGGTGGAAGGCAAAACGCCGGAAACAGGGGTTACGAAATAGCAAGCGGAACCACTTTGCGAGTGGCGGTGGCCGGGGCCGGCGCGTTTGGACGCAACCATCTGCGCGTATACAGGGAACTGGAGACGGCCGGCCTGGGCGTGGCTCTTGTGGCCGCCGTTGAGCCGGATGCGGCGCGGGCCGCGGACGCCGAGGCCAGGTATGGGATTCCTGTCTTCGCATCCATCAACGAGTTGCTCTCGGCCGATCTGAAGCTGGACGCGGCATCGGTTGCAGTGCGAACGGTGCAGCATCATGCGGGGGCGGCGGCACTGCTGGATGCGGGGCTGGATCTGCTGGTGGAGAAGCCGCTGGCGACGAGCCTGGCGGAAGCCGACGACTTGATTGAGCGTGCGGAAAAGGGCGGGCACGGCAAGGACAAAATCATCATCCAGCCGGGGCACCTGGAGCGCTTCAATCCGGCAGTGCTGGCCGTGGAACCGAAACTGCGGCGGCCCATGTTCTTTGAGTCGCACCGGCTTTCAGTATTTACGCCGCGGGCGCTGGACGTGGATGTGGTGCTGGACCTGATGATCCACGATCTGGACATTGTGCTGACCTTTGCGCGCTCTGCCGTACGCGAAGTCCGCGCAGTGGGACTGCCGATCCTTTCGCCCAATGTGGACATTGCGAATGTGCGGGTGGAGTTTGAGTCGGGATGCGTGGCGAACTTTACAGCTTCGCGGGTTTCCACCGAACAGGTGCGCAAGCTGCGGTTCTTTGAGCCGCGGCAATATGTGTCGATCGATTATGCGCGGCGGGAACTGCTGGTGATTGGCGTGGATGGCAAGGTGCCGCCGGAGATTGCAGCGGCGATTGCGGCGGGAAAGATCGATCCGGAGACGCTTAAAAAGCTGGCAGCGGCAGCGGGCGGGCCGGGGCCAGGGCTGAGTTTCAGCAAGCCCAAGGTTCATGAGGGCGAACCGCTGCGGCTGGAGATTGAGTCGTTCCTAGACGCGGTGCGGACGCGGAGTGAGCCGAGAGTGACGGCGCGACAGGGGCGGGAGGCACTGGCGCTGGCGCTTGAGATTGAGGCGGCGATGGAGACCCATGCGGAGCGCGCGGGACTGAAGGATTTTTTCAGAGCGGGTCTGTAGCGAGAAAAGCAGCTTTCCCCTGAAAGCTGCTTTACGCGATTCCCAATACTCCATTCAAATAGTTCACGATGTACTTCCAGACAAGGTAATAGCCTGCGACCGCGGCCAGAAAGACGACGGCGACGTATGCGTAGGGAATCTGGCAAGCCTGGAACCAGGTGATGCCGTGCGCGCCGAGTTGCAACATGCCGAGACAACTGGCAACCAGGCCTCCAATGGGCGCACCGATGAAGGGCAGGATGGCGCCGTGGAGCCCGATGGGCATGCTGGTGTGCGGGTGCGACCAGAGAAAGAGCATGTTCCAAAGACCAAAGAGCGAGGGCACGACGGCCATGGGGAAGATGATGAAGCGCTCAATGGGAATGGGCAGGTCGAGCACAAGGCGCAGGGTGATGAATCCGATGAGGATGATGGGCAGCACCAGCGAGGGGACGAAGACACCGGCGAGATAGGCGCGAAGATAAGGATGCGTGTTCATTGGTTCTCCTTTTGCGGGTTCCTGGTTCGCAATTTGGGCTGTGGCGCCTGTGAACTGCGAACCCTTAACCATTTCGATCACAGGTAGTAAAGAAGCAGTGGAAGCGAGGCCGGGAAAGCAACGGCGACCAGGGCGAGGCCGGCGGCAAGAGCCCAGTCGAACCAAACCCAGCGCGAGCGCGGCTGCGCGGCGGCCTGGCTATCGAGACGGCGGAGCACGGCGGGCCACAGGTCGCGTTCGGGGCCCGGTTCGGCGTCAACGGGCGGCAAGGCCTGTCGAAGCAAATTCTTGATCTCTTCCTCATCATGGGCACTCATGGTTTGATTCCCTGCCTTTCAAGGTCTTTCCTGAGCAATCGAAGAGCGCGAAAGACGCGCAGTTTTACAGCGGTGACTGAGATTCCGAGAGCCTCTGCCACTTCTTTGTGTGGCCGCTCTTCAACAACTGAGAGGACAGCGGCGACTCGGAGCGTGGGCGGAAGGCGCGCAAACGCCTGCGCGGTTTTTGAACGGATCTCCGCTGTGACACCGGGATCGGCAGACCGCCCTGTGCTCCGCTTCGCCAGCATCTCTTCAGTCAGTTCGCTCTCGGGCCGCCGGGCGCGGAGCCAATCCAAAGCGGCGCGCGTGGCAATGCGGCGTGCCCAGGGCTCAAATCCGCGCGCGGCCTCGAAGCGGGCGTGGGCCTTGAAGATGCGCCAGAAGGTTTCAACCGTCAGATCTTCCGCGGCCGCTGGATTGCGAACGATGCGCAAAATCCGCCCGTAGACGGCGCGCTGATGGAGGCGGAAGAGCTCTTCGAAGGCATCGACGTCGCCCAGGCGGAACCTGTCCAGGGGATCAGCTGAGTGAACCAGCGCGCCGCTCGGCCAACTGCTCATTCGGCTTTCCCTTCCTAAACCTGCTTACGAGAGAAGACGAACAAAGGTTACACGGAAATGGGCGAGGGGCCGATGCGGTGCTTTGCTCTTAAGTCGGCTAACCGCCTTAGGGCTGTGCGCTTGACTCGGGTTTCCGACGCCCGGTAGAGTTGGGCGCGGAGGCCGGACTGTTTTTCTGTGGCGGAGAACGCCCGCGGGGCAACGCCGGCCCAAAGACGAGGGGAACGATGAAGAGCTTTGGATTGCGGATGGTAGCGGCAGCGTTGGCGTTTTGCGGAGCGATGGGTATGGCAACGGCGCAGGGCGGCCAAAAACCCGCTTATCTGAATCCCAGCCTGCCCGCGGAAGAACGTGCGGCGGACCTGGTGCACAGAATGACTCTGGATGAGAAAGCGACGCAGCTTGTGAACCAGGCTCGTGCCATTCCTCGACTGGGCGTGCCGGCCTACGACTGGTGGAGCGAGTCTCTGCATGGCGTAGCGGTGAGCGGAACTACCGAGTTTCCTGAGCCTGTGGGGCTGGCTGCCACCTTCGACACTCCCGCGATTCAAAAGATGGGCGTTGCCATCGGCACCGAGGGACGCATCAAGCATGCGCAGGCGTTGCGCGCCGGACATAGCGACATTTTTGAGGGGCTTGATTTCTGGGCGCCGAACGTGAACATCTTTCGCGATCCGCGCTGGGGCCGGGGGCAGGAGACGTATGGGGAGGACCCGTTCTTGACGGCGCGCATGGGGGTTGCGTTTGTAACTGGGATGCAGGGCGACGATCCGCACTACTACCGCGTGATTTCAACACCCAAGCACTTTGCGGTTCACAGCGGGCCGGAGACGACGCGGCACGAGGCCGACGTGCCGGTAAGCAAGCACGATGAGCTGGATACCTATCTGCCGGCGTTTCGCGCAACGGTGACAGAGGGTAAGGCCGACTCCGTGATGTGCGCGTACAACAGCATCAACGGAGAGCCGGCCTGCGCGAATGAGTTTCTGCTGCAGGATCAGTTGCGCGGCAAGTGGGGCTTCAAGGGCTACGTGGTTTCAGACTGCGGCGCGGTGCGCAACATTGTCGATGGACACCATTACAAGGCGACACAGCCGGAGGGATCGGCGATCAGCCTCGAGCGCGGGATGGACAACGAGTGCATCGACTTTAGAGCCAAGGTGACCGATGACCACGACTACAAGCCGTATCTGGATGCGGTGAAGGCGGGCTATCTGAAAGAGAGCGAGATCGACACGGCGCTGGTGCGCCTGTTTACGGCGCGGATGAAGCTTGGCATGTTCGATCCGCCGGCGATGGTGCCTTACAACAAGATTGACGAGAAGTTGCTGGACGGTGAGCAGCATCGTGCTCTGGCTCTGAAGCTCTCCAATGAATCGATGGTGCTGTTGAAGAACGACGGCGTGCTGCCGCTGAAACGCGAGGGCATCAAGATTGCGGTCGTAGGGCCGCTCGCGAATCAGACCAGGGTTCTTCTGGGCAACTACAACGGGATTCCGACACACACGGTTTCGATTCTGGAAGGGTTGAAGAAGGAGTTTCCGAACGCGGAGATCAACTACGTTCCGGGCACGGGCTTCTTGAGCAAGGAAGTTAGCCGCGTACCCGCGGACTTACTGACCACCGATGGCAAGCCTGGCGTGAAGGTCACTTATCTGAAGCAGGACGTGGTGTCTACAGAGATTGCGGTGGAGAACGCTACCGCCGCGACCCAGCTTGCCACGCAAATGGAACCGACGGCGGATATTGAAACGTTGAAGATGCCGGCGAAGGTCGCGCATGTGCAGCCGCTCACGGTGCGTTGGGACGCCACGCTGACTCCGAAAGAAACCGGGGACTACAACCTCGGCGTTGAGACCGATGGATTCATTCGCTTGTCGCTCAATGGCGAGGAGGTGACCAAAGCAAACTATCCACACGGAATTGAGATGCTGACGGGGATGGTTCACCTGGAGGCCGGCAAGCCGTACAAGATGGTTTTGGAGTTTGGCCGCACCGGCAGCGGAGCCCCGCATATGCATTTGATCTGGAACAAGGTCGATCGCGGCATCGACCCGGCAGCGGCGGCGGCGGCAAAGAACGCCGATGTGGTGGTCGCGGTTGTGGGCATTACCAGCGAGCTTGAAGGCGAAGAGATGCTGGTGACCGAGCCGGGGTTTAACGGCGGCGACCGCACAAGCCTCGATCTGCCCAAGCCGGAAGAAGACTTGCTGAAAGCGCTGGCCGAGGCGGGCAAGCCGATGGTTGTGGTGCTGACGAATGGAAGCGCGCTGGCCGTGAACTGGGCGAAGGAACATGCGAATGCGATTCTCGACGCGTGGTATCCGGGCGAAGAAGGTGGAACTGCTGTGGCGCTGACGCTCTCAGGACGCAACAATCCCGCGGGCCGCTTGCCAGTAACTTTCTATACCGGTGTGGATCAGCTACCACCCTTCGAAGATTATGCGATGAAGGGACGAACTTACCGATACTTTGAAGGGACACCACTTTATCCGTTTGGCTACGGGTTGAGTTATACAACCTTTAGTTATGGCGGACTTAGCGTTCCTGCGGCGATTGATGCGGGTAACTCGTTGACTGCGGAAGTTACTGTGACAAACACCGGCGCCAAGGCCGGCGACGAAGTGGCAGAGTTGTATCTCGAATTTCCAAAGGTTGCAGGCGCGCCGCTGAAGGCTCTGCGCGGATTCCAGAGAGTGCATCTGGAGGCTGGGGCTTCACAGAAGCTGCGGTTTGAGCTGAAACCGCGGGACCTGAGCATGATAACGGAAGCAGGAGAGCCGATTGTGGCCGAAGGTGCTTACTCGCTTTCCGTGGGCGGCGGGCAACCGGGAACGGGCGCGCCGGTTGTGACGGGGAACTTTAATGTGAAGGGTTCGCTGACGCTGCCGGAGTAAGTCAAAGCAGATTCCGAAATGGTTTGGACCAATTGGCTCTCCCTCAGAGGCTAAAGCCCATTGAGTTTATGAACTCTATACGGCACGGCTAAAGCCGTGCCCTTTCAAAGCGCTCTACAGCAAATACAAAAACACCTTTGAGTTAACTGCTAACGGGGGGGCGCTTTCACTAAGTGAAAGCGCCTTTTCCTTTGCAGGACTGGATTAGTTAGCCGCAGGCGTCGTTTGCCTTTGTATAACTTCGTTCATCTTGAGATAGACGGCATTGGTCCAGCCGAAGCCTATTTCGTTGGTCGTGTAACCGGCACTTACTTTTACAGTTGAGTTTGCGGCGACGACATTGTATTTCTCGCGAATGGTGCCGTCGGAGGCGAAGCCGGCGTCTACTGTGGCTGTGAAATGTTGCGCGATGCGGACGGCGTCGGCGCGAAAGCCGTAAGCAGTCAGGCCAGCGACAGCGATCCAATTGGTGGGCGCCCAGCCGAACGGCTCATCCCACTGCAGGCCGGTGTTGGTGTTACTTGTAGAAAGACCGCCGGGGCGCTCGAATAGGTTGAGGTTTGTTTCCATGGTTGTCGCCTGTTCGCGCGTGGCGAAGCCGGCCCATAGTGGATAGAGCGAAGTTACATAGGCATAACTCGATGTACGGGCGTGGACAAAGTCGAAGTCGGCAAAGACGCCGTCTTTCTGACGAAACAGATAGCGCTGAATGGCGGCGGCACGCTGCTGCGAGTGGCGGTCCCAGTGATCGGCGTCCTTCTCATTGCCGAGCAGCAGGGCAAGATGTTCAAGATCGCGCTCATAGCGATAGAGCAGGCTGTTCAGACAGACTGGCGCGAAGTGTGTAGTGTCTCCTGAGAAGGGACCGAAACGGTTGGAGCTGTCGAAGCCGGATTCGCGCATGGCGCGGTCGCCGGCGTAGAACTCACGGCTGAGACGATAGCCGCCGAACCAGGCACGCTGGCAGACGACGCTTGTGCGCACATCGCAACTGGTGGCCTTGAGCCGCGCGGACTCGGCTGCATCAGGATGCTCGGAGGCTTTGACAAGGTAGCCGTCGCCGCCCTGGTGAGGATGCGCGACAAGCCATCGAAGTACGTCGACGTAATAGCTGCTGTCGTCGGCCATCTCCGGAACAGGGCCGGTTCCATAGTCGAAATAGCGGGCCAGGCCGGTTGTGCCTGCCTTGTGCTCCGGACGCTCCCAGGTGGAGTGGTCTTTTTGCGCGAGCGCGTAGGCGTGCTCGAGCCATGTGCGCGCTTGCGTACGGCCGTCGAAGGTGGCTGGAAAGCTGGCCGGATCTTCGTAGACCGCGCGGATCATGGAGGTGAGAAACGGCGGCTGCGAGCGGGTGAGGTAATAAGTACGGTTTGCGTTCAGGACCCCGCCATAGTGCTCGATCTCGAAGAGAAAGTTATCGACAATGCCCTTGGCCAGGGCTTCGCGATGATCGGCTTCAAGGCCGAGGATGATGAAGTAACTATCCCATCCGTACATTTCGTTGAAGCGTCCGCCGGGAACGATGTAGGGGTTGGGCAGATAGAGCAGGCCGGGGGTGCGCAGTTCTTCCGGACGCACATCGCCGATCTTTTCAATGCGGCGCGGCAGTGAGACTACCTTGACGTGGCAGGTTTGTTCGAGGGCATTGACCTGAGGAGGAGCGGTGAGCTCCACAGGCAGATAGAGGACGGGGGTTGCCGCGGAGGTGCTTTCGAGCTTTACATCGGTGAAAGAGTTGCAGTCGGTGACGGAGCGGGTAAGCGAGTCCCAGGCAGAGTGGATGTAGTTGAGGGTGGCGCGCGGATCGGAAGCCGCGGCGGCCTGCTGTGCGCGGAGCGTTGCCGCGTGCGTTGTTGCAGCCAAGGTTGCAAACGTGAAAAGAATGCAGCGAAACAGTTTCATTGAAGCTCCGGCAGAGAGGGTGCGGTCGACTCGGAGTTTATCGCAACCGATACATTTTTTGCTCACAGCGGGAACAGTTTGCATGGCGGCGGTGTCTACACCAGCACAGTGGTACCGAATGGGATGAGCGGCGGGCCGGGGTTGAAGGCGACAGCAGCAGATCGCCTGGGATTTGACCCTTGAAGTTCCGCTCCACGCAGATGGACTGCGTGGGGTGGCGGGGCGGTTGCGCCTTGAAGACTCTCTGTCTCCCCGCGGCGCTGCTGAATTGAAGTTGGGGAGGCAGGCCATGTTTGAAGACTCCACGTTCGAATCCACGGGCAGAATTCACACGCGCAGCAGCGGCTGGATGGTTGCGGCGTCCGCCTTCAACGGCTCGATCCTGATGGCACTGGTGATGATCCCGCTGATCTATCCTCAAGTGCTGCCGCAGATGGTGCTGCCCTTCCTGATGGAAGCGCCGCCGGCGCCCGAGTCTGAGCCAAGGCCGGTTGAGCGAGTGCAGCATGCGGACCTGGTGAAACCCGAGATGCGGGGCGGGCAGATCTTTGCGCCAAGAATCATTCCTCACGATCCTTATATTGCCCAGAGACAGGAAACATTGCCGAGCATCAACGTCGCGGCGATGGACGAGGGCAATGGTCCAGGCGGCCCCAATCTATTTGGCGACGGGAACCAACGCCCGATGGTGCGCCAGCAGGTAACTGGGCCGGTGCGCGTATCGGGATTGGTAGTCGACGGGTTGCTGGTTGAAAAGAGAGTGCCGGCGTACCCGCCGATTGCGAAGGCTACCGGTACAGAGGGCACGGTGGAGTTGCAGGCGACCATCTCGCGCAGCGGAACCATCGAAAATCTGCGCGTGGTGAGCGGGCCGGCAATGTTGCAGCAGGCGGCGATGGATGCGGTGAAGGAATGGCGCTATCGGCCCTACCTGCTGAATGGCGAGCCGGTGGAAGTGGAGACCACGGTGAATGTGGTTTTCAAGCTGCAGTAGTGTGCGGCGGGTGAGGGGCCGGCGCTTTTCACTCGCCTGCGCCGATAAACAAGACTGACTAGATGCCGGCCAGTGCAGGAGCGCCAAGTGTGGCGCCTGACAAACTCGTGTGCAACGTGCGCTCTTCGGGCAACTCATCTGCTGACGCCGATTCCATAGGCACGTGGGCCAATTCCCATGCGGAGCGATCTTTGAGCAGGCGCGAGACCAGGGCGGTATGCATGGCGTGACCCGCGCGCTCGGCAACGACGTGGCCCTCAATGCGGCGGCCAACTAAAGCCAGATCGCCGATGAGATCGAGAACTTTGTGGCGCACATATTCATCGGCAAAACGAAGGGGGCCGTTTTCTGGGCCTTTGGGTCCAAGGATGATGGCGTTTTCAGAACTGGCGCCGCGGATCAATCCCATGTCGCGAAGGCTTTGCTCGTTGGCTTTGTAACCAAAAGTCCGGGCGGCGGCGATGGCAGAGCCATAGGCCTCTGAGGCCAGATCGACACAGGCTTTCTGACGGCCGATAGGGGCGGGAAAGTCGATTGTGTAATCGATGCGATAGCCTGAGCCTGGATAGACGCCGATGAACTTGTTGCCCTCGCGCACCTCAACCGGTTGAAGAACGCGAATGGTCTCGCGGCGGCGGCGCTGGGTGCGGATGCCAGCGTGAAGAAAAGCTTCGACGTAGGGCAAAGAGCTTCCGTCGAGGATGGGGAGTTCCAGATTGTCGAGTTCGACGATGACATTGTCGACGCCCATGCCAATGAGGGCAGAGAGCAGATGCTCGGTAGTTTGGATGAGCACGCCCTGGCGCATGAGGCTGGTGGCGTAGCTGACCTTGGCGACATTGCGGCCGATGGCGGGAATCTCAAAGTTGTCGAGGTCCGTGCGGCGAAAGACAATGCCCGACCCGGCCGGAGCTGGCAACATCCGCATTGTGACCGGT
>Ga0181535_10002817_pt1 | contig 20763 bp, 16 predicted proteins | sample PEATcosm2014_Bin_44_FD_119774 | JGI IMG/M metagenome (GOLD analysis project Ga0181535, IMG submission 119774) | Peatland microbial communities from MTU Mesocosm Facility, Houghton, MI, USA - PEATcosm2014_Bin17_30_metaG | ecosystem: Environmental > Terrestrial > Soil > Wetlands > Peat | place... | reverse complement strand
TATCGGCGGCAGCCTGTCCATCGCGGGCTTGAGCATGCACGGCGCGATCGCCCTGATCGTGTTCTGGTTCTTCCAGATCTGGATCATCTACAACGGCATGGAAGCGGTCCGCGTGTTCGAGAACTGGGCGGCGCCCTTCGTCATCATCCTCGCCGCTGTCCTGGTGATCTGGATCGTGACCGCCGCCAAGGGCTTCGGTCCCCTCCTGCACACCCCGAGCAAGTTCCAGGACTTCGGCTCCTTCTTCAAGATCTTCATCCCCTCGCTGACGGGCATGGTCGGGTTCTGGGCGACGCTTTCGCTCAACATCCCCGACTTCACCCGCTTCGCCAAGGGCCAGAAGCAGCAGATGATCGGCCAGTCCATCGGCCTTCCTCCGACCATGCTGGTCTTCTCCGCCATGGGCGTCCTCATCACCTCGGCCTCCCTGGTCGTGTTCGGCGAGGCCATCTGGGATCCCGCGGTCCTCATCACCAAGTTCCATAACCCCATCGTGCTGATCGTCGGCATGATCGGCCTCGTCGTCGCCTCGCTCTCGGTCAACATCGCGGCCAACACGGTCTCTCCGGCCAACGACTTCTCGAACCTGTGGCCGAAGCGCATCAACTTCAAGACGGGCGGCCTCATCACCGGCATCATCGGCATCCTCATCATGCCCTGGCGCCTCCTCGCCGACCCGAGCGGCTACATCTTCAATTGGCTCGGAACCTACTCCGGCTTCCTCGGTCCGATCGCCGGCGTCCTCATCGCCGACTACTGGATCGTGCACAAGACCAAGCTCAACCTCGAGGATCTGTATACCGAGAAGAAGGGCATTTACAACTTCACGAACGGCTTCAACGTCAACGCCATCATCGCGCTGGCGGCGGGCGTCGTCGTGGCCTTGATCGGCATCCCGGTCAAACCGCTGCACTTCCTCTTCGATTATGCGTGGTTCGTCGGATTCGCCGTTTCCTTCCTCGTCCACTGGGCGCTCATGAGCGGGTCCGAGGAACCAGTGCCCGCAAAAGCCTGACGCCCTCGTAGTAAAATCCGCAAAAAAGGTTTCACCATGCTCTCCTTCGGGAGAGCATGGTGAAGCCGTCTCTAGTACCCAGCCGCTTCAAACTCGCCGTCGGCATCATGGGGCCAACTAGTATATCCGAGACTGGAGTATACGCAAGGACCTTTTTGGGGGGCTACTTGCATCAATCAAAGGCTTTCACTATACTGCGTAACGAATAGGCGTTTTCCATCAAACGACGGAAAACCGCATTACTTTCTACGAAAAGGTGAAAGATCCATATGGCAATCGACATCCACAAGATGCGGAATATCGGCATCAGCGCCCACATCGATTCCGGCAAGACAACGCTATCCGAGCGTATCCTTTTTTATTGCAATAAGATCCACGCAATCCACGAGGTCCATGGCAAGGACGGGGCCGGGGCCACGATGGACTCGATGGACCTCGAGCGCGAGCGGGGCATCACCATTCAGTCGGCGGCGACCAACGTAGAGTGGAAGGACTATACGATCAATCTCATCGACACTCCGGGCCACGTCGATTTCACGATCGAGGTCGAACGCTCCTTGCGCGTTCTCGACGGAGCCATCCTCGTGCTCTGCGCGGTCGCGGGCGTCCAGTCCCAGTCGATAACGGTCGACCGCCAGCTCAAGCGCTATCACGTACCCCGGCTCGCCTTCATCAACAAGTGCGATCGCACCGGCGCCAATCCGTATAAGGTTAAGGCTCAGCTGGCCGAGAAGCTCGGCCTGAATCCGGTCTTCCTGACTATCCCCATCGGCCTCGAAGACAAGCTCGAAGGCATCATCGACCTGCTCGACATGAAGGCCGTCTACTTCGACGGCGACAACGGCGAGGACCTGCGCTACGCGGAGATTCCCGCCCATCTCCTGGCGGAGGCCGAGAAATACCGGGAGGAGCTCCTCGAGTCTGCCTCCATGTACGACGACGAGCTCATGGAGGCCGTGCTCGAAGGCGAGGCGACCAACGAGCAGGTCATCCGCGGCCTGCGCAAGGGCTGCATCGCGGAACAGGTGGTACCGGTCTTCGTCGGCTCCGCCTACAAGAACAAGGGCGTCCAGGTCCTCCTCGACGGCGTCGCGCGCTACCTACCCGACCCCACGGAGGTCACGAACATTGCCCTCGACCTGGACAGGGACGAGGAGGAAGTCGTCCTCAAGGCGGATCCCGACGAGAAGACGGTCGCCCTGGGTTTCAAGCTCGAGGACGGCCAGTACGGCCAGCTCACCTACGTGCGCGTCTACCAGGGCGACATAAAGAAAGGCACCGAGCTCTACAACACGCGCTCTCGCAAGAAATTCAAGGTCGGCCGCCTCGTGCGCATGCACGCCAACGCGATGGAGGACATCGCCGAGGGCTACAACGGCGACATCGTGGCCCTCTTCGGCGTCGAGTGCGCCTCGGGCGACACCTTCTGCGACCCCGACCTCAACTACGCCATGTCTTCGATGTACGTGCCCGAGCCCGTCATCTCCCTCTCGATCGAGCCCAAGGACAAGAAGTCCTCGGACCAGATGGGCAAGGCCCTCAACAGGTTCACGAAGGAGGACCCCACCTTCCGGTCCCACGTGGACCCCGAGTCCAACCAGACTATCATCCGCGGGATGGGCGAACTTCATCTCGAGGTCTACATCGAGCGCATGAAGCGCGAGTACAAGTGCGAGGTCGTGACCGGCATGCCCCAGGTCGCCTACCGCGAGGCGATTACGCAGCGCTCCGACTTCAACTACACGCACAAGAAGCAGACCGGCGGCTCGGGCCAATACGGCAGGGTCGCGGGCTTCATGGAGCCCTTCGGCGAGAAGAACTACGAGTTCGTCAACTCGGTCAAGGGCGGGGCCATCCCCAGCGAGTTCATCCCGAGCTGCGACAAGGGCTTCAAGGAAGCGATCAAGAAGGGCAGCCTCATCGGCTTCCCCATCGTCAACACGAAGGTCACCATCAACGACGGCCAATCCCACCCCGTCGACTCCTCGGACATCGCCTTCCAGCTCGCCGCGATCGGCGCCTTCCGCGAGGCCTACGAGAAGGCCAAGCCCGTGATCCTCGAGCCCATCATGAAGGTCGAGGTAGAGGGTCCCACCGAATTCCAGGGCAATTTCTTCGCCTCGATCAATCAGAGGCGAGGCATCATCTCCTCGTCCAGCGAGGACGGGGCCTTTTGCAAAGTCGAGGCCGAGGTGCCGCTCTCCGAGATGTTCGGCTATTCCACCGTCATCCGCTCGCTCTCCCAGGGCAAGGCGGAATTCACGATGGAGTTCCTGAAGTACGGCAGGGTGCCGGCGGGCGTGTCCGAGCAGCTGCGCAAGGATTACCTGGAAAAGCGCCGTAGCGAGCAATCCAGATGACGCTCGCTGCCGAGCAAGGCCGCTGAGCCATGCGGGCGGGGACGGGTGGGACCGGAGGCGCGAACCATATCCCGCTTCGATATTCCGCCATCCCCGCCCTAGTCTCCCGCGCTGCCTCCGCCCCCTTCGACGACGAATGTTCTTTTGCCCTCCCGGGCGTTTGGGTCTATAATTTCGAACACAAGGAGTCCATATGCTGAAAGAGGAGCTTATCGCCAAGAGTCCCGTTCGCCTCCTTGAGAAGTCCATCGAGGGCGGCCTCAAGGCGGGCAACATAGGCGTGATCGCGAGCCGCAAAGGCATTGGCAAGACCAGCGTCCTGGTGCAGCTCGCCCTCGATAAGCTTCTCCAGGGCGAGAAGGTCATCCACGTCTCCTTTACCGCCCACGCCAGCTACGTAATCTCCTGGTACGAGAACATCTTCTCGGAGCTCGCGCGGCGCAGGAACCTCGAGCACCTCGGCGACGTCAAGGACTCCCTGGTAAAGAACCGCGTCATCATGAACTTCGCCCAGGAGGCGGTGACGATCGACCAGATCCTCCATTCCCTCCGCGCCATGATCAACGAGGGCGGATTCAAGGCGAGTACCCTCATCGTCGACGGCTACGATTTCACGCAGGCCACGGACGACCGCTTCGCGAAGGTGAAGGCCTTCGCGGCGGAGACCGGGCTCGAGGTCTGGTACTCCGCCACCCTCGCCGGCGACGAGCCCCAGCTGGACAGGAACAATGTCCCAGCCCTTCTCCGCGACTACCTCGATTCGATATCCGTCCTCATCCTCCTTGAGCCCAAGGCCGAGTACATCCACTTCACCGTCGTCAAGGACCATGGAAGGATGAACCCGCAGGACCTCAAGCTGAAATTGGACGCGAAGACTCTGCTGATTGCGGAAACCTGAGGGTCGTCGCCGGGGTCAGCTCAATGAGCCCAGATAGAGGACGAGGGCGCCGGCACCCGCGAGGAGGGTAGCCGGAATGGAGGGATCCTCCGCCTCGAGCCTGCGCAGCGCGGGAAGCTTGTCGGCTCCCCTGACGAGGAATATCCGCCGTCGCGCGCTCCGGAGGGCGGCCGGCGTCAAGGTCATGCGGCCGAAGGGCGCGACGGGCGCCCTCGCGACCGCCGCCAGCCGCGGCAGTCCCGGCCCGTCCGAGGACGCTTCCATAAGAGGCGAGCCCGGGAAGATGCTCGCGGTATGGCCGTCCGCTCCCAGGCCCAGGAAGACCAGATCGAAGGAAGGCCGGACGCCGAGCGAGGCGCGAAGCTCGGCCTCGTACCGGGCAGAGGCCGAGACCGCCTCCTCCTCCGTCTCGGCCTCAGGCCAGAGGCGCAGGCGAGGGGAAGGGTCCCAGGCGCATCCGGCGAAGGACCGGGCGACCATGGACCCGTTTCGGGCGGGATCCCCGGCAGGGACGACGCGCTCGTCGCCCAGCCAGAGTTCGATCGGCGATCCGCCGAGGGGCAATCCCGACATCCCGCGATAGAGGGGCTCGGGCGTGAGGCCGCCCGCGAGGCAAAGCGCGAGGGAGGCGCGTCCGCCGGAGCGCGCTTCGTCCCGGGCCGCACGCAGCTCCCCGACCGCGGCATCGATCCACTCTCCCTCTCTCCGGAAACTCGCGACTTCCATAAAGTTAGCCGTGGAGCTCGGCCTCCAGGAAGTGGACGCCCTGCCCCGGGCCGGGCGATCCGGCGAAATAGGGCCGCGGCGGTCGGCCCGAGACCCAGGCGCGCTCGAGGGCGTCGACGATGCGCCATGCCTCCTCGGTCTCGTCCGATCGGATGAAGAGAGTCGAGTCGCCGGAGAGGGCGTCGGCGATGAGCCTCTCATAGGCCTCGGGGAAGTAGTCGTCGTTGCGCTCCCGATAGGCGAATCGGAGCTCCTTGGGGACGACCCGCTCGGCGCCGGGCTCCTTGGCGTTGAAGCCGAGCCACATACCCTCCTCCGGCTGGATCCTCAGCGTCAGCACATTGGGCGACAGCAGGTCGCCGCAGTAGCCGGCGAACAGCGTCGCGGGCGGTCTCTTGAAAGTCACGCGGATCTCGCTCACCTGCCGGTCGAGAGCCTTGCCCGTGCGGAGCGTGAAAGGCACGCCCGCGAAGCGCCAGTTGTCCACCTCCAGCCTGAGCGAGACGTAGGTCTCGGTTTCCGAGCCGGGCGCCACGTGCGCCTCCTCCCCGTAGGAAGGCAGCCGCTCGCCGTCGGCGGCGATGCCGGCCGAGTACTGGCCCCTGGTCGATCGCTCGAGAAGCTCGTCGCTCGAGTATTCCCGGATCGACTTGAGCACTTTCACCTTCTCCCCGCGGACCGATTCGGGGTCGAGCCCCGCGGGAGGCTCCATCGCCACGAGGCAGAGGAGCTGGATGAGGTGGTTCTGCAGCATGTCGCGGGCGGCGCCGGCGCGGTCGTAATAGCCTCCCCTCGTGCCGATGCCGCCTGTCTCGAGCACGTCGATATCCACCGACTCGATGTGGTTTCGGTTCCAGAGGGGCTCGAAGATGGAGTTGGCGAATCGGAAGTAGAGGAGGTTCTGGACCGTCTCCTTGCCGAGGTAGTGGTCTATCCGGAAGATGCCGTCCTCCGCGAAGCAGGACTGGAGCGTAGCGTTGAGGGCTCGGGCGCTGGCGAGGTCGGCGCCGAAGGGCTTCTCCACCACCAGGCGGCGAAAGCCCTCCCCAGCGCCGCGGCGCGCGATTCCGCCGAGGCCCGCGCGCGCGAGGCCGAGGGCGACTACGGCGAATTCCTCGGGGGCCACCGCCAGGTAGAAAAGGGCGTTGGCGGGCATCCCGGGCTCGGCGAGGACGCGGGCGAGGGCCCGATAGGCGCCCTCGTCGTCGAAGGAGCCCCGGACGTACCGGATCCTTCGCGAAAGCCGCTCCCATGCGGCCCCGTCCAGGGGCTTCGAGTGGGAATAGCGGGCGCAGTCCTCGCGCATCTGCTCTATGAAGAGCTCGCGCGAGAGCTCGCGCCTCGCGAATCCGATCACTACGGCCTCGGGCGGCAGGATGCCCGTGCGCTCGAGATTGTACAAGGCGGGAAAAATCTTGCGGCGCGACAGGTCGCCGGTCGCGCCGAAGACCACGATGGCCGCGGCTTCGGGTTCGAGGGCATTGCCCGAGAGATCGCAATAGGCATATTCCACGTTGGCGTCGAGCATGGTCTCAGATCTCCTCTTCATGTTCAAATATACTGAATTTAGCGAGACGCCTTCCCGGCCTTCCGCTCGAGCGCGTCGGAGCCCGCAGGGTACCAATGGAACCATTGCTCCTCGGCTCCATTGACGACTTTATGGACGGAGGGCGCGATTCGCCCGAAGAAGTCTCCGAAGTCGGGCCGATTGGTCATGAAGCCCAGGCCCCAGCCCGAGAAGCCCCCGGCCATCGCGCCCAAGCCCCGATAGGTGGCCTCGGCCTCGGCGACGCTGCCGATCCGCTCTCCATAAGGCGGATTGCAGATGAGGGAGCCGACTTCGTATTCCGGCTTCGCGTCCTCGGCCTTGCCGAGGCGAAGCTCGAGGCCCGCCGCGACCCCCGCGCGGGCGGCGTTCGCCCTCGCGGCCTCGAGGGCGCGCCGATCGACGTCGCTGCCGACTATACGGAAATCGGCGTCGCGCCTGACCCGAGCCTTCGCGGCCTCCGTCTCCGCGGCCAGCGCCCCCGCAGGGCCGCCTCCTCCCCTCCCCCCTCCGATGGCGATGGGCATGTCCTCCAGGGAGAAAGCGCGGCCCAGACCCGGCGCCCTGTCCATCGCGAACAGGGCGGCTTCTACCGCTATGGTGCCCGAGCCGCAGAAGGGGTCCAAGAGCGGCAAGCGGCGGTTCCATCCGGAAAGGAAGAGGATTCCCGCCGCGATCGTTTCCTTGAGCGGGGCCTGGGCGACGGCGAGGCGATAGCCCCGCTTGTGGAGGGCCTCGCCGGAAGTATCGAGCCCCAGGAGGCAGTCGTCGGAGTCGAGATAGACGCGGAGGCCCCTCTGCCTCCCGGTCTCCGGCATTCTGACGATCTTGTAAACGGAGAGGAGCCTCTCGTATATCGCCTTGTGGACGACGGATTGGACCGAAGTCTGCGCGGCCAGGCGCGAGGCTTTTATCCTCACGCGCTCGACGACGAGCCTATCCTCGCGGCGGATATAGAGCTCCCAAGGAAGGGCTCTGACGGTCTCGAAGAGCTGGTCGAAGTCGAGAGCCCGGAATCGGCCCGCCTCGACGAGGACGCGCTCCGCGGTCCGCAGGCAGAGGTTGGCGCGCATGAGGGAAGCGGCGGCTTTCTCGGGCGGGCCCAGGCCGAAGCGCACGCGCCCGACCTCCCTGCTCTGGACCGCGAGGCCGATCCGCTCGATCTCGTTCTGGCAAACCTTCTCGAGTCCGAGCGCGCAGACGGCCAGACCGAATTCCGGTGACTTCATCGCTACAGTATGGCCCGTCCTGCGGGCCGGCTACAAGCCGACATGCCCATGCGAACCCGCTTGACAGTCGGAAAGACCCTCGTTACCATGCGATCCGTTCGCGTCGGGGGTGTAGCTCAGTTGGCTAGAGCGCTTGAATGGCATTCAAGAGGTCGCCGGTTCAATTCCGGCCACCTCCACGAATAAAAAAGGTTACCGCATCGCGGTGACCTTTTTTATTACCCGAGTGGACGGAATTGAAGGGCAAGCGCTCCGATCTACGCCCGATCATTTAAGGGTGTAGATCGGTAGAGCGAGCATGGATGCGAGCGAGAGCGCTTGCCCCGGCCCGGAAGGCCAAGACAGGATGTCAAGGCCTGGAGGGCATTCCCGGCCTGCCCTGGACGACCGGCCGATCTTAGATGATATTGCTATAATGCCGTTTGCCTCGGCTCTCCGGACCATTTTAGGCCTCTGCCTCTTCGAGACGATCTCGAGCATCGATAACGCGATAATAAATGCCGAGATCCTCGCGGGCATGGGCCGAAAATCGCGGAAGTGGTTTCTCACATGGGGCATCCTGCTCGCGGTGCTCGCGGTCAGAGGCCTCTTGCCCTGGCTCATCGTTTGGGGCGTCGTTCCCGGGATCGGTCCCGTTGCCGCCTTCATGGCCGCCTTCTCAGGCGACCCTTTCGTGCGAGAGGCCGTCGAGACGGCAAAGCCCGCCCTATTGGCGGCCGGGGGAGTCTTTCTCCTCCTGCTTTTCCTCCACTGGCTCTTCCGGGAACCGAAGGCCTTCGGCCTGCCCGGCGAGCGCTTTTTCCTCGGGCAGGGCCGATGGTTCTACGCTGCGGCCTTCCTTCTAATAGGCGCCCTCCTCTGGCTTGCGAGCGAGTCCGGGATCAGACAGGCCTTCGCCGTAACCCTAGGCTCGACGGCCTTCTTCATAGCCCGCGGCCTCAAGCGGAAGGCCGAGAGACAGGAGTCGAGGCTCCTCGACTCGGCGATGTCCGACATCTCGAAGCTCCTCTACCTCGAAGTCATCGACCTCACGTTTTCCTTGGACGGCGTACTCGGCGCCTTCGCGTTTACCCTCTCCGTACCGATCATCCTCGTCGGCAACGGTCTCGGCGCGGTCATCGTCCGTCGGATCACGGTCGGGAACATCGAGCGCATCAAGAGGTACCGTTTTCTGAAGAACGGCGCGATGTATTCGATACTCGCGCTCGGCGCCGTCATGACCTGCGGTGCCTTCGGCCTGCCATTGCCCGAGTGGCTCTCGCCCCTGACGACCTTCCTCATCGTCGGATTCTTCCTCGCCAGGTCCTTGACCGATGCCGGAGGCGCGGGCGACCGCGGCGCCGAGCGGCCTTGAAGGTCGCCTCCGGGAGCGATACAATCTTCTTGAATCGGCCCCGGCAGAAAGCGCCCCGCGTAGCCGCGGGGCATGCCGGAACGAAGCGGAGAACGCCAGTGTCCGACGACATAGATCCCGAGATTGCAGCGCTGATCGGAGGCTCCGTCGAGGAATACCGACCCGGGACCCCGTCTCCGTCCGCCGCCAGATCGCCTTCCGGGGCGCCCCTACCGCCCGATTTCAGCTCGCTCTTCGGCGACATGGACGCGAGCGCGGAACCCCGGAACAAGCAGGAATTCGACGTCGACCTGACGCGCAAGGGCTTCGCGCGCGTCGAGAGGATAGAAGCGGATAAGCCATCGGCATGGTTCACGGACCCCAATTACTACAAGACGGTGCTCGGCGGGGAAGGTGACGAGGCCACGAAGCTCCATGAGCTCCTGGGCAAGTACCTCAAGGCCACCGACCCCAAGGACAAAGGCGTATATCGCCAGCAGATCGTGACTGCCTATTGGTACCTGGCCTCCAGGCTCGCCCTCCACTCGATCGGCGCCCAGGCGCCGATGGCCAAGAAGGTGGCCGTCCGATTCGCCGCAATCCTGCCCAACCTTCTCTCGCCGGATATGGCCGAGGCCTTCCACCGCGTCATCTTCGACAAGGACATCGACGAGCCGGTCTATTACGTCGACGAGTGGATGCGGGCGGTGGCCGGCGGGATGGTGAGCGCGAGCGCCACGGACGAGGTCAAGCCGAGGGCGAAGGACGGCGACGACAGGTCCCGGTTCGCCCTCCTCATCCAGCGCGCCCAAGGCAAGCGCGACGCCTCCGAGGGCATAATGAAGGCCAAGGCCGAGGAGAGGCGCCAGCTCGAGTCCCTGCTCAAGGAGCGCGTCGAGGCGATCTGCAGCCACCAGAGCCACCCCGGCCTCCTCCACGTGCCGGCCCCCTACACCGAATCCCAGAAGAAGACGATGAGCGAGCTCTACGAGGTGATCCGCAAGATGCTCTCGGTCGACAAGGAGCTGATGCAGACGATCGGCGAATTCGACAAGGCCGGCGAGGACCTCACGAGCGTCCAGGAAAAGGCGGGGGCGCTCGGCCAGGACGCCAGGGCCGACATGCAGACGCTCGCCCAGGAATTCGACACGCTCCGCCAGATGACGAGACTCTGCATAGGCCGTCAAGGGAACCACTTCCCCCTGCTGTCGCGCGAGTACTTCCACGGCGGCATCAAGGACGTCGCCACGCGCGAAAACGTCGTGCGCGCCCTCGCCGCGATAGAGGCGATAGATTGCGAGGCCTTCTGCAGGCCCTACAAGAGCGCCCTCAACAGGATAGTCCCCTTCGTCCTCCTGGTCCCCTGTTACGGCGATTCGGGCGTGTGCTGGGAGCCTTTCGACAACCACAACCGAGCGACGAGCCGGGGCCGTATCGCGATTCCGATGTACCCGAAGAATCTCACGCTCGCCGTGCTGACGGCGGTGGCCGACCTCCGATGGCAGGTCGCCAAGGAAAAGGCCTCCTACTACTGGATGGAGGAAGGGCTCACCGGCAACTACTATCAGTGGTTTCAATCCCGGAAGATACGCGGCGACGTCAAGGAATACTTCATCCAGGACTACCTGGTGTGGGTCACGAAGGAGTCTGAGGGCATCCAGAAACTGGACAAGGAAATCCGCGGGATATTCTGGCGCTATATGCCCTTCTCCAAGGAGATCAAGGAGAAGCTCAAGACGCGCAGCTACGTATACCAGGAGCTCTACCAGAAGGACGTTAACCGCTCGATGTCGGACGGCTATTGATCGAAGTTGACACTATGGAGGGCGATGTCTATACTCCTGCCCTCAGGAGGACGATATGGAGCCCATCAGCCGCAGGTACCGCGATCGCATAATGCGGATGATGGGCGTTTCGCGGGGCCAGACCGTCGTCTCCGACAAGAACGTGCATCAGCCGGGCAATCCCGAAGTACTGCCCTACATAGATTCGATGATCGCCGAAAACCTCCTGCCGGGTTCGGGCATCCGCGGGATGGAGCACCTCGAGGAGCTGCTCGCCTCGGCGAAAGCGGGCACTCCCTCCCTCCTTCTACTCGAGCACTATTCCAACTTCGACCTGCCCGTGTTCCACTACCTCCTTCGCCGGGCCGGACCGTCGGGAGTCGCCATCGCGGACGCGCTGCTCGCGATAGCCGGAATAAAGCTCAACGAGTCGAACCCGGTCGTCCTGGCCTTCACCGAGGCCTACTCCCGGCTGGTCATCTATCCCAGCCGCTCGATCGAGATAATCCAGCGAAACCTCAAAGACCCCAAGGAGATGCTGGCCGAAGTCATGAGGAGCACCACCGTCAACCTAGCCTCGATGCGGGCCCTCCTCGAGCTCAAGAAGCAGGGTAACATCGTCCTCGTCTTCCCCTCGGGGACCCGCTATCGCCCCTGGGACCCGAACAGCAAGCGAGGCGTACGCGAGATCGCGTCCTACATTAAGTCCTTCTCGAAGATGTGCCTCGTCGCGATCAACGGCAATATCCTACGACTGAACACCGACGACGGGGGCATGGAGGACGACCTCGTCTGCGAGGACCGCGTCGTCTACACCGCGGGACCCGTCATCGACTGCCCGTCGTTCCGCGAGCATATGAAGCATATGCATCACTTCCGCGAGGACAAGAAGCAGGCCATGGTCGACGAGGTCATGACCCAGCTCGAGCGGCTGCACGAGGCCGCGGAGAAGGATCGTCTCGCCCAATAGGAATTCGTCAGAAGACTGCGTACGGAATCGCCTCGGTCACCATCACCCTCGCGCGGACCTGGGCCGTATAGAAACCGCCGATTATCGCCATCGAGGGTGGTCGGTCGAAGACCACCCTCCCCTTCACGAGGCGGGGCTTGTTCGGCTCCAGGCCTTGCAGTAGGGAGCGCACAGCGGCCCTGAGGCCGTCTACGTAGGCGGCACGACGGCCCTTGACGCCGCGGTCCATGTCGGCCTTCCCGACGCCCTGGGCGCCTTGCCAGGGATCGCTCGAGTAGCTCTCCATGAGCGAGACGAGGCCCGCGTCGGGCCGGTACTGAGCGAGGGAATAGAACCGGTCGAGGCTGTCCGGGAGCGACGGAGACGCCGAGGCGGGAGATGACTCGACCGCGAGGCTCAGCTCTCCGGGCGCCAGGCTCTGGATAGGCAGGACGTCGAAGCGCTCCGCGAGGGCCCTCGTCTTATCGTAGGGCGTATAGCTGAACTCGTAGCCCCAGATCATGCCGCTGAAGACCCAGGCCGCCTCGTCGAGGATGCGCCTGCGCGCCTCGTCGGGACCGACGGGCCATTCCTCTCCCACGCCGGCCACGGGCTCGACGTCCGCCCAGAACTCGGAGCGGAGGACCTCCTTCCTGTCCTGGGCGGCGCAGGGCCCCGAGGCCAAGATCGCCCCCGCGAGGAGCAAGGCCGCGGCCGGGCAGGGGCGGAGCGGCATGCCTAGCGTCGCGGGAAGAATCGACGCCAGGGATTCACTCCGAAACGGGCGAGGAAGTACAGCCAGCCGAAGGCGAAACCGGCCAGGTGGGTCAGGTGGGCGACGCCGTTCATCAGGCCGAAAACCTGAGAGAAGAGCTCGATCAGGGTATAGCCGAGGACCATGAGTGGCGCGCGCATCGGGATGATGCCCCAGATCAGCACCTGCGCGTTGGGCTGGAGGGTCGCGAAGGCAAGAAGGACCGCGAAGATGGCGCCGGAGGCCCCGAGGAAGGGGATGTCCGCGCCGCCGGTGAAGAGGTAGGCGGCGAAGGTGAAAGCGCCGGCGAGGAAGCCGGTCAGGAGGTAGTAGAGGATGAATTCCTTGGAGCCCAGCTCCTTCTCGACGGCGGTGCCGAAGAAGAGGAGGCCGAGCATGTTCACGAGGAGGTGTGTCAGGTTCGCGTGGACGAACATGTAGGTGAAAGGCTGCCACACGAAGCCGTAGAGGACCAGGACGGGGGTCATCGCCAGGTAGCCGTCCAAGCCGCTGCCGAGGATGAACTTAAGGGCGAATACGAGGACGTTGATCGCGATGAGCCAGATCGAGAGATTGCGGAAGGTGTAGCCGAAGGGCCGCCGGATCGGCGAATTACGAATCATAGCTTCACTTTACGGAATTCCGGGCCCGTAGACAAGCGAGGCCCCGGGGCATACATTCTGCGGCGGGAGGGATAGAGGTGGCCGCCGCCGCGCCCAATTGCCTCAAGTGCCTGCATTTCAGGATAACCTGGGAACCGGCCTTCCCCCGCTCCTGCCTCGTGTTCGGCATCAAGAGCCGCAACCTTCCCTCGCTCGAGGTGTTCGCCGCCACCGGTACGCATTGTCCCTCCTTCGAGCTAAAGCCGGGCCTGCGATAGTAGCGCTCAATATTCGGCTCCCTTCGTCAGCTTGGACCTGAGGAAGCGATAGACGAGGAACTGGTAGACGATGACGATGGGGACGAAGATCGCGGCGACGATGGCCATGAGTCTGAGGGTGTAGGGCCCCGAGGACGAGTTGAACGCCGTAAGGCTGGCCGAAGAGTCGAGGCTCGAAGGGATGAGATCGGGGAACAATCCCACGAGAGCCGTCGCGATGACGAGGACTATGGCGGCGCAGGAGGCCGCGAAGGCGCCCAGGGCCCGAGACCGCGCGTGGAGCGGCCTCACCGCGACGAGGGAGGCCACCGCGAGGACGGGGACGGCGAACCAAAGAGGCCGGGCCAGGAAATTTCCGTAGAGCCCGGTAGCGAACGCCGTCGCGACCAGGAAGGCGGCCGCGACGCCCAAGGCGACGAACCAGAGGACGGACGCGAGGGCGCGCGCCCTGTCGGCGAAGGGCCCTTCGGTGCGGTAGACCAGCCAGAGCGCGCCGTGCTGAAGGAAGAGCGCTATGAAGAGAACGGCCGTGAGCAGGCCGTAGCCGTTGAAGAGCATGAAGAACCCGCCCCGATAGCCGTCTTTCGCGATGGGCAGCCCCTGGAAGATGTTCCCGAAGCCGAGGCCGAGCACGAGGGGCGCCGTGAAGCTCGAGACCGCGAGGGCCCAGTCCCACACCGATCGCCATCTCGCGCCCTCCAACTTGTTGCGGAACTCGATGGAGACGCCGCGCACGATGAGGGAGAACAGGATGAGGAGCATGGGCAGGTAGAGGAAGCTGAACATCGACGCGTAGGTGAGCGGGAAGGCGGCGAAAGTCGCCCCTCCGGCGGTGATGAGCCACACTTCGTTGCCGTTCCAGACCGGGCCGATCGCGGCCAGGGCTAGGCCGCGCTCGTCCTCGCTCCTGGCGAGGAAATTCCGCAGCATGCCCGCGCCGAAATCGAAGCCGTCGAGCATGAAATAGACGGCCCACAATACTCCCCAAAGCACGAACCACAGAATCTGGAGCGTCATGTCGCCCCTCCTTTCATTCCTCGGTCTTGCGCGCGTACTTGACGAGCAGGAAGGCATCTACCGCGGCGAGGCAGCCGTAGAGGAGGACGAAGCCGACGAGCGATATGAGGACGTCGCCCGCCGTGATCGATCTCGAGACCGCGTCCTTCGTCCGGAGCAGGCCGTACACGATCCAGGGCTGGCGGCCGAGCTCGGCCAGGATCCAGCCGAGCTCGCAGGCGAGGTAGGGAAGGATTATGGCGAAGGGCATGATCCACAGGAACCAGCGCTTGGTCGCGAGCGTGTCCCTCAACGAGAACACCAGCGCGAGTAGCGCAAGGAGCACGAAGAGGAAGCCGAGGGCCACCATGATCCTGAAGCTCCAGAAGCTCACGGCGACGGGAGGACGCTGATCGGCCGGGAAGTCGAGGAGGCCCTTCACCGTCGCGTTCGGGTCCTGGTAGGAGAGGATGCTGAGCATGTTCGGTATCGGCAGGGCCTCTACGAGGTTGCGCTCGGCCTTGGGCTCGGGCAGCTCGAGCAGGTAGAAGGGAGCCGCCTTCACCGTGGTCCATTGCGACTCCATCGCGGCCAGCTTGGTCGGCTGGTACTCGGCCACCTGCCGCCCCGACAAGTCCCCCGCGACGATGATCAGCAGCGAGGCCGCGAGGCCGAAGGCGGCCCCGATCCTGAAAGACTTCTTGAACATTTCGACGTGCCTGCCGCGGAGAAGATGGATCGCCGAGATGCCCATCATGAAGAAGGCGGACAGGGTGAAGGCCGCGGTGCCCGCGTGGAAGAGCTTGATCCACGCGTAGGGGTTCCAGAGGAGGGCGCCGAAATCGACGAGCTGGGCCCTGCCGCCGACGAGGACGAAGCCGCGCGGCTTCTGCATCCAGCCGTTGGCCAGGAGGATCCACAGCGCCGAAAGGGTGCTGGCGACGGCCACCACCCACATGATCGCCGCGTGGACGCCCTTCGATACCCGGTTCCAGCTGAACATCCACAGCCCGATGAAGGTCGATTCGAGGAAGAAGGCCACCGTGGCCTCGATCGCGAGGGGGGCGCCGAATATGTCGCCGACGAATTTCGAATACTCGGCCCAATTCATCCCGAACTGGAACTCGAGGGTGATGCCCGTGACGACTCCGACGGCGAAATTGATTAGGAAGAGCCGGCTCCAGTACTTGGTCATCCGGAGGTAGATCTCGTCGCCGGTCCGCGCGTAGCGCGTCTCCATGAACGCGACCAGGGCGCTCATGCCGAGGGTCAGCGGCACGAACAGGAAATGGAATATCGCCACGGCGGCGAACTGGATGCGAGAGAGAGCCTCTACGCTCATGTGATCCCCCTCTGTCCCTCGAGTATCGCATATGGGAGATTGCCATTCCAGAGGAAACTTTCGTACACTGCCGGCCGATGGATGGAGACCACGACTGGCTTGGCGAGCGGGGCAGGCCGGCGCGGCGCCGATTGGGCCTGACTGTGGCCCTCGGGGAGCTCGCGGGGATCCTGCTCGTTATACAGACCGCCCTCCTCGTCGCGATAGGCGACAGGGCGATCATTGAGGGGCGCGCGACTCGCGAGCTCCTTCCCCTCTTCGCCGCCCTTCTCGGCGCGATCGCCCTTCGCGCCCTCGCGACCTGGGGGGTGAGGCGCTCGGCCTTCGAATGCGCGTCGGTCGTGAAGAAAGCGGTCCGCGGGGATCTGATCGAAGGGCTTAGGACCATAGGGCCGATAGCCCTCGCGAGGATGCATACGGGGGAGATCGCGGAAGTCGTCGTCGACGCGGTGGAGTCGCTCGAGGGTTATTATTCGGGCTACCTTCCCCAGCGGGCGATAGCGACGCTTTTGCCCTTCACGATCCTCGCCGTTGTCTTTCCCCTCGACTGGATCTCCGCCCTCGTCCTCGTCCTGACGGCCGTCTTCCTCCCGCTCAGCATGATCGTGATCGGCGAGGAGGCCCACGCCAGGAACCAGCGCCTGTGGTCCACGCTGGCGCGGATAAGCGGCCGTTTCCTGGACGCGCTGCGAGGCCTGGCCACGGTCAAGATGTTCGGCGCCTCGCGCCGCGAGACGGAAGAGATCGAGCGGAGCTCCGAGGAGTACCGACGCGCGACGATGTCGGTCCTGCGCATAGCCTTCCTCTCCTCCTTCATGCTCGAGCTCATCACCGCGGTCAGCATCGCCATAGTGGCCGTGCTCACGGGCCTCAGGCTCCTCTCGGGCGGAATGCGCTTCGCTCCCGGCTATTTCATCCTCCTCGTCGCGCCCGAGTACTTCCTGACGCTGCGGGCCCTGGGCACTCAGTATCACGTGCGCATGGAGGCCGCGAGCGCCGCCGGGCAGATCCGGAGACTCTTCGGGAAGATGGCCGCGACGGACGCTCCCGCGGCGCCCGCCGCTCTGACGGGGCCCGGCGCCGCCCCGCCTCGCGGGCGATCCGCGGCGGTCGAATTCACGGACGTCCATTTCGGCTACCCCGGAAGGCCGGTCCTCGAGGGCCTGACCTTCTCGGTATCCGACGGGGAGCGCCTCGCCCTCGTCGGCCCGAGCGGATGCGGGAAATCCACCGTCTTCAACCTGCTACTCGGCTTCGCCCTTCCCCAGAGCGGCAGCATCGCCCTCTTCGGCCGCGACATCGCGCTCATGACACGAGACTCGCTGTACGAAGGCATAGCCTGGCTGCCGCAGCGTCCGACGCTCTTCCGCGGCTCGATCCGCTACAACATCGGCCTCGGACGGCCGGGCGCCTCGGACGCCGAGATCGAGCGGGCGTCGCGCTTGGCCTACGTCGACGAATTCGCGGACGGCCTTCCCCGCGGCCTCGACAGCCCGGTCGGAGAGGGAGGGAGGAATTTCTCCGCGGGTCAGGCGCAGCGACTGGCCCTCGCCCGGCTCTTCCTGCGGGATCCGCGGCTCATCCTCCTCGACGAGCCGACCGCCCATCTCGATTCGGGGAGCGAAGAGTTCGTGAACGCGTCCATCGGCGCTCTCGCGGAGGGGCGCAGCATGATCGTCGCAACGCACCGTCCCCTCGCCTCCGCGGATCGCAGCCTCGCGATGAGGACGGCGGGATGAGGAACCTTCTCCGCCTCGCGAGGCTGATCGCCCCGCAATGGCGCCGGGTCGCCCTCGGCATCGCCCTGGCCCTCGCGACCGTCCTGGCCAACATCGGGCTCTTGGCCCTGTCGAGCTGGTTCATAGCCTCCATGGCGATCGCGGGCGCTCTCGGCGCGGCGATGGACTATACCCTGCCGGCCGTCGGCGTCCGCGCCCTCGCGATCATCCGCGCGACGGGGCGCTACGCGGAGCGTCTCGCCAATCACGACACGACTTTCCGCATCCTCGGCTCGCTCCGGCTGTGGTTCTACCGGCGGATCGAGCCCCTGGCGCCGGCGCGTCTGGCCGCCTACAGGAGCGGGGACCTCCTTGCCCGCATCCGAGCCGACATAGACACGCTCGACGATTTCTACGTACGGGGCATCGTGCCCGCCGTCGTCGCCATCCTCGCGGGGGCCTGCATCCTTCCCTTCCTGTCGCGCTTCGACCCCGCCCTCGCCTGGATAGACGGCTCGGGCCTGGCCGCCGCGGGCCTCGCGGCGCCGCTCGCCCTCGCCGCCCTCGCCGCCCGCCCGGGGCGCGATAGCGTGCTGCGCTCCGCGGAGCTGCGCGCCTCCGTCGTCGAGGAGATCGAAGGCATGGCCGAGCTCGTCGTCCTGGGCGCGGCGGGCCCGCGCGCCCGGCGGATGGACGAAGTCTCCGCGGGGCTCGACGAGAGCCAGAGAAGGCTGAGTTCGCTCCAGGGGATCGGCGAGGCCTCGATCGTGGCGGCGAGCTCCCTCGCCGTATGGGGCTCGGCCCTCGTCCTCTCCGGCGCGATCGGCTCGGGCGGCCTGCCGCGCGCCGACATGGCCATGCTCACCGTGTTTGCGCTCGCCAGCTTCGAGGCGATACTGCCCCTGCCGGGGGCGATCCAGAAGGCGGGAGAGATGGCCGCGGCCGCGGGAAGGCTCTTCGAGATAATCGACGCCGAGCCGGAGGTCCCGGCGCTTCCCGCGAGCTCGGGAGCGCGGGCCTCAATAGGCGGCGCCGCGCCACGGTCGCGGACGGCGCCGCCCCGCTCCGCCTCCCTCGCCGTCCGCGGCCTGCGCTTCCGCTACTCACCCGAGCTCCCTCCGGTATTCGACGGCCTTTCCTTCGATCTTCCCGCCGGCGCGAAGATCGGCCTGGCCGGCCCCTCGGGCGCGGGCAAGAGCACGCTCGTGAGCCTCCTCCTGCGATTCTGGGACTACCAGGGCGGGACGATCGAGCTGAACGGGCGCGATCTCCGCTCCTTCGACCCCGACGAGGCGCGCGGGTTCTTCTCGGTCCTGCCCCAAGCGCCCTTCCTCTATCACGCTTCGATCCGCGACAACCTCCTCCTGGCCGCCAGGCCCGAGGGCGGCGAACCCGATCCCGCGGACGAGGCGCGGCTCCTCGAGGCGGTCGAGGCCGCGCGGCTCGCCGAGCTCGTGTCCAGGCTGCCCGAGGGGCTCGACGCGATAGTCGGCGAGACGGGAAGGGCCGTATCGGCGGGAGAGATGCAGCGCATCGCGATCGCGCGCGCCTTCCTCAGGGAGGCGCCGATCTATCTCCTCGACGAGCCGACCGAGGGTCTCGACGACGATACGGCGGAGGCCTTGCTCGGGGCGATGGCGGAGCGCCTCGCGGGCAGGTCTCTCCTCGTCATCAGCCACCGCGAGCGCGACTTCCGGATCGCCGACTTCGTGCTGCGGGTCGGGCTCCGGGAGCAGGCCGGTCTGGATTCGCGGCCGGGCTTCGTGCGATAATCCTCCCTCCGGCGTCGGCCGGGCCATTCCGAGGAGGAGCATCGTGTACAAGCCGGTCGATCCGAAAGTCAGCTTCCCGAAAATGGAAGAGGACATAGTCCGATTCTGGGAATCGGGCCGGATCTTCGAGAAGTCGATTTCCCAGCGCGAGGGACGGAAGGAGTTCGTCTTCTACGACGGCCCCCCCTTCGCGACCGGCCTGCCGCATTTCGGGCATTTCGTCCCCGGGACGATCAAGGACATAATCCCTCGCTACAAGGCGATGCGCGGCTTCAAGGTGGAGCGCCGCTTCGGCTGGGACTGCCACGGCCTCCCCGTCGAGAACCTCATCGAGAAGGAGCTTGGCCTCGACTCGAAGACGGACATCGAGCGCTACGGCATCGCGAACTTCAACGAGGCCTGCAGGGCCTCGGTCCTGCGCTACGTTAAGGAATGGCGCGCGATCATGACCCGCGCCGGGCGCTGGGTCGACTTCGACCGGGACTACAAGACCATGGACCCCGACTACATGGAGTCCATCTGGTGGGTCGTAAAGAGCCTTTGGGACAAGGGCCTCGTCTACGAAGGCCACTACATACTCCCCTATTGCCCGCGCTGCTCGACCGTGCTCTCCAACCACGAGCTCGCGCTCGGCGGCTACAAGGACGTCCAGGACCCGGCGATCACGGTCAAGTTCAGGGTCAAGGCCGTCCCGGCCGGCAAAGGCCTCGAGGACATCGTCGGCGAAGCCGGCGGGGCCGGACCGGCTTTCCTCCTGGCCTGGACCACGACGCCCTGGACCCTGCCGTCCAACCTCGGCCTATGCCTCGGCCCGGACATCGACTACGTGCTCGTGCGCGACGTCGGAGCCGACGGCTCGGCGGAGCGCTTCATCCTGGCCGAATCCCGCCTGGGAGCGTACTACAAGGAGGGCGAGCGGCCCGAGATCCTGTGGCGCAGGAAGGGGACCGAGCTGGCGGGCATCGAGTACGAGCCCCTCTTCCCCTACTTCGCGGACCTGAGCGAGCCTCGCGACGGTAGTCGCGGCGCCTTCCGGACGCTCACGGGCGGGCACGTCACCACCGAGGACGGCACGGGGATAGTACACACCGCGCCCGGCTTCGGCGAGGACGACCACGAAGTGATGAAGGGGACCGGCGTACCGACGATCTGCCCCATCGACGCGGAGTGCAGGTTCACCGACGAGGTGGGCGACTACGCCGGCATCTTCGTCAAGGACGCCGACAAGGCGATCATGGACAGGCTCAAGGCAGAGGGCAAGCTCGTCCGGCGCGAGCAGATATTGCACGCCTACCCGCATTGCTGGCGCTGCGCCCATCCCCTCATCTATCGCGCGATCGGCAGCTGGTTCGTGAAGATAGGCCCGATCAAGCCGGCCATGCTCGCCGCGAACGCGAAGATCAAATGGGTGCCGTCGCATATAAAGGAAGGCCGCTTCGGCAAGTGGCTCGAGAACGCGCG
>Ga0181535_10002816_pt1 | contig 20765 bp, 18 predicted proteins | sample PEATcosm2014_Bin_44_FD_119774 | JGI IMG/M metagenome (GOLD analysis project Ga0181535, IMG submission 119774) | Peatland microbial communities from MTU Mesocosm Facility, Houghton, MI, USA - PEATcosm2014_Bin17_30_metaG | ecosystem: Environmental > Terrestrial > Soil > Wetlands > Peat | place... | reverse complement strand
GAAGCCTCCACCGGCGGCGGCTCCGACGGCAACTTCACTGCCGCTCTTGGAATCCCCACGCTCGACGGCATGGGCGCCGTTGGCGAAGGGGCGCACGCACGCCACGAGTCCGTCCTCGTCGAGCATCTCGCCCCGCGAACCGCGCTCTTGGCCGCAATGCTGATGGGCTAACGCGCCCTTCCGCCTGATAAACTCGCTTGTGGAATTCAGTGGGAGACGTTTCACTATGAATCGCTTTGTCCTTTTCCTGTCCTTCGCGGCTTTCGCTGCTGCCGCAACCGCGCAAACCACCCCTGCCAAGCCGGGAGCCCCAGCTTCAAAGTCCCTCACTTCAGGAACCGGCTCTTCCATTGCGGTCACTACCAAGCCAGCCGCTGCCGCAACACCTGTCGCGGTTGAGCCTTGGATCAAGCTGCCTCCCGGCGTGCCTCGCGTCGTGCACGGTCTCGTCAAGATGCCGATCGCGCTCCGCTATGAAGACATCAAGGTCGGCCCCGGCGCTTTAGGTGAGTCCGGCAAGCTCTGGCACCTCAAGTACACAGGGTGGCGCGCGGCTGACGGCGTCAAATTTGATTCGTGGGACGACCACCGCCAGCCCGATTTCGGGTCCGACGGTAAGCCCAAGACGGGTCCTGACGGAAAGCCCGTGATGAAGGATCCAGAGCCGATCGCAATTCCGCAGGGCATGGGCCGTGTAATTCCCGGCTTCGACTACGGCCTCGAAGGGATGAAAATCGGAGGCAAGCGCCGCATCTTTATTCCCTGGCAGATGGCTTATGGAACACGCGCCATTCCCGACCACACCGATGCCGAGCACCAGGTGCATCCCGGGATTCCCGCCAAGTCAGACCTGATCTTCGACGTTGAATTGGTTGACGTCACCGAGATGCCCGCACCGCCACAGCGCCCCATGATGCCAGGTAATCGTCCGATGCCGCCGGTGGCTCCGCATCCCGGCGCTGGAACTCCGCCTCCAGGCGGCAGCGCTCAGCCTAACGCGGCGCCAACGCCGAAGCCGGAAACGGCCGCGCCCCCTCCAACATCGCAGACCGCGCCGGCCACTCAATCTGCGCCTAGCACAAGCACCCCTGCTCAACCCGCGGCTCCTGCGCAGCCGGCTAGCACTCAGCCGTCGACACCGCCGCAACGGTAAAGCTGGCCTTTGGAAAGTCCAGCTCCCCGCCCCTCGCGTTGGGGAGCTGGTTTTTCGTCAGAGCCCGCGATCTGGAGCGAAGCGAAGCTGGCTCCGTTTTCGAGCCCGCGAAGCGGGCGTGAGAGGGTAGCCCCACGGCGCCAGCCTGGGGTTCGAAATCAAGAATCCGGCCCTTAGCCCGCTTGAGCGGGCGAAAGAATCCTTCACGCGCGCTCCGAATTTTTCCGAAAATTCTCCTCCTCAGTTCTCCCGCCTTCGCTACAATTCGACCACCTGAACTTTCGTCGGAACGCTTTCCCTTTTCCCCGGCCTCTGACAATTTCAAGATTCGTTTGCCGGCGTTTCCTCCCGGCGGAAAGCAGGATTGCCTTGTCGACGAGCGGCTTTAAATTTGCCAACCCGACATTCACCGCCGACAACTTCGTCACCTACAGCGCAGCGCAGATTAACGCCGACGCCTCGGTCCCAACCTCCGACGAGATCCAGATTCTCGAGCCCATCCCCAAGCCGCGCGTCAACCCGCCCATCATGTCTCTTGCCGGCGTGCTCCCTCAGGCCACCGTCAACGCGATCGCCGCCACGGGTCAACTCGTCATCCATTGCGTGGGCGACACAGGCGGCATCGAGCGCGCGGAGCCGCAGCTCGCCGTTGCCGACGCCCTCACTGCCGACGTCAAAGGCAAGACCTGGTCCAGCGGCCAGCCGGCCTTCTTCTATCACCTTGGCGACATTGTCTACTTCTTTGGCCTCGAGACCTACTATCCCGAGCAGTTCTACGAGCCCTATCGCAACTACCCCGGTCCCATCTTCGCCATCCCCGGCAACCACGACGGCTTTATGTTCAAGGGCGAGCCGGCTGGCTACTCGTGCGAAGCCTTCGTCGACAATTTTTGCGCCGCGAGCCCCACGCAGGGCGCGCCCGGCTTCGACCGCACCACCATGACGCAGCCCGGAGTTTACTTCACTCTCGATGCGCCCTTTGTCCGCATCATCGGCCTCTACTCGAATGCTGGAGAAACCGCCGGCTCGCTCGGCAACTCAACCATCGGCACGGCTCAACTCACGTTCCTCACCAGCGAACTCAAGCGCTTCGCGAGCGATCGCAAGGCCGACACCAAGAATGCGAACCCCCAGGCGCTCGTCATCGCTGTGCATCATCCGCCGTTCACCGGCAGCAGCCAGCACATGCCAAGCGCGGCCATGCTCAAGGCCATGGACACCTGCTGCACGCAGGCCGGTCAGTGGCCAGACATGGTGCTCTCCGGTCACGCCCATCTCTACGAGCGCTACACCCGGATCATGAAGAGCGATGGCCGCCAGATTCCGTACATCGTTGCGGGCAACGGCGGCTACTACGATCTATCCGGATTGAAGAAGAATCATCAGGGGCAGAAGCCAGTCGCGGGCCAGCAGAAAGAATCCGATGGGGCCGGGAACACCATCACTCTCGATAGCTACAGCGACTCGCAGTTCGGGTTCCTGCGCATCACTTTCAGCGCCGCGTCAATCGCGGTAGAATCCATCGCCGTCAACAGTGCCGCGCGTACCGACACCACGGTGCCACCCGCGACCAGCAGCATTGACTCGTTCACTCTCAATCTCGGCAACCACACGGTATCAGCCGGAGTTTCATCGAAGCCCTCAACGAAAGGTTCCACGAAGGCTTCAACGAAGGGCTCGTCGTCTAGTCGAGCTTCGGGTGCAGCTTCTGAAACCCGGTCGTCTGCTGGTAAGCATGCGAAAAAGCCGCCAGCTTCGCGTCCAGGTAAAGCGCGCCGAGGAAAGTAATCGATACCGGCGTTCCCGGGCCGCCAATATTGTCGTGATTGCCATCGTCGATCGGCGGCGGCGCCGGGGCATCCGGACCACGCAGTCCGTTGGGCACAATCACCGCGGGATTGCCCGTCAGATTCGTCGCAATCAACTGCTCATCGGTCGAAGGCGTCACGATGATGTCCACTTTCTCAAACAGCTTCGCAAACTCCCGCACGCCGAGCGTCCGCGCGCGGTTGGCCTGGATGTACTCGACCGCCGGATAAAAGCGCGCAATGCGAAAGTCATTGGGCCAATCCTCCGGGCCCTGCTCGGTCAGCAGCTTGTCGCGCCCGCTCATCGTCAGGTCGTCAAATGCTGCGGCGGCTTCGGCCGTCAACAGCGGCACCATTGCGCCCCACGGCATCTTCGGCAACTCGACAGGGATAAGACTCACGCCCATCTTGGTCAGTGCATCCAGCGCTGCCTGCTCGTATTTCTTGTCGTAACTCCGCCGCGCGTATTCGTCCTGGGCCGCCGCGTTCGCATCCTCGCGCTTCTTTTGGTCCTCAGGAGACTCGCCAGGCACGGCGTCCTTCAATTCGACCGGCGGCAGCGGATCAAACTCGCCCTTGAAGTAGCCAATGCGCAAATCGCGCCAATCGAAGTCCGGATTCCAATGGAAGTCGATGCTGGCTCCGGCCGACAGGTCCTTCCCGTCGGGCCCGTGAATCACGTCGAGCACCAACGCGCAATCCTCCACGCTACGGCAAATCGGCCCCAGCTTGTCCATCGTCCAGCTCAGCGCCATCGCGCCGGTTCTTGGCACCATGCCGAAACTCGGCCTCAGCCCCGAGCAGCCGCATCGCGTCGAGGGCGACGCGATCGACCCCAGCGTCTCCGACCCAATTGCAAATCCCACGCACCCAGCGGCCACCGCGCTCGCCGAACCTGCCGACGAACCGCTCGATCCCTGCGCAGGATTCCACGGATTTCGCGTGCGGCCGCCAAACCATTTGTCGCCCATGGCCAGCGCGCCCAGCGAGAACTTGGCCACCAGCACGGCCCCTGCTGCATCCAGCCGCTCGACCACCGTCGCATCATCCTTGAAGGTCTGCTGCTCGAACCCTCCAGCGCCCCACGTCGTCGGATAGCCCTTCACTGCGAGCAAATCTTTCGCGCCCCACGGAATCCCCTGCAGTGGCCCGCGATAAAGCCCGGCCTCCAGGTCATCGTCGGCCGCCTTCGCCTGGGCCATCGCCCGGTCCTCCAGCAGCGTGATCACGAAGTGAAACTCCGGATCATAGCGCTTCAGGCGATCGATATACATCTGCGTAAGCGCCACCGAAGTGATCTTGCGATGAAAAATCAGGTTGGCAAGCTCAAGAATCGACGCAAACGCCAGGTCGTCGAGTTTCGCAGGGGCTTGCGGCGCGCCGGATTCAGCGTCGTCGTAGACCAGTTGCGGCGTCGTGCCTTGAAACACAACGCTGCTCTCCGCGGGCTTCGCTGCCGGCGCCGGATGAAACACAAACGACGGCGGCACATCGTTCGCGATCTTCAGCGCGCGAATCTGCGCATACGCATCGCGCTGATCGTTCAGCCCGTCGAGCATCATCTTCTTCTGCGCGTCGGTAAATGGCCCCACGCCGGCCAGTTCCGCGGCCCGGTCAATCATCGCCGGCGTGATTTTCGCAAGCGCGGGCGTTTTTGCAACACCGCCGGCGGCGGGAGCCCCGGCACTTGCACTGGGGGCGGCAGATCCCGGCGATCCTTCCTGCGCCTGCGCCGCCAGCGTGTACAAAATCCCCGGCAAGAGCGGCGACGCAATCCCCGCCTTCGTGCATGCGTTCAAAAAAACCCTGCGATCGAACGTCATGCGACGGATAGTACATTGCGCGCCTACGACCGGCAAAACGCGCTCCGATTAACAAAAAAACGAAAGTCACGAATTTTTCTCTTGACATATTCCCATATGAGCATGTAATGTCTTCTTCATGGCCAGGGCTGCAACCACTTCCGATGCCTTTAACGCCGTTGCCGAGCCTCGGCGCCGGCAAATTCTCCTTTTTCTGGCGCACGATGAGCGCGGGGTTGGCGAGATCGTCACCGCGATCGGCCTCGACCAGCCGTCGGTCTCCAAGCACCTCGGCGTTCTGCGCAGCGTCAACCTGGTGCGCGTTCGCCGCAACGGCCGCCACCGTCTCTACCGCACCAACGCCGCGGCGATTCGCCCACTGCACGAGTTCGCTCAAACCTTCGAACGCTACTGGCAGCACAATTTGAACCGCGTGAAAGAGCGCGCCGAGCGCGTTCAGGCTGAGGTCGACCGCGGCCCATCGCAGCCAACAAATCTGAATCAGAAGTCCTGAACGGCCCGGTTTCGAACCCGGGATTCCCAACTTTCCCACGGAGGATGTATGACCACAATGACAGTTCCCGATCTCGAATCTCTCAGCTTCAAAATCGAACAGGAGATTCGCGTGCGCGCCTCGCTCGAAGTCACGTTCGCAGCGCTTATCGATCAGCTCGGCTCCGGCTTCGAAAAAGACGACGGCACAGCGATGCCTTTCAAGCTTGAGGCGTGGCCCGGCGGCCGCTGGTTCCGCGACCTCGGCGATAACAACGGCCATTGCTGGGCTACCGTGCAGGCCATCAAGCGCCCCACGCTGCTCGAGTTCAGCGGACCGCTGATGATGTCTTTCCCCGTCGCCAACAACGTGCAATATCGCTTGACCGAAGAAAACGGCGAAACGCTCATCAAGTTTCACCACACCAGCTTCGGAAACGTTCCCGAGGACTTCAAGAAGGGAATGAAGGGCGGCTGGACAAAGATTCACGAAGCCGTTCGCCAGCGCGCCGAAAAACCCAAGGCGTAAAGGTCTGGCATCGCTCCTGCGAAAGAGGGGTGCACCACCCTAAAGATCGTCGCCTGCTGGCGAACTTTAGGGTGGGGCGGCACCGCAGTCACTTCAGCACGAAAAAGCTGAAAGCTGATGGCTGGAAGCTACTGGCTATCGAAGTGAGGTTCTTATGTGCCCAGTATGCGTGGCAACAACAGCCGCCATTGTCGCCGGCAGTACCGCCGGCACGGGCGGAATCGCCGCGTTCTTCGCCAGACTGTTTCACCGCGGCAAGTGAACGGGACGTCGACTTTTAATCACATCGAGGCAAAGGAGGGTTGACATGGCAACCACAGCGACAGAAATCAAGAGCACCAAAATCGTCTCGCACGACGAGTGGATCGCCGCGCGCAAGGAGTTTCTCAAGAAGGAAAAGGAATTCACGCGGCAGCGCGATGAGATCAGCCGCCTGCGCCGCGCCCTGCCCTGGGAAAGAGTCGAGAAGAACTATGAGTTTGAGGGTCCCGCCGGCAAAGTCTCGCTCTCCGATCTCTTCGGCGGCCGCAGCCAACTCGTCATCTATCACTTCATGCTCGGCCCGGGATGGAAAGAAGGCTGCCCCAGCTGCGCCTACATCTCCGATCACTTCGACGGAATGACCATTCATCTCGCCAATCGCGACGTGACGCTCGCCGTAGTTTCGCGCGCGCCCATTTCTGAAATCGAAGCCTTTAAACACCGCATGGGTTGGAAATTCCGCTGGGTCTCCTCGAACGCGAGCGATTTCAACTTCGACTATCAGGTTTCGATCACGCCCGAGGAAGCCGGCAAGAAGCAGGTCTACTACAACTACGAAATGATGGAATTTCCCGCCGAGGAACGTCCCGGCCTGAGCGTCTTTGCGAAAGACGCGAGTGGAACGATCTTCCACACCTACTCCAGCTACGCGCGCGGCCTCGACATCCTGGTCGGCGCTTACAACTTTCTTGACCTGGTTCCGAAGGGCCGCGACGAGGCTGGGCTCAAGCACTCCATGGCCTGGGTTCGCCATCACGACAAGTATGGCGAAGGCTACTTTGTCGACCCCAGCCAGCCCTATGTCCAGCCAGAGGTCGTCAAGTCCAAAGAAAGCGGTTCGTGCTGCCACGACTGAGACCGCTACTTCGGGAATTGAAACGTACATCGGCGCGCGAAATCGAAGCGTCGGCGATCATTCCGGCCACTTCAAATGACTGAACGACAAGAAGGAGAGAAGCGATGAAGGATCAGAATCTCACCCATTCGTTTACGGTTGACCAAACTCCCGACGAAGCGTTCGCTGCCATCAACAATGTTCGTGGATGGTGGTCAGGAGAAATTGAGGGCACCACCGACAAGCTCGGCGCTGAATTCTCCTATCGCTACAAAGACATCCACTACAGCAAGCAGAAGATAGCTGAGCTTGTCCCGGGGAAGAAGGTCGTTTGGCTTGTCTTGGACAGCTACTTGTCCTTCGTTGAGGATAAGACCGAGTGGAATGGGACAAAAGTCATGTTCGAAATATCGAAGAAGGGCAACAAGTCCGAAGTGCGTTTCACTCACGTCGGCTTAGCACCCCATGTCGAATGCTTCAAAGATTGCTCAAGCGCATGGGGCTTCTATGTCACAGGGAGTCTCAGGAACCTGATTGCCACAGGAAAAGGCGAGCCCAACAAGAAGGAAAAGGTGAAAAGGGAACTGGCATTGCAAAGGTGAGGCGCCATGGCGACAGAATTCACCGTCTCCGCCACCATCCCCGCGTCGCCCAAGCAGGTCTATGATGCGTGGCTTTCAAGCAAAGGCCACGCGGCGATGACCGGAGCTGAAGCCAAAGTATCTGCGCATATCGGCGGCACATTTACGGCATGGGATGGCTACATTTCCGGCAAGAACCTTACGCTCAAACCCGGAAAGCAAATCGTGCAGTCGTGGCGCACCACCGAGTTTGCCCCCTCCGATCCCGATTCGCAGATTGAATTGCTGCTCGAGAAGGCTCCGGGCCGCACAAAAATCACACTCCATCACACCAACATTCCCGCCGGCCAGTCCGATTACAAATCCGGCTGGCGCGAGTGTTACTTCGAGCCCATGAAGAAGTACTTCAAAGCCGAAGCAAAACCCGCGTAACTACCTCGCCATCTCTCCCAGCAGCGCCTCAGCCCGATGCAGAGCGTCGCGGCGCTTTTGCTTTTCGCTCGGAACGTCCGCCGGAGCCCAGGTTGAGCCGCCGATCCGCCGCGATGCGTCACTGAGCCGCTGTTCAAACTCCTTGTCGAGCTCGGCCACGTCGGCGTTTGCCTTCGCCACCTGCTCGTGGAAATGTTTCAGCGCGCCGACGATCCGCTCGGGGTAGTAGCTGATCAGATCGCCGGTCTGCAGCGCATCCCTCAGTGCAATTGAAGGTCCCGCCACCGGCCCCGTCTGCTGCAGCGCATCTTCCACTCCGCGGAGCCGCGTCATCGCGCCGGCAAATCCATCCAGTTCCGCGCGCTCGGCAACGCGGCCCTTCGCGCGCTCGACCTCCACAACTACTTTTGCAGTCACGCTGCTCGCGGACACCGGAATAACCGTCGTCAGCGTATTTCCCTCGAAGGTCCACCCTCCCGGTTCACCCGGCTTTGCGAACGCAACCCGTTTTCCGTTCACGGTTACGCTTGCGGGCGGCCAATCCGCCGGCAGTCGCACTTCATACCCGCGCGTCTTCAGCATTCCTGGATAGCTGCCTTCAACCGGCCCAATCTCCACGCGCAGAGTATCCCCGTCTTCTGTCGCCTTGATCGGCGTGCGCGCAAACACGCCCTTCTGATACTCGACCGACACGCCCGAATCCTCGTACACCGAGTAGCTCGATGTCGCGCCCGACGCAAGCGGCCACACATTCACAATCAATGGATCGACTGGCTTCTCGCCGGTGTGCAGCATTGCCGGCTGCATCGGCACAATCGTTCCGGCTTTCACATACACGGGAATCTGATCGATGGTGAAACTCCGCTCCACAGTTGTGGGCCCGTTGAAGTGTTTTCCCGTCGGCCGTTCAATCCACTCGCCTTTTGGCAGCCACACCTGCTCCGTAGCCAGGCCGGAAATCTTGTCGGCAGGCGCAGTCACCGGGCTCACAATCATCTGATCGCCAAACATGTATTCGTTCTTGCTCGCGTACGCGGCGTCCTCTTCTGGCCAGTCGTAATAGAGCGGCCTGAAAAACGCGACACCGGTGTCATACGTGCGCCTCGCCTCTGTATAGAGATAGGGCTGCATCGCCTCGCGCAATTGATATGCATTGCGCATCACCTGGGAATATGGTTCGGGATACGCCCAAATCCGTCGCTCCGAATCCGGATTCTTGGTTGTGTGTGTCCTTAGGATCGGGCTAAAAATGCCGAATTGGATCCAGCGCGTGTAGAGCTCCGGATCGACCGCGCCCGGCATGTGTCCGCCGATGTCATGGCTCCAGAAAGCGTAGCCCACGTTAGCCGCCGTCGCCGTGAACCACGGCTGAAACGCGAGCGAATCCCAAACTGAAATCGTGTCGCCCGAGAATCCAATCTGGTAGCGATGGTTTCCCAACCCACCCCAGCGATGAAACAACAGTGGCCGCTTGCCCTCGCGCTGCTGATCGGTGAAGTGAACGTAGTTCAGCCACCAGGTCGGATTCACGCCCGGCAAATCCGTCGTCGACTGCTGCTGCCAGTCGAGCCACCAGAAGTCCACGCCCTGTTTCTCCAGCGGATGCAGCACCAGGTTGAGATAATTCGTCGCCCACTTCTTGTCGGTCGGATCGAACGGAATATATTTCTTCGTCGCCGGATCGATCCCCAACGCGCGCGCCATCGCCGGATACGCCTCTTCCCACGGCTGAATCCCCGATGCCGGATGCAGATTCATCGTCGTCCTCAGCCCATCCTCATGCAGCTTTTTCAGGAACGCTCCGGGATCGGGAAACAGCACCTTGTTCCACGTGTAACCCGTCCAGCCCAGCTTTTGCCCAGACTGGTCCGTCTCGCCCATCGCCATCAATTGCTCGTCGCTGATGTGCCAGTCCATGTCGATCACCAGCACATCGAGCGGCGTGTCATTCTCCCTGAAGTCCTTCACCAGCTCGTCGAACTGCTCGTCGGTATAGGCCCAGTAGCGCGACCACCACACTCCGAACGCGAATCGCGGCGGCAGCGGAATCCGACCCGCCACACGCACAAAATCGCCCAACGCCTGTTTGTAGTCGTGCCCGTAGCCGAAGAAATACCAGTCGCTGTACGAGCCTGGCGTCTCGTTCGCAGGCCGCTCCATCACCCACGGCCACTCGCTCTTTTCCCCTTGAAGAAATCGGAAATCCGCAGAATCAAACAGCGGTCGCGTCGAATCATCCACCACGACCCACCCGGCCCGCGAAACCAAACCTTCCCCGATTGGCTCCTCGGTCTTCGATCCCCGCGCGGTGTCGAGTGTACGCGTGGTGCCCTGCAGATTTTCGGAATCAGGATCGCCCGGATGCCAAACCACCGGCCTGCCGTCGAGGGTGAACGTAATCGAGAGATTGTCTGCGGTGAAATGGCCGTCGCCCGTCGGTGAATACGTCAGCGTCAGAACATCGGTCTTGATAATGGTGCTGTTCGTTGTCCCTACGTCTGCGTGCGGCCGTGCGACAGTACCCGGTTCTGGCGGCCCGTAGTCGGAGGCTGAGACCGAGAAAGTTTGCTCGAACTTCGGCACCGGCAGCCTTCGATTGATGAACACAAACGACGCGTGGTCCTCGAACTTTCCGTCCGCCGACCACTCCATTCGAATCAGCTGCGGCGTCAGCACCGTGAACCGCGCGTGTCCAACCGTCACCACCGCTTTTGAATCTGCAACGGGATCGTCCGCCTGCGACCCTCTTTGCTGGCTCGCCGTTGGCGTCCCCGCCGCGCCGCCCGGCCCCTGCGCCGTCTGCGCCCGCGTCAATCCCGCACTGCCCAATCCGATCGCCACCACCGCAACCGGAATCCATCCCCAAGAGACACTCACACCAGCCCCCAATCTTTTCTCCATCGGGAAGGGTACCACCGCTCGCGCTCGCTGCGCTTTCGTAGGATGAACGCCAAGAAATCGGCGGGCCCTCATTGTTGAGAAGCCCGCCGCGTATATGGGCCCGCCAGGATGCATACCGTCCGAGCTGGCCACCGCATTCGTGATGGTAACCGTTAGTGTCGCGCCGGTCTTGGGAGCAGGGCCCAATGCCCCGTTCATTCGTTGAGAGAGAAAACCACGTTGATGGCCGTCTGAACTTCTGCCGGCTGGTTGTTCACCAGGAACGGTCTGTAACGCCAGGTGCGAACGCAATTCACGGCAGCCTGCCGCAACTCGATCGGCCCGCTCACCGCGCGCACATTCTTCACGGTTCCGTCCGCGGTGATGATGGCTTGCAACACCACAGTGCCCGTGATGCCGGCTGCCTTCGCGGCCGGCGGGTAAATGGGAATACTCGACTCCATCAGCCGTCCTGCCGCGGCATCTGCGGAAACAGGGATGGCGCTTGACGCCGCGTCTCTGTCTCCATCAGTGGCGCCGATATTGCCGCGCGGCTCGGCCTCATCAGCCCTGCGAGATCGCGGAGGAACGGGCAAGTTCTCCGCGTCCCGCTTCCTGCTATCGTTTGGAGTTTCGGTCGGCGCAACGGGCTGATCGTATGTAGTTTCCGTTTGCGCCTGTGTCGGCGTTGTTACCTGCTGGTTGTTGCCGGGCTCACTGTTCGGCGCCGGTTGCGCTCCGGTTCCTGTCGAAGCCTGGTCGATCGTCATCTTTACCTGATCGGCCGGGTCCTCTGTGTTCGATTGCGGCTGAGCATCGCCGGCCACTGGAGCTGGCTGGGTTGTTTGATGCTTATGAAACGGGTCTCCCGACCGGGCCATGTCGACCAGAAAGGCAAGCACACACAGGATCGGAATCGCGAGTACGACCGAAGCAATCGTCAACCACTTGCTCGTCCTCTTATGCCCTCGCTCAACTTCGAGGTCGGATTGAAACATCCGGAAAAGAGGGATCTCCGCCGGAACGGGTTCGTCGGCCAGCGGTTCGGATACGGACCCGTCGCCGTCATGCGGGGAGATGGGAGGTTCATTCGCTGCATCCGTGGTCTCTCGGGTATCCACGACAAGCCCGGGCAATTCATGTGATTCTCCGTTGTCCTCCGCGGCAGGTTCGTTAGAGGAGCCAGCGGCAAGCGGCGCGGGCAAAGCTTCGCGATACGGCGAAGCAACCATCGGAAACTCTTCTACGATGAGCGTTATGCTGGCCCGCGCCTCGGTGTACTTTATGTTGTCCTCTGGGGTGAAGATGACTTCGAGCTCGTGCCGGCCTGGTGGAAAAACGTTCCCACGCTCGGGAACATAGAGAAAGGACCCAGGAACCGGGGATCTGGCACTTAACTGCTCATCGCCCAGAGCAGTTCCGTAAGAAATCGGTTGCGGGCTCTCCCAAGTGATCGCGGCTGGCTTAGATTCGATGACCGCTAGCGGAGCCCTGGCTTGCACACACGTGTAGTTCGCACGATCGGTCGGGGTGAAGTTCGCCAACAGTGTGTGAACGCCGGCATCAAGCCGCTCGCCCGCCTGCGGACGATAGTCGAAACTTCCCGGCACCGAAGCTTTCGCGTTGAGCTGCGCCGATCCCAGCGGCGTCGCACTGTTGATCGAGTCCGGAACCAGCCAGCGGATCGAAGGAGTCGCCCTCGCAACGCCGATCGGCACGGTGGCTCGCACCGGCGCATCAGACGGATCCGATGGCGTGAACACAACCGACAGCAGGTGCTCACCCGCGACGAGCATTGCGCCCGGACCGGGGTTATATTCAAAAGTTCCCGGCACCGTTGCGGTCGCGTTCAGTTGGGTGTTGCTCAACGGGGTGCCGTAACGGATGGGTTGCGGCGCCGGCCACTCAATCACCGGGACTGCCAGGGCCACGGCCATGTTCTGATGCACTTCAGGTTGATTCTGAACCGCGCGGGCAACTCCCTCCGGCCAATCGCCGCTTTGAGTCAGGCGCGCAATCTCTATCGCAACATGATCGTGGCCGCCGGCATCGCGGGCCAGATCCAGCAGTGCCCCGCAAGTCTCTGCAACGCTTTTTGTCTGGTCGGCCAATACGCGCTCAATCTCGTGTTCTGAAACGGATCGCCAAAGACCGCCGGAGCAGAGCAGCAGGGTATCGCCGGCTTCGAGCTCGACTTCGCTCGTTGCCACCTTGATGTTGAGCTCTTGTCCCAGGCACGCCGATTGATCTGGATGCGCCTCTTCATGGTGTGCCGTCGTCCATTTGCAGTCGAGCTTATCCGGCTCTGCGGAAGGTTCGCCCGTGAGCAATTTGCACTTCCGTTGGCTCGCCAGGTATGCGCGACAGTTGCCGACGTTGCAGATGGTCACATGCGCCCGATCGGTGTCCATGCGCAGGAGTGCAACCACCATTGCAACGCCCATCGAGCTTTGCCCGCGCTCGGGCAGTGACGATGCTTCGGTAAGCTCCGTGTTCGCCTGGCGAACTGCTTCCTCAACCGCGATCTCAGGAGGGAAAAACGCCAGCATGCCCGCAACGCGGGACGAGATGATATCCACCGCCATCCGCGAGGCCTGGCTGCCTGTGGCAGCGTCGCCCACTGCATCTGCCACCACCATCAGGTCGCCAAACTTCGTGCTGGCATGCTGCACCGTCCCCAGGTTTTCGTCGCGATCATTCCCGCGATCGGTCTGGCCTGCGATGCTCGCTCTGATTAGCTCAGGAATTACCACAACACTCATAAAAGGAAACCTGCAATCTTCCTGGTTTGCTGCTCTCGCTGTCCACTCCTGCTTGCTGCTACTCCGGCTCGCTACCCTTGCTGAAGACTTGCCCTTGCTTCGACGATCCGGAAAAATAATCTTGCAGCTGCCATCTTCGGCAGGAGACACGAATCGGCCGCTTTGCGGTTCCCTGTCTGTGATTGCTTAGAAACCTGCTGAACAACCGGGGCTTGCTGCACTTGACCAACGCGGCAAGACAAGAGATGAACCGCCAGATTGATTCTTAATCTATATACCTATATCGAGTTTGCTTTTTCCACATCTATCTAATCGTTCTTTCGATGCAGGACGCCTTTGCACAGGTTGTTCGGCGTCAGGCGCAACAGGATGCGAAGGGGCCCATGCCGCGAAGCAATTCAAAATCTGACGATTATCGGGCTGGAGGTTGATAACTGCTCTACGCCGCTATGATGAACTTGTCTGAACGCGTGTCATGACCCCTTCCATCTTCATCTCGGCAGGCGAAGCCAGCGGCGAGCACTACGGCGCCTTGCTGGCGGCAACTCTCTCCCACAAATCTGCTCCAAAGGGTGAAGCCGCGGAGCGGTGGGGGATGGGGGGACCGCGCATGGAGGCCGCCGGCGTCAAGCTCATCGTCCGTGCTGAAGACATGGCGGTCATGGGCCTCACGGAAGTCGTTCTTCATTTGCCCCGCATCTATCGCGAGTTCCGAAAGCTCAAGCGGGCGATCCACGAGCACCCACCCGCCGTCGCCATCCTCATTGACTTTCCCGAAATCAACTTCCGCCTCGCCCGCGAATTCCACCACCTCGGCGTCCCCGTTATCTATTTTGTCAGCCCACAGCTCTGGGCGTGGAAGCAGCATCGCATCAAGCTCGTCCGTGAGTACGTCCGCAAAATGCTCGTCATCTTCCCGTTTGAAGAACCGTATTACCGCGCCCGTGGCGTCGACGCCGAATTTGTTGGCCATCCCCTCGCCGATCTGCCCCAGCCCTCCATCACCCGCGACGAGTTCGCTGCCGAATACCATCTCGACCCGGCTCGCTCCTGGATCGGCCTTCTTCCCGGCAGCCGGATGAAAGAAGTCCAGGCAAACCTCCCCGAGATGCTCGCCGCCGCGTCTCTCCTCGGCGACAGCTACGAATACATCCTTCCTCTTGCGCCCACGCTCACTTCCCTGCAGCGTGCCTCTGTCGAGCGTCTCGTCAAGAATCATGGCACCAACATCGAAGTCCGACTGATCGGCGATCAAGGCGCCGAAGGCCCCGAAGGCAAAACAAGAATCGTAAGCCCCACCGCAGGCCGGGGTCCCCACGCAACGATTTCTGTTGCGACGGGTGGGGGTGGCCATGACGCCCGCGCAGCCCTCTTCCACGCCCGCGGCTCCATCGTCGCCAGTGGCACAGCCACCGTAGAGGCCGCCCTGATGGGCAATCCCTTTGTTGTCGTCTATCGCGTCTCGCCGCTCACGTATGCTATTGCGAAGCGCATGGTCAAAGTCCCGCACGTGGCCATGGCCAATCTCATCGCAGGCAAACGCGTGGTCCCGGAGCTCATCCAGAACGACTTCACCGCCGCAAATATCGTGGAACATCTCAAGCCCCTGCTACCCGACGGCCCGGCTCGGCAGTCCATGACAATAGAGTTGAAAGCCGTTCGGGAGGCGCTTCGGGGACCGGCAACCAATCAGCAGGGTAAGGCTGCCCCCGGGAAAGACGCCATCGACAGGGTCGCCGCCATCGTAGTCGAAGAGGTCGAACGAGCAACAAAATCATGAGCGAACGAATGAAGAGATTCCAGAAAGATTTCCAGCGAGCCGGCCAGCGCCCCGCAACCCGCGCCGTATTTTTCCTCCTCGCATTAGCCCTTGCCGCAACTGCCGCCCTCCCCGCCGCAGCCCAGATCGTCCGTCCGGCCCTCAATATCACGGGCTACGTCATTGACGCTGAGCTCGACACGGCGACGCACCACCTCACCGCCACGGCCCAGGTCAGCTTTATCGCACCCGCCAACCTTGACGTCGTCACATTTGGTTTCCATCCTGCGCTCAAAGTCACCAAAATCACGGACGACGCAGGCAAGCTCCTCGAGGGCGAGCGCACTGCCGACGGCTCCATTCGCGTCACCACCAACACGCCTTTTACCGACGGCCAAACCGCACACTGGACCTTCGTTTACGACGGCATCATCACCGGCAACGAAGACGGGCCCGTCGAGGGGCTCAAGCTCGCAGCCATTCAGGAGCCCATCAGCTATCTTTTGTATCCGGCCCGCTGGTTTCCCATGACCGGTTTCATGACCGACCGCTTCACCGCGGAATTGCACATCCGCGTGCCTCAGGGCATGCGCGTCTTTGCCAGCGGCTCAACAGGCGCGTCAAAATCCGTCAAGCTCTCCGATGGAAAGCCCGGCGACGAGTACGACTTCAGCTGGACCAAGCCGGGTTTCCCCGGAACCGTCATCGCAGGCCGCTATCTCCCGGCCGTCTCGGTCGGCGCCGGCAACGTCAAGGTCTATACGACTCTCGCCCATCAGGCCACGGCCAACCAGTTCGCGCAAACCGCTACCAGCGAATACAACTACTTCACAGACACCTTCGGTCTGCCTCCCACGCCTCGCATCAATATCCTCGAACTGCCCGACGACACTCTTCCCGCCGTCTACGCGCCCGAGATTGCCGCCATCATGGGTTCGCGCACGGGCGACAAATCGGGCATCCGCCTGCTTGCCAACACCATCGCCCACCAGTGGTGGGGGCTCGAGATCAGTCCCAAAGCCCTCGACGATGCCTGGATCACGAACGGCATGTCCCGCTATGCCGAGCTTATGTACCTCGAAGACCAGAGCGGCGCATCGGCGATGAAAACCGCCATGGAAGATGTGGCCGCCGGCGCCCTGGCCTATGACACTATTCCACTGTCAAGCGTCGGCCATCTCGATCCTTTTACACCCCAGTTCCAGTCCATGACCCTCGAAAAGGGCGCCATGATCTTCCACATGCTCCGCTGGGAGGTCGGCGATAAGCCCTTTGAATCGATCCTTCAGACCGCGCTCAGCCAGTATGCCGGTGGCTCCATCCGCACACAGGACTTTGAGAAGGTTGCCGAGGAGCAGAGCCAGCAGCAGTTGTTGCCCTTCTTCTCCCAATGGATTGACGGCACCGGTGCGCCCACCTTCACAAACAAGTACGCCGTCTACCGGCTGGGCAATAACAAAGGCTTCCGCACCATCGGCGAGATCAATCAGGATCTCGACCTCTTTCGCATGCCGGTCGACCTGCGCATTGAAACCGACGGCAAAACCGTGAATCAGAAAGTCGAAGTGGTGGGCGACGATACCCAGTACATCGTCGACACATTCGGCCGTCCGCGCCGCATCAGCGTCGATCCCAATGACTGGGTCCTCAAATCGAGCCCCGACCTGCAGGTCCGCATCTCCATCCTCAAAGGCCAGCAGTTAGTGGCCCAGAACGACCTTATCGGCGCCATCGCCGAGTATAAGAAGGCTCTCGAGGCCAACTCCCTCAGCTCCCTGGCCAGCTATCGCATCGGCGAAGTGCTCTTCACCCAGTGCAACTACCAGGCCAGCGTCAACGCTTTCCGCGACTCCCTTCGCGGCGACGACACACCCCCCTGGACCGAGGTCTGGAGCCACATCGCCATCGGCAAGATCTTCGACCTCACCGGCCAGCGCGACCGCGCGGTAGGCGAATACCGCCTCGCCGTCCAAACCAACGACAACACCCAGGGTGCGGTCAACGAAGCCCGCCAGTACCTGCAGAAACCCTTCACCCAACCCGAAGGCGTCTGCGCGCACTAGAGTTACCGCGCTGGCGGAGGGGCGGCGTTCGGCCGAAAAAAATCCGGGCCATCAGGCCCGGACTCTGTTGACTGTCTGCTATCTGCTGTTTACTGATCGCCGTCAACTGGCGGGTCAGGCTTTTTCTGCTGCTTTCCCAGCGACAAAACCTGCAAATCCACCCTCGCCAGGCCGGACTGGGTCATCCCCAGTTTCCGGGCCGCGCCGTAGGAAAGGTCGATAATTCGCCCCTCCTCCACCAGGTCGCCGCGATCTGTGATCCGGACCACAACCGACCGGTGGTTGCGCAGGTCGACCACTCGCACAATCGAGCCGAAGGGAAGGGATGGGTGGCAAGCCGTCATGGCGTACATGTTGTAGGGTTCGCCGCTTGCCGTCCTCCGTCCGTTGAATACCCCGCCGTACCAGCTGGCTACTCCCTGGATTCTGTCCTTCCAGCTCTTGGCGGCAGGGGTTGGGGCGTTCTGCGGTATTGTGGGTTCCTGGTCACTGAGCGATGGGGGTGTTGCGCTCGATGCCGGGGAAGCCGCAGGCGCGGTGAAGGCTGGTCTTGGAAGACTCGCATCCGCTTGCACGGTACGCGCTGAATACAACACCACCAGCGCCACCATTGCAACGGCGGAGACACCAGCCGCGAGGCAAATCCATAGCGGTGCCTTTCGTCCTAAGTTGCGTGTTTTCCTTTTCATAACCATCTGCCTATTTTACTAGACCGACACTAGTAAGATGGTCGTATTGTCAACAACGACAACGGGCCTTTTGTTGAAAAATCGCGGTCCGGCCACCCTTCGCGCCGCAAGCTTTTTATTACGTTTAGGTTACAAAACTGCACCAAAAACTGTGCCACTTTTCCTAATTTGGGCACGGTTTTCTGTGGAAAACCAGACATAAACAGGCAACTTGGAATGCGGCGTGCGCATCAACCTGTCAGCGTTCACAAACTAAAGGAGTTAACGATGAGATCGCTCCGCGCGAACCTGTGCCTTTTTGTGGCCGTCGGATGTGCTTCGGCGGCCGGCATTGTCGCTCAAAATCCGGCCCCTGCGCCGTCAGGCCCGGTACCGCCGGCAATCGTCCAGGCCAAATCCGTCTTTGTTTCGAACTCCGGTTCCGATATCGACCTCTTTCCCGGGATCTACTCCGAAGGACATCAGCTCCCCTATCTGTTCAACGGGGACGAAAGCCGCCCCTACTCGGAGTTCTATTCCGCGCTGGCCGCCACGCGCGACTATCAACTCGCGGCTGACCCATCCCAGGCCGACCTCGTCCTCGAATTACAGCTTCGCGCTCACCCCGCCCCGCAGCTAGGCGCACCAGGCCCATTGGCCGAGCTTCGGCTCGTCGTCTACGGGAGCCAAAGCCACTACGTCCTCTGGACAATCACCCAGGCCATCGAGCCCGCCAACCTGCAGAAAAACCGCGATAAGAACTTCGAAGAGGCAATCACGAACCTCCTCGACCAGTTCCTCGCGGTCGCGGGCAAGCTGCCGGTCTCAGCGCGCTGAAAATAAATTTTTGAAGTTTGCCGATTAATTCGCGAAATTTGCTAGCCTTTTAGTAGGGTCTGTCGAAAGCCTTCCTTTCTCACGAGAGGCTTTCGCCAGGCCCTTAGCCATTTGTAGCGTAATTGGAGGCTTTTCATGCACTTAAGCCAAGAAGGTCTGGAGCTTATCAAGAAGTCCGAAGGCTTCCGCGACCACGTTTATCTCGATGTTGCGGGGTTCCCAACGATCGGTTACGGGCACCTTGTCAAGCCCTTCGAGTCGTTTCCAAGCGGCATCGACGAGCAGACGGCCGCTGGAATTCTGGCCACCGATGTTGAGGTAGCCGAGCAGGCTGTGGCCCTGGTGGTCAAGGTTGCGCTCACGCAGGGCCAGTTCGACGCGCTGGTCGACTTCTGCTTCAACCTCGGCGCCGGGCGCCTGGCGACCTCAACTCTTCTGCGCGAGTTGAACGCCGGCCACCACGATGCGGCAGCCCAGCAGTTGCTCGCCTGGGACCATGCCGGAGGCGCGGTCGTGGCGGGTCTCAGAGTTCGCCGCGAAGCCGAGCTCCAACTCTGGACGGGATGCGCCGGCGCCAAAGCCGCCGCGGCATGAAAGCGCTCAGAAGGAGAGAATGCCAAACCGTAAGGATTGCGGTTTTTGCGCCTAACTTGTTTCAAATCAATATTCTGGACTGAAGCACAATCGCAATTCGTTTGAAATGAGTACTTTCCGCAGAAGGCCAAGGTGGTGAAGGGGGGACGCGCTTCAATTCGAGTGCAGTATGCGGTTTAGCCAGCGCTCTCGTCTCGCACTTCGAGCCGCTCGTCGGCCTTCAGGTAGCCCTTGCGCCGGAACCAGTCTTCCATCGCGGTTGCGAGCCGATCGAGCGGAACGCGGTTTCCAACTTCCAGAACACCGTCGCCCGCCGGAAAAGTATCGTCAAAAACCGCGTCGTTGGTGAAGTTCCTCATGGCAAAGTTATCGATCTGGGCGATCGGACACGCGTGGCGCCGGCCCTCGGCATCGATTCGGTTCACATCAATGCGCCGCGCAAACATAGCTCTACTCTAGATTGCCTCAGCCGCCTTGTGCACAAGCCGGGATCGTGCAACTTGCCGAACCGCTGCCTTCATCGATAGGGTGAATGCTCTGACTTTTCTGGGGAGGAAGACCGAATGAGGCTTTTACTGCATTGGATCTTGAGCGCACTCGCGCTCGTGCTTGTTTCCCGTCTTGTGCCTGGGTTTCACGTCAATGGTCTGATTCCGGCCTTGATCGCCGCCGTGGTCATTGGCCTGCTGAATGCCACCGTCGGCCTGTTCTTGAAGATCATCACGTTTCCGCTGAGCATCCTTACGCTGGGAATCTTTCTGCTCGTGATCAACGGCATCATGATTCTCGTGGCCTCGGCGATCGTTCCCGGATTCCATGTCTCCGGCTTCGTCCCGGCCTTCTGGGGCGCGTTGGTGCTCGCACTTCTGGGTATGCTGATTCGCGCAGTAGTCAGGGATGCGTAAGGTCAGGGAAGAACAGGGCCGGTCTTGGGCGGGGCTTTGAGCTTCGCGATCGGCTTGTTGGCCGCCTTGGGATTCGCAACGGGTGTCTTGATCACTTGCGGCGCTTTCGGCCCCGGCAACGTTACTGGGGTTCGAATCGCACCTGCTCCCGTGAAGCCTCCCGTTGCGGGCATGCGCGCCGGCATCACGATCACCCTGGCAGGCCCGTTCGGATCAAAACGCGGTTGCTCCACCTTCGTGTAAACGCCCCAACCTCCTCCGGCGACTACAAAAACAATGACCGCGGCAGCCGCCGAGCGCATCCAGCTGCTCTCGCGGCACAGCGTTCTCGGCCACGCCAGAACACGTCCGCGATGCGGTGCTGCATCGAGCACCGTCTGTACGCGCGCTTCCAATCCCTCGGG
>Ga0181535_10002813_pt1 | contig 20781 bp, 14 predicted proteins | sample PEATcosm2014_Bin_44_FD_119774 | JGI IMG/M metagenome (GOLD analysis project Ga0181535, IMG submission 119774) | Peatland microbial communities from MTU Mesocosm Facility, Houghton, MI, USA - PEATcosm2014_Bin17_30_metaG | ecosystem: Environmental > Terrestrial > Soil > Wetlands > Peat | place... | reverse complement strand
GCGAAATTCTTCCTGGCTGGCGCGAGAGCGCCCTTTGCTCTTCGAAGCCATCGCTTCCTGGAGCAGCCGCTGCGCATACAGCTCCAGCGCGATGCCCCGCGCCAATGCCTCCGCAACAAGCTGTCTCTCCATCTCCGGGTTGAGTTCGACACGGATCGTCATGGAATCCTCACATCCTTACCTATTATCTGATGGCTGCGGACAAAAGTCGATCCAAGTTTGATACGTGGCGAGCTGTGCAATCAACTTCCTAAGTTTCCCGGCTCGATCCGAACAAGCACGCGGCTGCCCTGCCCTGACTTTTTGCTGCCGCCAGTAAAAGAGCGCCCAGAGGCCCAGAAGTCTGCTCTTGGAAGGAGCGGAAGACTCTATTGAATCAGTTCATAACGCTTCATCTGCCCAACTAATTCCGCCAGGTCAATGGGTTTCATGAGGTACGCATCACAGAGTTCCTGAAAGCAGAGGATTACCTCTTTGACGTCTTCAACAGTCGTGGTCATGATGATCTTGACGCCTGATGTCGATCGGGTTCCATGTTCCTCCTCGATGGCACGAATACGCCGGACGGCTTCGCGCCCGTCCATTTCGGGCATCATGATATCCATGCAGATCAGGTCGTATGGCTGGTGCTGATCCATTGAGATGCGAAACGCTTCCACTGCCTCTTTTCCGTTCACTGCGATATGACAGTCTCCGTACCGGGAAAGAAAAGTCTGCAACAACAGCCGGCAGGCAAAGTCGTCCTCCGCGAGGAGAAAACGTAGGGACTTATCCGTTTTGCTCGGCTGTCCAGCCGCGATCTCCTGAACCGAATCAGTGGATGGTCGGCGGTCGAGCCGTTGTCCTTCCAAATCGTCCATGGTCGCCTGAATGCTGGACTGATTGCTCAATGCTGGGTTTCGAATCAATTCGTTCAATTTGTCGGTAGCTGAAATCAAGGCACGCACTTGTTTGGGCGAGATGACGGTATTCGGCGAGCGGAGAAGATCCAGGCTCTGTTCCATCTTGTAAGAAAGCTCACGAATCTTCATAAGGTCGAAGAATGCAGCGCCACCCCAGATGAAATGCACTCCTCTGTAGACGCGGCTTAGCCGGTCTTCATTAGTGGGTGCTCCGCCCATCGCCAGTGCAAGTAGGTCTGCTTCGATCGCTGCCAGGTGCTCGCGGCAATCAGCCAAATAATCCTGCGCCAGTTCATCATCGAGATCAATCATCGTCAGTCATCCTCAAAACCACGGGTTGTGTTTGGAGTTTCAACCACCCTATCTGTTGCACGATGGCCTTGAATCGCTCAAATTCTTCAGACGCGTGGGGCAAAAGCTCAATGCAGCGCTCCGAGTCTCCTGCACTCCCTGCCAGTTCAATCGCCGATGCGGTTGAGCGCAAACATTCTGCACCAACGGTTGCTGCGGCTCCTTTGAGCGAGTGCGCATACAGTCGGGCCGCAGGCAGGTCCCCGTCTGAGAGTAAACCGCGCAGCTTTTTCAATTGATGGGGAAAATCTTCGAGAAAGCCTCTGATCACTGAGCCGGCAAGTTGGCGGTCTCCCATCAACCGCCGTAACAACGGCTCCTCGTCGAAGGTGCATTTCGTAGCTTCACTTTCGGGTTGCGAGAGAGGCCCTGGAAGCGCGTGGGCTGGGGCTACAGGCATCCACCTATCGAGCATCTTCGCCAATTGCGGCAGTTCCAGAGGCTTTGAAAGATAGCCGTTCATTCCCGCGTAGAGGCACCGCTCCCTAGCGGAAGACGTTACATCGGCCGTGAGTGAGACGATTGGAATAATCGATTGAAGCGACGTGCGAATCTGGCGGGTTGCCTCGTAGCCGTCCATCACGGGCATCTCGCAGTCCATAAGTACCAGATCATAGCTCCCGAGCTTGACTGCTTCGACGGCCTCCTGGCCATTTGAGACTGCGTCGGCCTTGTAACCCAGCTTTTGCAACTGTGCAAGAACCACAAGCTGATTGGTGAGGTTGTCCTCTACTACCAGGATCTTCTCTTCATGCCCAATTCTTGTCTCGAGATGCGGCTCGACGGGAGCATCCGGCGGTGCGCCAGCGGTTGCGATCTCGTCGGTGGTTGCACCTTCCAAAACAGCGGTGAACCAGAAGGTCGAGCCATGCCCTTCCCGGCTATTCACGCCGATCTTTCCACCCATTAGTTCTACAAGCTGCTTCGAAATTGTTAATCCAAGGCCTGTCCCGCCGTATCTCCGTGTTGTGGAAGTGTCGGCTTGGACGAATGCCGAAAAGAGCGAACTCGCTTGATCAGGCCGCATGCCGATCCCGGTATCGCTAACAGCGAAACGCACGGTTAACATGCCATTGACTTCGCAAACCAATTCAGCATTAAGTGTCACCTCGCCGCGATCAGTGAACTTGACCGCATTCGCCATGAGGTTGGTCAGAATCTGGCGAAGGCGATGCGCGTCCCCTTTCAGCAGCGGCGGAAGATCGGGTGATACGAATGAACTAACCGGGAGGCCCTTGGCATTCGATTGTGGTTGAACAAGCAGAAGAACATCCGCGACCGTCTGCCGTAAATCGAAGCTTTGGCTTTCCAGAGTGATCTTGCCCGCCTCAATCTTCGATAGATCCAGAATGTTGTCGATGAGGGCAAGCAGGGTTCGCCCGCTCGTCTGAGCCACCTGAACGTATTTCCGTTGCTCGGGAGTGAGTTCCGTTTCCAGCAGTAGTTGATTCATGCCGATCACGCCATTCATAGGCGTGCGGATTTCGTGGCTCATGTTAGCGAGGAATCGGCTCTTGGCCCTGTTCGCGGCCTCAGCTCCTTCTTGGGCGCGAATCAGCTCTTGTTCATAGTGCTTTCGTTCCGTAATGTCCTCCACAATACCCACAATTCGAATCAGGCTTCCTTTGCCGTCGCGGATGGGAAATGCCCTGCCTCGAACCCATTTCTCTTCTCCGCTTGGCGTGTGAATTCTGAATTCCGACTCGACATTCTCTCCCTGTAACTGTCGCTCCCAGATCGCACGGGATTGGGCCAGATCATCCGGGTGAATCGCTTCCAGCCGCGATGCAGGGTTCTCACAGAAACTGACGCAGCTTCTTCCCCAAACCTGTTCGTAAGCAGGACTAATGTAGAGAAAGCGATTGTTCGTCGCATCTCTCAGCCAGAAGACTTCGCGTATGTTCTCTGCCAACTGGCGAAACTTCTCCTCGCTGCTCTGCAGCGCCAGCACCGCTCGCTTGCGCTCAGTAATATCGCGAAAAAACCAAGCCCGAGCCAGGTACTTGCCATTCTCATTTCGCAAGCTACTGGAATAGCGTTCGAGTGTTCGGCCATCTTTCAACTCAACTTCACACTCGTCGATTTCATCCGGATCGGCATAGAGTTCGCGTGCCCGCTTCAGGTAGAACTCGGGGTCTTTGACGCGTTCAAGGCACGCCGACAGAAGTGGAGGAATTGGAGCCCCCAACGTCGCTGCGCGCAAGGGCCTCGGAATCTCTGAGGACGGAATCTGCCAGACCTCGAAAAGCCGTTCGTTATGCGAGAGGACATGACCTTCGTTGTCCACAACCAGGATTCCGTCGAGTCCCACCTCTTGGATTGTGCGAATGAGTGAGTGTTGGAATTCGCGTGCTTGCTCGTTTAGCTTCCGGTCAGTAATGTCGGCGCTAAGACCGATATGCCCCATGTACTCACCGCTCGGAGAAAAGCGTGGCTCGGCATGCGAGCCCAAGAGCCTCCAATCCCCATTAGCCGTTCGGACGCGGCAGTCTGCCCTGAAGGGCACGTGCTCTATCAAGGCGCGCTTGACTGCTGCACTGTATTCATGCGCATCGTCCGGGTGGACCAGGCTCTGCCACTCGGCTGCGTTCATTTCGCAGGATGCTTTCTGAAAGAACCTCCGGCATTCCTTGTTGATGTATTCGAGATTCCCTTCTTTGTCGCACACCCACAGAATCGATGGGCAACAGTCTGCCATGTTGCGAAAGCGGGCTTCGCTCTCGCGAAGTGCTTCAGCCGCTTTCCTGCGTTCGGTAATATCCGTCACATGAACCACGTAGCACAAGTGGCGGCCATCATCGGCTTTGATCAACGCGATCCTTGCGTGGGTCCAGATGGCGGAACCATCCTTGCGAAGATATCGTCTTTCTCCATCCGCAACTCGGGATGTACCTTTGCCAAGATTCGCCTTCCTCAACAGAGCAGCCTCGAGATCGTCGGGATGGCACAACCCCTGCCAGGTCTTTCCAACTAATTCTTGTTCCGAGAGGCCGAGTAACGAACAGAACTTCGCATTGACGCGAATTATGGAATCATTCAGACCGACTTCGCAAATGCCGGCTGGGGCGTGTTCGAAGACGGCTCGAAAGCGCTCTTCGCTCTCTTTCAGCGCCTGCGTGGACTTATAGCGCTCCGTGTTATCTCGGAGAATGGCGGTGATCGCAGTTACCTCGCCAGATAGGCCGCGGATTGGGAAACTGGTAACCGTAACGCGAACTTCCTGCCCGTTCGCATGCAGAACCACGCCCTCGTAATTGGTTATCGTATTGCCTTTCGACACCTGCTCGACAAACTGGTCCATGAGCGACTGGCGATCCGGAGATGAAAAGGAAGATGCCTTCCGTCCGATAGCTTGCTGTGGCGTCAAGCCAAACATCTCTATAGCGCCGCGATTCCATGTGAGAATCTCGCCCCCTGGAGTGCAAGCGACTATTGCATCCGTCGAACTCTCAACAATGGCTGCAAGAAGTGCTTTCGCTTCCTCGGCGGCTCTCCGGTCTGAAACATCATGTTTGATGGCAATGTAGTTGACGGCCTCGCCCGTTGAGGAAAGCACAGGGGCGATACGCATCTCCTCGTTATATAAGGTCCCGTCCTTGCGCTGGTTGATCATATCGCCGTGCCAGACCTGACCGGACTTGATGGTCTTCCAAAGATCTTCGTAAAATGCCTGTGTGTGGTGTCCCGATTTGAGAACGCGCGGATTCTTCCCGATAGCTTCTTCGCGACTGTAACCGGTCATCTTTGTGAACGCGGGATTGACATACTGAATCTTGCCTTCGGTATCTGTAACCACGATGCCGTCCGCAGCCTGTTCGACGGCAGTAATTAGACCTGCCTGTTCAAAGGTTTTATCTTCCGGATGCACGTTTCACTCCAATTAGGTGTGTTTCATTCCCATTCTCTGGTCAGCTGACAATGCCTCCTACCGACCTCAGCATAAGATCCCCACTTCGTTCGAAGACAGCCATCTACTTGACGAGCCTCTGAACCACGGCGACCAACTGCTCCGCATTGAACGGCTTCACAATCCAGCCGGTTGCGCCTGCTTTCCGCCCTGCGTCCTTTTTCTCTGCCTGAGACTCGGTTGAAAGCATCAGGATCGGAACAAAAGCGTATCCCGGCAGCTTGCGGACAGCGGTGATCAACTGAATGCCATCCACATTGGGCATGTTCAGATCGGTAATGATCAGATCGAACTTCCCATTACCGGCTTTGGCAATCCCATCCTTGCCATCGACAGCTTCTGCGACTTCGTAGCCTGCCTTTTGCAACGTGAAGCAGACCATCTGTCTGACGCTGGCTGAATCGTCTACTGTCAAAACCCGTTTCATCGCTGGTTTCTCTCTCCTTCGTATGAGAATTCGGCTCTTGGCACGAGCAACTCCTGGAATTAAAACAACTCAACGCTGTTTCCCGTTGCGTACTGCGACATCCCAGAAAACACTGTCCCGCTGAGCGCCGAACGCAACACTTCGCGCTCGGCTTGTGTTGTGTAGGATGCCGAGTACAACCGCTCGATCTCTGCTTCGTCATATCTTTGTCTCACGCCTGCATCATCAGTTTCCAAATCGAGCTTCATGCTCTCCAGGACACTCACCACTGAATCGATACGGTCAAAACACGTATTTAGCATCTGACTAGATCTTTCGATCTCTTTGCTCTTGGTCCACATGGCATCGGTCACGGTCTCAATTCTCTTTCCTTGCATCACCGCAAAGGAGGCGGCACTTCGCAAGTTCTTGAGGCCCGTTGAGGTCTTATCCTGGGCCTTCTGGAGATCTTCGTTACTTGCCCGTGAAAACGTCTTTATCACCCCGTTGATTCGATCTGAGAGGCTTAGAATCTCCTGCAATGCGGCACCGGAGTGCTCGGATATCTTGCTCCACTCAACTGAGACTTCCGCAATCCCATCGGCGATCACACAAATCGCGTCGGCCTTTTCTCCGAGGTGAGATGCCTCGACGACCGAGTTGAATGTGAGGAGGCGAAGGCGATTTCGAGCGGACTCCGATTTTTGTATGTGTTCTTTGACCAATTCTGACAAATTCGAGATTCCATTCAGAGTCGAACGAAGTTTTTCGCCATAGGATTTGCATTCGCGTTCGAGCGAGTCGATATTAAAGAGTTGCGCTGACATCGATTCTTCTTGCTCGAGCACCAGCGGTCCAACCCCGACCAGTTCCGATGCGCTGATTCTGAAGATGCTGCCCACGCAGCTCTGAATCTGTGAGGCCCATTCAGTGATAGTCTCCCTGATTGCGCTTAGCTGGGAAATCTGAATTGAGAGACCTGCATGACCGGATGCCACTTCAGAATCGGATCCAGTCGTCAAGGCTTGTTTTGAATCGAGTTTAGAGGTAATCACATCGAATGCCTGTTGAACGTGCTCGAGTTGCTGCCGAGTAATATCGTGCCCCTGAACGGCGACCACCACGCCGGCAATCTGCGCAGCAATCTCCTCCGCTGATCTCTTGAATTGGGCGGGTGCTTGGAAGAGCCGTGTCAGGCCGGAGTCCAGAACATCCAGAGCGCCCATAAGGCTGAATTCTACGGCTGCCAGTTGCTCGCGCAAGTGAGGAAGTTCGACAGACAACACCGATTGCGTCTTTTCATTCGCAGATCTATGTTGATTGGTATGCCTCGTGAGTTCATCGGTGCTGAGCGTCAGTGCGCGGGAGAAGTCTGCAAGTTCGCGGGCGAGATAATCGAACCCGGCGCCCACAGTCCCAAGGTGCGCCACTTCAATCTTAGTGTGGACATTGAGGATCTTGATTTTGAGAGCAATACTGGCCTGGCTTTCGGTTACCTGAGATAGCTGACTAAGCAACTCTGTTTCCGCAGTAACTGTACTTAAGATTCCTGTTGTTGACTGTAGCCGTTCGGTAACAAATCGCTTCGCCGCAGCACCCAGGGCCTGCACGTTTGGCAGAACGGCATTTACACTCTCATCTTCAACACAACCGACAATGGCGGACGCCAAGCCCAGAATTGAGTCGGTGTCTTTCGTCAGCTCTCCAAAAGAAGTCACAAGCGCAGCGATCGCCTCCTCCATGGTCCGGAGAAGCCACTGAAGATCACGTCGGGCACTCTCAAGACCGCCAGATGCTATCGTGTTGGTTGTGCTGCTCATCGATAGTTTTCCTTCACTGCCCAGCTCAATCGGCGTTTCATCTCGTGCATATCAGAATCGCTCCGGCGATCCCCTGAAGCGGTAGCACCTTGCCGACTGCACCGCATTTGATGGCCTCCTTCGGCATGCCAAAAACGATGCAACTGGCCTCATCCTGCGCTATCGTAACGGCTCCCGCCGTCTTCATTTCGAGCATTCCTCTAGCGCCATCGTCTCCCATTCCTGTCAAGATCACTCCCACGGCATTCTGCCCAGCATAGCGGGCAGCAGAGCGAAATAGCACATCGACCGATGGGCGGTGACGGCACACAAGAGGTCCGTCTTTTATTTCGACGTAATAGCGGGCGCCGCTTCTCTTGATCAATGTGTGATGGTTGCCCGGAGCAATCAATGCCTGACCGCGCAGCACAGTATCATTGGTCTCTGCTTCCTTAACGGTAATGCTGCATAAACCGTCTAGCCTTTTTGCAAATGCGCGAGTGAATAGCTCCGGCATATGCTGCACGATCACGATGCCCGGACAATCCGATGGGAGTGCCTCCAGCAGAGTCTTGAGCGCCTCAGTTCCTCCTGTGGAGGCGCCGATGACAACCACCTTTTCCGTCGTTTCGAGCATGGCGTTCGTCGCGCGTGAAAGGATGGCGTCTGCAGTCAGCTTCGGCTCCACGGAATGGCTCGGCTGCAGCACACGCAGCCGAGCACCTGCCGCTGCCTTCACGGCCTGGCAGAGCACAATACACGAATCCTCAAGGAATTGCTTTGTGCCATAGCGGGGTTTGGTAATGATATCGACTGCCCCGTATTCAAGCGCCTTTAGAGTGCTCTGTGCTGCATCTTCGGCAAGGCTAGAACAGATCACAACCGGTATCGGGTGTTGGGTCATGATCTTCTTCAGAAAAGTCAGGCCATCCATCCGTGGCATTTCGATGTCCAAGGTGATGACATCTGGTACCTGCTCGGCAATTCGCTCTGCAGCGACAAATGGGTCACCGGCGGTTCCGATGACTTCGATCTCCGGGTCCGACGAGAGCACTTCACTCAACGTTTGGCGGACTACTGCCGAGTCGTCAACAATGAGGACGCGGATCTTCGGTATGCTCATATGCTCCGTCCTTCATGTTTGCCTCGATGCCGCGGATGTTCCGAGGTATGTTTAAGCCGTCGAAGCCGAATCTCGCCATTGCCCGTATTGAACTGAATGTTCAATCCGGACTTTCCTCGCAGACTCGATGCCCTCACCTGAAAGCCTTCCTCCCCCAGAATGTCAAGCGCCGAGTCGCAATTCAGACTGCCGACGGTAGGCCTGGTGATCGTCTCCGTCTCGCCAAGGAGCACGTCGGCACCACCAAAGACCTTTACCTGGACTTCCGACCGATGAGCGCCCAGTTCATCGAATTTGCGTGCTAGATCGCGAATGCAATAATCCACATAGCGATAGCCAATTTCAGGACTTAATCCTCGCGAATAACCATCTGGACACCGTGGCAGCATGGCGTGGCAGAGCGCACCGATGCCTAGCTTTTCGCTCCAGAAAGTCACACCTACGCACGATCCGAGAAGTGTTCGGATGATAGTAGGCTCGCGAGCGAAAAACATTTCGCCGGGCTGCAGATAAACTTCTGCCAACTCTGATTCACGGTCTGGCATTTGCTCTCCTGTAGAGCGCGGGTGCTACTGGCATCAATGGAAGGTCCATTCCATGCAGAGTCTCGGAATGACCGACAAAGCAATACCCTCCCGGCGCGAGGTGCCGGGTAAGTTTCTGGAGAATCTGCTCCTGGGTCGCCCTGTCGAAGTAGATGATCACGTTGCGGCAGAAGATGGCATCCACTTTTTCCGTCATCCCGTAATCGTTATCCTTAAAGTTCAACCGCCGGAACTCAACCAGTTGACGCAACTCCGGCACAACCCGAAGAAGGCTCGAATTGCGGTCGCGGCTACGCATGAAGTACTTTCTGCGCAGGTCGGACGCGACAGGCCTGACTACTTCTTCGTTATAGATTCCCAAGGTTGCCTTCTTCAGCACAGTGGTAGAAATGTCGGTAGCCAACACTCTGAATTGAAAACCAGGGTGGGCCAACCCAAATTCGTACATCACCATTGCCAGCGTGTACGGTTCTTCGCCAGTTGAACAGCCTGCGCTCCAAACCAGAATCTGCCGCTCGCTTCCTTTGCGTGCAACAAGTTCTGGAAGAGCCTTGTTGGTCAGAAAGTCGAAATGGTCTGGCTCCCGAAAAAAGTCGGTTTTGTTGGTCGTGACTACATCGAGAAAATGTACGATCTCCTCTTTCTGGCCCTGGTGACCGAAGAGGTATTCGCAATACTCTGAGAATGAAGCCAGGTTTAAGCTCTTGAGCCGCCGCTTGATGCGAAGTTCAAGCATCGTTCTCTTGTCCATATTCAGATTGATGCCCGACTGCGCATAGATAAAGCTGCGCAGCCGCCCAAAATCCGAGTTGGATATCGTTTCTTCGCGACTGCTCATAGTGTGAAGGGGGCGCTCGCGCGCCCCACTCCTTTCGTTGTGCTTTCGTTAAGCAGTCGTTACGCAGCCGTCTTGATACTTTCAACGCCGCGCACGGCCACCAGTTCTTCAGCGGAAAAGACGCGGTCGATGTCCAAGATCATGATGAACTCCGACTCGCGCTTTCCCATCCCCTTGATAAAGTCGGTCCGGATTCGAGTGCCGATTCTCGGCGGCGGTTGAATCTGGTCCGGCTCAAGGTCGATCACTTCCTCGACCGAATCAGCCAATGCGCCAATGACAAACGATTCGTTTTCCAGCAGCACTTCGACGACGACGATGCAGGTGTTTCTTGTCTTGACGGTCTTTGACATCTCAAAGCAAAGCCGCAGATCTACAACCGGGACAACGCTGCCCCGAAGGTTGATCACGCCGCTCATAAACTCGGGAGTCCTGGGAATTTCGGTAATCTTCGTGAAATCGAGCACCTCCCTCACCTTGGCAACGTCGGTTGCGAAAACCTCATTGCCAAGTTTGAAGGTCAGGTACTGCCTTGATTCAGTAATCTCGGTGACGCTCATAGTCCGCTCCTTTCGCAAGTTGAACGCGCGCGGACCGATTGCGGCCCGCGCTGGAACTGGTTAGTAACGCTCAAAGCCTTTGTCAAGATCGTCCTCCTTGTCTTTGAGCCTGAGACTAACTCCGGACTTGGCAACCGCCTTTAGGCCGGCAGGGACCGAGTGGCCGTTTGGCCTCACACCTTTTTGAGGAGCGGCAGCGGCATTCCTTTGCGTCTTTGCCTGCTGTGACGAAGCGTGACCTTCATCCCCAGTACGGAAGAAGCCAAGTGCGCTGACGAGTTGATCGGACTGCCCGGTCAACTCCTCTGTGGTGGAAGCCATCTCCTCGGAAGCAGAAGCGTTCTGTTGAATGACCTTCTCGAGTTGCTGAAGGGCCTTGTTGATCTGCTCGGCGCCGGTATCCTGTTCCTTGCTTGCGGCCGTGATCTCCTGAACGAGTTCCGCGGTTCTCTGAATATCGGGCACGAGTTTGTCGAGCATCTCGCCGGCCTTTTCAGAGACTTTTACTGTCGTGCCTGAGAGTTGGTTGATCTCGCCTGCCGCCTTTTGGCTGCGCTCAGCCAGTTTGCGAACCTCTGCAGCGACCACGGCAAAGCCCTTGCCATGCTCGCCGGCGCGCGCTGCTTCGATCGCCGCGTTGAGAGCCAGCAAGTTCGTCTGGCGGGCGATCTCTTCAATGATGGAGATCTTGCTGGCAATCTCCTTCATCGCAGCCACTGCTTCCAGCACAGACTTGCCGCTTTCCTGTGCGTCTTTAGCGGACTTTGTGGCAATCTTGTTGGTCTGCTGAGCATTTTCCGCATTCTGCTTGATGTTTGAAACCATCTCCTCCATCGAGGAGGAGGCCTCTTCAGCGGATGCAGCCTGAGCAGTAGCACCGTTGGATACCTGCACCGAGGCTGTGCTGATGGATTGACTCGCGGCCGATACTTCGCCAGCGATCGCACGAATGTCCGAAACCGTCCTGGTCAAGCCAGCAACCATCGACGCAAGGGCCTGCATCAGCTTGTCCTTTGCGGAACGCTCCCGAAGAACGACCGTAAGATTGCCATCTGCGATCTCTTCCGCAGCCGCGGTGATGTCGTTCATGGCGACGATCAGCGCGTTGAGGTTGTTCTTGATGGTGTTGAAGTCACCGTTGTAGGTATCTGTGATCTGCGACGGAATATCGCCCTTGCTGATTTGGTCAACATACCTGGCGGCTACGTTCAGTGGTGCAATGACAGCGTCGAGAACCGAATTCACCCCTACAACGATCTCTCCATACGCGCCGCGGAACTGATCTGCTTTGCCGCGCTCTGACAACTGCCCTGCACGAGCGGCATCGGTCAGGCGTCCAAGCTCTTTTTGCAGTCCCTGCAGAACAATGGCAACGTTGTTGATCGCCTGCTTCATCTTTTCGTGGTCGCCCTTGTAGGTCTGGGCTATCAGCTCATCAATCTTGCCATTGGAGACCTGCGCAAGAATGCGGTTGCCTTCGCCGATGGGCAGCAGAATGGCGTCGAGCATGGTGTTCACGCCGCGCACAATCTCTGCGTATGCACCCTGGAATTGTTCCGGCTTGCCTCGATCGGAAAGCTGACCTTCCTTGGAGGCGTCAGTCAGGCGCACAAGTTCCTTTTGCAGACCTTGCAGAACGCTTGCAACGTTGTTAATTGCCTGCTTCATCTTTTCGTGATCGCCCTTGTAAGTCTGGGAGATCAACTCATCGATTTTTCCGTTGGAGACCTGCGCAAGAATGCGGTTGCCCTCGCCGATGGGCAGCAGAATGGCATCGAGCATGGTGTTCACGCCGCGCACAATCTCTGCATACGCACCCTGGAACTGCTCTGGCTTGCCGCGATCGGAGAGTTGTCCCTCTCTTGACGCTTCAGTTAAGCGTGCCAGTTCTTTCTGCAGGCCTTGCAGGACGCCTGCAACGTGATTGATTGCCTGCTTCATCTTCTCGTGATCGCCCTTATAAGTCTGGGTAATCAATTCGTCGATCTTGCCGTTGGAGACCTGGGCTAGGATGCGGTTGCCTTCGCCGATGGGCAGAAGAATCGCGTCGAGCATTGTATTTACGCCACGAACAATCTCCGCATACGCGCCCTGAAACTGCTCCGGCTTGCCACGGTCTGAGAGCTGCCCTTCCCTGGAAGCCTCAACCAAGCGAGCCAATTCCTTTTGCAGCCCTTGCAAAACGATGCCTACATTGTTCACGGCCAGTTTCATCTTTTCGTGATCACCCCTATAAGTGTGGGCAATCAGCTCATCCACTTTGCCGCTGGAGATCTGGGCTAAAACGCGGTTGCCCTCCCCGATCGGCAGCAAGATAGCGTCGAGCATCTCGTTAATGCCCAACACCATTTCGCGATGAACGCCGCTGAGCTTGTCTGTCCTACCCCGCTCGGAAAGCCGGCCTTCCTTTGACGCATCCACCAAACGCGCAATCTCCGAAGATACAATCAGCATCTCGTTATCCTGCGACTGCTGTCCTGCGTTCAGCAGGTCATGGTTACCATTTGAACTCGCACCGTTTCCGTTGTGCGCTCCATTCGGCTTAGCATTTCTTCTTACGGCTGTTACTGGCATAGTTCTCTCCATCTTTTGAAGCTGAATTCGTTGATACGTTCGCTCTTTGAGCTCAGAGAACGATGTCCGCTAGTCTGGATCGTCCCTAGGTACCTACTGCGCTACGCCCGATGCGGCGGCACTTTCAAGGAGACTTCGAAAACAAGCCTTCCTTTCCGCAGCTCGCCGCCGCAGTGGAGTTAGGGTGCCCGCGCGGGCTTCGAACGCTACCTCTAATGACTTCCTGAACCAGCCGATGAGGATCAAGGATCAGTGCCACAGTGCCGTTGCCCAGAATGGTGGCGCCGGATACAAACTGTACCTGCCGGTAGAGCCGTCCCAGGCTCTTGATGACCGTCTGATGGTCTCCCAGAACCTCGTCAACCACGAAGCCGTATCGCCCGTCCTCGGTCTCGGCGATCATGATCTGCTCCCGCTCGGGACGGTTCGTGTCGATATCGAAGAAGTCTCTAAGCCGGATATACGGGATCATCTCTCCGCGAATGTGGGCGACATGGTTGCCATTGGCCTTCTCAATATCCTGCCGAGTCAATTCGATACATTCCAGAGTGTTGGCCAGAGGCAGCACGAAGAAGTCCTGCCCAACCCGCACCAACAATCCGTCGATAATGGCCATCGTGAGTGGGAGACGCAACGTTACGCGAGTTCCCGAGCCGAATTTGCTGGCGATGTCAATCCTTCCACGCAGTGCCTCCACGCGTTGATTGACGACATCCATCCCTACACCACGTCCTGAAACGTCTGTGACTTGTTTTGCCGTTGAAAAGCCGGGCATCAGTATGAATGAGAAGACTTCCGCCTCGGTGAGCTGAACCTCCGCGGCAACCAGCCCGTTCTGAACCGCACGTGCGCGAACCGCATCGGCGTCAATGCCACGCCCATCGTCGGTGACGCCGATAAGGACATTTGCACCGGAGTGCCGGGCAGATAAATGTATCGTTGCCGTCGGAGGCTTGCCTGCGGCAACTCTTGCCTCGGGCGATTCGATACCATGATCCATGCTGTTTCGGATCAGATGCATCAGGGGATCGTTCAATTGGTCAATCACCGTCTTATCCAACTCGGTGTCAGCACCCTCGATAGTTAGCTCGACGTTTTTGTGCAGGTCCCGCGCCAGGTCGTGGACCAGTCGCCGGAAGCGCTCGAAGGTCGCTCGAATCGGTAGCATGCGAATGCTCATCGAATTCTCGCGGAGCGCCGTAGTCAGGCGTTCGATCTCCTCAGAAACTTCCAGAACCTCGGGATCGTCGCGGCCTGCTGCGATCTCCACCAGACGGGCCTGCACCGTGACAAGTTCGCCGACTAGGTTAACAAACTGGTCGAGTTTGGCCGCCGGCACGCGAATGCTGGAGGCGCTGTCTGGCTTGTCATGTTCACGACGCCCAGGGTTCCTGCGCTGTTCCTCAAATGCCTTCGTGGTCAATTCGACCGGTGACGGAGATTCGACCGCTATCAGATCAACGGTCAGCTCACAACAATCCTCGACAAACATGAAAACGTCTCGGATTGCCTCGCGACACTCGGTGGTAGTCAGCTGAATCTCCCAACTCACATAGCAGCATTCCGGGTCCAACTCGCTCAAGGGCGGAATCGCCGTCATGTTAGCCGTGACACGGGCGTCCCCTAACTGCCTTAGTTCACGCAGCAATAGCAGGGGATTGGTGCCATTCCGCATTAGATCGGGCCCGGGGGCGAATCGAATCATCCAGTCCTGGATTTGGCCTTCTTTTGATGAAAGTTGAGGAGGCGTCGAGGAGGGCGGCGTCTCGGACAGCTTGTTGTCGGTGATCCCCGTCAGTTCCCGAAGCCGCACCAGAATGCCATCTGCAATCGTGTTTTCGGCGCCACTCGCGCCGTCAGGTTCGTCCAGCATTCTCTTGATCAGATCAACTGCTTCCAGGGAGAGATCTACGAGCTTGGAAGTGACGGTCAGTCGCCCTTCGCGAACTTCGTCGAAGGCCGTTTCGAGATGGTGTGTAAATGAGGCCACCTCATCGAAGCCAAACATGGCTCCCGAGCCCTTGATGGTGTGCATCGAGCGGAAGACCCGTCCGACAAGTTCGCCGTCGTCAGGCCGTTCGTTCAGTTCAAGCAGAGAAGATTCAAGTTCGACAAGAACTTCCCGAGCCTCTTCCTGATAGGCCTGCCTGTGCTTATCGATAATGTTCGCGTTTGACAACTCGGGCCCGGATCTTTCGTTACTGCCTATTGTTGGATCAAGAGTTTCACAAGACCGGCATCGGTCACCGCAGCGGAAATCTCATTGGAGACAGAGCCCGTTAGTAAGAAGGGGAATCCTGCTTTCGATGCATCCCGCTCAGCGGCATAAAGCAACTGCAATGCAGTGATGTCCAGTTCGGTTATGCCTTCCAGAGTCAACCTGATCTCCTTTTTCGACGCCAACACACTGACAAGAACGCTCTTCAACTCCGCAGCGGATGCAATATCAATGGCGCCTTCCAGGCGAACAAGGGACAGGTTCTCCCTATCTTCGACCGTTGCTGGCATGTTCAAGTCCTTCCTGAAGCACGCAGAGATTCCTGATTTCAGTGGGCAGTTCTGAGGGGCAATTACTTCAATTGGCATTCAGCTCGCGGCTACTTATGGCCGAGACAATCATCTACTTGCTGCGAGAGATCCGATGCGAGGCCCTTGCAGTGTGGGCAACCTTTCCTTGAGTAAAGATGGCAAGGTTATCCTGGAGCCTTTACTATCGGCATGTTCAGCTTGGCGTTCAATGATCTCTCATCGATTTCAAATCAGATCGGAGCCAAACTATCTACATCTCAGGACAGCACGTCGAGCGCCAATCGCCATCGGATGTCGAGGATACTTTGTGGACCATCTTTGTCGTGTTTGGTTAACTATAAGAAACCAAAATCATCGTATCTAGTTATCTCAATGAACGCAGGATAGGTGCACCCCTAATCTTGACCTGACATGATTAACCTGGGGTGTGATCTGAACCGCATTTAGAAGTGTCTACCCATTTCTAAGTGGATAATTCGTGTGGTGAAGATGACATTCCCCGGATATTTGGACAATAAGCCGAGGCTCTGAGGCCGGAGTCAAGGCTCTTGACCGCGAACGCGGCGCGCGCAGCGCGGCCTTGACGCCGACCGGGCCTCGGCTACGCTCTGGCTATCCGGGGAATGTCATCTTCTGTCTAACGTTACATACCCATGCCCATACCGATTCCGAAATCAACCTCGTGAACATGGGCAGGTTGTTGCTCGATCTGATGCGACACTGGCTCCTGCTGGACGGCGGGAGCATGGGACACGTCGCGACTGAGTTCCCTGCCGAGCGCAGATGCGTCATTCGTGAAGATTTGCGCGTCGTGTGCGCCGCGAGAGATGGAAACGTAGGCCATTCGGCTGTTGAGCAGATCTTTCGCGGCCAGTTCCGTGTCTACGTGAATCAGTACGCGGTCAGCGGTTTGGCCCTGGCTGGAATGGCTGGTGACAGCGTAGCCGTAATCGAGATGTATGTGGCTGTTTGGATCGAGCTCGAACGCACGCCCACCATCCATCTTCAAACTCAATCTTGCGTTGTCGTCAATGCGCTCTATGGTTCCAAGCTCGCGGTTTGCCACTTTGAGGTCATTTGCGGCCGCAGTGAACTGGATGCGGTCGCCTTCGGAAAGACTGCGCATCTCTTCGCGGAATACTGAAACACCCTGCTGACGGCGTGGATCGTAGGTTCGTTCCGAGCCATCCAGCAGCTCGACCGTTAGCCGGTTGGCTGGGGCGTCAATGCTCTTCACTTGCGTGTAAGCTCCTTTGCCGATGCCGGTTTCCTTGGATGCACGCGAATAGCGCAAAACGTCGCCGACCTCGTACCGCTCGGCCCATGTTCGATCCGCGCCTGTCATATCCTGACGCGGCACTAAGATTCCGATGTCGCGCTCCGTACCGCCAACGATGCCACGGACACGCAATTCGGAATGAATGCGCTCGTTGATCTCCATGCGGGAACGGTTGTCGGGCGAGACGACGAGTGTTTTCCCCGGCGACTTGGCATACTCCTGCGCGATGGCTGCGATGCGCTCGTTGTGGCCGCGAATCTCATGTACGCGGCCCTGCCATTGGAGATTCTGGACGGCCTCGCGCACTTCGCCGCGTGCAAGCTGTTCCACGACCTCTTTCAGCTTCGGGTCCCTTTGGCGCATGATCTCGTCGAGCCTGACTGTCACCATGCCCGTGTCTTGAAGCTGCGCAAAGGGCCGCCCCGCCTCCACCGCCTCGTGCTGCCGCCGGTCGCCAACCAACAAGACGCGATCATTCGCATGGAGCCTCTCGATAAAATCGTGCACTTGCCGAGTCGATGCCAGCGAAGATTCGTCGAGCACGTAGAGGTGTTTTGCTCCGGTGTCGGGTTGTTCCCCTCGCGCCAGATGTCTTTGCAGCGTGGATGTCTCCATACCCGCCTCAGCGAGTTTTTGCGCAGCACGGGAGGTCGGCGCAAATCCTTCTACTCTGTATCCGTCTTCCTCCGCGCCTTCACGAATGACGGACAACGCGGTCGTCTTGCCCGCGCCGGCAATCCCGTCCAAGCCCATAATCTTCTCGCGGGAGAGAAGGATGTCGTCCACGGCCTCGCGCTGCGAGACAGTCAGTTCTGGATGCCGGTCTTCTGTGGCAATCCTGACTCGGGGCGAAACCAACATTGGATCGCTGTAGTCTCGCCGATTGCCTTCCTTCATTCTGGCAATAATTCCGCGCTCCATGTGAATCATTGCCGGGGTTGTAAACCGCTGGCCCGCTCCGCTGTGCCCGACCTCGCGAAGCTCTCCTGACTTAATCCGGCGCTCAAACTCCTGCCGGATCGCGGTATGAGTCGTTTCTCCCATGCCACGCGCGAGCGCCGCTTCAAGGATCGCGCGACGGTCCTGGACGGCGGACCTTTCAAAGACATGATCGCGCGCCCAAGTCACCGCTCGTTGTGCGGGTAACTGCGGCTCCTGCATTTGTTTTTGTCCATGCTCCCGCGCCAGCGAGACCACTCGATCCGCTTGGCGACCATACTTTGCGGCCAAGTCGCGATGCCGTCGCAAGACCTCTTCCTGTGACAGCAGTCCTTTGCTGTCGCGCGTGTGGTGCGCTGCGATTTGAGCCGCAGCAGCGCCGTCGAGACCCTGTGCGCGGAGATGATCTTTGATCTGCTCCCGGCGAGGGCTAGACGCCTCAAGGTACTCCTTCGAGTAACCCTTGATCTCCGGCTGGCCATGCCTGCCACGCTCCAACTCATAGCCTAGCTTTTCGAGACGCATAGCCAGTTCCGATCGATAGACCGCCGTCACGTAATGCTGCGAGACAAAGATCTCGTGCGGCTGCAGAGCGCGAGTCTGCCCGTTGTCGCGCTCCGTGACATTGAACACGACGGCATGGGTGTGAAGCTGCGGTGCCGCATAGCCATCGACGGGCCGTGCGGTGTCGTGCTCGAAGGTGGCAGCAACGAATTTGCCTGTTGTCTCCGGGGCGTGAATATTCCCGATGCGGGCCTGCGTGTAATGCTCCAATTCGGCCAGCGCCGCGCGGACACTCTCCCGGTGCGCCACCCGCACGCGCTCATCGCCGCCTACAAGCGCGGTGAGCGATACCGATTTGGGCGCGGAAAAGGTGGCGTCCCACCCAGCGCGATGCTCGGCACTCGTGACCTCCTTGCCGAACTTGCCCTCATAAGTCCTCGAAACCTGGTGCCGGACAAGCTGAGCCTCAGTGTGCGGGTGCTGGCCTTCGCTTAGTCTTGCGAACTGCTCTGCCTCAATTGGGCCAGCAAGGTTCCACTCACGGGCAAGCCTGCCGTGCCATTCGCTGTGGCCCTGTTGATCGCGGCTCCAATAATTCTGCTGCCGCGATGCGAGTTCCTTGGCGTGATAGGTGCGCGCCTGGCTGGCTGACAACGGCTTTGAGATGGTGAGCATGGGGAGTGCTCCTGTCCGGTCCGGGATTCGCCGGACGACGATTTCCGTTTACTCGATCTCGTGCTTTTGGCTCCAGAGATAGCCGCCCTTGCCGGCTCCGTCGTAGACGCCGAAGAATGGTAAGGCAAACGATACGGGCTTCACTGGCGACTCGGCGCGGTTGGCAGTTACAGCCGATACAGCCGGCTGCAATGCTATGCAGCGTGGTGCGGCCCTGTGCAATGATGCTAGGCGGGAGCCAACATTTCGCGACCATTCCGTGCACTGCTCAAAGAACCCTGGCGATGGCCCGTTCGCGGCAGCTAGCCGTCTTCTCCAAGCGAACTCGGAGATTAACTCCCGAATCAATCCTCTGAGAAAGAACCATCCACCAAGCGCAAAGCAGAACACGACCAGACCGCACACCTCCGGAAAGAATAGGAACTCCGAAAGTTCTTCGCCATCAAAGGCCAAATCGTTTAAGGCCGGTCCGAACCTCGCCACCGAGACCCGCTGTGGCGATCCCTCTGATAGTTCTTTCCAGCCCGCGCCTAGGGCCGACGGAGAGATTGCCATGCCAATTTCGCCGTCGGATGCAACAGTGTCGTCATCTGACGCCAGTTCCCGTTTCCGATGCGGCCCGGTCTTCCATATCAAACGAACTTCGACGGTCGCTGGCGCTACTGCTGACAGCGAACACCAAATGTAAGTAGACAAGTAATGACGTTGAAGCGGTGTCCAGAACCAGCTCGTACAAACCCAGATTGTTCCGACTTCGACAATCACCGCAAGCGCGGCGAGCCGGGCGAGAATAACAAGAATCTGCCTCCGATTCATCACTCTTTGCCACCTCCCTCGGCTAGCTGAGCAAGAAAGTCTGCGAGCATCTTGCGGCCCTGTTCGAGTTTGCGAGCGTCGGTCCGGTCACGAATCTTGAGGACAGAATCAGGCAGCAGTGGTTTGCCTTCGACTGTCGCCTGGGCGCCCGCATGGAAAAGGCTCAACAGCGCATAACGGACTGCCCAGATCTCCGCGAGGAGCAGTTCAACTGGATCGGCGGGCCGCTGTCGAGACGCGGTCAACGCTGTCTCCCGCAGCCATTCCGCGAGTGGCTTACCGGCTCGCTCTGCCGCCGATTCGACCTCGGCAAGCTCGTCGGGAGTGAGCCGCGTGGCGATGGTTTTCGAGCGGAAACTGGGTTTGCTTTCTTCGATCGATGGCGGCTTGTTGGCTTGCACTGTCGTCGATTGGGAGGCGTTCATGGGGGACCGTCCCTTCTGACGTGCGTGTTTTGATAAACGAGCCTGATCTTGTCAATCTACGTGAAGCGCTTTCCCTTCAATGTGTTTACGCCGGAGCGCTCTCTGGCGCTCTTTTGTTTACAGACGTAAACGTGCGCTAGCATTTGTAAACGTCATGAGGCGAAGTTGCTAGCGCAGCGGAAGTTAACAAATGTAAACGCCCCGGTGCTCCCGGTATCTTTGCAGTTCCCAAGTTGGGGGTGTTGTGTCCACTTACAGCCGCTGCATAGCAGCGCTTACTTACAGCTCGCCGTACTCGAGCGTCAGCTCATTCCAGATACGCTGCAATTCCGGAATCTCCCATGCGCGGCGAAAACACTCTTGAACCGAAGCCCATTCCGTCTGACCGAAGCCGAAGGTCGCGGAGCCTTCACAGCGAACCCAAATGTGCGGCTCGGCCCCTCCGCCTGCAACCGTGTATCCGAAGAAATAGCGCCCCTTCCAATGGGAGTTCGCAACAGTCGCATCCCACTCCTCAAGCAAGGTTCTGAACTCGGCGATCATCGGATACGGAGCCATTTCGTACATCGCCATGCGATCCGCTGGAAGATTTAGGAGCAAGGAAAGATC
>Ga0181535_10002811_pt1 | contig 20794 bp, 15 predicted proteins | sample PEATcosm2014_Bin_44_FD_119774 | JGI IMG/M metagenome (GOLD analysis project Ga0181535, IMG submission 119774) | Peatland microbial communities from MTU Mesocosm Facility, Houghton, MI, USA - PEATcosm2014_Bin17_30_metaG | ecosystem: Environmental > Terrestrial > Soil > Wetlands > Peat | place... | reverse complement strand
ATGTCGTGCAGAACCGATTGCGGAGTGGATTTTGTATTCACAGGCGTAGTATATTCCCAACACATATATTAACGCAACAAAAAAGGCCGGGAATTGAATATTTAAGAAATCCGTCTCACACCCTTACCGGATTCTCTCTTGACTCGACCCTTTCGTCCAGAGAACAATCCGATCATGAAACGACGCGACTTCCTTCAAGCTACGGCTGCCTTTGCCTCCGCCTCTCTCATCGCCGGTACTGCCCGCGTTGCACAACATGCCAAGCCTGCGCCTACTGCCGAACCCTTCGCATTCGCCGCTTTTCCCGTCTTGCTCAACCCCACCCCAAACTCCGTCAGCATCCTCGCCCTCCCCAACGCCCTGGCCACCGGCTGGGTCGAATATGGTCCCACTGAAACCCTTGGCCAGCGCGCCGGAGGCGACTCCCGCGGCCAGCGTCCGCTTTCTGACAATCTCCTCTCCTTCCGCATCATCGGGCTGAAACCAGGTGAGCGCTACTTCTACCGCGTGTGCCTCAAGCCCGTCACCTATAAATCCGCGTATTCCGTCATCCCCGGCAATGAAATCCGCTCCGAAATTTGCTCCTTCCGCACTTTGAATCCCGCCGCCGCCCAAGTCAGTTTCACCATCTGGAACGATACGCACGAGAACATCCCAACGGTCATGAAGCTCTCACAAAACCTCAAGGCCAGCCCGACCGATTTCCTCTTTTGGAACGGTGATGTCACCAACGACATCCAACTGGAGTCCAAGATCATCCCCAACTATCTGGCGCCGGCTCGGCAGCCCTTTGCGACCACCATTCCTTTCACGATGACCCGGGGCAACCACGATGTGCGGGGCCGCGATTCCCGTACCTTGGCCCGCTACCTCACGGGCCCAACCGGCGAATATTTCTACGCCTTCCGCCACGGACCGGTCGCTGCCATTGTCTTGGACACCGGAGAGGACAAGCCGGACGACCAATTGGTATTCGGTGGCCTGAACGATTTCGCCGCGTATCGCTCGTTGCAGCGTTCCTTTCTTGAGAAGGCCATCGCTGATCCGGCCTTCGCCTCGGCCCCCTTTCGCATCATCCTGATGCACATTCCCTTGTTCTGGGATGCGGATGTCCCAGCCAACTGGCCCGGCGTCTGGGGCAAGGACACCAAAGGCAAAATCATTAACGGCTGGATCTGCGAGGACGGCTACGCCAAGTGGCACGACCTCTTCGTGAAGGCCCGCGTGGATGTCATCATTTCCGGCCATACGCACAAGCACGCCTTTTTCCCCGGGAACGACAAACATCCCTACGCCCAGCTTATCGGCGGCGGCCCCAAGCCCGCCGAAGCTCTGAGCATCATCGCCACCGCGACGCGGGAGCGGCTTGCGTTTACGCTAAACGACCTTGACGGCAAAATGGTGATGCAACAGATTTTCAAACCGCAATGATTGGAGGTTCTGGTTGTGCCGCAGGGCTGGCGCCGATTCGCGGCGCCGTTTCCACAGGGTCCAGGCGGATGGGTTCCATGGCAGACGTGTTCCCTAAGGAGACATTTCAATACAGGTTGAAAGGCTTGGGGGCGGTGTTTATTCTTACCCGAGATGAACACTGCAATTTGCGCCTACAACACCTAACCCAAACACAATCGCGACAACTATGAAGATCTCCATCCTTGCAAAACTTCGGGCAAGCGCCTGGATCATGGCCGCGCTGGTTCTTTCCTTCAATGTCAGAGGGCAAGTGACCATCAGCGACCTTGGCGCTGGAGTCACCCCAACGCCTGGCGCTTACGATATTTCCCAGTTGAGCACCAATGGCGAGGCATTACAGCCGGACAACCTCAACTATACCACAGATAATGGCGCCGTGAACGACCTTTGGGCCGGGCAGACCTTCACCACAGGCAGTAATTGCGCCGGCTACACCATCAACAGCCTGGCCGTTTACACCGCCGGCCTCTCCAATGGCGGCGGTTATGCCACGTCGCAATCCTATGACTTGTACCTGTATGCTTTTAGCGGCAGGACCTACTACCCAATAGCGAGCTTTCAGGCTGTTGGTTCTTTTGTTGATGGCGATTGGGTACAGTGGAACGGGCTGGCTTCCGCCGGCCTGACGCTCTCGCCCAATACGCAATACGCCTACACCTTTGGCCGCGATGCGACCGGTCAGGGATTTGCCGCCTTGGGCAACGCCAGCAGCAGTCTTTATTCAGGCGGCGAACTTGTTTTGATTCCAGCCGAGGGGGGATCTGCGGTGACGGGAAGCGATTATGTTGCCACTTTTGACATCGGGCTGACTCCTGTCGCGCAGGCTCCGAGTATTACGGTGGATCCTTCCACCGAATCCGTTCAAGTTTATCCCGGTCATCAGGTTGTCTTTAGCGTCGGGGTTTGCCCAAGCGCCGCACCCCTGTCTTACCAGTGGGTGCTGAACGGGACCACGGTCCTTGTTGACAAGGGGCAAATCTTGGGATCACAGACGGCGACATTGAGCATTGCCGGGGTTGCAGCCACGAACGCCGGCTCTTACAGTGTGATCGTCAGTAATGCCTCCGGCCCGGTGACCAGTGGTTCGGCGACCTTGACAGTCCTTCCGCTTCCCGCGGCCAATACCTACGCCTCCACCGTGTTATCCAACAGTCCGATAGCGTACTATCCGCTCAATGAAACCGCCGGCCCGACTGCCTATGAGTTTATCAACGGAGACAATGGCACTTATCAGCCCAATGCGCTCGTCGGTCAGCCAGGCGTGCCCAATCCGCCCTACCTTGGTTTCACAGCTCCAGATCTCGCGCTCGGCTGTGACAACGCGGTAGCGGGTTCGTGGGCGCTCGCGCCATTCGGCACTTTGGGCGTGAGCAACGTCACTTTTACCTGTTGGGTCAATCCCGGCGGATCGCAGAATGGGCGCACCGGTCTCATTTTCGAACGCAGCAGCCCCTACACCGGCGGCGGCGGCGGCATGGGAACCATTGGCAACCCGCCGATACTGGGCTACACGTGGAATGAAAACAACTCCGATACTTTCGATTTTGAGCCGCAAAACCTGGTTATTCCGACCAATATGTGGTCGTTATGCGGCATGTCCATTTCGCCCACGCAGGCCGTCCTTTATGTTCTCAACCTCAACGGATTTAGCGCCGCGACAAACGCCATTCCTCATACGCCTGATTCGTTTCCCAACGCTTGGGAGATAGGCAATGACGCCTACGATACGCCGCCTGATTCGGTCCGCACCTTTAATGGGGACATCGAGGCCGCCGCCATCTTCACCAATTCTTTGAATTATCAACAGATGGTGGCGCTTTTCCAAGCGGGTTACGCCGCCAGCATGCCGCCGCCAAACATCATCACCCAGCCCGTCCCCGAGGTGCTTTATGCAGGAGGAACAGCCCAATTTTCAGTTGCGGCCGGTGGCCTTGGCACCCTGTCCTATCAATGGTGGTTTAACGGCGCCCCACTGTCGAACGGCAACGGCATTTCTGGATCCACCAACGCCGCGTTGGCTATCCTCAACGTTTCGTCCGCGAATGTTGGCACCTACAGCGTCACCGTCGCGAATCAGGGCGGCTCAACCAACAGCAGCAGCGTGACGTTAAGTTTGACCGCTGTCAACACCGCCTACGAAGCCGCGATGACAAATTTGAACCCGGTGGGTTACTGGCGATTCAATGAGGCGTCCGGCGCCACATACGCATTTGATTACTGGGGCGGTTTCACGGCCACCTACGGCAGCGCCGTCGTCAACGGCCAGCCCGGTCCTCAGGCCCCAACTTTTTCCGGCCTTGAGACCAACAATGACTGCGTTCAGACGGCCGCCGTTGTCAATTCCTGGGTGATGATCCCTCCCCTTCAGCTCAACACCAATACGGTGACCATCACCGCCTGGGTTTATCCCACCTCGTCAGAGCAGGGCAGCGCGGCGATCGTTTATTGCCGCGGCGGAAATACTATCTCTGGACTGACTTGCACCGGAAGCGGCGGCACGCACATCGGCTATACTTGGAACAATGTGCTCGACACATATCGCTGGCTGCCTCCCTTGGCTGCGCCGCTGAATATGTGGTCGTTTTGCGCGATGGTCGTCGAACCCACGCGGACCACTATGTATGTTTTCAATCCAAACACGACCGTTCCCGGCGCCGTCAACTGCGCGGTTAATCTCATCACAAACGCCATGCAAGGCTTTAATTACACCACGTATGTCGGAACAGATATTTACGGCCCGGGTACGAGGAATTTCAAGGGTGACATTGACGAAGTGGCGATTTTCAACAGGGCTCTCTCGTCCAGTGAACTCACCGGACTTTATACGACGGCCACCGGAACACCCCTGGCGCCCGCCATTCAGCTCCAGCCGCAAGCCACGGGCGTCTATTCCAATGATACAGCCGAACTGACGGTGATCGCCGATGGCAGCGGTCCGATCAGTTATCAATGGCAGCTAAATGGCGTCAATGTTACAAATGGCAATGGAATTTTGGGTGCAAACACAACCACCCTGACTCTTAGCAACACAACCGTAGGTAGCGCGGGGACCTACTCGGTCATCATTTCGAATGCTTATGGCAGTGTTACCAGCGCGCCCACCGCTCTCACGGTGGGAAGTGTCACAAGCCCTTACGAAAGCGCCGTTTTGGCCTTGGGCCCGTTTGCCTATTATCGCCTGAACGAAACCAATGGCAGCAGCATCGCGGACGATTACGCCGGTGGTTTTGATGGAAGCTACGCTGCCGCTGCCGTTGTGGGTGCGGCGGGCGTGCCCAATCCGCCCTTCCTAGGGTTTGAGACGAACAACATGGCGGTTCAACTTCCAGCATTGGTTACGAATTCTTGGGTGTTGGCGCCGTTCGGCCCGTTGGGTTTCTCGAACGTAACCATCATGTGCTGGTGCTATCCAAAGGGGGTGCAGAATTCCCGCTCCACCTTGGTTTATACCCGCGGCGCTCCGGCGGGGGCGGGTGGACTCCAGTACTTGAACACAACAACTCTTGGTTACACTTGGAACAACAACGCCAACACCACCTATGGCTACAATTCTGGACTGGTGGTTCCAAGCAATACCTGGTCCATGTGCGCGATGGTGATCTCCCCCTCCAACTGCGTCCTTTACCTTTTCAACGCCACTAATGGGTTGCGCAGTGCCACCAACGCAATCGCCCACACGCCGGACCAATTCGGTTATCCCGGCATCTGGCGCATTGGTGACGACAGCTCCATTGCCAATGGGGGCCACGGTTTCATTGGCAGCATTGATGAAGTGGCGGTGTTTCCAGCATCGCTCAGCAGAAGTCAACTGCTTAACCTTTGCGAAGTGGCGACCAGCCCGGCGCTGACCACCCAATTGTCCGGCAACAATCTCACTCTGAGTTGGAATCTCGGCACGTTGCGCTCAGCTCCTGCAGTGACCGGGCCATGGACGCCCGTAACCACGAACTCACCTTACACAGTGACGCCGTCGGGTACCACCCAACAATACTACCGTGTAAGCGTTCCGTAGCCGGGGCAGGAAACATTTAACATGAGAGGACGCATTTGCATACCTCAGGCGCAATATCAGGCACGAATCAAAAAGGCCGTTGCCCCAGCCGGACAACACAGGGCGTTTCTGATTCGCTGCCTGATATTGGCGTTATGCTCCGCCACGGTGCTCGATGCAAATGACCTTCCCGCCTCCCTGACGCCGGCCGTGCCGCCCACGCCACGCATTAATGGCCCGAGTGTATTTGGCGCGCGCCCCGGCTCAGAGTTTCTCTACACCATCCCGGTCACGGGCGACCGGCCTGTTCGGTTCGCCGCCGTCGGCCTGCCGCCCGGCCTAAAGCTGGACGACGCCACCGGTCGCATCACAGGCCGGGTGAATAAGTCGGGGACTTACGCGGTCGCGTTGCGCGCGAACAACGCAAAAGGTTCGGCGGAGAAGAAGTTCCGCATTATTATTGGCGATAAGATCGCACTGACTCCTCCGATGGGCTGGAACAGTTGGAATTGCTGGGCGGGAGCAGTGGACCAAGAAAAGACTCTTCGATCGGCGCGCGCCATGGTTGCCTCCGGGCTTATCAATCATGGTTGGACATATATCAACATTGATGACACATGGCAGGGCCGTCGCGGAGGGCCTTTCAAAGGCCTCCAAGCGAACGAGAAATTCCCGGACATGAAATCGATGTGCGCGCAAATCCACGAAATGGGACTCAAGGCAGGCATTTACTCCACGCCTTGGATTACTTCCTATGCCAAGTTTGCCGGCGGCTCAAGCGATGACCCGTCCGGTGCCTGGTCAACAAATTTGGACAGCGGGAACTGCTGGCGCTTGGGCAAATACAACTTTGCGGAAAATGACGCCCGGCAGTGGGCTGATTGGGGCATTGACTACCTGAAATTTGATTGGAACCCGATTGATCTGCCGCATACGGCCAAAATGGCCGGAGCCTTGCGCAAGACCAAACGTGACATTGTCTTCAGTCTTTCCAATTTGGCTCCTTACGAACACGCCGCCGACTGGGCCAGACTGGCAAACTGCTGGCGCACCACCGGTGACATCTGGGACGGTTGGGAAAATAACCCCGCGAAGGAGGCCTACTACAATTACGGTGTTTCAGAAATTGCCTTTTCGCAGGATCCGTGGGCTGCCTTTGCCGGCCCGGGCCACTGGAACGATCCAGATATGCTCGTGGTAGGCTATGTGGGATGGGGTCCGCAGCTTCACGCTTCACACCTCACGCCGGATGAGCAATACACGCACATCAGCATGTGGTGCATGCTTTCGGCGCCATTGTTGATCGGTTGCGATTTGGAGCGACTGGATTCATTCACCCTTGGCTTGCTCGGCAACGACGAGGTGCTGGCGTTGGATCAAGACGCTTTGGGCAAGCAGGCTACGCGCGTGGCTTCAAATGGACCTGTAGATGTCTTTATGAAGGATTTGGAAGATGGATCAAAAGCATTGGGGTTCTTTAACCGCAGCGACCGGCCTGCAAATGTTACCATGACCAAACTTAATTACCTGGGATTCCATGGGACATGGCACGAGCGTGATCTATGGCGTCAGAAAGATTTGCCGGACGTAAGGGGCAGATTGCAAACTTCGGTGCCAGCCCATGGGGTGGTTTTGCTAAAGCTGCGTGTAGCGTCATAAATCAGCCATTGCTTGGGATGTTCGCTAATGATGCTGGTATAAATATGCAGAATACGAAATTTACACTGCCGGCGGGTACGTTACCCTCCTGCCTGGTTTTGATAACCTGAACAATGAACCGACGAGCGAATGATTCGGCGGGGGCGCTTGCTGCGAGAGTCTGGACGGCTCGCTGTAAACAAGCCTGTGCTCAGAAGCACGGCAAATATGCCTCGGCGCCAAGCCGCGCAGTCACCAGTGGTCAAGACAGAATGTCAAATGATTATTCGGAGGAGCAACTGACCGATTATCCAGACATGATCTTGCAGGCCGTGTGCAATTGCCACGCAGAAACTAGAGAAACCCGCTTTCCATAACCAATTTAGAAATGATCGACGTAAAAGAACCATCTGCATTGAACGAGGCGCTTCGCGCCGCGTGTGAAACGCGCAGCCTGAAAATCGGCCCGGATGCGACGCGGGACACAGCGCGCATATTTCACGACCTGTTCGGCAGTCAGCCGGCGATTATTGTCGCTGACACAAATACTTTTCGCGCCGCCGGAGAGGCGGTGGCCGATTCATTTCGGGCCGCGCAACAGCCGATGCTGGCGCCATTCCTTTTTCGTTCGCCGGGCTTGTATGCGAAACATGAATTCGTGCTGGAGTTGGAAACGGCGTTGAAGAAGCACGCGGCCATTCCAATTGCCGTGGGATCCGGGACGATCAATGACCTGACCAAACTGGCCTCTCACCGTACGGGACGGAATTATATTTCGGTTGCCACGGCAGCTTCGATGGACGGTTATACCTCGTTCGGCGCCTCCATCACGTTTCAGGGTTCGAAGCAAACCTTCCAGTGTCCCGCTCCCGCAGCGGTGGTTGCGGACCTGAATGTTCTGTGCGCCGCGCCGGCCATCATGAACGCTTGGGGATACGCCGATCTGGTGGCCAAGATAACGGCTGGCGCCGATTGGATTGTCGCGGACGCTTTAGGCGCCGAACCGATTATTCCCCAAGCCTGGGCCATCGTGCAGAGCCGTCTTTCCAAGATGGTTGCGGATGCGGGGGGTGTGGGCGCGGCGGATCCGAAGGCGATTGCATCTCTAATAGAGGGCTTGATTCTTTCCGGGTTTGCGATGCAAGCTACCAAGTCCAGCCGCCCCGCTTCCGGAGCGGAACACCAGTTTAGCCATCTTTGGGATATGCAGCACCACCAGCACAACGGGGTAGCGCCTTCGCACGGTTTCAAAGTGGGAATCGGCACGCTGGCCGTGACCGCGCTATACGAATGCCTGCTCGAAAAGAGATTGGATGACATAGACGTGGAGCACTGCTGTGCGGCTTGGCCGGATCAGGCGGGCTGGTTGGAGCGGACTCATCAGATGTTCGGCCTTGGTGAGCTGGGGGCGGTGGCTGCGCAAGAAATCGCCGTCAAAGCCTGCGACCCGCAAAGTCTGCGCGTTCAACTCGAGGGGTTGCGCGAGGTTTGGCCACAACTCAAACAGCGGCTGCGCCATCAACTCATTCCCTTCAATGTGCTGAAGAAGTTGCTCAAAGCAGCGGGGGCGCCGACCGAACCGGAACAGATCGGCATCACGCGGGATCGGCTGCGAGAAAGTTTCTGGCAAGCCTATTTCATTCGCCGCCGTTTCACGGTTCTGGACTTGGCGGTCCGTGCCGGCTTGCTGGACGAGTGTCTGGAGGAGCTTTTTGGGTCGCGTGGATTTTGGCCGGGTCCATCGCAACCGCGTCCGGCCGTCGTTAATGCAGGACGCTAATGGACTCAGCCACCGCCCCACCTGTCATCCGAAGCAAGGGATCGGGCTTTCCGGCAATGCTGCGGATATTCGAGCCGCCACCGTCGGCTGCGGTAAAGATAACCTCTCCGGACGAAGTCCAAGCCGGGTATCGCCTCTGGCGCAACCGGGTTCTGATCGCGACGATTATCGGCTACGCCACGTTCTATTTCGTTCGCAAAAATCTCGGCATCGCCATGCCGGTAATGGAAAAGAGCCTGGGAATCTCCAAAACTGACCTTGGTTTGTTCCTCACCTTGCACGGCGTGCTTTACGGCATAGCGCGATTTGTGAACGGCTTTTTTGCGGACCGCTGCAATGCGCGCGTGTTCATGGTGGTCGGTCTGGTCGCCTCCGCGCTTTTGAATGTCTGCTTCGGCCTGAGTTCCACAGTGGTCACGCTGGGGATTTTTTGGATGCTCAACGGCTGGTTTCAAGGCATGGGCTTTCCGCCCTGCGTGCGGCTGATGACTCATTGGTTTCCGCCCAAGCAGCTCGCCACCAAGATGTCGATCTGGAACATCTCGCATTCCATTGGGGCGGGTTTGATTGTAATCCTGTGCAGTTATCTTGTCATCCATAGCTGGCGGCTCTGCTTCTTCGTCCCGGCGGCGATTGCGTTGCTCAGCTCGGTATTTCTCTGGTTCAAACTGGCCGACACACCGCCATCGGTGGGACTTCCGGAGTTGGAAGGCACTCAGGCGCGCAATCCAGAAGAGCAGGCCGACGATTACAAACAGATTCTGTTCAGGCATGTGTTTAGCAACAAATACATCTGGCTGATTTCGCTGGCGAACTTCTCTGTTTATACGGTGCGTTACGCCGTGCTTGACTGGGGTCCGACGTTGTTGACGCAAGCCAAGCACGTGGAACTGGCCCAAGCGGGCTGGATGGTAGCCGCCTTCGAGCTGTCGGGCCTGGTCGGCATGTTGTCCTGCGGCTGGCTAACGGACCGCGTCTTTGGCGGCCGCGGCATTCGCGCTTGCTTCTTCTACATGGGGCTGGCAGGCCTGTCGATTCTCCTGTTCTGGAAGGCCTCCGGTGAATCCCGGACTTTGAATACGCTGTTTCTTTGCGCCTCGGGCTTTTTCATCTATGGTCCGCAGGCATTGGTCGGCATCATCGCTGCCAACCTTGCCACCAAACGCGCCGCGGCCAGTGCCAGCGGATTGACCGGGCTGTTCGGTTATGCCAGCACGCTGCTATCCGGCTGGGGGTTGGGCTGGCTGGTGGAAGTGCATGGATGGAATGCGGGATTCACCGGGATGTTGGTTATCACCGCCGTCGGCGCCATGCTTTTTCTGCTGGGGTGGAATGCCAAGGCCGACGGCTACGCAGAGGCGCGGTAAGGCAGGCAGCTTCGTTTCTGCGCTAATGCAGACGGTGGACGACATCGGTTATTGCGGTTGGGCCATTACCGAGTCGGGTTTCGTCCGTCCGGCCTTAACGATACGGCTTTTGCGACCCATGTCCGAGCGAGAAAGCAAGGACTAGATTTTAAAGTTGACTTAGAATTTTGCCTTGTCGAAACTTCCCAGCAACGCGACATCGTGACTTGTCGAATGGCAACCAAGTCCAGTAGCAGCCGAGCATGACCAAATAATTATGCAAAACATAACCGGGAGTTGGCTCCTTGTTTGTCTCAAAGCTCCGGTGGAACGGGCACCAGGCAGTCAAGGCATGACCACAAGAAATTCGTGAATTCTTTGCCGCAAAGAATATCGCTTGTGGCGCAAACAGCGTCGGTGCTGCTGGAGGAGATGCAGGGGGGGCTGTGGGGTGAGTGGCTTCCTGGCGAGCACGCCTTGTGCGCGCAACTCCATGTGAGCCGCAAGACGTTGCGGGCGGCTCTCGACCGGCTTCAGCAGGAGGGAGTCGTGAAGTGCGGACGTGGACAGCGCCGAAGAATTGTCTCGCGTAAGCCGGCGGTCGCCACATGCCGGAGCAAACGTGTGGTCTTACTGATGCCCACCGAGCTGGAATCTCTTGAGCCTTTTGTCGTGTGTTTAATCGACCGCTTGCGCACGTATCTCGCCGAAGAGGGCTACCAATTTGAAACCCATGCCAGCCAAGCCCTCTATCGGGCGCGGGTGCCCGAGGGGTTGGAAAGCCTGTCCAAGGCGCTGAACCCCGCCGGTTGGGTGTTGCTGCACTCGACTGAGCTTATCCAGCGATGGTTCGCAGCCCGCCAACTGCCGTGCGTCGTCGTGGGATCCTGTTATGACGGCATCAGGCTTTCCTCTGTTGATGTGGACTATGATGCGATATGCCCGCACGCCGTCAACCAGTTCATTTCGCGCGGGCATAAACGCTTGACGCTCATCAAACCCCAGCTGGCCACGCCTGGCGACACCCGGACGGAAATCGCTTTTCTCGAAGCGGCAGCCCGGAAAAATGCGTTCGGAATTCACGGCGACGTGGTGAAGCATGATGGGACAGTCGCTGGCGTTTGCATGCGGGTGGACAGCCTGATGGCGCGAGCGCAGCCGTCCACCGCATTTCTGGTATCCCGGGCGCATCACTTTCTTACGGTCATGACCCGCTTGTTAAGCAGTGGCGCACGCGTCCCTCACGATGTGGCGTTGATTTCATGCGAAGATGAGAGCTATCTGGAGGCCATCACCCCGACGGCGGCCCGCTACTCGAAGAACCCCAAGGCATTCTTTGCCAACACATCACGCCTCGTCATGAACATGATCCGAGGCACCGGGCGAATCGAAGAGTGCAAGGTCATGCCCAATTTCATCCGCGGCCAAACTCTCGGCTAGCCCCAATGCCGTACAGGAATTCAGCCATAAATCTCGCCAACTGAGTAATCGACAGTGCCCTTGCCGCAAGTATTTTTGCGCAGGCGCGGCCAACTGCTCACCGGCTGGCGCAATTTTCGCGGGCAGGATCGCGCTCGACGCTTTGGAATGGCCATGTCGGCCATTCGTTTCAAGGAACGGCGTGCCACTAAACGGTAAGCGCGCCCGCTTTTGGGGGTAAATTATAGCTTGCCCTGCGGGGCTGGTTTGGGTTCAATGCCGCCCGGGACATGTCTTCCGAATCACCAGCCAGTTCTATTTTTCCGCGGACCGATTGGGCTGAACTGGGCAAGGCGGCTGAGGCCGATGAAGCCCGGTTGGATCGATTGATCCGGCTCTACTGGGCGCCGTTGCGCGTCTTTCTGCTGGCGACATTTCCTTCCCTCAAAGATCAGGTGGAAATTCTGCTTCAGGAATTTGCGGAGGACAAGATTCTCAAGGAGGGCTGGCTGCGCCGGGCGGATCGTAACCGTGGAAAATTCCGCGATTTTCTCAAAACCAGTCTTCGCCATTTTGTGCTGGATCGCTTGAACCGCGCCGAGGTGCGCCATGCTCCGCTTTCCCTGGATGAATTGGAGCGGGAATTGCCAGGGCCGCCGGAAACGGGGGGCGCTTCCGATGAATTTGATTTGACCTGGATTCGGGCCGTGCTGGCCGAAACCTTGCGCCGCATGGAGGCCGACTGTTGTGACCCGTCCGCCGACCAGCCCCGGCGCGGTTTTATTTGGGAAATGTTTCGCGTCCGGCTGATCGACCCGGTTTTGAACGATGTTCCGCAACCGCCCTATGACGAATTGATCGGGCGTTTTGACCTCAAATCGCCCACCGACGCCTCAAACTTGTTGTTAAGCGGGAAACGTATTTTTAAGGCGCATCTGGCCAAGGTCATCAAGGATTATGCGGAACAGGATGCAGCCACGGCGGCGGAAATCCAGGCGCTGGAGGATTTTGTGACCAGCCTGGCCAAACGTTCATGATTGCAAGATCGACCAGTCTGGTTCGTATGGGTTCTTGGAAACACGAAGTGGCCGGGCCACGCTTATATGTCTGACTTTGATTCCGTTGCGGCTCTGCGCAAGAGTCCGCCGAAAAGTCTGGCCGCGTTGCTTGCGGCCGGGGCGGAACGGGCGCGTCTTTGGCGGCCTGAGGAGTTGCGCGCCATTTTCCGCCATCAAATGGCGGCGCCCATTTTGGTTGATTTAGGCGGGTACGATCCGGCCACCGCCACGCGCCTCAAGACTTTGAGCGAGGCCCAATCGCTGGTGCTGAAAAGTTTTTCCGAGTTGTTTCACCATGCGGTTCCTCCCTTGGAATTGCTTTCCATGACCAAGGATTTTGCGAAGGCGAACATGGATCATCCTGAGAGCACACTGCCTCAGGAAATTGCCACCGCGCTGTATTATGCCAGCATTGCCGCCGCCTTGGTTCGTTTGGATGCCCGGATTTCCCGGCTGAAGGATGAGGATTTGCGGTGCGGCCTGCTCTGGATGACGGAACAACCTTGGGTGGATGATCAAACACGCGGCATCATTGCAGAAGCCTTGAACAAACTTTCATCCGCGCCTTCCGACACAGGACTTTCTCAATGAGCCACGACAAATCAAAGCAGGAAGAAGGGGGTTTTATTCCGCCCGTTTCGGTCTTTGCCGGTCCGATTGCAGAATTAGTCGGGCATCGCTTGCTTTCCCCGCCGACGCGTCCCGGATTGCTGGCCAGTCTGGCCGGGTATGAAGTATTGCGGGTGTTGGGCGGCGGCGGCATGGGGGTTGTCGTTCTAGCCCGTGACGCGGAAAAAGGAGTGGACGTTGCGATTAAACTGATCCGGCCGGAACTGGTTGCCGACCAGCGAATCATGCATCGGTTCGTCAAGGAAGCGGGCCATTTGCAGAAGCTCAAGCATCCGGGCGTCATTCCGGTTATTGAAGTTTCCGACCGGCCCGGCGGCCCTTATTTCGTCATGCCCTATTTTGAAAAGGGCAGTCTGGCCGGCCGCATCCGGCCCGGTCAGCCGATGGAGCCTGAATCCATATTGGACATCGCTTTGCAAGTGGCAGCCGGACTGGCTTACGCCCACCGCTCGGGCATCATCCACCGCGACTTGAAACCGGCCAACATTCTCCTGAAATCCGGTGATAAATGTTGTCTGGCGGATTTCGGCCTGGCCCGGACGATGTTCAATGACAGTCTGATTGACGTTGAGCGTCAGCAGTTGGAAGGCACCGCGCCTTATATGTCGCCCGGCGTTGCCGCTGGCAATGCGGAAGATACCCGGTGCGATATTTATGCTTTCGGCGCGCTCATGTATGAGATGCTGACTGGCGAACCTCCCTATGCCGGACGTAATACCGAGGATATTCGCACTCAAATCCTGGCCGCGCCGCCCAAACCAATCAAGGAGCGGAATCCGCAGGCGGATGCCGGTCTTGTGGCAGTGGCCGAGGGAGCGATGGGCCGGGAATTGCGCGACCGGTATGCCGACATGGCTGATGTATTGGCCGATTTGGAACGGATCAAGGCGGGGAAGGCTGTGACCGGTCCTCATGACCTTTCGCGCCGTGTCAAGCGACTGCCGTTCTCATTGTGGATTCCGGCCGGTCTCGTTTTAATCGCGGCCGGTCTCTGGCTCCTATATACATCCGGGCCGGAAAAAATCGTAGTGACCAATTTGCCGGTAACTAATTTTCCCGCGACCAATTCGCCGGCGACCTCCGCGCCGCCGCGCATTGTGATGCCGGCGCTGGTTAGCAATCTGCCTTTTATACCGCCTCCCGTGGTGCGACCGGCATCCAATGCGGTTCCGCCCAAGGCCGCGCCAATTTCGATTCTAGCCGGACAACCGGGCGCACGCGGCAGCACTGACGGTTTGCGGACGGACGCCCGATTCCAATCACCGGGCGGGATTGCGGTTGATTCCGCGGATAACATCTATGTTGCTGACACCGGCAATAACACCGTTCGGAAAGTGACTCGCGATGGCGCCGTTATGACGCTGGCCGGATTCCCTGGCAAATCGGGCCGGTTGGACGGGGCCGGAATGAATGCGCGTTTTATGGCGCCGTTTGGGATTGCGGTGGATCGAATCGGCAACGTTTATGTGGCCGAATTTGCCAGTGACACCATTCGCAAAATAACGCCGGAAGGATTTGTGACCACTCTGGCTGGGTCGTCTGGAATGCCTGGCAGCGAGGATGGAGCAGGGGATAACGCGCACTTTCGCAACCCGTGGAGTGTGGCGGCGGATCCTTATTCGGGAACCATTTACGTGGCGGATAAAAACAACTTTACCGTGCGCCAGATTATTCCAACCGGTCGCGTGAGTACTTTTGCGGGGAGAGCCGGAGTGGCGGGGTACGCCGACGGGCCGGGGAGTTACGCGCGCTTTGCCGATCCGCATGCCGTGGCGGTCGATGTCAGCGGGAAGGTTTATGTGGCCGATACGGGGAACAATGTTGTGCGCATGATTAGCAATGGCATTGTCGGGACTTACTCCGGGAGCGCCGGGCGACCCGGAACGGTTGATGGCGACAGAAAGCAGGCCCGGTTTTCCAACTTGCAGGCAGTGGCGGTTGCCCCATCTGGAACGGTTTGCGTTCTGGACGGCGATGCCATCCGCACTATTGATCCCGATGGAACCGTTGCCACCATACCCGGTTCTTTGCTCACTGATAACACCGGGCATACCGCCCATCCAACCAGCATCGCCATCGGACGGTTGGGCAAGCTCTATCTGGTCGAAGAATTGAACAATGCAATTTGGGAGGCAAATCCTCCGCCGGCGATCAAACATTGAAGTGGACTTGTTTGGTGCGTCCGTGCAACGATGCCACGCAAATGAAAAAAGCGACGGTGTGCCTTGTCTTGTTGGCGGCTTTGGCCGGTGGTTGCGTTACCAAGGTGGAAACCATGGAACTGCCGCATCCCGAAACGCCGCCCGGTGCGATAACCTCGTCCCAAACACAAACGGTCATGGACAAACGTGTGGTCATTGATCCGGCGCTTGAAGGTTCCATCCGGGTGGTGCGGATCAAGGCGGAGTCCGGTTCGAATGGGTTTCTCAAAATCCAGCTCAACGTGAAAAACATGACGGATTCGCCCAAGGAATTTTTTTACCGGATGGATTGGTTTGAGAAGGACGGAACGCCCTTGCCCATGGCGTCAGCCACCACCCCGTGGATGTTGCTCAAGGGCGAAACATCGTTTCTTGCCGCCACCGCGCCCACGCCCGCAGCCAGGGATTTCTGCGTCACCTTCGTCGCCGCCCGGAAATAAGGGCCATCAGGAAATGGAATTTACGAGAAGACGCGGGGATCTGCTCACTCCATCCTGCGCAGTTTGTCCCGCACCAGCGCCGCCTTTTCGTAATCCTCGTTTTTCACGGCCTCGTTGAGGGCGGACTCCAATTTTTCCCGCGCGGTCATCGGGCGTTTGCTTTGAATTTCTTCCAGCCAGACTTCCAAGGATTGAATTTCGACGCTCTGTTCCATCAAATCCTGCCGTTCATGGTCCCGGTAAAACTGCCGGATTTCCTCCAAACCAGACTCAACCAACCGGATGACTTGGTCGTAGCGATCCTCCTTAAGCGCCACGGCGCCTCTGGCCCGGATGCGCATCATCAGGCATTGCGGGCGAAATTGTTGCAAGGCCCAGCCATCGTCCATGCTGGCGTATTTTTCCACGAAGTTGAACACGTTCAGGTTTCGTTCCGTGTCCTCGATCACCGCGTCAAACTCTTCCAGTTGAAACAAACAAATGTAGCGGTGGTGATATTGGATAAATTCCTGCTGCAATCGAGAGCAGTCTTCCGCCGTCAACCGAAAATCGCAGTCATCGCCGGCATGTTCGCGTTTGAATTTCCCCAGACAATCCTGGTAGTATTCCAGCAACGACTCCCGTCCATAGGGCCGCTTGCCGTCTGGCCGTCCTTGGGCGTTCATTTGCAGCAAACCCAGGTCAACTCGCAACTGAATTTTTTCCTGGCCGTCTTTCCCCCGAAATTTTCTGACCACCACCTGTCCCGGCAGGTAATCCCACTGATCAAGAAGGGCGGAAATATCAAAACTCATCCCATGAATATGGATGCCGTCACAGGCCAAGTCAATGCGCCACAGCGAAAAATGCGCCCGTCTCAACCCGCTAAATTGCTGCCAAGAAATTCCCTTTGTGATTGGAAACCAACCCCTTTTGGTGTATTGTCCCTCCGTGTTGTCCGTGGCTCATGTTGCGATTCATCCAAGCGCGTTTCCGGAAAATGTCCGGCGCGACTTGCTTAGGTCACTGCACACCCGCCGCATTAATCCCAAATTCCTTTACGTTACCCACCGACAATCCCAGCTTTGGCTCGCTTTGCACGAGGCTCATTCTCCCGCGCGCACCGATCCTGGTTGCATCGCCATTTATGATCGCAGTTTCGAAACGGCGGCAGACGTCCTTCGCGCCTCGCGCGTCCATGTCATAGGTTTGGGTTGCGGCGGCGGCCAAAAGGACGCGCGGCTTTTGCGTTCGCTGGCCGGATGGGGCGGGGAAGTGTCGTATTGTCCCTGCGACGTCAGTCTTTCTCTTGTCCTGACTTCCGCTCAGGCCGCCCAAAAGGAAATTTGCGGCATCACCTGCCATCCTTTGGTGTGCGACATCGGGGCGGCGGAGGATCTCGCGGAAGTTTTCAGCCAGCAAACCGGGGCGTCCGTTCCCCGCGTTCTGGCTTTTTTTGGCATGATCCCGAATTTTGAGCCGGAACTTATTTTGCCATGGCTGGCCGCGCTCGTCCGACCAAACGATCTTTTGTTGTTCAGCGCCAATCTTGCGCCTGGCTCTGATTACGCCGCCGGCGTCCAAAAAATCCTGCCCGGCTACGACAATCCCCAAACTCGCGACTGGCTGGCCGCTTTCCTTTACGACCTAGGCGTGGAACGTGACGACGGGGTGATCCGTTTCTCGATTGAAGAATCCGCTTCCGCCTGCAAACGGATTGTCGCCGATTACCATTTTTCCCGGGAGCGCGTTTTCAAGGTTTACGACGAATCGTTCGTCTTTGCCAAAGACGACAAAATCCGGCTGTTCTTTTCCTATCGCCACACGCCCCGTCTGGTTGAATCTCTTCTCCTTGGACACCGGTTGTCCATACTCGGCCAGTGGATTGCCCCAACCGGAGAAGAAGGCGTTTTTCTGTGCCAAAGGGCAGGGGATCGGCCTCCTAAAAAACCTTAAGCGTCTCCAGCACCCCTTTGATCCGGGGCACTTCGTGGGTGCGAAACAAATCCGTTTTCCCCAACGCCGCCAGCACCGCGAAAAACGGCTCCGCGCAACGCACTTCTTCGCCGAAGTATTCAAACGCATGCGGCAACGCATGGCACACCGGAAACCCCAGGGCGCGCAATCGAAACGTGTTCAAAAACGTCAACATCTGATGTCGCACCCGCGTCGCGCTGTCCCGCAAATTCCGGTAATAAAACCCCAGGCCCGGATCAATCCACACCCTCTCCAAACCCGCCTTGGCCGCCAAATCCGTTTGCCGCCGGAAATAATCCTCCATTGCCGGGATAATGTTTTTAAAGTCAAATTCCCCAACCTCCCGCACATTGCGCCCTTGTACGTAACAAATAACCACTCCCGCAGAAAATTCCGCCGCCATCCGGTACACTTCCGCCGCCTCCTCCACGCCGGTCAGGTTAATTACCCTCGTCCCCGCTTCCAAACCCGCCCGCGCCACCTCCGTCTCGTAAGTCTCCACCGACACAATCAGTCCCGCCGCCGCCAATTCCCTCACCACCGGCAGCAGCTTGCTTTGCTGGCCCGCCGCGTCCAACCGGCCTGCTTGGGCCAAGGTTGATTCTGCCCCGACATCAATAATGTCCGCCCCTTGCGCGCGCAAAACCATCCCCCGCGCCACCGCCGCGTCCGCAGTCAAACAAACGCTCTCCCGGTACCAGGAATCCGGTGAAAGGTTGATCACCCCCATGATAGCCGGTTCGGAATTAAAGGCGAAATGCCGGTTGCCGATGGCGAACTCGCGCACCTTTGCGCCCGCCGCCGCGCGATATTCATCCAGCAACCCGGCCAAATATTCCAAAGACAACATAATGATGCGCAATTATGCAGAACCGACGCTTGCTTGGCGATCACCATTGTTTCAAGACCTGTGAAAATTTATGGGAAGCAAACGGAGTAAAACGAGAACCGTAACCGCTCCACACTGGATTGGTAAATTAGATTGACCAATTTGTGATGTTGCAAGACAGCATGGGGAACCACACTCCACTTGTATCAGCGCGGATTTTCTGACACCTCTGTTGGAGGAGGCACGCTCCAAGCTTGAATTGGACGGGGGATGTCTTATGTTGGGGCCAACATGCGACAACGTTCGATTGCGGTGACTATCTTTGGGATGCTGAATGTCGGGTTTGGGTTGTTGGGCATTGTGATGCCGGCCGCTTTTCTGGCTCTGTCCGCCAATCCCAGTGTGGTTGATAGTCCTATTATGAAACAGATGCCTGTTACTGCTTGGACGAAGGTTTCAACCTTGTTGGAAGCAGTGGCGTCTGTGGCGCTGATCGCGGCTGGGGCGGGATTGCTCTTGTCGCGCAATTGGGGGCGAACGCTTTCGATTGCTTGCGGGATTTTCTCGGTTCTGCTTGCGATGGCCTGCTTTGCGGCGGCCATTTCGGGCGGGGTGTCGGCAATGGGAGTGGTGATGGCGGCGGCAAATCTGTTCGTCACCATGGCTTATCCCGTGTTGTTGATTATTTTCATGACGCGGCCAAATGTTGTGGCGGCGCTCAAACCTCTGCCGCCTTCCGCATGAACGATAATTGTTTCAGAGCGCCTTGGGGCGCGCCGTTGGCCGTTATGACGGGGGTGTGCGTTGTCGCCTGCCTCGGCTTTTGTGCGCTGGGCACGGTGGTGGGAGTGGGGGTGGGGCATTTGTTTGCTGCCTGGGGGTTGTCCGTGATTCCGTCCTGGGTTGGTTGGGTGATGGCGGCGATGGCGTTTGCCACGTTGGCGGGGAATGCGGTTTTCATGGTGCGCGGGTATGTGTTGACCGGTGTTTCGCTGCGAATAAAAAGGCTGGGATGGGAGAGCCGGATTGATTTGTCGGAATTGATTTCGGTCGCGGCCGATCCGGATGCGTTGCGGAAATCTTTGCGCGTTTGGGGCAACGGTGGGATGTTCTCTTTCACTGGTTGGTTCCGAAACGGGAAGCTGGGAACCTACCGGGCGTTTGTCACGGACGCGAAGCGCGCCGTGGTGTTGCGGTTTCCCGGCAGGACGATGGTTGTCACGCCGGAGGACCCGGGAAGATTTGTGAACGAGGTCAGGCTGATTCCCGAACTCCAGGCCAAAGTGAATTTGATCCAGCCATGAATCCGGACGAAACGCAATTATTTCCAGTGTCGGATACCACCAAAAAACGGGTTGTGGTGGGGATGAGCGGCGGGGTTGATTCTTCCGCGGCGGCGGCGTTGCTATTGGAGCAGGGCTACGATGTGATCGGGATCACGCTCAAGCTTTGGCCTCAGGACTGTGTTTCCCGCGCGGAGGACAAATGCTGCGGCCCACAAGCCGTGACGGATGCGCGGAGCGTATGCCACAAGCTGAACATTCCCTATTATCTGGTTGATGAGTCCGACATTTTTCAGAAGCAGGTGATTCATTATTTTGCGGAAGAATACAAGGCGGGGCGGACGCCAAACCCGTGCGTGATGTGCAATGAGAAGTTGAAGTTTGGCGCTTTATTGGAGCGGGCGCGGCAATGGGGGGCCGATTACATTGCCACGGGCCATTTTGCGCGGCTGGAAAAGCGCGGGGACGGCCGGATGCTGTTGAAGAAGGGTTGTGATTCGCGCAAGGATCAGAGTTATTTTCTATTTTCACTGCGGCAGAACCAGTTGGCGCGGGCGCTTTTTCCCTTGGGTGAAAAGACCAAAAAGGACACGCGACAGGTGGCACGCGAATGTCAGTTGAAAACAGCGGACAAGGAAGAGAGCATGGAAATTTGTTTCGTGCCGGACAAGGATTACGGGCGGTTTCTTTCCATGGCCAACCTGGCGCAAAAGCACCGGGGGGAAATTGTCAACCGGCAGGGCCGGGTGT
>Ga0181535_10002810_pt1 | contig 20799 bp, 19 predicted proteins | sample PEATcosm2014_Bin_44_FD_119774 | JGI IMG/M metagenome (GOLD analysis project Ga0181535, IMG submission 119774) | Peatland microbial communities from MTU Mesocosm Facility, Houghton, MI, USA - PEATcosm2014_Bin17_30_metaG | ecosystem: Environmental > Terrestrial > Soil > Wetlands > Peat | place... | reverse complement strand
GTGAAATTCGCGTCTAAATTTCCCTATCCCCCAGCACCTTACGCCTTTCCCGTTAGCCGCTAACTTTGTGATTCTGGAGAACCTGCTAAAATCGTTCTGGCTGGGAAACCGCCCCCGCCACGATGAGCCGCCATACTCACAATCGAGCCCGGCCACGGACGGCTTTTATCAGCGTCCGCCCGCAAGAACTATTGTCAGCCACGATGAAAACATCGCGCGCCATTTCCCTTTTCAGCCTTCAGCCTTTAGCCTTTCCTGCTGATTTCGCTCGCCAAAATCTGCGAAAACCCCAGCAAAACCCCACATCGTCAAGCCTCGTCAAGCCTGAAATTCTTTTGGCCCCCGCCCCCGCCCGGCCCGGAAGGGTGAACGGCAGAAAAATCGCTCTTGTCATCCGGCCATTTCCTGCTAGATTTCACCTCCTTTTTTATGAAGACGGCCATACATCCGAAATATGTGGATGCGGAGATTCGTTGCGCGTGCGGCAACGTGATCAAGACCCGCTCGACGCGCCAGACGATCATCGTTGGCATTTGCAACAATTGCCATCCCTTTTACACGGGCACGCAAAAATTCGTGGACACCGCCGGCCGCGTGGACAAGTTCCAGCAGCGCATGGCCAAGACCCACGCCGCGCAAGCCGAGCAGGCCACCCACAAAAAGAAGAAGGTCTAGTTGCTTTCCCGCCGCCGCCCGCCGTCCGGGATTTCCCCGGCTGGCGGGCGGTTGCATTTTGGCGCGCCCATTTTGCCGGGGGCAACCGGTTCCCGGGCGCCCGCCAAACCGCGCCGCGCGAGCCATGAACCTCCAGCCGCACATCGAACGCTTCCGCAAGCGCTTCGCGGAACTCGAGGCCTTGCTGAGCGATGCCCAAGCCTTCGCTAATCCCCAGAAGGCCCAGGAATTGTCCCGCGAATACGCCCGGCTCAAGGAACTCGTTACCGCCGGCGATGCCTACCTGAAAGCCGCCGCCCACCTCGCGGAAAACCGCGCGCTGCTCAAATCCGAACTGCCCGATTCCGAGCTGGCCGCCCTGGCCCGGGAGGAAATCGCCCGCCTCGAAACCGCGGAGCAGCGCCTGGCCCGCCAAATCCAGTTCGGTCTCCTGCCGCCCGACCCCACCGATTCGCGCAACACCATCGTGGAAATCCGCGCCGGCGCCGGCGGCAACGAATCCGCCCTCTTCTCCGCCGACCTTTACCGCATGTACAGCCGTTATGCCGAAACCCGCGGCTGGAAAATCGAGCCGCTGGATTCCAACCCCTCGGACCTCGGCGGCTTCAAGGAAATCGTCTTCCAGATCAACGGCGCCGACGTCTTCAAGCGGCTCAAATACGAGAGCGGCGTTCACCGCGTCCAGCGCGTGCCCGCCACCGAGGCCCAGGGCCGCATCCACACCAGCACCTGCACCGTGGCCGTCCTGCCCGAGGCGCAGGAGGTGGACGTGGAAATCAAGCCCGAAGACATCGAAGTGACCGTTTGCCGCGCCTCCGGCAAGGGCGGCCAGGGCGTCAACACCACGGATTCCGCCGTCCAGATCCATCACAAGGCCTCCGGCATGACCGTCCGCATCGCCGACGAGCGCTCCCAAATCAAGAACCGCGCCAAGGCCATGACCATCCTGCGCTCCCGCCTGCTCGAAGCCAAAATCGCCGAGGAAAACGCCAAATACGCGGCCAACCGCAAACAGCAGGTCGGCACCGGCGACCGCAGCGAGAAGATCCGCACCTACAATTTCCCGCAAAATCGCGTGACCGACCACCGCATCGAGTTGACGCTCTATAATCTGTCCAACGTCATTGATGGCGAACTCGACGGCCTCATTGACCCGCTGATGACCCACGACCTGGAGGATAAACTGGCCGCCCTCCAGACGTGACGCGCAATTCCGCCAAAGGCAGGAACTGGTCGGCCCCCATTTGTTCAAGCCGATTTCCCGGCCCGCCTTTTTCCCCACCATGAACGACATCCAAGGTTTGATTTTTGACTGCGACGGAACTCTGGCCGACACCATGCCGCTCCATTGGCGCGCCTGGCAGCTCATCACACGCCGCCACGGCTTGCTTTTCCCCAAGGACCGCTTCTACGCGCTCGGCGGCGTGCCCTCGCGCGACATTCTGCAAATGCTCGCCAAGGAGCAGGGGCTCGCGCTGGATTATCTGGCCGTGGCGCACGAAAAAGAGACCGCCTATCTGGCCCTGATGGCCGAGGTTGAGCCCATCCAGGTGATCGTGGAAATTGCGCGCGCCAATTTTGGCAAAATCCCGCTCGCCGTCGCCTCCGGCGGCACGCAGCCGATCATCTTGCAAGTGCTGGACCACCTGAAAATCCGCCAGTTCTTCAAAGCCATCGTCACGAGTGAAATGGTGCAAAACCAGAAACCCGCCCCGGATATTTTCCTCGAAGCCGCCCGCCGCATCGGCGTGGCCCCCCGGTTCTGCCGCGCCTACGAGGACACCGAGCTGGGCTTGCAGTCCATCCGCGCCGCCGGCATCGAAGCCGTGGACGTGCGCGCGCTGCTGGCGCCGCGGCGATAATTGTCTCGCAAATGCCCGGAAACCCGTTAAGCCATCCGCGTGAGCAGGCGTAATTACCTTTGGCTCTTCCTGCTGGCCCTGCTGCTGGTGGGCGCCGGCGGTTGCGGCACCTTCATGGCGCACCGGATGGTTCAGGCGCCGAACTCTTACCCCACTTGGTTCGCCCCCGAAGCCCCCGTGCTGCTCGATTTCCATCCCAATTTCCTCACCAACTTCGCCCGCCAATACGTCTCCGTCGGCCCCCCGTCCGCCGAACTGTGCTATCGCCTCATCGAGCCGGCGGATTACCATCTGACCGTCTCTTCCACGAATTGGACGGAACACGGCCTGAAGCGGACCGAATTTGATTTCCAAGCCGACCTGCCCGCCCCAACGAACCAGTGGACCGCGCAGCCGCGCGGCACCGTGGTGCTGATCCACGGCTACGCCCTGGCGCAATTTTCCATGATGCCGTGGGCGCTCCAGTTGGCCCAGGATGGCTGGCGCTGCGTCCTGGTGGACCTGCGCGGACACGGCAAATCCTCCGGCCGCCGCATCTATTACGGCCTCCGGGAAGTGCCCGACTTGTCCCAACTCTTGGACAGCCTGGCGCACCACGGCCAATTGCAGCCCCCGGTCGCGGCCCTGGGTGAATCCTACGGCGCCGTGATGGCCCTGCGCTGGCAACCGGTGGACCCGCGGGTCCGAATGGTCGTGGCCATCACGCCCTATGCGGGCTTGTCCAACACCGTCTTGAACCTCCGTTCCCAATACGCCGGCTGGATGCCCAGGACCTTTATCCGGGCCGGCCTGAGACAACTGCCTTCCGTGCTCGGCACCACCGCCGCCGAACTCGATACCACCACCATCCTATCGCGCAGTTCTGTCAGCGCCCTGTTCGTGGCGGCTGACGGGGACCAGATCGCGCCCGTGGCCGATGTGGAACAATTGCACGCCCTCGCCGCGCCCGGCAGCAGACTCCTCATCGTGCCCGACAGCACGCACGAAACCGTGACGTATCATTTTACGGAACTCGTCCCCGCGATCACGAATTGGCTCTCCGGGAAGTCAAAATAGGTTCCGCGACAGCTGTAATAGCCAATTTCTTTGGAGTCAGCTACTACGGACCCTGCGCTTGCAGCGATGGAACCACGGCAGGATTCATCGTGCCGAGGTCGTCTTGATAGAAGTAGTAATTGTAGGTTCCAGGCGCAAAACTGGTGATTGCCAGTGTTTGTTCGAATTTAATCCAATGCACGGAACCATCCACCGTCAGGTGATTGCCACCGTCCGGGAAATTCGCATGGGGCCGCTGGTGGGCAACGGGTCCACTGCTCACACCGGGCGGGCGGGTGCTCGCCCCCCACGGGTTTCCCGTGCCCCCGGTGAATTTACAAATCAAATCCGCCGCGAGCGCCCAATCGGGTTTGGCAAGACCCAGTTTTACCGGACTGGCCGACTTGATGCTGGGATAAAACTGGTTTTTCCACCAGTTGATGCCGCCAAAATATTGATAACCGATTTGCCATTGAGGCCCGCCCGTGCCGCCAGGGGTGGGGTTGTAAGATGTCCCATAAGCTAAAAGATCCGGGCAACACCAGATCGAAGCGGTATTGGTTTTAGTAATGTTCAAATTGACATCATTGGCCAACCCGGCTTCCGGCGGGCTGATGGCGGTCTGATTATAGATCTGGGGGGTGGAAGCTGGAACGTTGGGATCTCCCGCCAGCGCCGAAACGACATAATCGTTGTTGTTGCCGGCATAAATAGTCATGCCAATCCCGATCTGCCGGAGATTGTTCAAACACGCAGCTCGCCGGGCACTCTCTTTGGCCCGCGACAACACGGGCAACAGCATCGCCGCCAGGATCGCAATGATGGCGATCACCACCAACAGTTCGATCAAGGTGAAGGCCCGCCGCTCATTTCGCCTTGAGACAGAGGGGGCAGAGGCCCCGGCTTTGAAGCCGGTTGACTCAGGTTGACGATTCATGATCAGAGCGTATCCACGGTTTGCCATTGCCCCAAAAAACTGTTCTCTCCACTTTCAATCAATTAAGGGCAGCCCCGGCTGCCCGGGGCTGCATCGGTTGTCTGCTCAAGGAACCCAAACTGTCCTGAAAAATTGGTATGCAGACCCGGTCGGAACGACGTAGGGAGAGTTCGCTCCGGAAGCCGCCCCCGAAACATTGAGATAAGGGCCGGCCACGTTGGCCGAGCTTTGGAGTTGAGCCGTGCCTCCAGTGGTCGGGTCTGTCCAATAGATTTTCGTCAGGCCAGCCGTGCGGGTGACCGATATGGGCGGCAAGCCCGGAACCAGCTGAACCACCTTTATATTGTCAATGTCCACAGTATTATCGTTGTCGTATCCAAAAATCGTTGCCACATTCGGGCTGCCCTGGACTGCCACCTGCACCTGCATCTCACCGACTTGTGAAACATACTCGTTAAACAACGCCTGTGAGCCGCCGTTGTTCACTCCTATCGGCATGTTGTCAAAAACGAATGATTGCCAATTGGTCGTCAGCGTTAGAGCCGGATTGAGATCAAAGACGACTTCCCCATTTGCGAGAAATAACAAGTCCCCCGCCGCAGTGAAGTTGGTGCTGGCGCCGCTAAGGATGCCTCCCGCCTTGGCGGAAAAGTAGAGCCGATACGATGATTTATCGGTAGAAGTAAGGGCGAAAGGCAGCGGATTCTCCGTGGCGCCCACACCAAAGCCTGAATAGGAAACGGGCGGAGTGGCGCTCCACGATGACAGGTCCACGGTGTATTCAAGCGAGTTGCTGCCACCGACCCCTCCTCCCACATTGGTGGTCAGAATACCGGTGGCACCATCGGCGCCATCACGATAATGAAACCCATAGCCGCCGGTGCTGGGGAATGAATTGTCAAAGTTGGCCTGCCAGATGACTTGCTCCTGCTGTGGCGCGGGAACGGTATTTCCGGTCTGGATCAATTCAATATTGTCAACACTGAGCGTTCCAGTGCCAGTAAACCCAAACGGCGGTGAGATCAGGTTGGTGCCGGTGCCGCCGATAACCCCGAGGGGGAGAGTCTGCGAGGCGAATTCGATGGTAAAAGCAGCGATGGAACCAACGACTGCGGCATTCGTAAAATCGGTGACGGGGTGGGTGGCGTCGCCGCCATTCTCGCCGCCGTAAGACAATGAGGACAGTGGCACGGCAATATGAACATAATTTGAGCCGATAAAGCCGGCGTCCCCGGAAAAGTCAAAAATGACATTATTACCACTGTCCATGAATTGAACCTTGCTAACCGTGATATCGGCATTGGTCAAACCGAGCGCCAATCCCGAAACCTGAAGATCAGCGCTCAAAATAAACGAGCCCAGAACCGCCGTCGGCGTAATAGCCGTCATCGGGGCTCCGAATTGTGTGCCGTTTCCCACCCCGGCGTAAACGTAAGCGAGCGACGGGGAGTTCCAGTTCGGGTCGGACGGCAACAGCGTATAATTAGGCGTGACCACATTGGCGGAAGTGCCGCCCACGCCCGCCCCCGCGGTTATGCTGAAGGTGGCGCCGGCCGGCCCGGCTGAACCGGCGGACGAGCCGGCATAAGCGTAACCGTAGAAGGTGTTGAAATTTCCTTCACCGGCATCATTATCGAAGTCGGTTTGCAGGATAATGTTGGTGGTTTGGGCACCGGCGGTGGACATCAGGCTCGCGACGCCAAGCACGGCGAGGAGCCGGTTGATTTTGGGTCTGTTGATTTTCATGGTTGGCTGTTGATTTGATTGTTGATTCTGCAGATGGGGCTCTGTGGTTTAATCTATCAGAGGCTGGCGGGCTGTCACTCAGACAGAGGCCGTGTCTGCGCCTACAACTTTCGGATAGGTTTGATTTCCGCCGCGCCCCTGTTATTTTCGATCAGAACCTGGTCTGGCCTTAACAACCTTGTGTGCATGAAGTGATTCCATGGCGGCAACTGCCATCTTGGCCAAAGCGCGGATTGCGGCTGCGGATATTCCCTTGGTGCCTGGTATCGCTCATGCTCGCCTGCCGGCTACCGGGGGCCGCCCAAACGGGCGCTGATTTAATCTGCCTTACCAACGCGCAGCAAATCCGGGAATTAACGCCGGAGGACGCCGGAAGGAATCTTCCCGTTCGGTTGCGCGGAGTCATCACCTACTATGACCCGCCGATTAACAACCTCTTCGTTCAAGACGCCACCGCCGGCATCTTCGTCCTCATGGATACGAACCTGGGGGCCAACCTTGCAGCCGGACAGGAGATCGCCCTGAGCGGCGTGACCGCGCCGGGCGATTATGCCCCCATAATCAAGCCGACGGCCGTCCGCATGCTGGGCCCGGGATCGTTGCCCACGCCAAAATTTGTGTCCTTCGATCAACTCGCGGCCGGTGGCGAGGACAGCCAGTGGGTCGAGGTCCGGGGCCTGGTCCGGTCGGCCACCACTTCGAAGGAGCGGTATTCGGAGAACCGGTATTATTTATGCCTGTTGGTGGCCGGCCAACGCCTCACGGTCTCCGTTCACGGCCTGACGAAAGCGGAAGCCGACGCGCTGGTGGACACCCGCGTTCGCGTGCGTGGCGTGGCCTACACCCGCTACACCATGAAACGCCAGTTGAGCGCACCCTGGATTGCCGCTTCCACGCCGGCTGACGTGGTGATTGAACAGCGTTCGGCCGGCGAACCGGAGGAAGTTTCGCTCGCCGGATTGGCGCAATTCAACACGCAGAGCAATTACGGCCACCGGTTGAAAGTGAGCGGGGTGGTGACGCTGCAAAAACTCGACGGCAATTTTTTCATTCAAAACGGCGAAGCGGGTCTGGCGGTGCGGACAGACCAACCCATGCAACTCGTCCCGGGCGTCCAAGTGGCCGTCGCCGGTTACACCGCCATCGGTCCCTACGCGCCCAGCATGGAAGATGCCGTCGTGCAAGTGACCGGCAAAGGTGAATTGCCCCAGCCCGTGCCGGTCAAGATGGAGACCCTGTTGGAGGCGCCGGAACTGATCGAAGGTGCGCTCGTGCGCGTGGAGGCCAGCTTGATCAACCGGGTGGAAGGTCCGCTGGGACAAACTCTCATTCTGCAATCTTCGAACACGGTCTTGACGGCCCACATCGAGGCCCTGCACGCGGACGAGCGTTTCAAAACCATCAAACTGGGCAGCCAGGTCGCGTTGACGGGAGTGTTCGTGGCGCAACCGCCCAGCAAATGGACGCCGCCGCTGAACCGCACCCTGGACGAAATCATTCCCAACTTCAACTATACGCCGCCCGAGTCCATGCAGATCCTGCTGCGTTCCTCGGCCGACATCACGATTTTGCGTGAGCCGCCGTGGTGGACGCTGGCGCGGCTGCTCTGGACGCTCGGCATCCTGAGTCTCGTCCTGCTCGCGGGTCTGGCCTGGGTGGTGGTGCTCAACCGGCGCGTGAGACTGCAAACCCGGGTCATTGAGGAGAAAGTCAAACGCGAGGGCATGCTCGAAGAACGCGACCGCATCGCCCGCGAGTTTCATGACACGCTGGAACAGGAACTCGCCGCCATCACCATCCAGCTCGACGCCGTGGAAGCTCAGTTCCACGGCTCGCCCGAAACCGCGCGCCAGCTGCTGGCGCTCGCCCGCAACATGTCCCGCCGCAGTCTTTCTGAAGCCCGCCGTTCGGTATGGGACTTGCGCTCGCACCTGCTGGAAAACAGTGATCTCGTCACCGCGTTCGCCGAAATGGCCGCGCCCCTGGCCGCCGTTTCGGGCGTGGAGATCAGCGTGCAATCCACCGGCGCGCCGCGTAAGCTGCCCGCCGTGACCGAACACCATCTGCTCCGCGTCGCCCAGGAAGCCATCGCGAACGCGCTCAAACATTCGGGCGCCAAACACATCCGGCTCGCGCTGGAATACCAACCCTCACAATTTCAACTGCGCATCCGCGACGACGGGCGCGGCTTTGACCAGGCCACCGCCGGACAGGCCAGCGGCGGCCATTTTGGCCTGCTCGACATGCGGGAACGGGCGGAAAAAATCGGCGGGTCTTTTTGTGTGGCCAGTCCGCCGGGCCAGGGCACGGAGATCAACCTCACCCTGACGGGCCGCCCGGTGGAATAAAGACCGGAAACTTCCCGATGAAAAAAAAGATTCGCATTCTGGTGGTGGACGACCACTTCACCGTCCGCATGGGCCTCACCGGCTCGATCAATCTCGAAGCCGACCTGGTCGTGGAAGCCGAGGCCTCCAACGGTTCACAGGCGATTGAAACGTTTCGCAAACTTCGTCCCGATATTGTGCTGATGGATTTGACCCTGCCGGGCCTCAGCGGCATTGAGGCCACCGCCGCCATCTGCAAGGAATTTCCCGAAGCCGCCATCATCATGCTCTCCACCCACGATGCGGAAGAGGACATTTACCGTTCCCTGCAGGCGGGCGCGCGCACCTATCTGTTAAAAACGGCCGCCCGCGACGAATTGATGGATGCGATCCGGAAAGTCCATGCCGGTGAACGCGCCATCTCGCCTGCCGTCGGCGCCCGGCTGGCCGAGCGAATGACCCGCGCGGAGCTCACCACGCGCGAACTGGAGGTGCTCAAGCTCATTGCCAAAGGCCGGAGCAACAAGGAAATTGGCAGTGAGCTGAACATTGCCGAAGTCACCGTGAAACTTCACGTGGGCCACCTGCTCACGAAACTCAACGCCAACGACCGCACCCAGGCCGCCACCACCGCCCTGCAACGCGGCATCCTGCACCTGGAGTGAAGGGAGCGATTTGCCGCGCCCACCGCCGCGCGCCAACCCTTATACTTTAGAACTATCTGAACCTTGTTCCTTTGCGGGGGTGACAGTTCCACCTCGCCCAGATAATCTTCATTTAAAACCGCCGGGGCGTCTTCGCCTGAGGCGCCACATGACGGAACCATTGCCCAAATCATTTCCATGAACATCACCAACCCGCAATCCGGCCCTGCCAGGCAAGGCACCAGCCGGCGCACTTTCCTCACGCGGACCGCCGGTCTGGCAGCGCTGGTGGCCGCCGGCGGCACGCCCGTTTCCGGGGCCATCACCAACGCCGCCCCCCGGCCCGCCGGCGACGGCTGCTTTCCCAAGGATTTCTGGTGGGGCGTGGCCACCGCCGCCTATCAAATCGAGGGTGCGGTGAGCGAAGACGGGCGGAAGCCCAGCGTCTGGGACACCTTCAGCCACACGCCCGGTCGCGTGCAGCAGGGCCACACCGGCGATATGGCGTGCGACCATTATCACCGGTTCGAGGAAGACGTGAAGCTCATGGTCGAGCTGGGCATCAAACATTACCGCTTCAGCATTTCGTGGCCACGCATCATGCCCGATGGGCGCGGCGCGGTGAATGAAAAGGGCGTGGACTTTTATCGCCGCCTCGCGGACACGCTGCTTAAGAATGGCATCACGCCGCACGCCACGTTGTTTCACTGGGACAGCCCGCAGGCGCTCGAAGACCTTTACGGATCCTGGCGCAGCCGGGACATGGCAAAAGATTTCGGCGATTACTGCGCCCAGGTGGTGAGCCGCCTGGGCGACCGCATCACGGACTGGATGACGATCAACGAAATTTACTGCTTCACCTACCTGGGCTACGGCGTCAATGAAATTCCACCGCACGCCCCCGGCACCGTGGTCAAATCGCGCCAGGAAGTGCTCCAGACCGTCCACCACGCCCTGCTCGCGCACGGCCTGGGCTGTCAGGCGATCCGGGCAGCGACGCCCAAACCCGCGAAGATTGCGCTGGTGGTGAATTACGATTCCTACATTCCGGTGATCGAAACGCCGGAGAACATCGCAGCCGTCAAGCGCGCGTTCGTCGCCGAGGAACACAACGGCACGGTGCTGGTCCCCGCCCTGACCGGCCAATACAATGCGCTGGCCATGGAAGCCTTGGGAGTCAACGCCCCCGTCATTCAGGCCGGCGACATGAAAATCATCGGCCAGCCGCTCGACGCTTTGGGCTACAACATTTACACCGGCAATTATGTCCGGGCGGCGGACAACGCTCGGGGTTACGAGGTGCTGCCCCTGCCCCGCGAGTATCCCAAGCTGGACATGCCGTGGCTCAACTTTGTGCCCGAATCACTTTATTGGGGCGTGCGCATGGTCAGCGACGCACTCGGCAAAACGGATTTGCCCATCGTCATCACCGAGAATGGCTGCGCCACCGAGGATGGCGTCACCAGCAGCGGCGAAGTGCTCGATTTGAGTCGCGTGATGTATCAACGCTCCTATCTTCGCAATGCGCACCGGGCCGTCGCCGAGGGGTATCCGTTGAAAGGCTACTTCCACTGGAGTTTGTTGGACAATTTCGAATGGTCCTGGGGCTATACGCGCCGCTTTGGCATCACGCGCGTTGACTTCAAGACCCAGCAACGCATTCCGAAACAAAGTTTTCGCTGGTATCAACAAACCATCGGAGAAAACCGGGTGCTCTGAAACCGGCCCGAATGGCCGGCACCTTCATCATGGGCGGTGTCTGCGTATTTCCTCATTCCCGACAAAATCGCCGCGAAGATTCAATTCAATTATTAAGTTGGTGCGCGCGAGAGGACTTGAACCTCCAATCCTTGCGGAACCAGATCCTAAGTCTGGCGTGTCTGCCATTCCACCACGCGCGCTTGATAATCAACATCTTACGACAATGAACCGCCAACCCGCCCTTTCTAGCCCAAAAGGGCACATCCCGCAAGCAAAACGACCCGTGATTTGGGCTGTTTTGGACTCACTTGGTCTAAAATGGTCCTGGTGTTCTCAGAGATAATTTTCGGACGCAGACCCGGAATCTGGCGACGCTACCGGATCAACTGTCATTTCTGGTCAGGTGGTTTTGCTGGCGAGGCCACGCTCGCGTCCAGCGTCGGCGCCGCGCAGGCGCAACTCATGGCGCCGCGTGCGATTTACAAAGAACTGTTGCAGCAATCCGCTTTGCTGGCCTCCGTGAACGATTTCCGCTGGCTGGCGTTGCTTTCGTTCGCCTCCATTCCACCCGTGCATTGGATCAAGAGGGTGCGGGCCAAAAGGACCGTCGCTGTGCATGGAAATCGTTATGAACAATCTTGAACCAAAAAAATCATTTACCAACTATCCGGAGTGACGCGGGCCGCTTTAATCCCATCTTTTTGATTCGTGCTTTCAACGTTGTAACTTTGACTCCAAGCAATTCCGCAGCGCCGTCCGTGCCCTTGATTTTCCAATGCGTCTTTTCAAGGACAGTCAACAAGTTGTTGCGCTCGCGGCGTTGCAGTTCGGCTTCGGTGAGAAATTCCGGCTCGGCATCGTTCCTTGCGGGTGCGGCAGGTGGTGATGGAACAACCACGGATTCGGTCACCGGCAAATCGAAGTCGAGCGCGCCACCGTGGGAAATGATGATGGCGCGTTCGATGACGTTCCGCAGTTCGCGAATGTTACCGGGCCAATGATAATTTTGGAGCTTGGCAATCGCCGCGCGGGTCAGGCGCGGTTTCGGGCAGCCAAGTTCACGAACCGACGATTCAATGAAATGTTTCGCCAGCAGCGGGACATCTTCCATCCGCTCGCGCAGCGGCGGCACTTGAATCGGAAAAACATTGAGCCGGTAGAAAAGGTCTTCGCGAAAACGCCCCGCTTCCACTTGCCGCTGCAAGTTGCGGTTGGTGGCGGCAATCACGCGCACATCTGCTTGCCGTGTGCGGTCTTCGCCCACGCGTTCGTAAGATTTCTCCTGCAACACGCGGAGCAATTTGCTTTGCAGGTCCAACGGCACTTCGCCGATTTCGTCGAGAAAAATGGACCCGCCTTCGGCGGCTTCGAAACGGCCGGCGCGGTCTTTCACGGCTCCGGTGAAAGCCCCGCGTGTGTGGCCGAAAAATTCGCTTTCAAACAAATCTTTCGGAATCGAAGCGCAATTGACTCGGACGAGCGGTTGGTCCTTGCGCCGGCTGCGCTGGTGAATTTCACGCGCGACGAGTTCCTTGCCGGTGCCGCTTTCGCCTGAAATCAATACTGACGCCTCGGTGGGCGCGACGAGATCAATTTGATTTACGATGTGCTGCAACGCGCGGCTTTGACCGACCAGGCCGCCGAAGGCTTTGGCCTGCACCACTTCTTCTTCCAGGTAAGCGTTCTGTATTTCGAGTTGGGCCTTGAGACGCTGAATTTCCTCGAACGCCCGCGCGTTGGCGATGGCCGCGCCGAAGTGATCGGAGAAAATCCGTTGCCAGGCATGTCTGTCTTTCGTGAAGTTGGCGCGGGAAAAAATGACGAGCACTCCCAGCACTTCGCCTCGAAACGAGATGGCCGATCCCACACATCTTCGAATTTCTTCCGGCCGCAAAAATTCCACGCGGGAAAATTCAGCACGAACCTCGTCCGCGTTCTCCAACTCAGTCATATTCCCAGTCGTGGCAACCCTGCCGATGAAGCCGATGCCCAACGGGATTCTTTCCTGGGTTTTGAAAAAACGGTAAGCCTCATGCGCGCCACCGCGAATGGGGGTTTCACAGGCGGCAACCAAATGCAGGCAACGCGTTTGATCGGGACAGTGCGGTCTTTGTGGACAACGCGAGCAAACGTCGCCCTTCTCAATCAACCAAATTTCCGACCGCGCAATTTCCGGGCTTGCCACGCTAACCGACTTTTCCATCAGCCCGTCGAACGAGCGCTCCTGGGCGATGTCCAGCAATAAACTGGACGCGAAATCAAAATCAAATCTCGTGTCATAGCGCTTGTCACTGGCGGTTTCCACAGCGGACTTAATACTTCACGGGGGACAAAGTTTCAACCCAAAGCTGGGGCAAAATTTTAGCGCGACAAAATTTTGCCCCTAGTCTGAAATTGCCAGACACATTCGTAACATACTGACGTCCAGTCTGTTACAACACGCCATTAGCCTTGGCACGGCGATTGATATAGAAGCAGCAGAACAACGAAAATAATGAATACCAAGCAAGTCCAAGAAATCAACGAGCCAGAGTTCGAGACGGAAGTTTTGCGCTGCGCACAACCGGTGCTGGTCGGCTTTCTGACCGGTTGGAGCAATCCTTGCCGGCTCGTCGAGCCGGTTTTGGATGAAGTCGCTGAGTCCTGCAACGGCAACGCAAAAATATTCAAAGTGAATGTGGACGACAGTCCCGACCTCGGAACCATCTACGCCATTCAGTCGGTTCCCACGCTGATTTATTTTTTCAACGGCACGGTCCGCGGAAAAATCATCGGCATGGCCAGCCCCAAGGCAATTCTTGCCAAACTGAATTTGCTCACGCCCGGAATTACTTCCACAAAAGAACCCGAATCGCCGAATTGCTGACCGACGGCAACCAAACAGAACGAAAATGAAAACAAACCTTCATTCCAAACCTGACCACCGGGAGCGGTTGATTATTCCGATAAGCGAATTCAGCTTCGCCACCTACCCGGTTCAAATCAATCACGTCTTCCGCTGTGTTCCAGACGCGGCGAATTCGCCAAACCAATCACGCAGCTTGCGACGGAATGGGTTGCGTCAGCGTATTTCCCAGTGGCTCCCCTGGGCGTGCGGAAAGCCAACGGCAGCGCCAGCCGACGGCAACATTTCACTGGAGCAAGCCGTCCCATGAAAAATATCCAAGAAAACCCGGCCACGGTTTCGGAGGTTCAACTGTCAACGACCTGCTTCGTCTGCCAGAAGCCAATTGTGGACAACCAATGGTTTTGCCGTGTGCCGCAGAAGAATGACGCACCCGACTCCGAAACAAAGAGGATTCTGCTGTGCTCCGCAAGATGCGCCTTTCGCTATTTCGCATTTTCAGAAATCGGCGCTTCACAAATTTAGAAATCAAAACGACAACGCACCATTGGACCAAGCAAAAATGAACACAACTCCAAGCCATTCGCACGAAACAATCGCCACAGACACCAGTGACAGCCGCCCGGCGGTCAAGACACCAATGACTTTGCGGCGCCCAAATCCCAACAGCGACGGAGAAATTCCAACGGGCTCGCCACCCAACACGGGTGCCGCGCAAAAACGCCGGCGGCCAATGCTGGCTGCCGCGGCGACACTGATCGTTTCGCTGGCCGCCGGTGTTTATTATTTCCGGTTCGTCCTGCCGTATGAATCCACCGACAACGCGTTTATCGAAGGCAACGTCATTCCGATGGCGTCGCAAGTGCCGGGACGCGTCGCGGAATTGCTGGTGAAAGACAACCAGGCGGTCAAACAGGGCGAGGTGATCCTGAAAATTGATCCGCGCGATTACGAGGCCGGCCTGGCGCAAGCCCGCGCCGATCTGGCGGTGGCCCACAGCCGGGTGGAACAGGCGAAGGCACAGGTGAATGCCAGCGAAGCCAAAGTCGCGCAGGCGCAGGCCACCGTGGTTGCCGCCGCCGCAGAGAATCAGCGTGCGGCGGACGATCTCAAGCGTTATGAGTCGGTGGAAAGCAGCGCGGTCTCCAGAAGCGCGTTTGACCTGGCGCAATCCCAGGCGCGCGCGGCCAGCGCCAATTTGGAAGCGGCGCGCAGTCAGACCAAAGCCGCCGAGGCGGAGGTGGCTTTGAGCCAGGCAGGCGTTGAAACCGCGAGTGCTGCGGTGCAACAGGCCGAAGCCAGGCTCCAGCAGGCCGAATTGAATCTTTCCTACACACAAGTGACCGCGCCCGAAGACGGCCGGGTCACGCGCCGCGTCGTGGAACAAGGCGCGTATATCCAGCCCGGCCAGTCGCTCATGGCGATTGTGCCGCGCCACTATTGGGTCATCGCCAACTTCAAGGAAATCCAACTGACTCACATGCGCTTCGGCCAGCCGGTAGAGGTCGTGGTGGACGCCTATCCGGACCGCACATTCAAGGGCCACGTGGACAGCATTCAAAACGGTGCCGGCGCCCGCTTCAGTCTGTTTCCACCGGAGAACGCCACCGGCAACTATATCAAGGTAGTGCAGCGCGTGCCGGTAAAAATCCTGCTCGATGATCTGCCCGGAAACGATCTCGCGCTTGGTCCCGGAATGTCCGTGGTGCCCAAAGTGCGTGTGAAGTAATCAACATCACCCTGCCGAGAAACACTCTATTGCCCGCAGCTTATGAATGGCGATTCGAACCAGCCTAAAATCAATCCGTGGCTCATTGCCTTCGCGGTGATTCTGCCAACCTTCATCGAAGTGCTCGACACCACGGTCGTCAGCGTCGCGCTGGAAAACATTGCGGGGAATCTCGCCGCCACAGTGTCGCAAGCGACCTGGGTTCAGACGGGTTATCTTATTTCAAACGCCATCGTCCTGCCCGCCAGCGCGTGGTTTTCCGCAAAGTTCGGGCGGAAACGGTTTCTGATGGCGTGCATTGGCATTTTCACGGCGGCATCGTTGGCGTGCGGCTGGGCACCAAATCTTTCCTTCCTGATTTTTGCCTCCATCGTGCAAGGCGCGGGTGGCGGCGCGTTGCAGCCGATTTCGCAGGCGATTTTGATGGAAAGTTTTCCCCCCAACAAGCGTGGCGCGGCCATGGCGGCCTATGTGGTGGGTGTTGTCCTCGCGCCAGTGGTGGGACCAGTCGTCGGCGGTTGGCTCACCGAAAATTATTCCTGGCGCTGGATTTTCTACATCAACATCCCGTGCGGCCTGGTTGCCTTATGGATGGTCAAACAATTTGTCTTTGACCCGGAATATATCCGCAACGCCAAAGCGGGACGCATTGATGCCTTTGGCTTTCTCGTTCTGGCGATTTGGCTGGGCACGCTGCAAACCGTTTTGAACAAGGGACAGGATGAAGACTGGTTCAACTCCACCTTCATTTGCACGCTCTCGGTGATTTCCGTCATCGCGTTGGTGGCGTTTATCGTGAGGGAATTCCGGACGCGCGAACCGCTCGCGGACTTGCGGGTGTTTGCCGACCGGAACTTTGTATCCGCCACGATTCTTGCCTCGGTGGTCTTTCTGCTTCTGTATGGCATCCAAAACCTGCAGCCGATCATGGCGGAAAGCCTTATGGGATATACCGCTTATGTCAGCGGATTGGCGCAAGCACCGCGCGGCTTGGGCATGTTGATCGGCACGCCGCTGGTCGGATATTTGACCGGAAAAGTGCGCGACCGCATCCTCATTGGTCCCGGCATCATTTTGATTGGGATTGCCTCCCTGCTGATGGGAAATTTCAACCTCGACATGTCCAGTCACGCTTATTTCTGGCCCAACTTCATTCAGGGCTTTGGCATGTCGCTGACGATGGTTCCGCTGATGACCGTGGCGATGGCCACCATGCGCAACGAGCAAATGGGAAACGCCACCGGACTTTTCGCGCTCGCGCGCAACCTGGCGGGCAGCATCGGCATCGCTGTAGCCATCGCGATGGTTTCGCGCGGCGCATTGCGGCATCAAGCCTATCTTGCCAGCCATCTGACACCATACGACTTGCCTTATCAAAATGCCGTGCAGATGGGGCAAGTGGTCATGGCCCCGGCGATGGGAGCCGCGCAAGCCGAACCCGGAACCTTGGGCGTCATCTACAAATCTCTCCTCCTGCATTCGAATATGTTCGCCTTCGTTGACGAATACCGCTGGCTGGCGCTGGTCTGCTTCTTGTCCGTGCCGCTCGTGCTGCTTTTCAAAAAGGGCAAAGGCAAAAGGGAAGTGATGATGCATTGAACTGATTATGAAAAGAACAACCTCCACGCCCAAAACGAGCTCCCAACCCAGGCGCGCACCCGCCATTCACACTCCGCAGCTGCCGCAAAACTTTGAACGAATCCGCAAACGTGCCGAGGAGCTTTACGCCGCTCGCAGCGGGATGATTGGGATGACACTGAATGACTGGCTCAAGGCTGAGCAAGAACTGAAACAGGAGGTTGAGAAGAAAACCAACAACAAATAAATGAATTATGGCGACCACCAACTTTGACTTGACCTTGGACATTTGCACGGAAGACGGATCGCGCACGCGCTTCCATCAAAACGACCAACAGATCGCCGAGACGACCCTGCGACAACTGGTCACGCCCCGCCTCTTCCAACCACCGTTGCTCACGCTGGCCTCCGAACACAGCGTCAGCGCCATTCCCACCCGGACCATTGACATGATTCTGGCGCACACGGCAGTACCACCACCGTTGCCGCTGCCCAGCGGGTGGGTGGATGTGGTTGAAGTCAATGATGAGGCGTTGGTCAATCTTGCCGACTTGGAAACACTGGCTGCGGCCGAGAACAAGCACGTCATGCTGGCGGAAATCCATACGCTCGGGGACTGGATGATCCGCCTGAAACTGGAAACCATCGTTCCGACGACGATTCAGGAACAGCGCCAGCTCTGGAACAATTTGTTGGACCTGCCAGCCATTCCATTTCGTTTGAAGGCGGGTGGCATTGGCGCCATCAATCCCGCGAATATCGTCCGCGCGACCGTGTATCCGCCGGTTGATGGTATTGCCGAAGCGGCATTGGCGGCGGATTTATTGCAAAGCATTCGTCCCTAAGAAATTCAAAAACAATCGCGACAAAAATATGAAACCAAATCATTTATCGGCCGTGGCGCTGCTGGCATTCCTCGCCGCTGGCTGCGCCAACGTGCCCAGCGTCGGCCCAGATTACCACGCGCCAGAAACCAAAACCCCGGCCCACTGGAGTGAACCCCTGACCGGCGGCGAAACCAATTCCGCCGCGGCGACCACGGCTTGGTGGAAAAATTTCCGCGATCCCGAACTGAATTCGCTGATTTCGCGCGCAGCTCAATCCAACCTCGATTTAAAAATCGCCCAGGCGCGGGTGCGTGAAGCCCGTGCGCAATATCGCATCACTGCCGCCGATTTCTGGCCCACGGTGGACGCGTCCGGCTCATACGCTCGCCAGCGGGAAAGCCAGAACCAACCCCTGATTGGTCCCGGCGACCATCTGCCGCCAGGCGTGCCGTTTGAAAACAGCTTCTATCAATCCGGCTTCGACGCCTCATGGGAGATTGACGTGTTCGGCGGCAAACGCCGCGTCACCGAGGCGGCCACGGCGCAGGTCGCCGCCACGCAATTCGGCGAGCGCGAAGTGCTCGTCACCCTGCTCGGCGAAGTCGCCCGCAACTATGTCGAAGCGCGCAGCTATCAGCGGCGGTTGGAAATTGCCCGCGACAACATCCGCGCGCAGGAACAATCGCTGGCGATTGTTCAAAACCGTTTCACCAACGGCCTGACGAGCGACCTCGATGTGCAACAAGCCAGCACTGTTCTCGCCACCACGCGCGCGATCGTGCCCGCCCTGGAAACGGCGCTCGCCGCCTCCATGCGCCGGCTTGGCATTTTGCTCGGACAAACGCCTGAATCGTTGGAAACAGAATTATCAGCCGTCGCGCCCATTCCCGCCGCGCCTCCGGTCGTGCCCGTTGGTTTGCCTTCGGAATTGTTGTTGCGCCGGCCCGACGTGGCACTGGCAGAACGCCAACTGGCCGCCGCGACCGCGAACATCGGCGTCGCCAAAGCGAATTTGTTCCCTAAATTTTATCTCACGGGCGTCGCCGGATTCCAGGGTGTCAGCGCCGATGATTGGTTCACCTCCGGCAGCCGGTTCTGGTCGGTTGGGCCCAGCGTGCAGTGGAGAATTTTTGATGCCGGGCGCATTCGCGCAAACATCAAAGTTCAAAACGCGCGGCAGGAACAGGCGCTGGCAAGCTATGAACAAACCGCGTTGAGCGCATTTGAAGACGTGGAGGATGCGATGACGGCCTACGCCAAAGAACAAATCCGCCGTCAATCACTCGAAGACGCCGTCAAGTCGAGCGAGGAATCCTTGCGCCTGGCGAATCAACTTTATGCCAACGGCCTGTCGAACTTCATCAATGTGCTCGACGCCGAGCGCTCGCTCTATCAGGCGGAGGACGCGCTGGTACAAAGCGACCGCGCCATTTCGGCAAACCTGATCGCGCTCTACAAATCGCTCGGCGGCGGTTGGGAAACTGTTGAGCAACCCGTCGCGTTCGCACTGAAATAATAAATTTTGAAAAAGGAAATCAACCATGTCCCTCGTCCTTGTAATCCTGTCAATCATGTTTTTCGCGCTTGTCTGGCATGACCAGCCTGCCCGCCCAGCAGTCATTGAACGCCGCACAAACCAAAAACGATTGCCTCATGAATGACACTACACAATTCCTGACGGGTTTCGGCGGCCTGGCGGTGTTTGCTGCCGTCTTTGCGGATCAAGTCGGCTTGCCGATTCCCGCTCCGCCGTTGCTGCTGGCTGCGGGTGCGCTGGTTGCGGCGGGCAGGTTGGATGCGGCGCTGGCGGTGGGGATGACGGTGTTGGCGGCAGTTTTGGCGGATTCGATTTGGTATTGTCTGGGACGCCAAGGCAGCGGACGCGTGCTGCAATTGATTAGCCGCTGGTCGCTTACCCTCAACTCTTCCAGTGCGCACGCAAAGGCGGTTGCCGCGCGCCATGGTTGGTGGGCTCTGGCGGCTGCAAAATTCCTCCCTGGCACAGTGATGCCGTCTCTGGCGGGGGCGCTGGGAATGGACCTGCGGCGGTTCCTGCTGTTCGATGGATTGGCTGCGTTGTTTTACGGGGGATGTTACATCACCACAGGCTTTCTGTTTCACAACCAAGTTCAGAAAGTCATGGTCTGGTTCGACCGCGTGGGCCACGGCGTCCTTGGGATGGGTCTGGTTCTGGTGGTTGGATATGTCGGCTACAAATACGTCCTGCGGCGCAGGACCAGCCGCGGCAAAAGCCGTTTAAGCAATAGCCCGGGCAAGCAGACCGACTTAGCCGACACCGAGGCTGGCGTCATCACGCAGGTGTAAACAATTTAACACAACAAACTAAAACAACACGCCTAGCGGGTGATTAAGCAGTCTTGCGAATTACCATGAACAACATCAAACGAATCGTCAAAGTGCGGCTTATGCACAGTCATCATCGCCTCCTGTTTCTGGTGGACGGAGTTGCGTTCTTAAGCCGTTGAAACTGCGTAGCACCTTCGCGCCGGTGGCGCTGTCCGTGGATAGGCCAGAGGTGATTTTCATCACGGAACCTACGCCCTCAATTGCTCTAAAATCAAAGAGATTTCAAAGATCGCCGCAGAAAATGCCTGTCATTGTTGAGAAATTTCCATTGTACCCCCTGTTGTACCCCGCGCCATGAACGGGCAGGCCAAAAGAGGCCCACGGAGACGCCTCCTGGCAGGAATCCTGTTTGGGCGTCCATTAAAGTCCAAATGGTTACAAATGTGTCACTTGCGGATTGTAGATCCTAAGTCTGGCGTGTCTGCCATTCCACCACGTGCGCACAATGATTTGCCCCAACTCCCACACCGGCGGCATTTACTATGGCCGAACCAAAACCCGCGGCAAGCCGAAAGGGGTCCGCTTC
>Ga0181535_10002809_pt1 | contig 20822 bp, 9 predicted proteins | sample PEATcosm2014_Bin_44_FD_119774 | JGI IMG/M metagenome (GOLD analysis project Ga0181535, IMG submission 119774) | Peatland microbial communities from MTU Mesocosm Facility, Houghton, MI, USA - PEATcosm2014_Bin17_30_metaG | ecosystem: Environmental > Terrestrial > Soil > Wetlands > Peat | place... | reverse complement strand
TGACCCCTGGCGTAATTCTCTGCCTGAGCTATCGGGACCGTCAAGGATAAATTATTGTTATTTCCGTAAAGGGCGTTGACCCCTATCCTGTCTATTGAATACCCAAGGCTCTCCGCTATAGAGCGTATTATAAGCCCCATTTCCTTCATTACGTATTTGGGCTGGGTGTTCTCCGTATAATATTCCATGTTGAAGTTCTTTGTGCCGTCCGGGCTCGTCGCTATGGCCGCAGACTTAACGGCAGAAGCGTCTATGTTCGGGTAGCCCAGTATGGTCACAGGGCCGGCAGCAGTGCTTACGCCCTGGGGCGCCGCGGTTGCCGTTGTCGGCGTTACGAAATATTCCGGCGCCGGTCCCGGAGGAGGCACGGGAGTCGGTTTTGTCTTTGCCTTTTTGAGCGCGTCCAGGTCCCTTTTCATGCTCGACGCGAGCGCCGCTTCATTGCCTTCGTCCTTTGCCTTCAGGTTGTTAAGCAGTTTTCTCAAGTCGTCAAGGACCTTGGGGTTCACGCCTTCTATTACGGGAGTGTAAATCTTTACGCTCTGCACTGGCGTAGAAGACGTGCTTCCAAGCTTGTCGGTCGCCTCGAATATGAAAGAATACTCGCCGTCCGGAAGCACCTGATATTTGTTGTCCGAGCCGTTCCATACTATCTGTGACGGCGGAACCCCTATGTCAACGTATGATTTCACAAGGTTGTTCTTGCTGTCAAGGATATTAAGGGCCCATCTGTCTATGCCCGCCTTTGAAGTGGCGTTAAGTTTGAAGATCGCGGTCTCGCCGTTTTTCGGGGCGAAAGAAAGCGGCTCGACGGCCGCAAAAACATCCGGCGTCGGCAGTTTTCTTGCGACCTTTCCCCAGGCCCATGTAAGGGATATCCAGTGCGAATCCCCCTCGTTTTCCGCTTCCTGGTCAAAAGGCAGTCCGCGCAAATAAGCGTAATCGATGCCTATTATGTACTTGGCCGAAACGCCGAGCGACATCCTCCACGGCTGCTGGTTCATCGGCCAGATAAGTCCGCCGCGGAGCGCGAAGTGGCCGTCTATAAACCACTGTTCAAACCCGAATTTTATCCTGTTCTGCTCGTCCTGAAATACGCCGGGATCGTTGACCGCATCCCAGTCTATCGAGAAGCTTGTGATCTCTTTTTCAATGAGCTCGGTTGTCCTCATCGAAAGGGCCACGTCCGACGTGAAATAAAGGGGCATTGCCACGCCCGAAGAATAGTATTGGAACCTTCCGGAAATATCGCGGAGCATTATGCCGACGTTCAGGTCCTTGAGGAACTCAATAATGCGGAGCTTGTAAAGGAACCCCAGATCAAGGGCCCAGGCCCATGCGTCGTAGTTGTTGCCCACGGTATTCATCATGCCGGCGTCGGAGAACTCGTATTTTACGTTGACGCCGAAATCAAAGGATTTGTCCGCCGTTAAAGGCGTAGAATATGTAAGGACCACCTGGTCTTCCTGGAAAGGAGGGTTCACGTAAGTCCTGTACATCTGCCCGAGGAATTGCTGCATTGACGGCACGATGTCGCCGTACCACCTGGCGTAAGTTCCCGGGTTCATCGATGTCGGAGCGTCCCCGGCGAAAAGTCCGCCCGGCCCGATGCCGTTTCCGGTGCCGTTGACATTCGGTATCTGTATATTGTTCGGATATGCACCGGTGGGATGATAAAGTTTTTCATATGAAAGGGCAAAATACTGGCCGCCAAGCGCCATGTCAAATGTGGCAAAATCCGTGTAAGGAACGCCGTTATAAAGAGAGCCGCCGGTCCAGGACAATTCATTATGGTCCATCTGGGCCAGTCCCGCCGGGTTGTAATAAACAGCCGAAGCGTCGTCCGCAATTGCGGCAAAAGCTTCGCCCATTCCAAGCGCCCTGGCTCCTACCCCGTAGGCTCCCCACTTGTTAAAAAATGGATATGTGGTTTTTGATTCCCATTGTATGGCAAGTGTATCGATCTCGTCCTGATTTACAGCAAGAATAATGGAATTCTGAATGAAGACAAAAATAGATAGAAACAAAAACAGGAATATACTTTTTCGCACAATATCCTCCCGATGCGTATAATATTCCAATATGTAAAAACAAGTTGCAACTCTGAAATGTATCTGCTTAATTTATTTAATTTAACATAATATAATTTTTATGTCAATTTAATTTTTTCCCGCCTTTAAAATAAGGGGCTTTTTCAGATAAAAAGGATTAATAACCGCGCTGTTTCGCCGTTAATTTGAAAACGGCTTAAAGATATTATCCCTTATATTGCGGGGATTAATAAGAGGAAAATTCAGCCATGTTTTTTCTGTATTTTTTCGGCACAAGCCTGGCCTGCAGGCGCGGATTTATCCTTTCCCTGATGGCCATTGTGTTAAAATATGACCTCCACATCGATTCAAAATCGCACCCTTTTCCCTCTTTGCCGGAAAATTCAAAGACACCCGTGTTTTTATAAAATATCCTTCCTCCGGAATAAAATGCGGATATTCCCCTTCTTGCGTCATGAATTATCCAATCCTGGGAAGACATCCTGATGCTGAAATGAAGAGCCAGGGACGACAGGACGTTGTGAACAGGTTCCACCTTTGCGTAAAATTTTCCCGTCCCGACCTCGGCAAACCTCAAAAATCCCTTGAGCCGGTGCGCCTCTCCGCCGGTCTTTTCCGCCGCCCGGAAAACGCGCATCACGCGCTCGTCGGCAAGGTTTGAATTTACCCCGGCACCTTCCTTCATTACCAGGTTTATGTATATCAATATATCTTTTTCTATCCCTTTTATTTCGGACAGGAACGCCCGGATCACGGTCTCAAGTCCGCTCCTGGAGGCCCGCTCCCTGATGAGTTTTCTCATTGTCGCGCTTTCCGCCGGGTCTGTTGCGACATCCAGCCTGCGGTCAAAAAGCCCTTCCTGCGGGTCCTCGCGGCCCGAAGCCTGGATGTCAAAATCCGTCTCTCCGCCGGTCAAACGCCGGCACACCGTAAAAAAACCGTTCAGGGTTCCGTCGTATATATATATGTTCATTGCCGTCCCGCGTTCAAAAGGGCCGTCCGCCCGGGCGGCGGTCCCGGGAGGGCCGCGCCAAAAAGCTCCATCTGGTCAGGTCCGGCGGATTTTTTTTCAACCAGCACTTCCCGTAAATTTTTTTCCCCGGGATATAAGCCCGCTATGCGGCGGCCGTCCACGGTGAGAAAATATTTCGCCCGCTTCATTACTACACCCAGTTTTTTCAGGCCGTCTTCCGTGAGCGTGCTCACCCTGCGCGCCGCAATTATCCTTGCGGCGCTCCTCGTCCCGATGCCCGGCACCCTGAGCAGTTCCTCATATGCGGCGCTCTTTATCTCCACCGGAAAATACTGCAGGTTGCGCAGCGCCCATGCCGCCTTGGGGTCGAGCCGCGCGTCAAAAAAAGGGTCCGCGTCATCGAGTATCTCGTCCGCCGAAAATCCATAAAACCGCATCAGCCAGTCCGCCTGGTAAAGCCTGTTCTCGCGCAATAAAGGGGGTTTGCCCGGCAGGGCCAGCCTTTTGTCGTCATTTACGTGTATATATGCGGAATAATATACCCTTTTCAGGTCCATGTCCCGGTACAAGCCTTCGGTCAACTTTACAATGGATTTGTCCGTGTCGTCCGTTGCCCCTATTATAAGCTGCGTTGACTGGCCCGCCGGGGCGAACGCAGGCGAGTTCCTTATTATTTTCCTTTCGTTCCTGTAACCCTCTATTGAATTTTTTATCTGCTTCATGGGGTCCATGATGTCTTTCATTGTTTTTTCCGGAGCCAGCAATTTCAACCCCGCCTCGTGCGGCAGTTCCATATTCACGCTCATCCGGTCGGCAAGCCTGCCGGCCCTGTCGATCAGGCCCTGCGATGCTCCGGGTATGACCTTTAAGTGTATATACCCGTTGAAAAAAAATGTATCCCTGAGCAATTCCACCGTCCTGACCATGAGCTCCATGGTGTGGTCCGGGGATATAAGGACCGCCGAACTTAAAAAAAGCCCCTCGATATAATTGCGCCTGTAGAAATCCACGGTCAGCTGCGCCGCCTCTTCCGGGGAAAGGGTCGCGCGCCTTATGTCGTTGGACCTGCGGTTTATGCAATAAGCGCAGTCAAAGGCGCAGACATTGGTAAGCAGTATCTTAAGGAGTGATATGCATCTTCCGTCCGCCGTAAAAGTATGGCAAACGCCCGATGGCGCCGAATTCCCGATGCCGCCGGGCCTGTTTTTCCTGGTGCCGGCGGAAGACGAGCACGAAACGTCGTATTTTGCCCCTTCGCCGAGTATCATGAGCTTGTCGTGTATTTCCAGGATGCACCGCCGTGTATAATTAGTATGATAAAAGTATACACATTGTATGCTCGGCTGTCAAGGCAAAAAAACTATGGCCCCGTGCCCCGGAGGAACCTGATGCCCTCTTTTTTTGTCATTGATCCGTATTTCAATGCCGCGATCGTCTCGTCGGGTATGCCTGCGTCGGCGGCAATGCAGTAGCCGTTATCAAGCAGTTTCTGGAGAAAAAGCGTCATCTCATCCTTCATCACGCATGTATTCATAGGGAAATAATATCCAACGGGCCGTATGCCGCCGCTTAAGGTCCACAATACCTGGTTGTCCAGGGAGGCTATGTATATTTTTCCGCCCGCGCCCGCTTCCCTTTTTATGAAAGATACGTCCGGGTAGGCTATCGCCCCGGAATTTATCCTGCCGCGCATAAGCTGGGAAGCCTGCACTTTCACCTTCGCCGCGATCCTGCCGGAATATGCGGATACCGCCGCGGCCATCAAAAGCGCCGGCAGTATATAAACCGCCTTCGGGTACCTGACGGCGGCAAGGTCTATAAATAAATAGAGCGTCAGAAGTATCAGCGTCGAAACGTTCAAAAGGTTGTTAGGGTGGCTCCTTCCGAAAAAGTACATCAGATTTCCGGCGGCCAGCAGAAGTATGAACATGGAAGATGAAAAATATTTCTCATCAAGCTTTTTCCTCATGGACAAAAGCATGGAAAATACCGCGCCGCAAAACGCCGGAAAGTACCAGTAAAAAGAACCGGCGGTTATCGGCAAAAATCCTATGCCCACGCGCTGGAACACAAGTGCGGTGTCGAGCCCCTCCCTTTTGAAGATCAGCGCCGAGGCGGCGTAAAAAACCAGCAGTATGCCCCAGTTCAGCGCCGCCTTTTTCGCGCGGGCGGCGGAAAAATCAATTATTAAGAGAACCGCCAGCAGCTGGGCGTATGCCGCCGCGTAAATAAACCCGAAAGTCTGGGACAGGACCAATAATACCCCCGCCGAAACCGCAGTAAGCACGGAAAAAGGGCCCGCATAGAACGACGCAAAAAGCGGTATCAGCCACAGGTCGAGGCGCAGGGGCGTCAGCTGGACGAACGAGTCCGCGTCGGCCATATTTGCGTAGAGGCGTATCAGGACGGCCGAAATGATGAAAAGATGGGCAAGGGCCTTTTTCCTGAACAGCTTTGCCGCAAAAAAATACACTCCTATAAAAAAAAGATAGAATGTCAGCTGTGTAAATACCTGGAAATATCCCACATTAATGTTCAGCCTTATCCACATGGCCGCCAGGGCAGGCAGCAGCATGTCATAGAGAAAATAAATGTCATTTAAGCTCGCGCCTCCGGCGAGCCTTAATGCCGGACCCAGGACAAAATTATAGTCAAAAAGCTGGAATTTCATATGGGCTATGAAACACGCCGGAATAAGGACCGCCGAGATCGCAGCATAAAGGACGGCCGGTTTCTTTTTTTCAAGTATAAAAACGGCGGCGACCGCGGAAAGAGCCCCCATATAAACCGCAACATCCGCGAAATTCGGGCCGCGCATTTTCGAGAATTCGCTCATGGGAAGGTCGAACCCGACTATAAGGGCGTACGCGCCCGCGTAAATTACAGCGGCTGCAAAGAATATTTTTTTCAGGACCGGGGATGTAATCCTTGAAAAACCGTAAAAAGAGGCAAAGGAAAGGGCCATTGTGAGCAGCAGCATGAAATACAGGACGTAGGATTCGATCCCGTCCCTTTCGAGCAGGAGCGGCCTTACCCAGGGATTGATGCTCAACAAGGGTAAATTGACGTTTTGAGCCCATATGAATTTGGACGCGGTGAAAAACAGGAGGTAAAGCGGCAGGGCCGTAAAGAACGCCGAAAGCAAAGCCTCAACAGGTCCGGCTTCCCAGTTTTCCTTTATCGCCCTCTCATTTTCCATGGGTTAAAGGCTTTTCCTGTATTCTTTCCTGACTTCGTTAAAGAACGCTATGGTTTCTTTTCTCGCGTAATCCGGATAGGTCCACTCAAGGGTGGTGTAAGAGTCTCCTATGTAACGAAGCGTTACCTCGGCCCATATGGACGAGCCTATATATATCCTGTGAGTGAAGTTTTTTGTGGAAGCCAGCACAAGTTTCGGCTCGGAGAGAAGCCCCGGGTCTATATTAATGCGCCTTCTGGACGTGCCTTCGAACAGGAATTTTTCCTCGACGCCGTTGGTGAATATCTTTATGGCGGATAGCTCCGAGGGGTCGACAAGGCCCGCAAACGATACAAAACGGCGCTTTAGGCCCCTGCCCATTTCATCCTCGTAATAATCGGTGTGTTCGAATCTTTTTTCCAGGGAATCAAAATCCATGGCCCCGAATTTTTCGGCCAGCATGGCCGCCGCGGCCCTGTAATCCGCGTCCGAGGAGTAAATAAATCCGGCTATTATCTTTTCCTTTTTAGGCGCCCTTATAACTGCCATTGGTCTCCTGCCTTCCTATTTTTCCTTTACCCTTCTCCATAACGTCAGGACCCCGTATGCAAAAATGGCTATGCCCGAGTACAGCACTATGCTGTCCTCTTTCACGAACCTTGCAAGCACCCCGGTAAGCGAGGTCGCCGCGGCAAGGCCGACGCCCCTCAATATATAATAGGTGGAAAATATCCTTCCCCTCAATTTTTCCGGCGTGTTCTTTTGTATCATGGTCTCGGCTATCGATATTATCATGACGGCGCCTATGCCCGCGGCGACGGCGACAAAAAGGAGGTAGAAAAAATCACGGAAAAGATAAAGCGTTATGACCAGCGCCCCCAGTATCGGGTAGATCGTCCTTATAAGCACCTCTTCCTTGACCCAGTTGAGCAGAGATTTTACGATGAACATTCCCGCAACGAGGCCTATGCCCAAGAACGCCTGCATGAACCCGAGCGCTTTTATGTCCTTTATCCTCAGGCCGCTGTTCCTGATTATGATGTGGATAAAATTTCCAGTCAGCGCTATATAGAAGAACCCGACCGCTATCATAAGAAGGAAAACCCTTCGCATGACGAAGAACACCTTGCCGTTGGTAAGCAGGAATTTAAGGCCGTGGATAAAATCGTTCCAAACGACCACCGCCTCGTTCTTCGGCACGACTATCTCCCCTTCTTTCGAGCCGACGAACAGCACCACGGCGAAGACCGCGGCGTATATTATCGAATTTATAAAAAGCGCCTTCTGCGGCCCGATCTCCGCTATTATCACCCCGGCCGCCGCGTATGTAAGTATCTGGACTATGATCGCGGTGGTGGCGGAAAGTGAATTCGCGTCCAGGAGGTCCTTTTCATCCACAAGATGCGGTATCAATGCCGACTTGGCCGGTATGAAAAATTGCGAAACAACGGATATCATGAACACGAGCAGGTAAACATACGCGCCCCTGGCCTTGTCGGCCACAAGCAGGTATATTATAAATATAAGGATGCCCCTGCAGACCGCGGCGACCGCAAGTATGTTCTTTTTTTTGAACCTGTCGACGAAAACACCCGCTATGGGCCCGAGCATCAATATCGGCAGGCCTATCCAGAACATCAGCATGGACATGTTGCCGGCGGCGGACCCGTCCACGCGCAGCGACATCGCCCATCCTATGAGCGCCATCAGCGTGAAGCTGTCGCCTATCTGTTCTATCATCTGCGCTATCCACAATGTCACGAAGTTCCTGTTATTAAATACCTGTTTCATCAATTACCATCCTTTTGTATTAAGACATTCCCGGGCCCGGGATCTTTCCGTTTTACAGTCCGCCTGCGATAATACCGGCTATTTCTTCAGCCGATATCCCCTGTGTGTCAATGCGGACCGCATCGGGATATTTCTTGAACCAGGTTTCCTGGCGCTTGGCGTAATTACGCGTCGAGCTTTTTATCATTTCGACGGAATCTTTAAACGTGGCAAGGCCGTTGATATAAAGCGCGGTTTCCTTGTATCCAATGGCCTGCATGGCGGTCTCGCCGGGCAAAAAACCGGAATCAAGAAGGTTCTTCACCTCACCCACCAGACCACGTTGTAGCATTTCATCAACCCTTTTGTCAAGCCTTTCATACAGAACCTTCCTGGGAAGCTGCAGTATGAACATCTTATGCTCGTCATTATATACCGTATCCAGGGCGCTTTTCCTGAACTCATCCAGTGTTTTGCCCGAAGACTTGATCTGCTCGATGGCCCTTAATACCCTCCTGCCGTTCTTTATGTCGATGGCCCCCGGAGCATCCGGGTCGAGCGTTTCGAGCATTGCCACCATATGGGCAAGCCCGCGGGACGCAAGCTCTCTGCGAAGCGACTCTTTTATTTCAGGGGGTGTTTCCCTCCCAGGGGCGAGCCCCCGGATTATAGAATTGATGTACAATCCGGTGCCGCCTGCCATGATGGCCGTTTTCCCGGCCGCTTTTATCGAATCCATCGCCTTCTCGGCGAGCTCCTTGAAGCGCGCGGCGGAAAAAACCTCGTGCGGCGAGATGATGTCGATGAGATGGTGCTTTATCCCGCGCATTTCGGCCGTGGAAAGTTTGAAGGTCCCGATGTCCATGCCCCTGTAAACCTGCATGGAATCCGCGGATATAACTTCGCCGCCCATGATCTTTGCCAGGGCCACCGCGGCCCCCGACTTTCCCGTGGCTGTCGCGCCGGCTATTATAACGAACATGATGTCATAATTTCCTTTTAAAAAGTTTTTCTATCTCTTCAAAGGCCATTTTAATGACGGGCGGCCTGCCGTGCGGGCATGAATGGGGGTCCTTCAACTCGACATAGCGCTCCACAAGCTCCCTTATCTGCGCGTCGTTGAGCCTGTCCCCGGCTTTTACCGCGGCCCTGCACGCCATCGTGGCGCAGAGGCTTTTCAGCACGTCCGGCCCCCCTGTCCTGCCTTTTTCCCTGAGCTGGTCTATCATTTCTTTAACGAACTTAGATGGTTGTTTGTCTCCTATGATCACCGGATGCGCCGATATTTTAAACGAGGACTCCCCGAATTCCTCGAGCACGAACCCCAGCCTGGCGAAAAGCGCGAGCGATTCCGTTATTATCTTTTTATCCGCGGGGGTCACATCCACCACTTCCGGGATCAGCATTTCCTGCATCGTGACTTTTTCATTTTCAACGGAATCCATGATGGATTCGAAGAGCATTTTTTCATGGGCGGCATGCTGGTCTATGAGGACAAGATTATGGTCGTCTTCGCCCACTATGTATGTTTCATGCAGCTGCCCCAGGACGTTGAGCCACAGATAATCCCTTTTTGAAGACCTTATTTCCGGGGCCGTTGTTGAGTTTTTCATCCCGACAACCGGAGATGAAAAAAGCCTCCCCGTCTCTTCCGAGACCAACGCCGCTCCCGCCTCTTTTGCGGCCTTAAAAGCCTCGCTGTCGTCATAGCCCGGCGCCGCGTCGGATGCAAAGGCGCGCGGCGTCAATTCGCTCATCTTAAGGCCGTTCTCCACCGCGGCCTTCACACAGTTAAAAACGAACCTTTCGTCCTTGAACTTGACCTCGGCTTTTGCGGGGTGGACGTTAACGTCGATGAGCGACGGATTAATATCCACAAATATGAACGATAACGGGTAGCGTCCCTTCATCAGAAGCGTCCCGAACCCCTCGTAAACGGCGTAGGATAGCTGCCTGCTTATGACATGGCGGAAATTCACAAAAAGATACTGCCCCGCCCTTGTGGACCTGGTTTCGGAAGGTTTGGATATGTAGCCTGTCACTTTTACGTTGTCGGTGAACGAAGATATTTCAAGGAGGGAATTCGACGCCTCAGGGCCCAGCACTATCCTGACCCGTTCCTTCAGGGACGAGCCCCTAGGAAAAAAAAGAGTTTCTTTCCCGTCGCATACGAGCCTGAACGAAATATTCTCCCGGGCGAAACCCGCGGCGATAACGGCGTCTATTATATTGGCTTCCTCCGTGGTGTCCGATCTCAGGAATTTGAGCCTTGCCGGGGTGTTGTAAAAGAGGTCCTTAACCGTTATGACTGTGCCCGTGTTCGATGTTTTTTCCGATTCGCCCACCGTCACGCCGGCTTCGATGGAGATAAAACTTCCGGTGTCGGCTTTTTCATTCCTTGAAAGGGCCGTGACCCTTGAAACCGACGCTATGGACGCCAGCGCTTCCCCACGGAAGCCCATTGTCTCTATGTAATTCAGGTCGTTTAACGACCTTATTTTACTGGTTGCGTGTCTTAAAAACGCTTTTTTAAGGTCGCCCGCGTCCATGCCTCCGCCGTCATCCTTTACCTGGATTACGCGCTTGCCCGCCTTTTCGACGGTTATCTCGATGCTCTTTGCGCCGGAATCCACCGCGTTTTCCAGAAGTTCCTTCACGCATGACGCCGGCCTCGCTATGACCTCGCCCGCCGCTATCTGGTTTATTACATTATCGGGTAAAAGCTCTATTTTTCCCATGTGCGCACCCTTATCTTACCACCGCTATCTTGGAAATGACCCTGTCGGCGCCTATTTCCATGGATATCAGGTAAAGCCCCGATGCCACTTTTTTACCGGACCTGTTCGTGCCGTCCCAGTAGAAGTCCTGCGATTCCAGCGGATTGTCGGCGGACAGGCTGTCTGTTATCTGCGTGTCGATGAGCTCGTTCACAAAAGCGCCGCTCAAAGTGTATATCCTAACCCTTAAGTGCCCGGCTTCCGTAATATAATACCTCAACCTCAGCGTTTCACCCGCGGCCAGGTTAAGCAGGTTCTTGAACACCCTCATTTTATTCTGCGGCAGGGGCAGAGTGAGCTTTGAGGGCGGGTAAACAGCGTCCTGGTTGCCCGCCGTATCCTGGGCCTTTATAAGGTAAAGATATGTCGTGTTCCATAACGTGGCGGTGTCGGTTAAATCCGTGGGCGTTCCCGCGGATGCGGTCACGCTTGCTATCTGCGTGTAGGTCCCGCCGTCGTCGTTGCTTCTTAATATATTGTAATAAGCCGCGGCGAATGTTCCGTCCGTCACCGGGTTCCAAAATATGTAAATATCCTTTTTATTCACCTGTTGCAATTTTATTTTCGGGTCCGCGGGAAGCGCAAGCGCGGTATAGGGCGTAGCCGCGACTTCGGTTGACGGCGGCCCCTCGCCCATGGAACTGACGGCTTTTACAATATAATAATATGTGGTGCCGTTGGCCAGGTTCGTGTCCGTATAAGTCTTTGTGCTGAAGGCGACATCATACGCTATCGGCGCGCCGTAGGACCCCGAAACCGTGGACCTGTAAATATTGAAGTACTGCGCCGAAATGTTCGTCCAGGTAAGCCTCACCTGATTCGCCCCGGCTATCGCCACTATCTGCGGCGGCGGCGGCAGGGGTGCCCCGAACTGCACCTGAAAAGGGCTGTATGAGGAGTCCTCGTTTGAATAATCGTCGAAACTTTTGACCAGGTAATAATATGTTCCCGCGGCGGTGTTGACGTTAGAGTCGACGTAAGTCAGCGAAGTATAATTATCCTGCAGAAGATTTATTCCCGTGTCTATGCCCGTCTGCCCGGTGGAGCGGTATATCCTGTATTTGAAGGCGCTCTGGTATGTCCCCAGGGCCGCGGGTTTTATCCAGTCAAGGACTATCTGCTGGTTCTCCGTTGTGCCGTTCAGGTTGCTTACCGGATAGGGCCTGTAAAATGGCACGGTATTTCCCTCGTCCGATGCCGGCCCCTCGGCCCCGTTGCCGAAAGCTTTCACCTCGTAAAAATAATCTACCGGCACGGTCACCGTCAAAGTGGTTTCATTATAAAAATTGTTCGCCGTAATTACGGGCGTGGATGTGTATACGCCGGCCATGGTCGACCTGTAAACGTCATACGCTGTTGTGCCCGTACCCGCGATGGACGCGTCCCACTGCAGGCTTATGGTCCCGTCGCCCGGGGAAGAAACCGCAAGGTTTGTGACCTTGGATGGCGGATTGGTCGAGGCATAAGGCGTTAAATTTACGGCATAGGCGCTGACCGTGGTCGATTCGCCGTATGAATTCAGCGTGGTAACCTTAAAATAATAGTTCTGCCCGTTGGTGAGCCCGGTGACAGGATAATAAAGCGCCGTTACGGGAATAGTGACGTCCGAGTATGTCAGGCCGTCCTTTGAAGAATATATGTTATAACCGGTAGGATCGTATATGGCAGACGCCGCCGGCCATGAAAGCAATATCATGCCGTTGAATGGCTGGGCCGTAATGGCCGCCTGGCTTACCGGAAAAAGGGCAGGTTTTACTGAAACCACGGAAGACGCCACGCCGCTGATGGAATTATAAACCGCGCTTAAGCTGTAGTTGTATGTTATACCCGGGGTCACAACAGCGTCCGTATATGAGGTGTTTGTAAGGCCTGGTGCGTAAGGGGCCGCCGCAAAATTAATGGCCGTCGGCGAAACCGACCTGAAAAGATAATACTGGGGGGTGGCCTGCGGCGCGGCGGCGTCGGTATTCATGTTCCATGACATGTCGACCGCACCGGGCGTTAACGACCTTGCCGCTGAAAACAACCCCGGCGTTGAAGGCAGCACGGTTACACTGATGGGGGCGCAAGCCGCGCTTGTGCCGAATGAGTTCTGGGCGTCAAGATAATAAGTATGATTCTCCCCCACGGATACAAGGGTGTCGGAAAAAGAGTCCACTGTCGATTGATTCATAACCGGATATGTCGTCAGATACACCGAATCCCTGTAAACATCATAAGCCGTTACGCTTTCCAGAGGGTTGTTGGCCGCCCATGAAAGATTGACGGCGTAGGCCGCGGTGGTCGCGGTCAGACCCGACGGCGCCGACGGCTGGCCCGGAACATAAGCCGGCGGAAAATATGCGGGCGGCGATAAATTCGAATAAATGTCCTGCGCCACTATGGAGTAATTGTATGTGGCTCCCACCGGCAGTCCCGGGTCCTTATACTGCGGGCCGGCGGTAAATGTGATCGGCGTCGGGCTGCCGTTCCTGTAAATATCATAGCCTGATATGTCATACGACCCCCTTGCCCCTGATGCCGACCATGAAAGCGTTATATCGGCGCCGGAAACCGAGGTCACGGGCGAAGGCACTGCGAAAGGCGGAGCGAACGCGGTCCCGGTAACGGCCACGGAATAGGCGCCGTAGTATGCAGTGCCGGTCGAAACAGCGTTTACCCTGTAATAATATGTGACGAGATTTGCTGCAAGATCGTCAAAAAAAATGTTTGATTGCGACGTGGAAAGCAGCGAGGCCTGCAAAATATCCGGCGACGTCGAACGGTAAATATTGTAGGAGGCGACCGACGGGTCCGGGCTTGCCGGCCAGGAAAGCACAATGCGCGAATTATAGGCGACGGCCGGGGATAAAGCCGGGGGGTAAGGGGAAACCGCCGCGGTCACGCTTAATGGGCCGGAGACCGAATTAATGTCAAAAGCGCCCAGCTTGTAAAAATAGGTCTGCGACATGTCCGGCAATGTATCCGCGTAAACCGTTGTTCCCGAAGGTGCCGTAGCATAGAGGTATGACGCGGCCCACTGGGCGTCGGTAAGAGCCGCCGTGGTGGAACGGTAAATATTATATCCGCCTACAAGCGCCGTCGTTGACGTCGCTGCCGGCCAGTAAAGATTGATCCCCGAAGCTCCGTTATACTCGGCCCTGAGGTCGGCCGGCGCGTTGGGCCCGGCGGACAGCAGGCAGGACGCCGCGCCTATTGCGAGCGCCGCAATTATGAAGATCCTCTTCATGCCAGTAAAACCTCCTAAAATTCAATTTCCCCTGTTATGGATATCTTGAACCTGTCGTTCGAATTTGTCCTTACTATCATATCATCAAGATGGCTGTAATCCAACTCGGTTGTCACCTTTAAATTCTGCATGACGTTGTAGGCGGCGTTCGACGTAAAGGCGTATTGCGTCGAGTCCACCATGTGGGTGTTTGCGTCGTTTACGCCGCCCCCCCAGTTCTTTATGACCCCGAAACTGCCGTTGATATTTATCAGCTGGTCGAGCCTGAATGTCTTGTCCCCGACAAAAGGTATCCAGCCGGGTATCGTTATCGGGTTCGTTATTTTCAGGTTATAGGACATGGTGAGCGTCGGCGACATGTTGTTTACCCAGTAGCTCATAAGGCCGCTTATCGTGTTTGTCCACGAACCCGTGAGCGCCAGCGCGCCCTTTACGCCGTCTGGCCCCGTGGAATATGATATCTGGAGGTTGTTGAGCTTGTTGGTTATGGTGTCGCTGATAATGGTCCTGTTGGAATCCCTGCTCACCTGCCGCGTGTAAGTGTATCCCGCGGAAATCGTCTGCTTGGAGAAGAGGTCCTTAAGCAGGGGCAGAGGAATGGTCACGTTGTTGAAATAAAGCGAGTTGATGTTGAGGTTCTCGTTCTCCATGAAAGAAGCGGACGCGCCCCTGCTGGAAAAACTGGTGTTGCTCGAGTATGACGCGTTGGACGGCGTTATGCCCATGAACCCGAATAGCTTTATCTCGCTCAAGTTGAGCGAATGCGTCACGACAAAGGCACCGTTGCTGGCAATGTCCTCGTATGCCTGCATTTCCCTTTCGCTCACCGAGCCTCCGCTGTCCTGCCTGGTAAGTATCATCTTCCACAGCATGGCGTCCCACTGTCGCTCAAAGGTCATGTGGTTGAACCTGTCGAAAGAATCAGGGTAGGCCAGGTTGTCGTATTTTTCGGTGCTGTCCACCGAGAACGAATACGAGGTGATATCCGGCAGCCACGGAAAAAGCGTGCTCAGCTTGAGCCCCGACGAGGCGTCGATCCTGCCGTGGGTGTTGAGGTAATCCTGCGTGAAATCCATGTTGTAATCGTGGATGTAATTTACCTGCGGGGAGAATATCCAGGCCCCGGGGTATGAAAGGCTCAGCTTCGGCGTTATTTCCGTCCTTAAAGCTATGTAATTGTCCACCTTGTAATTGTTCGAGGCGTTAAGGACGTTTATATAATACTGGTACTGCGAGGTGATGTTGCCGTCCTCGGTCACAAGTTTGTATTCGTACGACGGGTTCATCAAAAACCCGGCGACGGAATAATTGGCCGTCCAGGAATAATCCTGCGTCCAGTCGTCGCGCGACTGCGGATAATAGTAGGAAAGCACCGTGGGGCTTACGCCGGCGTAATTTTCCGCCTCGTAATAGTTTATGCTGGTCTTCTCATACAGCGCCTTGGCCGTGAAATTGTTCGTTCCCAGGGGTATGAAAAATAAATTCGGCGGCGCTTTCCACGAGAACGCCGGCGATATTGACAGGTAATCGTTTATATTCGACTCGAAATCATTTATCCCCGCGGCGTAATATACCGTTTTTACCGTTTTCTTGGTTGAATTGGCGGATAATTGCATGTCCGGTATAAGGTTGAACGTTATGTAATTGTTAACTCCCGACTGATAGATGTCTCCCAGCTGGTTGTTGTTGGTATAGCCGATGTCGTTCTTGTATTCGGCGTCGGTGTACTGCGCCGTGTTAAAGTATGTTGATGTTATCGGCATGAACGGTATCTGGGTGTAATTCAGGGTCACAGTCTGCGCCGTGTAATGCTGTTGTATAGCGCCCGTCCCGGCGTCGGCCATTGTGTTAAAATCCGTATCCCTGTCCTCGTAGGCCTGGGTGATGCTGCCCACGCCCTTGTAATTAAACGTGGCCGAAGTGGCCTTTGCAGTTCCCACCTGCGTTTTTGCGTCGGTGAGCCTTATGTTGTTGATGTATATGGTCTCTCCGCCGGGGTCGGTGGAGGTATTGGGGTTGATCACGCCGAGCGATATGAACTGTATCTCCCTGACATTTGGGGGCAGGTTCGGGGCCACAGGCGTCGTCCGTTTTCCGTCGGAGCCGTCCATAGCAAATGAAACGGTGTGCCATTTGTTGTCGGGCGGGATGTCCGAATATTGTTCGTTAAACTGGAAATAATTGGCGTCATAGTCGGTATTCGAGCCCACTCGTAAAAAGAGGACTCGCCCGTTGACGTGTGACGCCGCATGCGGTATAAGGACGTCAAATTTGATGTTCTTATAGGCATGGTAATCATAGCCCGAAGTCTTGCTGTTCAATATCTTGTTCACGTAATAAAGGGGCCTTCCGTCCGGGGCAAGGTCGTAGCTTGTCGTGTTATCGGTGAGCTTTAACCCCGTCTCATACTGAAGGTCCGAGGTGGTCGTGTAGGCGAAGTATGAGGGCTGAGACACGTAATTCGGGTCGGTTGTCTGGTTTACGGTTTCCGCGTTGAGTTTCGTCGGGTCCGCGACTATGGTGTTGCCAGCGCCGTCCGTCTGGTTTGCCAGCGCCTGGACGCGCCAGGAATTTCCGGTGAATTTTATGGACTCTATTTTTATGGTTCCCGACGCGGGCGTCCCGCTGGTTCCGATAAAATTTAGCCTGATGTGCTTGATAAGCGACATGTAATTCTGGTTGTTGGGGTCGGTCGATACGTCGCCAACGGCCCTGGTAAAATCCTTGAGCGGTATCTTTATGTCGACCCACGTGCCGTTGCCGGAAAGATAGAATTCCGGGTGATTGACCCCGCCGCCCTCGGAGGAAAACTGGTAATAAGCCTCCGTAAGGTCCATTATGCCGTTGCTGTTCATGTCTTCGGTGTCAAGCGGCGGGTTTGCCGCAAGTTTCCAGCTGTTCGCCCCCCAGTATTCAGGCGTGGAGCCCGGAAGCCCCGCGTATATTCCGGGGCTTATTCCCCTGTCCTTGTCCGTTGTGTAGACCCCGTTTGGCACCGAGTTCGGGACTGATGGGTCAATATAATCTTCGCTGTCGTGAAGTGCGCCGTTCTTTTCATTATACTGGAAAGTCAGGTCGCCGTTCGATGATTCGCTGACGACGCCCATGTCGACGCTCATTTTTACCGGCTGGTTCGTGTCTATGTAAACCCACATTTCAAGGTCGCTGTAAAGGTTGAGGTTGTCCCCGGCCGCGCTGTATATATACCTGAAGGAATCCCACCGGGTATTTGTAAGGTTGCTGTATTGCAGGCGCAGCATTGTTACCTGGTTTACCGCGGATGTCGGGTTGTTGGGGTCCACGGGAGTATGGCCCTGTTCCTGGACGTTATCGCGGACCATGAAGGCCCTGTCCTGGGGCTGGAGCGGCTGGACCGCCGATAACTGCGGCATTGCCGCCGGGAACCAGCTTACCGCGGACATGTTCACGGCATTGCTGAGGTCCGCGGATTCCATTGAATCTATCATTGCCACGCCGTTCTCGCTGCCGCCTCCCTGGAAAGTCTGCTGGAACGTGTTCGGGTTGAAGCTGGAATAGGCCATTTCGCCCGTGAATTTGAAATCCACTGGAATGTTGGCGTTATTGACCAGCGGCAGTGCGTTTATTATGCCGTTTAGATTTTCTTTTGTAAGGCCGACATTGATGTTGTTGTCCAGGATAAGCGACGAGAACGGCGTGGTAAGCGACGTCTCGGTGGAGCGGGCGTCGGGCACGGTGGTGCCTGCGCTGGAATTCTTGTAAAGCAGGGTGGAGTTAAGCTTTATGTTGTCGGAAAGATTGTAATCAAGCATTCCCCCGAAAAGGTTCGACTGAGTGGAGGCCACGAACGGCATGTATTCATAGACCACCTTTATGACAGTCGACGGGAGTATGGAGTTCTTGTCCACAAAATTTATGTCGCCCGTCTCGTATATTATGTTGTAATCCTTGTCCCTTTTTAAAGGCACGCCGTCTTTTTCTATCCTTTCGCTCCCGTAAACCACGGGTGAGTTGTCGAGTTTGTATGAAGAAACATAATAGTAATATTCCAGGTGGATCTTGTACCGCGTCACAGGGTTGTTCAGGTTATAGGCGTCCTGCTCGAGCCCGTCGTTCGTGGTGAGGTTCTGGACGGTGTTCGAGGCGGGAGCGGGCGCCGAATTGTTGATCGAGAACGGAAAAAACGACGAGAACTTCAGTATGCCGAAGTCGTTGTCGATCGTATAATACAGCCTGGATTCCGGCTGCCAGGGCTCGGGCAGGTTGGACGATGTGATGCCGTCCGGGGTCTCTATCAATATCTGGAAACCCGACTTGTCCTGTCCCTCGAGAGGGTTGTATATCTGAGTTCCCTGCATGCTGTAATAATTCATGACCTTGTGTGAAATATCGGACTTGTCGCCGCTTTGGATCAGTATTGCCGTGGAACTGGTTGCCCCGCTGGTATCCGAACGCATGTCGGCCTCGTTAAAATCAAAATTAGCCTGCCCGAGGGCATTTTTCAGCCCCACGTATGTTCCGTCCATCTGCTGGTAACCGACGGCGATAATGAAATTGTATTGTATGGGAATGTTGAATTTCACTATGTTCGTGCTGTAATCGACCACATAATCCACACCGGAATAGAGCAGGTCAAAATGGTATTTCCCTCCGGACGAAGGCGTTGCAGTGGCGTTGTCCGTGGCAATGGCGTCGTCGCGGTATATGACCACGGAGCCCGGCTTGATGACGACATTCGGGTCCTTTGTCAGGTAATAGTAGGTGTTTGCTATATAGGCCGTGTCGTAAACATCCACCCCGTCCCTTCCGTTCGTGGTCTTTTTCCTCAGGTTGCCGGTGAATGTCTGTATGGCGGTTATGCCTTTCGACTGGGCCGCTATAAGAGTTAGCGAAAGTTTGTCGCCGGCCTGCACCTTGCCCTTTATTCCGAAAAGTTTCTGCGGCGAATAGCTGAGGTATTTTGTCGACGGGACCTGGAGGTCCATGTCGCCGAAGGCCACCTCCTGCAGGGATTCGTCCTTGTCCCCGGTGTAGGATATTGATATTTTGGTGTATTCGTCCGTAAGTATGGTCTCGTCGTAATTCACGTCCACGTTTATCTTTCTTCCTATGTTGCCCGTCAATTTGAGCCTGAGCTTCTGCTGTATGTCAAAATTATCCGGCTGATTTGTTGTGTTCCTCCACCAGATATGCTCGTAGCTCATCTGCAGTGATTTTTTCCCCGAAAGCGAAAGGCGCGACTCCGGCGGCAGGCCGTATTCAGAAATGTCGGCGGTCAGTATACCCGATTTGCTCACGTCCACCAGCTGTATGAGCCCGGAAACCTGATCGCAGGCCACGCCGGTGTTGCCCATGACGTCCACGGGTTCGACCTTGTAGTAATAATTGATCCCGGGAAGCGGCTTTGACGAGGACCATATCATGTTGTCGTAATAGAAAGTTTTCCCGTCGTCGCCCTTCATGCCCTTCCATATCTTGCTGTTTATCGGCGGGCCGGTGAATGTCCCGGCCTGGGTCGAGCGGTAAATATTATATCCGGATACGGCGAAGGTCCCGGCCCCGGGCGGCATGTCCCAGGCAAGTTTTATTGATTCGGATGACATGGCGATGGTGGTGACGTTTTTCGGCGCGGCGATCGGCGCAAACGGAATGGCGGACACCGGAGCGGATAGGGCCGAGGTGTTGCCCGCCGTATCGACGGTCTGGAGCATGTAAGTATAACTGGCGCCGTTGGTCAGCCCCTTGTCGTCGTATTCAACCGCGGTAAAGGTGGTGTTGTTGAGCCGGGAAAATATGGAATCCCCGGTGGACCTGAATATGTTATACCCGGAAACCCCGAACAGTCCCGCGGCTTCGGGTTCGGTCCACTTAAGGGTTATGGCGGAAAGCCCCGGTATTGCCGCAATGTCGTCGGGCGGCGAAAGCGCGCCCGTCGGAGTTGCCGAAAGCACGTTGGAATCCGCGGATTCGCCGCCGTCATCGACGGCGGTTACCTTGTAAAAATATGTGACGTTGCTTTTTAACGGGATAAGGCCCGCTCCTTTTGCGTCCGTAAACTGGTTGTCGGCAACAGGGGCCTTGTTGATCTTTGCGAAGAGAGCGCTCTCCGACGTGGACCGGTATACGTTAAAAGTTGTCTTGTCGTTTTCGAAGCTTCCCCAGACCAGGTTCACCTTCATGCCGTCGACCGTCGCCTGCAGAAGGTCCGGGCTCTTTTGCGCCGCGGTCTTGGCCGGGGCCGCGGTTGCCGTCGTGACCGGCGAGATCTGGGCCACGGCTGTCGCGGCAAGCTGCGCGCCGTCCTGCGGGGCGGCCATGATACCGGAGGGCAGCAGCGCCGTCAAAAGAAGGAACATTTTTTTTATCGCGGCGCGTTTTATTTTCATCGTCAGTTGTTGAGCCTGTTTATCACAGACTTCATCCCTTCGGTCCTTGTGTAAAGCTCCTGCATTGTGGCGTCCAGGTTCTCTATTCCCGCCGTCTCTTCTTCTATTGAAGCGGAAATATTCTCGATGTTCGCGGCCATGTCGTTTATGACGCGTTCAACTTCCGCTATGATCCTTACTATCTCATGGACGTTGTTCACCTCGTTGCCGGTGAGCGAGTCTATGCCGGTGGATATCCTCATCGTCTCTTCGATGACCTGCTTTATGCTGGCAAAAGCATCCGCGGCTTCGTTTGCTATGTTGACCCCGCGGGAAATCGTGGAGGCCGCGGACTGTATCTTTTGCACGGTTGTCTCCGTTGACCTGTTGATGTCCTTGATCTCTTCCGCTATCCTTTTGGAGGCGGCCGCCGTTGACTCCGCCAGTTGCCTTATCTCCTCTGCCACCACGGCGAAACCCCTGCCCGCTTCCCCGGCCCG
>Ga0181535_10002807_pt1 | contig 20826 bp, 17 predicted proteins | sample PEATcosm2014_Bin_44_FD_119774 | JGI IMG/M metagenome (GOLD analysis project Ga0181535, IMG submission 119774) | Peatland microbial communities from MTU Mesocosm Facility, Houghton, MI, USA - PEATcosm2014_Bin17_30_metaG | ecosystem: Environmental > Terrestrial > Soil > Wetlands > Peat | place... | reverse complement strand
TCGAGCAGACTCCTGACACGCTCATCATCGCCGTCAGCGACCCCTCGCGCCTCATGGTGCTCGATGAGATCGCCGGCCTTCTCGGCGCTCGCATCACCGCCCGCGTCGCCACGCTCTCGCAGATCACCGACCTGCTGAAGAAAACCGAGCAGTCGCAGCGCGTCCTCGACGAAGCCAGTGAAGGCCTCACCTTCGACGTGCTCACCGGCGACGAAAACTCCGACGAGAACATCTCCATCGAGAAGCTCACCAGCGATGCTGAGGACATCAGCCCCATCATCCGCCTCGTCGATACCACCATCTTTACCGCTCTCGAGCGCCGCGCCTCCGATATTCACATCGAGAGCTACGACGACTCCGTCCACGTCAAGTACCGCATCGACGGCGTGCTCCAGGAAGCGATGGCGCCCATCGCCCGCGAGCACCACGGCACCATCCTCGGCCGCATCAAGATCATGAGCGAGCTCGACATCGCCGAAAAGCGCGTCCCGCAGGACGGCCGCTTCCGCGTTCGCTACAAGAACCGCCTCATCGACTTCCGCGTGTCGATCATGCCTACGATCTACGGCGAAAATGCCGTCCTTCGCGTGCTCGACAAGGAATCGATGAGCGAGAAGTTCAAGAACCTCACCCTCGACGTCGTGGGCTTCGCCGAGGAAGACCTCCGCCGCTTCCGCCGCTACATCCGCGAGCCATACGGCATGGTGCTCGTCACCGGCCCCACCGGCTCCGGCAAAACCACCACTCTTTACGCCGCGCTCAACGAAATCAAGAGCGACGAAGACAAGATCATCACCATCGAAGACCCCGTCGAGTACCAGATTCGCGGCATCACGCAGATTCCCGTCAACGAGAAGAAAGGCCTCACCTTCGCCCGCGGCCTGCGCTCCATTCTGCGCCACGACCCCGACAAAATCCTCGTCGGCGAAATTCGCGACCAGGAGACTGCGCAGATCGCCATCAACTCCGCGCTGACCGGTCACCTCGTCTTCACTACCGTCCACGCCAACAACGTTGTCGACGTCCTCGGCCGTTTTCTCAATATGGGCGTCGAAGCCTACAACTTCGTTTCCGCGCTCAACTGCATCCTGGCCCAGCGGCTCGTCCGAACTGTTTGCGAGTATTGCGGCCACAACGTACATTACGGCGACGATCTCCTCATCTCCAGTGGCCTCGATCCCGCCGAGTGGCGCGGCTTCGACTTCCGCGAGGGCTCCGGCTGCATGGAATGCGGCGGCACCGGCTATCGCGGCCGAACAGCCATCCACGAGCTGCTCGACCTTACCGACACCATTCGCGAGATCATCCTCGCCAAAAAGCCAACCTCCGAGATTCGCAGGCAGGCGCAAAAGGAAGGCATGAGCTTTCTCCGCGAGTCCGCCATCGAGCGCGTTCGCCGCGGCGTCACTACACTCAAAGAGATCAACAAGGTTACATTTATTGAGGCGTCACGTTAGGCCGGGAATTTATCCCCGGCACCCGAGGCACAGTTGAAGCGGGTTGTAACAGAAACTGAATCGGAGACTCGTACTTGGCATCGTTCCTGAACAAAGCGAAACTCGCCGCGCTGCCAGCCATCCAGTCCGCAGGCCGTCCGCCGGTCGCCGTCGAAATCTCGCCGGAAGGCGTGCTCGCCGCTTCGCGTCCCGCCGCGCGCGCCCGCCGCGCCGCATCCCAGTTGGCGCGCGGCCACGTCTACGCATTCGTTCCCTTGCCCGCGGGCACGATCGTTCCCGGCATTGAAGACCCCAACCTGCGCGCGCCTGAAGCCGTCGCCGACGCCATCCGCTCCGCTCTCGACGATGTCTCGCCCCGCACTCGATCCGTCACCGTTGTTTTGCCCGACACGATTGTCCGCGTCTTCGTCCTCGATTTTGATTCCATCCCTGCCAGAGCCGAGGAGGCCCTCTCTGTCGTGCGCTTCCGGCTGCGCAAAATGGTCCCCTTCGATGTCGAGCATGCCGGGGTCAGTTATCAGATGTTGTCGCAGACCGAATCTGAATGTAAAGTCCTCGCCGCTGTCGTGCCCGGCCCCATCCTCGCCGAATACGAGTCCGCCGTTCGCGCCGCCGGTTATGAGCCTGGAGCCGTTCTCTCCTCCTCACTCGCAGCACTCGAGGCCCTCGACTCCATGGAAGCCATCATGGCCGCCAACCTCAGCGCGCACGCCATCACCACTTCCATCGCCACAGGCCAGGAGCTGCTCCTCTACCGCACCCTCGACCTTCCCGATGATTCCACGCAGCGCATCTCCGAAATGCAGCGCAGCATCGCCGTCGCCTCCGCCTACTTTGAAGACAAGCTCGGCTCGCGTCCTCGCACGCTCTATTACGCTGGAACTCAGGACGCCGCGGAGTTCGCCGCCTCGATTGGCGATCCCGAACTTTCCGTCGTTGAGTGGGCTTCGCGCCCCGGCGAAGGCGCCGTGACTGCGCTTCCTCAAATCTGTTTTGCCGGCGTCGCAGGCGCGCTGGCGGGAGCAAGCTGAGCGATGAGAATCACTCTCAATCTCGCCTCTCGCCCCTACGCCAACCTCGGCCCGGCGCTCAAGCGTCTGCGCATCGCCATGGCGGTGCTCGCCGTGCTCTGCCTCCTTTTCTTCGTCGGCCTCCATCTCTTTGACCGCCAGGCCCACGAAGCGCGCGCCCGCGACCACTCTCTCGACGGCCAGATCGCCCAGATCCAGGCAGAGCGCGCGGCGGCCGAGGCCATGATGCGCCGCCCTGACAACGCTCAGGTCCTCATCCAGGCCGAAGCACTCAATCAGCTCTTTGACCAGAAGGCCTTCTCCTGGACACTTGCGATGGAAGCCATGGAAACCGTCCTCCCCGGGGGCGTGCAGGTCACCTCGATCGAGCCCGTTCGCGCCGAAGACGGTCACATTACCGTTCACGTGCGCGTCGTCGGTCCCCGCGATCGCGCCGACGATCTCGTGGCCAACTTCGAGCGCTCGCGCCGATTCCTGCAACCTCGCATCGTGAGTGAAAGCGCCGAGTCCAGCAACAACCCCTCGCAGCGTCAGGAGGCCATCAGCATCTCCAACCGTTTCGACTTTGATCTGCTTGCGGATTACAACCCGCCCACGTTGGAAGAAGAGCGGATCGCCGCCCGGCCCGCGCCCAATTCCCGTTCGACCGTGCCCCTCGGTATCGCCAACCCCGATCGTTTGCACCCGGAACACGGAGCTCCGCAAGGAAACGGCCGCCCGCCGTACTCGGGACCAGCGAGCGGAGGTCGGCAATGAGCGCGAACGGATCATCTTCGTCTTTGCGGGAGCGCCTGGCCTCTCCGCTTACCTGGCACTTCGCAGGCTTCGCTGTTTTGCTTGTCCTCGCCATCGTCCTCGCCATTCGCCTCGGCATGGACTGGGCCGCCATGAACAGCGATTCCGGCAACGTCCTTGCGGGCAAACAGATTCAGTTGACGGCTCTCAAAATTCAGACCGCGCCCCTTCGCGGTCTCGATCAACGCGTCGACAAATCTCGCCGGCAGATTGAAGCTTTCTACAAAAAGCGCATCCCGTCCGACTACTCCGTCATCTCCAGCCGTATCGGCGAGTTGGCCGTCTCCTCCTCGGTCCGCCTCTCGCGCGTGCAGTACGCGCAGGCCAAGCCCGGCTCCGCACTCACTGAGATCTCCATGGACGCGGGCATTAGCGGCAACTATCCGGACATCATGCACTTCGTTAACTCGCTTGAGCGCGATCAAATCTTCTTCATCATTCGCGGCATGTCGTTGACCGGCCAGCAGGGCGGCCTCGTCAACCTGCGCCTGCGCGTCTCCACCTGGCTGCGCCCCGCCGACGCTGAAGCCAGCGGCCTGCCTTTCGCTCCATCCCCCGGCGATGAATCTCCAGCCGCCGCCGCGCCGGACAAGGAGGGCGAATAATCATGGCCCTCGCTCTTGGAACCGAAAACAAGCGTCAAGTGATCACGGCGAGCGTGCTCGTGGTCATCCTGATCATCTGCGCCTTTGTGGTTTACCGCATGTTCTTTGGATCATCCGCGCCGCCCGACTCCGGTTCGGCGCCGGCCGCGCCCGCGCTGCAAAATCCGCCTGCTGCACCGTCGGCCGCATCGTCGACTGCGAGTAACCAGGCGCAGAGGCTCTCGAACGCGGGCATCGATCCCTCGCTCCACTTCGATAAATTGGCCCAGAGCGAAGGCATTGAGTACTCCGGCACGGGCCGCAACATCTTCTCCGCCGACTCGGCCCCCATCGAAATTCCCAAGCCACTCGCGTCAGTTCGCCCCAACGGCCCAGCCGCCGCGGCAGCGCAAAACACGCCTCCGGCGCCGCCCAGGCCTCCAGCCATCGATCTCAAATACTTCGGCTACTCGCAGGACGGGCAAAAGGTGCTCAAGGCATTCTTCTCCCATGGCGACGACATCTTCATGGCAAAAACCGGCGACATCGTCGACCATCGCTACAAGGTTGGCGTCATTCGCCCCCTCAGCGTCGAAATCACCGACCTCGCTTACAACAACACGCAATCGCTCGAAATCTCTCACTTCTGATTCGCATCGTGACTCCTCCCTCGCTAACTCGTCCACGCAATGCCATCCCATCCTCTGAGCTGGGCTATGTCATGCTCATCCCCATCTTCCTCATGGCGCTCCTCGTTCTCTCGCTCTCCATCGCCGCGCCCGAAATGGCCCGCTCCATCCAGCGCGACCGCGATCTCGAAACCTTTCATCGCGGCATGCAATATCGCCGCGCCATTCAGCTCTACTACCGCAAATTCCACGCCTATCCGCCCAACGAAGAGGCGCTTGTCAACACTAACGACATCCACTTTCTGCGCAGGAAATACCTCGACCCCATCACGGGCCAGGCCGACTGGAAGCCTGTCGCGTTCGGCCAGAACAAAACTCCCACCGCCATGGGCTTCTTCGGCCAGCCCCTCGCCGGCAACGCGTCCACTCTCGCCGGCATCGGCCCCGGCGGCGGCTCCTTCGGCAGTAGCCCATCTGGTTCCGGATCGCTCTTCAGCTCGTCCGACTCCGGCAGCGGACAATCGCCCTCCGCTGGCGCACCCGGTTCCACCGATAACTCCGGCTCCTCGTCGTTTGGCACAACCGGATCTTCCGGCAGCGCATTCTCGAGCGGCACTCCATCCAGCGACACAGGCACTAACTCAGGTTCCAGTTCGGGCTCTCCGACCTTCGGCGGCGCGGGCATCATCGGCTTCTCCCCCGCCAGCGACAAAACCTCCATCCTGGTCTACAAGAAGAAGCAGCATTACAACGAGTGGGAGTTCACCTACGATCCGCTCTCCGACGTGAAAGCCATCGGCGGCGGCAGCACCGGTCTCAACGGCCAACCGGGCGCAGGCCAATCCGGCGGCGGATCTGGAATTGGCGGCGGATCCAGCATCGGAGGCGGGAGCGGCTTCGGAAGCGGCTTCGGCATCAATCCAACGCCTAATCCAACGCCCCCTGAAATGACCCCCCAATAGCCCTTCGCTTCAGTTCTTGTCTTGGCCTTTACCTTCGCTTTTGCGCGATCCGCCGTTTGGACCTCTGGTATAGACGTTCGATAGTGTTTGAGCGCCGGAAGACGTCGCGTAACTGCTGGTTTCTGAGCCCGAACATATTGCGATAGAGATTGTCCGATCCAGGAGTTTCGGCTCCATCGGCATCGAAAGCCAGGTTCATCGCCTGAGCGTGTTCCATCGCCGTGACCGCAAGAAGCTTGACGGCATCCGGATGGGGTTTGAGTGCCGGATCTCCTCCAAAAGAGATGCGGCGGGTTGAAAGCCAGTAGTAGCAGCGGCTGCTGTCCCAGAGGTAGACGATGGCAGCGTCGTAGGGCAGTCCTTGGTCGCTGGTTCCTGGCCCGCCCGGCGAGTTTGGCTTGGCGGCAATTGCACGCGCGCAGCCCCGGGAAATGGCCTCTTCGATCAGCCCCGGCAGAATCTCAAGGGGAGCATAGCTTCTTTTGCCTCTCGCCATCAGATTCTTCTTGAAAAACTGGAAGAATTCTTGTGCGCTTACATCTGCGCACTCCAGGCCCTTGGCAGCTCGTTTCAGATGTCCTCGATGTTTGCTCTTTCGGGTACTCAATACTTCGCCCTCATCCGGGAAGCGAACATAGGTGACTTGGGTCGAATGCTTGAATCCTGCATCTCTGAAAGCATCCCTCGTGAGATCGGCGTAACTCGAATTTGGGTCGCAGACAAAATGAAAGGATGCCCATCGAGGCAACTGCTCGAGCAACAAGCGGATCACTTCGGCCTGTTCGGCGCGATCTAATCCCAGGTCAAGGATGGGGCCGCCGAGATGTGACCAATAAGGTTCCTGGCAGCGGGCAAGTCCCAACCAATTCTTCCGTAAGACGAAGGGGAGGCGCCCGACGACTTGGCTTCCATGCGCGACTCTTAGTTCGCGATATTCCGAAAATCTTCGCGCGTAGTTCAACCACCAATCCTGGCTGAAGACGCACAAATCAGATCGGACGAGTCGTGGATCCTGTGTTGACGGTAAACCGGTTGTCAAATCGGCTTGCATCACCATCTCCTCACTCGCATGCCCAAAAGCGTATTAAGGACAATCCGAGGGACTATGAAAACAGTCACTGCGCACTCGAGGCTTCTGTTCAACCGATTGGAGATTGAGGTTGACCAAAGAATCTCGATGCAATCACCGCGAATCAAGCGGCGGTGCGTACACTGCAATGTGCGAAGGGGTGGTGTTCTCTAACAGCGGAGGATTGGGTGAGGAACGGAAGGAGCTTCAGTGGCAAGGTCAGAGGAGGAGACCGTTCGAGCTGGGTCGACTGCATCCGGTTGGAGCGACACGAGAGATGCAAGACAACTCGCATTCCCCTCCGGGACGTGGTGCGAGAGTGCGTGCATTGCCAAGGGGGAAGAATTTCTTTGAAAGGTATAATCCGGCAGGTCAACCTGAGGCGCAATCAAGATAGCGACAATCAAGCCCAATACCGCAATGAGCATCAGTGTGGAGAGCCGGGATATTTTGAAGGAACCCACAGTCTTTGCGCTTCCCCCTGCGAACCAGTCCTTACGGATTCTTTATGTCCCTTTTATGAAGTATCTGGGCCTTGCGCGACGATGTCAAGGAGTTCACTGATGTCTCAGCATCGGATTTAAGTGCTATTGACAGCTTGTCCAGGTTGCCCTTGCACCGCAATTGATGCCCGGAGGAGGGTTCGTGTAGCGCACAGTGATTGGACCAGGTTTTCCTGTGCCCTGTTCCCTTAAACAAAAGGCCCGCCTTCTTCCGGCGGGCCTCTGATTTTCTGATCTCTGTCTCTTACACCTGGAACGACGAGCCGCATCCGCAGGTCGACTTCACCTGGGGGTTCTCGAACTTGAACCCGGCCGCTTCCAGCGTCTCCACGTAGTCCACTGTGCAGCCGTTCAGGTACATTAGCGAGGTCGCGTCAACGAAAACCTTCAAATCCTCGAAATTGAAAACTTTGTCCATCATCCCGCCCTGGTTCTCAAAGGCCATGGAGTACTGGAACCCCGAGCAGCCCCCGCCCACCACGCCAATGCGCAGCCCGGCCGGCAGCGGATCCTGGGTAGCCATAATCTCGCGTACCTTGGCGATCGCTTGCGGCGTCAGCACAAGAGGTGCTTTCTTAACGGTCTCTTCGGTCGGTGCAGCGGTTGTCGTGGCCATGAACTCTCCCTCAATGTCTTGGAATGCCTGTCTACTACGTAATGTACCTTTCGGGGAAACCTAGCACAAGCCCCACTTTCGGTACACATCCCATTAGATGCACCCCCGCTCGAATGGTCGCTGAACCCAGCCTGCCCCGCTCGCCAGCCCCAGATTCCCCACCCTCAGCCTGCCCGTCCCACCTGCCCAGCCCCCCGTCCTGGCCGCCCAATGACCCAGCAACCGCCGAATTAACCTTGGGGGTTCACTTTTTCATCCAATTGGGGCTATGATGGCAACCGTAAGGGGCCCCTCTGGCCGCGAGACCGCAATTCCCTACGACCCCGCTGGTTCCTGGGACCGGAATTCGTTCGGAGGTGGATTATGACTTTTGTCCCAGTGATGTGGATCATCTGGTCTGCGCTCGTCGTCTTCATGGCTGCGATGTACATCTATCGCTCCAACCTGACCAAGAATGAAGAGGACCAGATCTTCCTCGACGACTCCTTCTCGCATGAGCAGGCTGAGCAGGCGGTCATCGCCTCAAAGGTAGCCAAGGTCGAGCCAATGGTGCGCATCGCCCGTTGGCTTGTCGTGGGCATGACCGTCATTGTCGTCGCATACTATGTACGCGACATCATGATTCAGCTCAATCTCGTCCACTAGGACTGGCCTGAGCTGAAACCGGCTAAGCCGTCACGGCATGCGGGGCCTCTCCGGCCTCGCAGGCCCGGCCTTCGCTCTCGCAGCAGCGTACGCGCGTTGCCCCGCTCGCGGTTACATTCCGTCGCGGTTCCAGTTGCCTGATCTTCAGAACTGATGGAAGATGTCGAAGATGTAGTACACCAGCACGATCACCGTCATCGATCCCGCAATCCCCAGTGCCATCATCTTCACCGGGCGAAACCTGTTCACCCGAGCGACAATCGCCTCCTGCTCGGACCTCTCATGGCTTGATGATTCGGCCAGAAAAATCTGTGCCTCCTCATTCCTTCCCAATCTCGCCGCAAAAATGCTTACGCCGGCCATAAAGACCAATGACATACCCCATACTGCCCACATGATCGGAACGAGTCCCATTCCATTCACCCCTTACCAAGTTTTCGCTCGGCCCGCATCCTGCGCATCCGCAAATCCTCGGCGGCCGCATGTAATGCGAACCTCACGTTCGTGATCATAGGGGCTGGTTGCTTTGCGCTCGGGTGACAGCAGTCACACTGCTCCGCATGCGTCCCACAATGAAAAAAGAATCCCTGCCGGCTCGAAGCCGCAACCAAACGGCGGCGCCTTTATCGGGAGAGTGCGAACGAGAACTTGCGTTCGGTCCAGGGGAATTACGCGCAGGGCATGAATTTGCTTTTGCTTTTGCTCTCCCTGATCCCTCCCCCCTGCTTTTATTCCACTTCCTGCTTCGCGCGATACCCGTCACGCACCATCACGTCGTACTTCAGCGGCTTGTGCTTCTCGTCCTGCATGCGCAGCGGCTGGCCCTCATCGTCCACCAGCTCCACGTGAATCTTGCGCCACGTCCCGTCCTGCTTGGCGTTCGAGGGGTGGTACACCAGCTCGTACTTCGAGCGAATGTTCTGGTTGATCTCCTTCACATCGTCGGGCAGCTCGCCCACAAACCGCGGCTCGAAGTGCATCCCGCCGGTCATTTCGGAAAATGTCTTCATCTGGTTCGCGGCCTGCAAGTAGGTCATGTCGCGCATGCCGCCCATCATTCCCCCCCCGCCCTCGGTCATCGCCAGCATCAGGCCGCCCGTCGAGACGGTGAAGATGGTAATGTCCTGCGACGCCTTCACCTTCTTCAAGATCTGGTCCAGGTCCAGCTTCGACATCGTATCCACGCCCGAAGCAATCAGGATGATGTACTTCTGCCCCTCAATCCTCGAAAGCCGGTCCAGCGATTCGTTCAGCGCGTCGAAGATTGCCGTTTCCTGAAACGCCGCCGGCATGTATATTTCGTTCCCCAGCTGGTTGATGCCCTCCTGAATTTGTTGTTTGTTCTGGGTAAAATCGCTCACGATGTGCGTATTCAGGTCGAAGGTCATCATGGCCACATAGTCCTGCGGACGCAACTGCTGCGTAAACGCCCATGCAGAATTCAGCGCATCAACTCTGAAGGCAAAGCCGTGCGCCGCATACTCCATCAGGATCAGCGCCGTAATCGGCGCTTCTGTGCGCCGGAATCCTTCAATCTTCTGCTCCACTCCGTCTTCATAGACGCGGAAGTTCGAGGGCTTCAGATTGGCCACGAACTGGTGCGTCTTTTCGGTGAGAACGCCCACGTCGAGCGTCACCTCCGGAACCTCCACGCGCAGGCTCATGTTCGGCGCGCCCTCGGGGTTCTTGAACTCCGGCCGAGCCGGCGCCGGCGGTGGCGTGGCGTCCGAGTTGTCCGGCTTCTTGGGCAAAGCAATCGGTCCGTTGTCGCCGCTGGGCCCTCCGGCGTCCGGAGCCTGCTGGTCTGGCGGTTGAGTTGCCGTCGGCTGGCTTGGCGCCTGGCTGTGACCGGGCCTCGGCGACGCAACCGCCAATGTCAACAGAGCCAGAAACAGCAATCCCGTCAAGCTTCGCCCAAAAACTCGTGCCTTCAAATCCGCCTTCAACATATTCAACCTCTTGTGCTCACCAGCATACGCGATCTGCATTGTCGAACAGCAATCACCCCACATGCCAAACTCGCCATCGGTGGTCAAACTCCGCTTGCCCCGCTAACCCCGCTCCCTCGCTTGGTCGTTCCCTTGTTCCCTCGGTCCCTTGGTCCCGGCCCTTTTGCCGTACTCTAATAGACGTGGAAACTCGCCCGAAGGGAACCAAAGGCTTCCCCGCCCTCGCGCTGCTCGCCGGCCTCTTATTGGCGGGAATCTCCTCCGCCCTCTTGCCGGCTCAGTCGTCACCCGCTCAAGCCGAGCCTGCTTCCAGCTCAACGCAATCCCCCAACTCAACCTCCGGCCCGCCATCGAATCCAGGCATGTTTCCCCTCAGCCAGATTCGCCCCGGCATGACCGGCACTGCCTGGACCGTCTTTCAAGGCTCCACTCCCGAACCCATGCAGGTGGAAATCCTCGGCGTCCTGCGCGGCGCGCGCGGTCCCGGCCAGGACCTCATCCTTGCCCGGCTCCACGGCGATAAACCCGAATACACCGGCGTCGTTGAAGGCATGAGTGGCAGTCCCGTCTATATCGACGGCAAGCTGGCCGGTTCACTCTCCTACCGCATCGGCCAATTCACTAAGGAACCCATCGCCGGCATCACCCCCATCGAGCAGATGCTCGAAGTCAGCGACATTCCCGTCCCCTCTCTCTCTCTTGATCTCTCTGTCCCCGACTCGCAAATCAACGCGCAAGCCACGCCGTCCGCTCCTCCCGATCCAAATTCATCGCTCGAACCCGGCAACTCCGTCGCAGATCAGAACCCGCTCGCCCCCGGCGACATGAATTTCCAACCAATGGACACCCCATTGGTGATGAGCGGATTCCTTCCTGAGGCCATCCGTTTCTGGCAGCAGCAAACCGCCGGAACCTCGCTCGAGCCTGTCGCCGCCGGTGGCTCGCTTTCCGGCCTGCCTTCCGCCAGCGCATCCTCCGCGCCCGGCTCTTCCGCATCATCTGACACGAACCCCATCCCCGAAACACTTGCCCATTCCACGCTCGAGCCCGGCTCCGCCGTCAGCATGCAGCTCATTCGCGGCGACCTCGAAGTCTCCGCCACCTGCACGGTCACCTGGGTCGATCCGAAGCAACTCCTCGCCTGCGGCCACCCCGTTCTCGGCGCCGGGCCCATCTCTCTCCCCATGACCACCGCAGATGTCGTCACCACTCTCGCTTCGCCGCTCAATTCCTTCAAGATCATCAACACCGGCGTCACCATCGGGGCATTCACCCAGGACCGCGAGTCCGCCATTCGCGGCGTGCTCGGCGCTCAGGCTCACATGATCCCCGTTCACCTCGCCATCGATTCCGTCGACTCCCCCGGCCAGCCCCGCAAGCTCAACGTCGAAGTCCTCGACCTGCCTTCAACCACTCCACTTGCCGTCCAGGTCGTCGTCTACGATTCGCTCCTTGAATCCAACCAAAACTCCGATACCCTCAGCTATCACGTCACCGGCAATATCGATCTCGACGGCTTTCCGCCCGTCCCGCTCGATCTCTGGGCGCCCTCCGGCCAGCCGACCCCCGCGTCCATGACCGCCGCTCTCCTCGCCGGCAGCCAATTCACCCGCATCTATTCCAACGGCGCGCGCCAGGGAGTTATCCGCTCCATCGATTTGCACTTTCAAGCCATTCCACGCCAGGTCGCGATCGCTCTCAATCGAGCGCGCATCGCTTCTGCTGACATCGCCCATGCCGGCGACACGATCGAAGTCGAGGCCACCCTCCAGCCCTGGCATCAGCCTGCGCGCAATGTTCGCATCGCCTTCAAGCTGCCCGTTCGTCTCGCCCCGGGCAGCCTCCGTCTCCTCGTCTCTGACGCTGCCACGCTCGATCGCACCTTGCTTCAACCGCGCCAGTCCGCCGCGCCCGAAGATCTCTCCGCTGTCCTCGCCGAGGACCGTGATCGGCATCCCGGTGACCGCATCTATGTCAGCCTCCTCGCTCCTGAAACCCAGGGCGAAATTCACGGCCAGACCCTCACCAGTCTCCCGCTCTCGGTCGCAAACGCCCTTGAACCCCTCCGCAATGCTCAGGACGCAGGACTTAACGGGGAATCTGCCGAGCTCGTCGCTGAAGCCCCCGCTGGAGGCTTCCTTACTGGCTACTGGATTCTCGATCTCAACATCGAGCCGGGCGGAATGGACTAGAACTATCGATAAATCAACAATTTATGCCATTCCTTGAGCGCTACTTTCGAGGGATGGGCTGCGGCGGCGGTTTAGACTAAGATCATCGACGAAAGATCGATTTAACTACTTCCGGGGTTGACCTGCGCTTTTGGGGAATCGCGCCGGGCAAGCTTGAAAAAAATAAACTGAGGCTAGTTGACCAACCATGGCTATGATTCAAGGTCTTGCGGCTCATGCTGCCGGTTCTGAGCTTCTTCCGCTCAAATATGACCCGGGCAAGCTCGGCCTGCACGAAGTCGAAATCGCCATCACACACTGCGGTGTGTGCCACAGCGATCTGCACCTCATCGCCAACGATTGGGGCATCAGCCAATACCCCTTCATCCCGGGCCACGAAATCATCGGCGCCGTCACCGCGCTCGGCACTGAAGTCCGCTCGCTTGAGCTCGGCCAGCGCGTTGGCCTGGGCTGGCAATCCAACTCGTGCGGCCAGTGTGAGTGGTGCATGAGCGGCCGGGAGAATCTCTGCGCGTCGTCTGAAGGCACCTGCGTCCATCGCCACGGCGGTTATGCCGATCGCGTCCGCGCCGACGCCCGTTTCGTCGTTCCCATCCCTGACGCCCTGCCCAGCGAACAGACCGCGCCCCTGCTCGGCGGCGGCATCACCGTCTACAACCCGATGCGCATCTACGGAGTGAATCCCTCTTCTCGCGTCGGCGTCGTCGGCATCGGCGGTCTCGGTCACCTCGCCATCCAATTCGCACGCGTCTTCGGCGCTCACGTCACCGCCTTCTCCACCAACATTGCCAAAGAAGAGGAAGCCCGCACGCTGGGCGCGCACGCCTTCGTCAACAGCCTCGAATCCAAAGCCATGAAAGAAGTGGCCGGCTCTCTCGACTTCCTTCTCACCACGGTGAACGCCGATCAGGACTGGGGCGCATACCTTCAGGCACTCCGCCCCAACGGCGCACTCTGGTTCGTCGGCGTGCCTCCTTCTCCTGTCTGCGTTCACGCCTTCCCGCTTGTCTCCGGCCTGCGCACCATCGGCGGCAGCCCAGTCGGCAGCCCCTTCCGCTTGCGCGAAATGCTCGACGTCGCCGCTCGGCACGGCGTCAAAGCCATCACCGAGCGCTTCCCAATGGAGAAGGCCAACGAGGCCATCGACAAAGTCAGAAAAGGCAAAGTCCGTTACCGCGCCGTCCTCGCGAACTAACTTTCCTATCGTATGTTTCTCCAAGATGAATGGGTGTCCCAGGTCTCGTTTTGAGACCTGGGATAGCACACCAATTCGTCAACCCGTCTCGCTCCCTTGTTCCCTTGGTCCCTCGTTCCCTTGGTCCCTGCCTATCGATTTCCACAGCCACTTTTCGCTAACATATTTGTGCATGCCGTTCCCGATCAAAACCTGCGTCATTTGTCACGAGGAGTTCGAACTCCGTCCCGATAAGCCGGGCTTCGCCAATCGCTGCCCCTCCTGCAGCGAACCCGAAGAATCCACTGGGCCCGAACTACGCCCTTCCACCGACTACGCCGAGCGCCGCGCCCAGCTCGAAGTCAACGCCGCACGCCGCCGCGCCATGCGCGACCTCCTCTACCGCAAAGACAGCTAGGCGTTCTCCCCTTCACCATTCCAACCGTGTTCACGGCTCCCGATCCACGGTTCACGGCTCACGATCCGCGGTTTCCCGTCCACGTCTACAATAGGTAAGTGAAGCAATCATCCCTGCCCGCGGCCCCTTCCGTCGGCTTCATCTCACTCGGCTGCCCCAAAAACCTCGTCGACTCCGAGGTCATGATGGGCCTTCTCGACCGCGCCGGCGCACGCCTCACCGCGCACCCTGAAGATGCCGAGATTCTCGTCGTCAACACCTGCTCCTTCATCGATACCGCTAAGCAGGAATCGGTCGACACCATCCTCGAGATGGCCCGCCACAAAACCCAGGGCCGCGCGAAAAAACTCATCGTCGCCGGCTGCCTCGTCGAGCGCTATCGCGACGAAATCCAGAAGAACATTCCTGAAGTTGACGCCGTTGTCGGCACCGGCGAGCTCGAATCGATTCTCGAAGCCGCCGGCCTCAGCTCTGCCCCCTCTTCTTCATCACCTTTCACCATCCTCACCGGCGACGCCTCCGGAGTTCGCAACTACGTCGCACCCGCCTCAGAGCTACTCCAAGACGAGAACCGCCCGAAGGGCCGTTCCGGCAAAGAATCCCTATCCGGCACGCACAAATCCCGCGCCGAAGGCGACGCCCGCGAACGCTCCGGCCGCTTCCTTCGCGACGCCTGGGCCGGCGCATCATCCGCGCTGCCCACCTATCTCTACGATGAAACCACCCCGCGCCTCTTATCCACGCCCCGCGCCTCCGCCTACATCAAAATCGCCGAGGGCTGCGACCACCCTTGCACCTTCTGCGTCATCCCCAACCTGCGCGGCAAATTCCGTTCGCGCCGATTCGAATCCGTCGTCGCTGAAGCTGAGCAGCTCGTCGCCCGTGGCGTTCGCGAGATCACCCTCATCGGCCAGGACACCACCTGCTACGGTGAAGACCTCGGCCTCCGCGACGGCCTCGCCACCCTCCTCGACCGGCTCGCCCGCATTCCGAATCTCAAGTGGCTCCGCTTCCTCTACGCTTATCCCAACCGCATCACCGGCAAACTTCTCGAAACCATCGCGCGCCACGACAATATCTGCAAATATCTCGACCTTCCGCTCCAGCACGCTTCGCCCGATGTCCTCAAACGCATGAAGCGCGGCGCATCGGCCGACATTTTTCTCAAAACCCTTCACAAGGTCCGCGCCGCAGTCCCCGGCATCGCTCTGCGTACTTCGTTCATCGTCGGTTTTCCCGGCGAGTCGCTCCGCGACTTTGAGGTTCTGGAGGAGTTTATCGCCGAGGCGCAATTCGACTGGCTCGGCGTCTTCAGCTACTCCCACGAAGAGGGCTCCGCGGCGTACTCGCTCGACGCGCAGACTCCTCATCGCACCATCGAATCGCGCCGCCGCCGCCTGATGAAGCTCCAGCAATCCATCTCGCGCCGTGCAAAGAAAAACTGGGTCGGCCGCGAGCTCACCCTCCTCGCTGAAGGCCCCAGCGCCGAAACCCCGCTCCTTTGGGAAGGCCGCACTGAATTTCACGCTCCGGAAATCGACGGCAAAGTCTTCATCAACGACTTCGGGCCTTTTGAGAATCTCCAACCCGGCCGCTTCTACCGCGCCATCATCACCGAATCCCACGACTACGACCTCGTCGCCCGCGTCCTTTCGCCAGAAAACTAGGCTCACTCCCTATTCCCTATTGGCTACTCCCCACTCCCTGCCTTACCATTTCCCAATGCCAATCCACCGCCGCACCTTCCTCAAATCCGCCGCTTCGGTCATCCCTGCTGCCGCTCTCCAAAATGTCCTCGCACAAAGCTCACCCGGCACGCCGTCAGCCACCGCCCTTCACCCCGTCCCCGCTGGCGAAGACCGCTCCGGGCATCTCCACTCCCTCGGCTTCAGTTCGCTCGCCTTCAAAGTTGTTCCATCTGACACGAGCGGCAACCTCCTCGTGATCGAGCACAGAAATCTCGTGGCCGACACCGGCCCGGCCCTGCATATGCATTTGTCCCAGGAAGAATGGTTCTATGTGATGGAAGGCGAGGTTCGTTTCCAGGTCGGCGATCGTCGCCTGCAGCTAGGCCCCGGTGACTCCGTCCTCGCGCCGCGCCGCATCCCTCATACTTTCTCCGCCGCCGGCTCACCGGCGCACATGCTCATCGCCTTCTCGCCCGCGGACAAAATGGAGCAGTACTTCATCGACGCCGCCGCGCATCCTTCTCTCGCCGCAACCGCCGATTTCATGAACCGCTATGACATGCAATGGATCGGCCCCTCCCCATTCTGGAAGTCCTGAGGAGGCGCCGCAGTGAAAGGAATGAAGTCATGAAGACTGCGGCTATCGCCTGAAACCTCGCCATGCCCGCGTGGCCAGTGCGCCTGCCCCGCTCAGCAGCGCCAGCACGAGAGTCGGATTCTCCGGCGAGTCTTCGCAGCCGGACTGCGCCCGCAACGGAACGGCGATCGCGGCCATCAGCACAAAGGCAAGAACAAGAACTGCCTTCCTCATGTTCGCCGTTTCCTCCTGATCGCATGCTTGGTGCTGTGCGCCCAGGGCCGCAACCCGGCGGAATTGCTTTCCGAGACCAGCTCGAGACCCTTCATCACGGCAGCAATCCAAACACCGCCACCGTGGTTCCCGTGCCAAAGTAGACCTTTCCATTTGCAACCGTCGGCGTATGGAAGTTCCCCAGGATCTGGGCCGTCTGGTCCCGATTCCCCGTAGCCTGGTTCGATGCGTAGAGCATTGTGGAAAGACTCGATGCATTGAACGCGTACAAAACCCCATGTCCATTCGTCGGCTGAATCGCCCAGACAATTCCGTTGCTTGTGCCATTCGCTGAAATCGTGAACCCCGAGGTGCCGATGGCGGTTGTTGTCTGCATGGTGGCAGTGGTCGCGAGCTGTGCGTTTGAAATCGCAAAGGCCTTGAGGGTCTGGTTTTGGGGACAAACATACACGTTGTTGTTGAAATAAGCCGGCGTCGAGTAATTCAGGTTGGCGGCGCCGGTGCCGTTGATTGCAATCGTCTGCACAGTATCATTCGTTGACATATGGAACTGTCCCAGGTTGTCGCGATCGAGCACGTACATATTCCCGTCCTTGCCGGCCGCTGCGGCATATTGGTGGACCGCAGATTCGTTATCCAACAAATCCGGCAAAATCAATACTCCGGCCGAGCCCATATCCAGGTCATCTTTGTCTAAAGTCTCCGCGTTGTATGGCGTAAAGTAGTCTGAAACCGCGAGTGTCCCGGAATCTGTCAGCTTGACAACCGAAATCGGATAGTCATTGGGCCCGATGGAATTGTCATCTCCCGTATTGGCTGTCGCAACATAGATGGCTCCCGCGGCGTCGGCGGAAGGGCTCGCACCGCTGTTCCACATGCCTCCCAGATCGCTATTGGGATTCAGATCGATTGCGTCGCCCTGCGCCAGTGTGCCCGCATTGAAAGAAAACAGGAATCCTGAGTACAGCCCGCAATCGCCATCCTGGCCGCCGAATGCGACGAAGATGTTCCCTCCGGTCTCCAGCAGGCCGGGCCTGTTGCTCTGGTCTCTTGGGCTGAATGTAACGACGCCACCTGAGGCATTTCCTCCAGTTCCCGGATACGTGGCCGAAATCGTCGTCGGCCCTCCAAATAGTTCGTTCCCGTTTGTCAGGTCCAGGGCATGGATGCGGAAGTACTGCGATGTATTCGTGGTGGAATTCATGGTCTTCGCCACGGCATAAATGGCGTTGCGGCCACGATCGATCACCGGCGTGCCCTCGACGCCCGTGGGTGAAACATTGCCGCAAGTAGCACCAGTCTGCTCGTCGGTCGCCGGCGCCTCTCCGCTTGGAACCAGCGACTTGCTCCAAAGCACCGTCGCTGTTGTGCCGCTGATGCTATCGGCATCCACCGCGTACACAGTGTCATTCTCGGTGGCGAAGTAAATCACGTTCTTCATCGCTCCCGAAATCGATATCTGGCCAAGATAGAGGACTTCACCGTCAATCCGGCCGTCAACGGTGAACTCTCCCACTTTCCCAAATGTCGTGGAGTTTACGTTCGCAGGGGTAAGGGTCGTCTCATTCGCGTTCAGGCCGTCCAGCGAATTGTCGTAGCGAAAGGTAATGGCGTCGCCGGGCATCGTGCCTCCGCTAACTGTGAACGAGTACCCAGCGCTTGCCAGCCCGCCCACCGTCACGACCACGTCCCCTGTCGTCGCGCCCACCGGCACTGGCGTGGTAATGCTGGTCGCGCTCCAACTTGTCGGTGAGGCCGCCGTCCCATTGAACGTCACCGTGCTCCCGCCTTGCGTCGCGCCAAAATTCGTCCCCGTAATTGTCACCGCGGTTCCCACCGCCGCTGGGTTCGCCTCGATATCTGTGATGCTTGGTCCGGCAGAACCTACCGTGAACGAATAACCGTTACTTGGCAGTCCGCCTACAGTAACAACCACGCTCCCCGTCGTCGCGCCCGCCGGCACGAGGGTGGTGATGCTCGTCGCGCTCCAACTCGTCGGCGAGGCTGCAGTCCCATTGAACGTAACCGTGCTCCCGCCTTGTGTCGCGCCAAAGTTCGTCCCGGTAATCGTCACCGAGGTCCCAATCGCCGCCGGGTTCGGCGCGATATTTGTGATCGCCGGTGAAATGGGGGATCCCGCAAGACCGCCGACGATGGGCGTCACTACAGGTGAGGCCAGACCGACAAACTCCGTGAGAATGTTCACGTCGTTGCTCGTGACCCAAATGTTCCCGCTTCCATCGATGGCAAGCTCCCTCGTGGCCGCCGCGGTCGGCAGTTGGTATCCATTCAAGCCCGTAATTGCCATGCCGCTGGAATTGAATTCGCTGATCGAGTGGCTGCCCGCATTCGCGACCCACACGTTCCCCGCGCGGTCCACTGCAATGTATTGCGGCGAATTCAGCCCACCGCCGGTATAACCGCTGGAGCCGGATTGCGCGGCTCCGCTTGAATTGAACTTGCTGATGGAATTGTTACCGTCATTGGCCGTCCACACATTCCCTGAGGAATCCACCGCAATGCCATACGACTCATTCAACCCGCCGCCCGTGTAGCCGCCGCTCGTCACCACCGCGCCCGACGTCGTCAGTTCGCCCAGAACCGCATAGAAATTGCTGATCCAGACGTGACCCGCTGCATCGCATGCAATGTCAATGCCGCCGTCGATTCCCCCGCCGCTGAACGGCGAATTCATGGCTGCGGCGCCGCTCGAGCTGAACTCCGAAATGTTGTTGGCGAATCCATTGTTAATCCACAAGTTCCCGCCAGCGTCGATGCAGATGTTGGTCGGGCTCGTTAATCCGCCGCCCGAGTAGGCGGTCATTGAAACAGGTGTGCCAGACGCGTTGAATTCGCTCAGAGTGTTGTTGCCCGAATTCACAACCCACACCTTGCCGGTCGAGTCGATCGCAATTCCGTACGGCGTATTCAGCCCTCCACCGGTAAATCCGCCCGCACCCGAAATTGCCACGCCAACAGGGCTGAATTCGCTCAGCGAATTCGCCCCGCCATTGCTGTTCGTTGCCCACACATCGCCGGCGTTGTCGATCGCCAGGCCCAGCGGATCGTTCATTCCGCCGCCCGTGTAAGAAACCGCAATCGTAAAGTCGTTCGGCGTGGGCGTCGCGCTCAGCATGGGCTGGAATGGCGAACTGGGCGTTTGCAGCCCAATCAGATTCGCAACATTGGCCCCGGGATTGTGCGCGATGTTCACTGCCGCGGTCGCGGTGTCGACGGGCTGCGCACCGCCGTTCGTTGCATTCATGAACAACGTGTTGCACTGCGTTGAGCCAAGCCCGGTTGAGTTGATGCAGGCCGCCAGAATATTGGCCAGCGTATCGATCTCCGCCTGGGGCACGGTTCCGTTGCCGCCCGGCGTTGTGGCGTTTGCCACGCCTGCGTTCGGATTCTCCAGGTTTTGGATCGTGTTTCCTGCGTTGCTCAGGGCGGTTGCGTCCAGGGCGCTGCCGGAACTCGACACATGCGTTGGATCGCTCGCAAAGCCTGCAAAGGCGTACGCCGCAGCGATCGTCGAAATCTCATTTACCGTGATGAATTCGCTTGTACCCGGACAGCTTGCCACCGGCGCCACCAGCGTAATCGCCGAATTGGATCCGGAACCCGAATCGCCTCCCACCGCGTAAAGGTACGGATTCGCCCAGGTGCTGGGACACGTGTAATCGCCGGTGATGTTGAAATTGCCATTCGAGTCCGTCGTCACGTAGTAGCCCAAGCCATCCTGGCCAGCCCCGCCTGTCAGCAGCGATGCGGACATGTTGGCGCTCGAGGCCGCAATGCCCGGCCCTCCGTAGCCCGTGGTATTCACAGCCATCAGGTATACGTGCGCGCCGCTGATCGGATTCTGCCCGCCATGCACCCTTCCGGAAATCGCCGCACCCTGCTGCGAGTTCATCGATGAAGCGTTCGAATTCGGCAGCCGCGCGCAACCGGCGAGCGCCAGAATACCGGAGAAAAGGACGACTGCAAGGGGAACACGCATGGCGAAGACTCCTTTCGCACAATTGCGTCGGACTCTACGTGGGCCCGTTCATTGGGAAACGAACAAAGCCGAAGAGGGCGGGGCCTGCTCGGGGAAGCGAAACTGCACTCTGTCTATCACACCGGGAGGGCCGAAGCAACGGAAAAGCGCCGCCGCCACCCACGATGAAGATCAGGTTACTTTTTCAGTCTCGGCCGCGGGAGCCGTCCCTCCTGGCAAAGCCTTACGCTTCCCTTGGTCCCTTGGTCCCTGCTTTCTGCTATCCTTCCGCCATGAAAAACCCGCTTCCCCGCCTCGTTCCTA
>Ga0181535_10002805_pt1 | contig 20842 bp, 20 predicted proteins | sample PEATcosm2014_Bin_44_FD_119774 | JGI IMG/M metagenome (GOLD analysis project Ga0181535, IMG submission 119774) | Peatland microbial communities from MTU Mesocosm Facility, Houghton, MI, USA - PEATcosm2014_Bin17_30_metaG | ecosystem: Environmental > Terrestrial > Soil > Wetlands > Peat | place... | reverse complement strand
GTTATCCAGCAAGGCGCGCGGCGGAGCGGCCGGCAGGCCAAGTCGCTCGAAACGCTTCGTCGATCCGTTACAACGTCGACGCTTCGCTCGACAACCGCTGGCCCTTCGCAGGGACCACGCCGCTGTGGTTGGCCATGGCCAGCTCCAGACTTTCGGCGATCCGCCGAGCCCGTTCGATGAAATGATCGGCGGCGCTCGGCGAACAGACCTCGCGCGCAGTTTGCTCGAACAGCTCCAGCCAACGATCGAAATGCCGGGCGTCGACCGGTAGAGACAGGTGCATCGTCGTTGGTTGTCCATGATACCGACCCGACATCAGCGCTACAGACGACCAGAACGCACACATGCGCTCCAGGTGGGCCTCCCAATCGACGATGCGTGCGGCGAAAATGGGAGCGAGGAGCGCGTCGTCGCGAACGCGCGCATAAAACGCGCGCGCCAACCGTTCGATCATGGCCTCGTCGATGGCCGTCCGTTGAGCAATTTCGCTCAGTGCAACCGAGCGGCGCGCGCCTACGGTCATGACGGCTCAAAAGTGGTATTCACGCTGCCCCTTTAACATGCGCTGGCGCGCGTCGCAATGACCGCGGCGGACGCGGCGCCGTCTTCGCCGGATGACGGCGCCGACGCCAGCGGACCTTTGCGAGCCGACCGACCGAGCTATTTCAGCGTGGAAAGATAGGCGATCACGTTGGCGCGGTCTTCCGGCTTCGGCAGGCCGGCGAACGTCATCTTCGTCCCCGGCACCATCGCCTTCGGGTCGGTGAGATACGCATTGAGCGTCGCTTCATCCCAGGTCTTGTTCGCCGCCTTCATAGCGTCCGAATACGAGAACCCTGCGACGGAGGCGGAGGGTCGGCCGACGATCCCGAACAGCGTCGGGCCGATGATGGTCTTCCCCGGCGCCGCGCTATGACAAATCGCGCATTTGTTGAACACGCTCTTGCCGGCGACGGCGTCGCCGTCCGCATAGGCGGCGGACGAGACGGCGAACATCGACAGTGCCGCGGCGAAGATGGACAGCTTCATGGACATGCTTCCTTTCTCAATGCGCCGGCTGCAGGGCGGTCAGCGGCGATTCCGGTTCGACGATGGGGGGCCAAAGGTCGCCCAACGCCCCCAAACCGCTTCTCTCTGTTCAACTCGACGGGAGCCGAGGCCGTTCCGACGCCGGCCCAGGACCTTCGGCGGAAATCGCTAAGCGCGCTGCGTCGTTCGCGCGCCGTCCGGGCGCACGAAATGCGCGACGAGGCCGAGCGCGCGCACCACGGGCGCCGTCGCTTCGGCCGGCATCACCGCAAAGGCGTTCGACAGCGCGTTCGACTCGGTCGCCGTCGCGGCTTCGACCGAGACGGAAAGCCAGCGCCAGCTGGTGCGGCCGCTCCACGGCTCGAAAATGTGGTTGAAGCGTCCAGCCGCATCGAACAAGGTGCCGTATCCGCCGGCGGTCGCCACCGCTCGGTCGGTCAGCGCAATGCGTTCGGCGATCGCGCCGGGAGCGCGCGGATCTTCCAGCCCTACCGACCACGGCCCCCCCGCCGGATGGCCGCCGATCGCGCGGGTCTTGCCCATATCCACCAAAGCGTGTTCCACGCCGCCGGCGCGCAGCAACTCGACGACGCGATCGGTGATGTAGCCCTGGCCGACGCCATTCAAGGTGACGCCCATTCCCGGCCGCGCGAAGCGCAGTCGCGACGGATCGACGTCGAGCGCGTCTTGGCCGACGCGAGCGACGGTCGCGGCAATGTCGTCGGCCGTCGGGCCGTCCGGCGACGCATCGGGCTGCGAGAAATGGCCGGCGTAAAGATTCCACAGCGGCTGCACCGTCACATCGAAGGCGCCGCCGCTGATCGCGCCGTAGCGACGGCTCTCCGAGAGCACGCGCACAAGGTCGAAGGGAGGATTTTCGAGCGTCCCGTCGCGGTTGAGGCGCGAAAGGGCGCTATCGGGCCGATAAAGACTCATGATCCGTTCGAGGCGCTCAACCTCGGCGAGGCTCGCTGCGATCAGACGGTCTGCGGTCGCCGCGTCCGGGTGATGAATCTGCAAGGTCGCATCGCAGCCGAGCGCGGTTCCCGACCACACGCGCAGCCGCGAGTCGGCGCGAGCGGGCGCGATCGGCAGCAACGGCAACCCGCCGGCGGCGGCGGTGATGGCGATGAAACGGCGGCGTGTGATCGGCATCACGGGTCTCCCGACGTTGCGGTGAGGACGTAGTCGCGCGGCATGTCGTCGAAGGGCACGATCCGGCCGCCGTTAGCGTCGGCGAAGGCGCGCGCCGCAGTCGCGACGCTGAAGGGGATCGCTTCGTCGGCGCCCATGCCGCCGCGGCGGCGGCTGGCGATCACGAAATAGGCCTTGCGGGCCTCGACCCACATCCGCGGCTCAGGCTGGTCCCAGTTCTTCGCCCGAGCCATGTCGCTGACGTAAAAGGCTGCAATCGCCTTTGGCGTCTCCTGCAACATCGTGAAGGCGAAGGCGTCGCGGACGGAGGAGAACCAGTATGGGTCGGCCAGGCCGCGGACAAAGATCTGGCCTTTGGGTCCGGCGTGTTCGGTCAACGCCATGCCGCAAAACTGGGCGACGGAAGCGTCCGTCACTTCGCGCGGCGGCGGCGCCGCAGCGGCGCTGTCGTCGCGACCGCAGGCCGCCAGCGACAACAGCCCAAGCAGGACTTCCCTGCGTCTCATACCTGCCTCCGCGCGAACAGCGCGGTCGCCGCCGCCAATGGCGCGACGACCCATGCGGCGAGCGCGCCGACGAGCACGGCCGGGCTGAGGCCGGCGCGGGCGCCCAAGCCCACGACGCCGGCGAAGCCGCTCACATCCGGCGAGGCGGTCAGGTTGAGCAGCCGATAGGCGTCGGTCGGGTTCAGAAGCAGCAGCGCATTCAACACGTCCGCGGTCACGGTTTGACCGTGGTCGGCGACCAGCACGCCGAGCAACGCCATATCGTAGAGCAGCACAAAGAAGAGCCAGACGCCGATGGCGACGCCGCCGGCTGCGCCGCGATCGCGGACGAGCGCGCTGACGAAATAGCCGATGGCGATGAAGACGGCGCCGAGCAGCATCGACGAGGCGATCATGGCGACAAACGCGATCCACGCGCCGGGGTCCTCGGCGCCGGCCAATTGCAAGGCCAGGCCGGCGACGCCGTAGCCGACCGCGGTGGCGAAGCCGAGAATGCCGAGATGCCCGGCGAACTTCCCCAGCACCACCTGCCAGCGCGCCACCGGATAGGCGAGCAGCAGCGCCATGGTGCCGCGCTCCACCTCGCCGACGATCGCGTCGTAGGACAGCAAGAGCGCGATCAACGGCACGAGAAAGATCGTCAGGCTGGACAAGCTGACGATCGTGACGGCCAGCGCGCCGACTTTGACCGAACCGGTGGGCGCGGCGCCGAGGAAGGCGAGCGTGAGCGCCAGCGCGGCCAGCAACGCCGTTGTGGCGAGCACCCAGCGGTTGCGCATGCCGTCGCGCAGCTCCTTGCCGGCGATGATCATCGTCTGTCTCACGGCGCACCCTTCTGGAAGGCGGCGTAGAGCTCGTCGAGCGACGGCCGTATGATCTCGATGTCCTCAGCGGCGCCCGGCAAGCCTCGCAGCGCCGAAGCGACCTCGCTTTCCTCACAAGACAATTCGAGCACGCCCTCGGAGATCGACGACCATCCGGCCCACGCGTCCGGTCCGTTCGCCACGGCGCGCGGCGCCCGCGGCAGGCGTAGCCGAATGCGCGGTTGGATGGCGGCAAGCGCCCGCAGGTCGGCGATGCTGCCGTCGGCGACCTTGCGACCCTGGTTCATCACCACGACGCGGTCGACCTGCCCCTCCAACTCGGCGAGCGCGTGCGACGACAGCAGCACCATCGCGCCGCCGCGGCGCAAATCGCGGATGATCTCGTAGAAGCTCTGGCGGAGCGCCGGGTCGAGGCCGGAGGTGGGTTCGTCCAGCAACAGCACGCGCGGCTCGCCCAATAAGGCCTGAGCCAGGCCGAGACGCTGACGCATGCCTTTCGAATATGCGCCGACGCGGCGATGCGCCGCCGCCGCGATGCCGACCCGCTCGAGCAGCGCGGCGTTGCGAGCGACCGGCTGGCGCTTCAGCCGCGCGTAGAACGCCAGCGTCTCCGCCCCGGTCATCGAGGGATGCAGCGCGACGTTCTCCGGCAGATAGCCGAGCTCGCGCCGCGCCCGCGCCGCCGCGCCGGCGGCGGGGTCCTCGCCCAGGACGAGCACGCTGCCGGAACTCGGCCGCGCCAATCCCAGCATCATTTTGATCAGCGTGGTCTTGCCGGCGCCGTTGTGGCCGACGAGACCGACGCATTCGCCGCCGGAGAGCGTCAGATCGAGGTCGCGCACAGCCTCGTTTCGACCGTAGCGGCGAGCGACGCCTCGCATGACGACGGTTTCGCCCGTCATGGCGCCAACCGCGCTAAGGCCGGCGGACGCGGCGGCTTCATGAGCGGCGCCGAATCGAAGACGCCGCCGGGATGAATCGCCGGAAACGCCGCTTGCGCCCACCTCACCACCTGTACGGCGGGGCTGTTGAGCAGCATCTTGGCGGCCGGCGCCCGCCAGATCACTTGATCCATGAGATCGTTGGGGCGGTAGGCGGTGTCGGCGATCCCGCTTCCCTTGAGGTCGAAAGCGGGGTTGTCGCTGTAGTAATTGCCGCGCCCACGCACCGACCAGTCCAGCAGGCGCGTGCCGACGTACATCACCTGGATGCGGTTGTTGACGAAGGCGTTGCCGGTGATCTCGTTGCCCTCGGAGCCGGCGGTGAAATGAACCCCGATCCGGCAGCCCTCGAACCAGTTGCCGGCGAAACGGTTCTTGTTGGCGTTGTAGACGAACACGCATTTGTCGCCGCCGCGCACGACGTTGTCCTCGACGCGCGAACCGTTGGCGTAGTTGAACAGCAGCCCGTGATCGCGATCGCCGTCGGAAACGTTGTCGTGAACGCGCAGACGGTCGGAGTACATCAGGACGTAGCCGACGGTGTTGCCGACCGACAGATTGCCGGCGACCTCGCTGTCGTTGGTGTACATGAAGTGCACGGCGAAGCGCAGGTCGTGAAACGTGTTGCCGCGTACGACATTGTGGTTGCTGGTCACCGAGAACACGCCGTCGCGGCCCGAGCGGATGTCGTTGTCGACGACCTGGGAACCCGGCGTGTTCCACAGCGAAATGGCCGGGCCGCGCTCGCTCAGTCGCAGCGTGCGGAGGCCCTGAATGCGGTTGCCGCGAACGACGGCGTCATGCGGTCCGTCAAGATAGACCGCGATCAGGTTGTCCTCGAAGACGTTGTTCTCGACGCGGGCGCGGTCGGCGGTCCGATCGACAAAGACGCCGGAATCCTTGTCGATCAGCGTCATGCCCGATCCCCGGATCGTCAGTCCGCGGATTGTGACGCCGGGGGCCTTCACCCAAATCGCATTGCCCGTCCCGCTGCCTTGCAGCGCCGACCCTGGTTCGCCCTCGATCGTCACGTCGTGCTGATCGACCACGAGGTCGCCCTTGAACGCGCCCGGGCCGAGATGGAGCGTGTCGCCCGGCGCGGCGCGGGACAGCGCCGCCACGGCGCTCTCCCCCGGTCTCACTTGGATCACGCCCGCGCGCGCCGGCTCGGCCGTCAGCGCGCCCGCGAGCGCGAGCGCAGCGACGATCGCGCCAATATGCGGGACGCGCGGCCGGAACATCGTCAGACCTTCTTGGGATGGACGATCATCCGCCCCGACATCTCCATGTGCAGGGCGTGGCAGAACCACTGGCAATACCACCAGTGCACGCCGGCGCGATCCGCCGTAAAGGTGACCGAGGCCGTCATTTGCGGACTGATCTCCATCGCGACGCCATAGCGCACGATGGTGAAGCCGTGCGTCAGATTCTCGATGTCGTCCATGTTCGTCAAGAAGACCGTGACCTCGTCGCCCTCGTTCACCTCGAACTTGTCGAGGCTGTATTGCGGGGCGTTCGAGTGCATGTACACGCGCACCTTATCGCCGTCGCGAATGACGTCGGCCGCCTCCTCGAGCTTCACGCCGTCCTTCGCCGCCCAAGCGCGCGCGTCGGCGAACATCGGATCGTCGCGCTTGTAAATGCTGATCGGATTGATCTTGGAGCGGTGAACGATGCACAGATCGTGCGGTTCGGCGAAACTCGCGCCGTCGTGAACGATCTTCATCTCGTCGCCGGAGATGTCGATGAGCTGGTCGTTGTTCGGCTTCAGCGGTCCCACATTGACGAAGCGGTCCTTGGAGAACTTGTTGAGCGAGAGGAGCCACTTTCCATCGGCCTCCTTCGTTTCCCCCATCGAGGTATGGTTGTGCCCCGGCTGGTAGTGCACATCCATCTTCTGCAGGATCGGATCCACCTTCTCGCCGGCGAAGGCGCGCCTTGCCTTGTCGATGTTCCACTTCACCATCTGGCTGTCGATGAACAGCGTGGTGAAAGCGTTGCCGTGACCGTCGAAGGCGGTATGCAGCGGACCAAGCCCGAGTTCCGGCTCGGCGACGATCACGTCGCGCTCCTTGATCTTGTCGTCGAAGAGGTCGTCCAATTTGCGCACGTCGATGACGCTGACGGTCGGCGACAGCTTGCCGTTGATCACCACGTGGACGCCGTCCGGCGCGGTGTTGACGCCGTGCGGGGAATTCGGGATCGGGATGTAGCGCGTGTATTTCGAACCGTGTCGCCCATCGACGATCTTGACGCCGTTGACCTCCTTGAAGTCGCCGGTCGCGACCGCCTGCTCGATGCGCTTGATGTTGAACACCACCGCCCAGGCCTGCTCGTGGTCGGTCATTTCGGCGAGCGTGACGCCCTTGTTTGGATTGTAGCAGGACGAAAAGGCGTATTTGCCTTGGTAGTCGGCGTCCGTGTTGTCGAGGTTGCCGTCGACGCGCACCTGCCAGGCGACCTTCATCGTGTCGCCGTCGATGGCGGTGTAGACCGACCAGTAGTTGTTCTTAGGGTCGTCGAGCACAGTTCCGTCGTTGGGGATCGGGATGATGTGCTCGCTGTTGGCGAACACATAGCCGGTGCGCGGATATTTTTGCGGACGCAGGCCATGGATGTCGGAGGCGTTGGGGACCTCGACGATCTTGTCGACCTTGAAGATATCGAGGCGGATGCGCGCGACGCGGCAATTGGCCTTGTCGTTGACGAACAGGTACCGGCCGTCATAGGTCCCGTCGGTGAAAGACACGTGCGGGTGGTGCAGATCGCCGTTGTGGTAGACGCCCTGACGGGTCTCGAGAAATTTCAACGTGGCCGGGGTCAGGCCCTCGGTCATGATCTTCCGGCTTTCGTTGGTTATGCCCCAGCCGGTGGCGCTGTCGCGGTTGAAGACCGGAATTCGCACCAGTTCGCGCATCGAGGGCAGACCGAGCACGCGCACTTCTCCGGTCTGACCGGAGCTGCCAAAACCATAGTATTCATCGAGGTCGCCGGGCTTGACGTCGGCGTTCTGACCGGCGCTGGCGGCGGCTTTCGCCTGCCGCACGAACTCCATGTACGCCGCGCCGCTGGACAGCGCCGCGGCGCCGACGACCGCGGTTCCTCCCAGCACGCCTCTGCGGCTCACTCCGCCCTTTGATTCGGATTCTTGGTCGGTCATTGTTTCACCTCCACTTGCGACGCCGCGGCGCGGAGCCGAATTGCACAATTTGGTTTTGAATTGACGTTCATGGCGTCGCGCCCTGGTCGGATTGCCGAACCGAGACTTTGATCGTCGTCGGCGCCGAGATCGCAAACGATGTTGTGGCCGCGAATTTCTCGCGTTTCAGGCGGCGCTGAATCATCACTGGGCACTTCTGGTCGTGGTGGTAGAGCATCTGGCAATGCAGGCACTGGATGCATTCGTTGGGGTTGATGTGCCCCTCGGGATGGATCGCCTGCACCGGACACTCGCCGCCGCAACGCTGACAGGGACTGCCGCACTCGCGATAGCGGCGCAGCCAATCGAACAGACGCAGCCGCGCCGGGATCGCCATCGCCGCGCCGAGCGGGCACAGATAGCGGCAGAACGCCCGCTCCACGAACAGGCTCGAAGCGATCATCGCACCCGCGTACAGGACGAACGGCCAGCCGCGCGCGAAGCGCAGGACGATCGCGGTCTTGAACGGTTCGACTTCCGCGGCCTGCTCCGCCGTGCCGAGCGCGCTGAGCGAGATGCCGAACAGCACCAGGAACACGATGTACTTCAGCGCGGTCAGACGCTGGTGAACGCCGAAAGAAATCTTCAGTTGCGGGATCTTCGCCAACTTGGCGAAGTGGCTTGTCAGCTCCTGCAAAGCGCCGAACGGGCACAACCAGCCGCAGTAGGCGCCGCGATTCCAGAACAGCAGCGAGGCCGCGGTGGCGAACCACAAGATGAAGATGAGCGGCGCCATCAGGAAATAGTCCCAGTGGAAGTCCGTCCGCAGGGCGTTGAGAAAGGCGAGTACGTTGACGACCGACAATTGCGCTTGCGCGCACCAGCCGATCCAGACCAGCGTGAACACCATGAAACCGAGCCGGATCCGGTCGTAGAGAATCGGCCGGCGCACGAGCCAGTCCTGGAAGAAGAAGATCAGGGTGAGCAGGCCGATCGCGAACAGCAGCACGCCGATCTGACCGGCCTTGGCGCGCCACATCATCGGCCACATTGGCGGTTCGGACGGCTCCGGCGCCGCCTTGACGGTCGAAGTCGGAGCGACCGCGGCGACCGGCGCGGGCTTCAGATAGGCTTGCGGCAACTCGTAACTGACGTCGAAAGTGAGGAACGCCTTGTCGCGCGCGCCGAACGCGCGCTGGGCCAACAATTGCAGCCGCCATGGCTGGGCCAGGTCGAGCGCGCCGCCTACGGGCGCGCGGAAGAGATCGACATCCTGGAACGTCGGCGCGCCGGCCGCATGGATATCGCCGAGGCGCGTATGCGTGACGTCGCGAAAACGGATGCTGTTGTCGCCCTGCAAGATCTCGAAGCGATCGAACAGGCCGCCGCGGACGTAGCCGGAGCCCTTGTAGGAATACGCCCCATTGGCCGCGATCAGGATCGCTTGCTGCCCGGGCTTGAGACTCTGCTGCAAGGCGGCGAAGCCGGCGTCGCCGAGCAGGCGCTCGCCGATCGCCGGAATCGAAACCGGCGCAACGTAGAGGTCGATGAACGGCGTCGCGGGGTCGTCGGCTTCGGGATGGTCGACCGCCTGCTGATTGCCGGTCCGCTTGAACGCCTCCGTCACGTCGCCGACGGAAAGGCTGAGGCGCCGCACCGAACCATCGCCGAGAAGCCCGACCCAATCCGCCGGCGCCTCGTGCGACGGATCGATCTCGCGAACAGCCGTCGCTGCGACCGGCGCCGCCCCGCCCACGCCCTCGGCGTGCGCCACCCGGATCGCCGAACGCACCATGCTCTCCGCGATGACGGTCACGGTGACGGTGGCGCCGCTGACGATGTCCACCGGCGGACGCTCGGAGGGGGCCGCGCGGCTGACGCTCAGCACATCGCGTCCGACGTAGCCTTTGATGAAGGCGGCGATTCGCTCGGGCGGAATGCCGATCAGCACGATCGGTTCGTGATGCGCCATCAGCCGAGCGCCGGCGATCTTGCCGTCCGTCGCCAGGCCGACGAGGATCTGGATGGGTTCGCCGGAATAGCCGGTCGAGTTCACCCAGTCGGCGTTGACGAAGGCGTAGCCCGCCAGTCGCTCCCCCGCGAACACTTTCGTCACCGGGGGGCCGCCTTCGACCGGGCCGTAACGATCGGCGCCCGGAATGAGTTCGGCCGCCGGAACTTGCGCGACGAATTCCGCCAGGCGGCTGCCTGCGGCGAAGCAAGGCGCGTTTGTCCCGGCCCAACACAGGAACAGTAATGCAAAACAAGTCTGCAATATGCCGTTTCGCAACACGCTCTCCACCTCGGTCTTAATCACTTTCTTCGTAAGGGCAGATCACCCATCAGTTTTGTTGCTAGCGCAATGCGTATGCCGCACGTCCGTTCATCGATATTATAATACTATTTCTTCGTATCGTGATAATATCTATTACAGTCGTCCGAACTCGATATCTCGGTCTCACCGTTACAATGAATTCTGTTGTTTGAATTCAGTCAACAGACAATTGTTTGTACTTGATTTCTATTGCGCGATGATGGTCTATATGAGCATGATATTCTGATCCTTGCGGACGGAACGGTGGACGCTATGGCGCAGGTCAACATCCGGATGAGTTCCCCCGACGCGTTGCTGGCTGTGGCTGCGGCGCTGGAGCGCGAGGCGGCGGCGCGCTATCGCGCCCTGTCGGCGCGCATGCATCGGCAAGGCGACGCCGCCATGTCGGCGCAGTTCAACCTGCTCGCCGACATGGAGGATCGTCACGCAGGCGACGTCGCGGAACGCGGTCAAGCGCTGCTGGGCCATGCGCCGGCCAGCCGTGGCGCGGGCTGGGACTTGCCGCCGACGTATGATGAAGAGGATGCGCGCGGCGCGGCGCTCAACCCCTATCAAGCGCTCGCCTTCGCCGTGCGCAACGAAGAGCGCGCCTTCGTCTTCTACACCTACGTCGCCGCCGAAGCGGAAGACCCTGAGGTGCGCGCGCTGGCTGAGGCGTTGGCGCGGGACGAACTGGAGCATGCCGCGCTGTTGCGGCGCCATCGGCGGCGCGCCTTTCATTCCGAACGACCAGTCGCCGCCGCAATTCCGCCGAGCGTCGACGCCCTGCGCTCCGCCGCGCGAGGCTGGGATGGCGAAGCCGCCGCGGCGCACGCGGCGCTGGCGAAGGCGTTGGATGACGCCGGCGAGGCCGAAGACGCCGCGATATTCCTGCGTCTCTCCGCTCACGAGGAGAAGGCTGCGGCCGGCGCGACCGGCGCCGCCATCCCTGCGCTGCGCAGCGCGGCGGACGGACTGCGGCTGTTGGAGGAAGCGTTCGATCGTTTCGCGCTGATCGGCGAGAGGTCGAACGACGAGCAGGTGGTGGCCGAGGCGCAGCGGCTGGCCGGCGAGACGGTCGCCCGCCTCGCCCTCGCGGGAGGCGCGCGCCGCAACACGTTGCTCGGCGTCGCTCCGCGCTGATCGCGTTCGCCGACCTCCAGCGGCCGCTCCCGGCTTCTGGCGCGCCGGCGCGTCCCCAAGTTCGTCGCTCGCCGCCAAGCTCCGGCGGCGCGCATGGTCGGGCGAGTTCGCCGCGCCGGCCTCTTGGACCCGCAAAGGCGCCGCGTAACGTGCGCCACGACGATCGCTGCTCGCTGCGCTCATTCACCCGTGTCCTGGGTCAAGTGCCCTGGCCGCGTTGTTTCTCTCAGGCCGCGGTCCAACGCAGCAGACTGTTTAATTGACATTTTCAATACCAGTTCAATGGCCCATCGAATGTGGTATTGTCAATGCTACTTCAGAGGCAAATTGACGCATCTGCCGACCCCGCCGCCGATCCTCGCCCGCCCGGCGCCGACGCTTTGGCGAATTCGGCAACCGGCGAAGTGCGGTCGCGACGCTCTCGCAACCGCCTGTCTGCCAGGCGATTCGCCGAGAAATCCGCTCACTGCGCCCTCCTTGCTTCGCCCCGTTCGCCGAACGACCAACGCCCGACCCGTGTCGAGATGTGACTAAAGCCTGGACTATGGCTTGCTGGAGGTCAATATCTCCAGCGATTGATATCAACTCTCTCTGTGATATATATCACGTTCGCGGGCTTCGCTTTCGGTTGTCCCCGCGGCCATGGAATGGACGAAAATGCAGACTGCCTCGGCGCCTCGAGCCTCCGACGTCGATGATCTTCAAGGCCCAGTTCGTGACGCGCTTCGCAGCGTCGCCTGGTTGCGGGAAGTGCCGCGCCGGACGCTTGAGGCCTTGTCCGCCGAGGCGATGCTGCACCGCGTGCCGCCGGGAAGCCTGGTCTTCGAGCAGGCGGAGACGCCCGCGTTCGCCCAGTTTCTCCTCGTCGGCAGCGTTGAGCTGCTAGGCGTGCGCGAGCAGGCGGAGGCGCTCATCGAACTCTTGCAGCCGGTCGATATGATCATCCCCGCCGCGGTCGTCAGCGGCCAACCCTATCTCATGCGGGCTCGCGTCTACGAAGAGGCTCATCTTCTGCTCATCGGCGCGGAGACGTTTCGGCGCGCGATGGCGACCGATCACGCGCTTTGTCGCGCGGTTCTCGGCTGTCTCGCCGCCCAGTTCAGGCGCCAAGTGCGCGCGACAAAGAATCTGAGACTGCGTAGCGCCGAGGAGAGAGTGGGCTGCTATCTCGTGGCGCTCTTCCAGCGGCGCGATCACGCTGTCCCCCTGAGACTGCCGATCGACAAACAGGAAATCGCTTCGCAGCTTGGCATGAGCCGCGAGGTGTTTTCGCGCGCCTTGTCGGCAATGGACAAATTCGGGATGCGCGTTGTCGGCAAGAATCTGGAGGTCGACGACGCCGTCGCCGCCAAATCTCGATTCGCGCTTGATCCTTTCATCGACGGCGTCGAGCCAATCGCGCCGGCGCCAGCGAGGAGAACACGACCTTAGAGGTACCGCGCGGCGCAGCGCATTGCTCGTCTTCGACGCGACGCCGATCACACGAGGAACCGCGGGAAGAGCTGGTCGTTCCCGACGTGAACGCGTTCGACCAGGTCGCCGGGGCGCTTGCGCGTTCCCACGTAGAGCGCGCGCCAAGTCGTGCAGGCCTCGTCGAGCGGGAAGAAATCGTCGGTCGGAGCTTCGATCGCGTGAAGGTGCGCGCCGTGGTCGTCGTGTTCGGCCATCATCCGGCTGATTGGACGGCCAATCGCCGGACCCCCGCCTTGCCGCATCAAGGCGAACGGGACCGTTCCTCCTTCTGCAGATGGCTTTCGCGTTCTGCAACGACCTGCTCGAGCCGATCGGCAAGTCCGGTCGGCGATCTGCGCGCCTGCGCGGTCGCTTCGAACGCTTGCATGATGCAGCCTCCTGGCCGTGCCGCGGTTCGATGCCCCTGGCGCCGCAAGCGCTTGGCGGCGGCGCCATTAAGCGGAATTTGTGATACCGGTTATGCGGCGCGCGTCATGTGGTATTGTCACGACCACTTAAAGGACAACATCGATGCGCCTCCTCGCTTCCACCGACCTGGCCCTGCGCGTGGTGATGCTGCTTGGTCGCCTGGGACCGGGCGAACAGATGAACGTCGAGACGATGGCGCTGCAGCTCGGCGACTTGTCGCGCAACCATCTCCACAAGATCGTCCAGGATCTTGCGGCGCTCGGCGTCTTGCGCACGATTCGCGGCGCAGGCGGCGGCGTCACGCTGGCGGCGCCGCTGGAGGAGACGCGATTGGGCGCCTTGATCCGTTCCTTGGAGTCGGATCAAGCGCTGGTGGAATGTTTCCGCGCCGATGGCGGATGCTGCGTGCTGGAGCCGGGCTGCAAGTTGCGCGCCATGCTGGGCGACGCACGAGAGACATTCTATCAACGTCTCGACCGACACACTCTCGCCGATTGCGTCGGCGATCGACGGCAGGAAAAGAGGCGCGAAGTCGCCGCGCCGAAATCGCCGCGGCGCGCCCGAGCCGAGAAGTCGCAGTCGCGTTGACCTGACCCGCTTGATTGAACACGCGCGTCGACCGGGAACCTCGCCGTTCCGAACGCAAAGGAGGCTGCCGAAGCAGCCTCCTCCTCCGCCGTCCGGGGATCAATACCCAGGGTTCGCGCGGAACGACGGATCGTTGATGTCGTAGATGAAGGCGCCGGCGTCCCGCTTCTTCATGTAGTCGTCATGGAAGAAGGGGACCAGCTTGTCGACTTTGATGTCGCTCTTCGTGAACGGGATCACGGAGACGAAGACGGCCTTCTTGTAGGGCTTGCCGGCAAAGTTCGCCTTGATCTGCTGATAGGCGATGTCCGCTTCGAGCGTCGCGGTCTCGTTCACGTCCATCGTGGTGGTGCCGTCCTGCACCCACTTCCACGACTTCTCCTTGCCGTTGCTCGAGCCGAGCCAATACTTGCTCGGATCGAGACCAGCCTCCTGCATCGCCTGCAGGGCGCCGGCCATCATCTCGTCGTTTTCAACATAGGCGCCGTCGAAGCCGTCCGGCCCGAGGCTGGTGATGGCGTCCTGCATCACCTTCTTGGCCGGATCCGCGAACCATCCGCCCGAACCCCAGAACACGACCTGAAGGTCCTTGCCGCCAGCGCCCTTGACGCCAACGCTCTGGGCGAGATTGCCGATGTCCTTGCCGGCGTCCTTGTACGCCTTCAGGAAGCCGTCGGTCTGGCCCGATGCGGTGCCCTGACCAAGCTTGCCCTCGATCATGATCACCCGCTTCACATGATGCTGAATCGCGGATTGACCGGCGAGCACGCCGATGCTGACCCAGTCGTATCCGGCGAAACCGGCAAGACCCGGCTCGTTGGGCGGATTGTGAGTCAGATGGAACTCGGGGATGCCTGCGGCCTTGGCCAGCTTCAGGGTCTGCGACGTCGTTTCCGGCGAGTTCTGCACGACCAGCAGCGCGTCGACGCCCTGGGTGATGAAGTTCTCGACCGCGGCGAGCTGTTCCGGCGCCGTGCCTTGTCCGACCACGTCCTGGACCGTCCAGCCTTCGCGTTGCGCGAGGGTCTTGAACACCTCGAACCCCGCTTTGTAGAAATCATCGGAGTTGTCCATGTAGTAGCCGATGACCTTTGTTTTCCCTTGGGCGGCCAACGCCTGACCGCCGACCGCGACGGACATAGAGCCGAGGGCGATCGTCGCCATAAGTTTGAGCGCTACTCTTCTATTCATCTCACCTACTCCCTATCATTCTTTCTTCTTGTACTCGGTCTCAAGACTTCACACGGGATCCGTCCTGCCGATCTGCGTCCACGCCGCCTTGATCTTATGGCCCCCCTTTCTTCGCCGTCGCCGCCGCGCTGCGCGCCTTCGCCTGCTCGCGCCTCAGGCCCCGGAATTCCGAGATCTGCGAGGACACGTCGCCCGCCGACACCGCGATGATGACGACCAGGCCCTTGGCCAGAAATTGCACTTCGGACGGCAGCCGCAGCAGGTTCATCGCGTTGGCGATCGACCCGAGAAAGAAGACGCCGATCAAGGTTCCGACGATGTTGCCCTTGCCGCCGCTGAGCGCCGTTCCGCCGATCACGACCATGGCGATCGTGTCGATCTCCAGGCCCTGCCCGAGCGTTATGATTCCGGTGTTGATGCGCGCCAGAAGCATCGTCGCGCCGACCCCGACGAGCAGTCCCTGGATCATGTAGACGGAGAGGCGCACGTTGCGGACGTCGATGCCGGCGAGGAACGCGGCGCGGGGGTTGGTGCCGACCGCGTAAATTCGCCGCCCGTACTTCGTGTAGGTCAGCAGCAATCCGCCGATGAGCGCGATCACGAAGAAGGCGACAACGTACGGCGGCACCCGGAGGATAAGACCCGTGACCGGGTCTCTCGCCCCTTCGACGAGGTTCATCGTGAGAAAGTTGAGCTCTCCCTTCATCACGACTTCGCGCGAATTGGACAGCAGCAACGCGATCCCCTGAAACGAGATCATGCCGCCGAGCGTAATGATGAACGGTTCGATGCGGGTCCGCGAAATGATGAACCCCATCGCGGTCTCGAGGACGATCGCCGACGCGACGCCGACGAGGACCGACGGACCGACGCCGAGACGCCACTGCGAGATGCCAAGCGCCACGATGATCGACACCAGCGAGGCGAGCATGCCCACCGAGAGATCGATGCCGCCCGACACCATCACCATGGTCATGCTGATCGCGACGATCCCCGGCACGGCGACCTGCTGAAGAATGTTCACGATGTTGACCGGACTGATGAAGGTCGGGAATCGCGACCCACCCGTCGAGATCAGCTGAACGACGACGACGATGACGACGAAACTGACGAAGATCGACAGCACGGTCAGGTTTTCGTATCGCTTGAACAGCGACTCCTTGACCTGCAATGTCGTGTTGGGGACTTCCGGCTTGCTCACTCTTGCCGATCTCCTATCGAAAGGGTGAGGATGTTTTCTTCGGTAATTTCCTCGCCACTCAGCTCACCGGCTATCTGCCCTTGCTTGAAGACGATCACGCGATCGCTCATCGAGATCACCTCGGGCATGTCGGAGGAGACCATGAGGATGGCCTTGTCCTCCTTCAGCAAGTCGACCATGACCTTGTAGATTTCCTGTTTGGAGCCGACGTCGATTCCAAGCGACGGCTCATCGAAGATGTAGATCTCGCCGCCGGTGTTGAACCACTTGCCCAGCACCACCTTCTGCTGGTTGCCGCCGGAGAGATTGACGACCCGAGTGCGCGCGCTCGGCGCCTTGATGTTCAACAGCTTGACGAACTTCTCGCCTATCAGGAGGTCGTTGGCCGGCCGCATGATGAATTGGCGCGTGTTCACCATGTTCGCCACGGCGACGTTTTCGGCGATCGTCTTCGGCAGAAACAGTCCCGTCGTCTGGCGACTCTCGGTGATGAAGCACATCTTGTTCTGAATCGCGCTCCTCGGGCTGGCGTGCCTGACCGACCTGCCGTTGATCGCGATCTCGCCATAGACGAGCGGGGCCCCGCCGAACAGCACTTCCATGAGTTCCGACCGTCCCGATCCGACCATGCCGGCGAACCCGAGAACTTCGCCGCGATGGAGCTCGAACGAGACGTCGCGCACGCCCTTCCCGGAGACGTTCTTCACTTGCAGGACCGTCTCGCCGCGCTCGACGCGCTCGCGCTTGTAGAAGGTCGACGGGTCTCGCCCGACCATGTCCTTGATCAGCGTCGTCTTGGTGAGTCCCGCGATCGGGTACATGCTGACTTTGCGGCCGTCGCGCAGAACGGTGGCGCGGTCGCCGATCTCGAAGACCTCGTCGAGGTGATGCGAGATGTAGATGACCCCGATCCCGTCGCTCTTGACGGTCTTGACGATATTCAGAACCGTGTCGATCTCCCGCGACGAAAACGACGCCGTCGGCTCGTCGAGAATGATGACGTTGCTCTTCGACACCAGCGCCTTGGCGATTTCGACGATCTTCTGCTGACCGCTAGTCAAATCGGTCATTCGCATGTCCGGCGTGAGGTCGCTCTTCAGATAACTCAGGACATTCTCGGTCTGCCGTCGCATCTCCTTGCGCTGCAGCAGCCCGTGTCGGGCGATCTCCGCGCCGGCGAAGATGTTCTCGGTGATGTTCAGCGCATTAAAGACGATGTGCTCCTGATAGATCGTATGGATTCCCATCCTCAGGGCCGTGCTCGGCGTCAAGGTCACCGCATTGCCGTCGACGAAAATCTGCCCGTCCTCGTCGGGCTGAATCGCGCCGGAAAGGATCTTGATCAGCGTCGATTTCCCGGCGCCGTTTTCGCCGCACAGGCAATGCACCTCGCCGCGCTTCAAGTCGAACGAGATGTCCTGCAGCGCCCTGACGCCGGGAAACGTTTTCGAAATGTGCGACAAGCGCAGAATCTCGTCCATGCTTCTACTCGCTCAGACGGACGACGATTCCGGATCGCTCAGCGCTTCGAGAAGTCGGGCACATTCACGATCTCCCCGCCTTTGAGCGTCGACTGATGGGCGCAGATCCCCACCGAAGTCCAGTTCGCCGCCTGTTCCACGTTCGGGAATGGGTCGCGATCTTCAATCAGAGCGGACACGAACTCGTTGACGAGATGCGGGTGCGAGCCGCCGTGACCGCCGCCCTGGATGAACGAGAGATGGTCTTCGTCGACGATCCCCCGCGTGAACTTGCGAATCGGCTCGGGCAGACGGTGCGCATAGTCGGGCACTTCGACGCGCTCGGCGATCTCCGGCTCCGGCCTCTTGGCGGTGTGGAGCACGGGATTCTCGCCGGTGATGAGCTGCCACTCGAACGACTTCTTCGAACCGTAAACGTCGACGCTCTCGCGATACTGTCGCGCGGTGTCCCAGAGGAAGCGCCAAATGTGCGCCGCGAGATCCGAGTCCTTGATCTTGATGTGACACGACTCGACCGCGAACTTCGAACCGGATCGGCGCGCGCACTCGTCGTTGATCGTCCCGGAGCCGAAGCAGCTGACGTATTCCGCCATGCCGTCGACCATCGCCATGAGCGGGCTCACGACGTGGGTCGCGTAGTGCATCGGCGCCATGTCTTTCCAGTAGTCGGGCCAACCTTCCATGTCCTGCGGATGAGACGCCGCCAGGTACTGAATCTTGCCGAGTTCGCCCTTGTCGTAGAGCTCCTTGATGAACAGGTATTCCCGGCTGTACACGACAGTTTCGGCCATCATGTATTTCAGCCCGGTGTCGCGGACCAGTCCGACGATCTCTCTCGCCTCGTCCAGGGTCGTCGCCATCGGCACGGTGCACATGACGTGCTTGCCGGCCTTCAACGCCGCGATCGTCTGCGGAGCGTGATCGGGGATCGGGCTGTTGATGTGGACGAAATCCACATTCGGATCGGCCAGCACGTCGCGGAAATTGGCGTAGCGTGCGGCGATTCCGAACCGATCGCCGACTTCATCCAGTTTGCTCTTCGTTCGCTGGCAGATCGCTGCGACGTCCGCATTCGGATGCGCCTGATAGATCGGGATGAACTCCGAACCGAAACCAAGTCCGATGAGTCCGACTCGCGCCTTCTCCATGATGCTTCCTCAATTTGGCTCTGACGCCACTATTGGTGCATTCATGGAAATTGAACATGAGCATTCACGCGAGATTATTGAGATTTTTTCCCGCGGTCGGCGAGCTTGCGAACATCGTCGCCGGCGGCGATTTTGATTCACGCGCATGCGGGCGCCTGACGAGTCGACGCGCCGCCGTCGCGACGTCTCCAACCTCGGCGGGCGGTTGAAGCGGCTGAGCGATCTCGGCGATCCGTTGCTTGACTTTTCGGCGGCGGCGCGCTTCGCGGCGTTGCGGACCGGGCTGGAGCAGGCCCTCGCCTGTTCGCACCGCTCGCGTCGCGGACCGCTGCGGTTCGACGCCGCGACGACGGTCAAGATCTTGGCGATCCAGGCGGCGAACACTCAGTCCGACGGGCGCACGGCGTTCCTGATCGACGAAGCGTTCGGTCGACGCGTCGTCAGTCCGGGATCTGCAGAAAGGAGCGACCTCGCACCCGGTCGCGATACTCTCTCGGCGTCAGCCCGGTCTCCTTCTTGAAGAACACGCTCAGGTATTCGGGGTGCTCAATGCCGAGCGCTTCGCTGATCTCCGAGAGGGACATTTCCGTTTCCAGCAGGAGTTCCCGCACCGCGTTGGTCCGCACGCGCAGGATCTCCTGGTGCGGCGTGCGATTCAGCGCCCGTCGGAACCGCGCCTCGAGAACGCGCCGGGACAGAGGAACGATGCTCAGGACGTCCTCGACGCCGATGTTTTGGTGAGCCTTCTGCCGGATAAAGGCGACCGCTTTGGCGACGTGCGGATCGCCGACGGTCAGGACGTCGGTTGAAACGCGTTTGCGCACGCCGAGGGGTTCGATGGCGAACTTGCGCCCCGCCAGCTTTTCCCCACCCATCATGCGGCCCAGGATCTCGGCCGCGTAGGCGCCAGTTCTGAACGTGTTGGGAATGACGCTCGACATGCTGGGCGTGGCGAGCTCGCACAGAAGCTCGTCGTTGTCGACGCCGATGACGGCGATGTCCTCGGGAACCTTGAAGTCGAAGTAGCGACAGATTTCCAGCAGCTGCTGACCGCAGGCGTCGTAGCAGGCGAAGACGCCCACGGGTTTGGGCAGGCTCTCCAGCCAGTCGCGAATCGCTTCGCGCTGCGTCCACCATCGCACGCGCGGTTCTTCCCGAGCCGGAAGGTTGAAGATCCGCGATTGGATGATGTCGGGACGCCCCAGCACGCGCTCGAAGCATTGTTGCCGCCAGACCGACCAGTTGTAGAACGGGTCGCCGAAGTAGGCGAAGTTCTGCAGGCCGCAGTCGCGAAGGTGTTCGAGGGCGAGGCGCGTGATCGCTTCGTCGTCGGTTTCGACCCAGGGAATGCCGTCGATCAGGCGGGCGGCGCTGACGTCGACCGTCGGCACGCCCATGTCCGTGATGATCCGCGCCATGCGGTCGGTTTCGATGCGCGCGATCGCCCCGTCGAACTTCCAGTCGCAGGCGAACGACTGGTCGAATTCGTGTCGACCGTGCTCGGTGAGGTAGAGGGTCCAGCCGTGGCGAGTCCGGGCGTACTCGTGAATCCCGCGCAGAACGCCGCGGGCGTAGCTATTGGAAGTCTCGACGATGACCGCGACGTTCCGCTCGTCTACCATTGGCCTGGCCAGAGCATGCCGAAGTTCCTCCCGTCACGCGTCCGGTCCTCAATGAGGTCATCGGGCCGGACATGGTTCGACGGCTCGGCGCGCAGGCGAACGCGCGATCCGTCTGCCGTGACCCTCGACATTCCTCCAGCCGGGGCCAAGATCGCGGTCGAGATTGGCGCATCAGCGCCTGCAGAGCAATGGGCGTTCGGCGGAGCGGATCGGAGCGCTCGATGACGTTGGCGGCGAACGCCGCCTCCCGCCATCGCGTCGCCGTGGCGGATTGCGCTGCGTCGAGCGACGCCGGCCGGGCGCTGCGTCGACCCGTCGTCCAGAGCTTCAGCTCCGGCCCGATCGTCTCGAAGCCGACGCGACGACGAGCCGGGTCTGCCGGTTTCCCCTCGCCGCCTCGGTCAGAAGCGACATGTCCTACGTCACGTCCGAATCCGGCTGGCGCGATTGCGCGTTCTCGATCTCGAACGCCCGCGATCGACGCACCGCGTCGGTCCCTTCCCATACGCCGCCAGCCAGCAGAGGAACGTGGCCTCGCTCACGCCATCGGACGGAGCGTCAGCCGAGCAACGCGCGCAGGAAGCGCGCGCCCTGCCTCGCCAATTCGTCCTGCGACGGCGCCAGCGGTCGCCAGATCGACGCCGCTTTGGCGATCTCCACCGCGCCGGGGGTGAAAGAC
>Ga0181535_10002804_pt1 | contig 20845 bp, 11 predicted proteins | sample PEATcosm2014_Bin_44_FD_119774 | JGI IMG/M metagenome (GOLD analysis project Ga0181535, IMG submission 119774) | Peatland microbial communities from MTU Mesocosm Facility, Houghton, MI, USA - PEATcosm2014_Bin17_30_metaG | ecosystem: Environmental > Terrestrial > Soil > Wetlands > Peat | place... | reverse complement strand
CAGTTAAGGGCAAATTTCTTAATATTATTAACACCGCGATTAATCGCGGTGTTAATGATGAAGTGTTTAAAAATTTCGAACCATTTTAATGGTTTACCTTCAGCTATTGAGAAAATAGGAAAATAATATTAGGAATATTTATGAATAAAGTTCAAATTTTCAAACGGCTTCTAAATGCCGGGGCTACTTTAAATATCATTTGCGTAACTTAATTTAATAAGGCATAAAATGGATATACTTTTAGTTTACCCTATGTATCCCGATACTTTCTGGAGTTTTAAGCATGCGCTTAAATTTGTTTCAAAGAAAGCAAGTTTTCCGCCATTGGGTCTGCTGACAGTTGCAGCGATGCTACCTAAAGACTGGAACAAAAAACTAATCGATATGAATGCAGATCCCCTGATGGACGAAGATATAATTTGGGCAGATTATGTTTTTATCAGCGCTATGTCAATACAAAGCGAATCGGCGAACCGGGTAATTGAACGATGTAAAAAACTTAACACAAAAATTGTTGCCGGCGGGCCTTTATTTACAAGCAGTTCCGAATATTACCAAAGTATTGATCATTTAATACTTAATGAAGCTGAAGTTACCCTTCCCCTGTTTTTGAGCGACCTGGCCTTAGGAAGGCCTAAACAAAAATACACTTCGGATGAATGGGCAGAAATTACGACTACGCCATTGCCTTTATGGGAGCTGTTATCGATAAGCAATTATACATCTATGAATGTACAATATTCAAGAGGCTGCCCTTTCGACTGCGACTTCTGCGATATCACAGTTCTTTACGGTAGAAAACCGAGGACTAAAACTAAAGAACAAGTAATTACGGAATTAGATGCATTATATTTTACAGGCTGGCGGGGCCCTGTTTTTTTTGTTGACGATAATTTTATCGGCAACAAAGCAAAACTGAAAAAAGAAATTCTTCCCGCAATGGTAGATTGGAATGCAAAACACAAGGATCCGTTTTATTTTAACACTGAAGTTTCAATCAATCTTGCCGATGATGATAAACTGATGCAGCTTATGGTAAAAGCAGGTTTTGAAGCTGTATTTATAGGCATTGAATCTCCGAATGAAGAGAGCCTGATTGAGTGTAATAAGACACAAAACAGAAACCGTGATTTGATTTCAAGTGTTAGAAAGATTCAGGAATCGGGTTTAGAAGTTCAAGGAGGATTTATAGTCGGCTTTGATAATGATCCGCCGACAATCTTTGATAAGCTAACAAACTTTATACAGGAAAGCGGAATTGTAACTGCTATGGTCGGCTTGTTAAACGCACCTAAAGGGACTAAGCTTCAGAAAAGACTTTTAAATGAAGGAAGATTATTAAATGATTTTACGGGGAATAATACCGATTTTTCGATTAATTTTGTTCCCCAGATGAATCCGAAAGTACTGCTTGACGGTTACAAGAAAATATTAAACACTATATACTCACCTAAGTATTATTATGAGCGTGTAATGCGTTTCATGAAAGATTTTGAACCGAAGAAGAAAAAAGTATTTCATCTCAATCCGAATTACATTCTTGCTTTATTTAAATCTATGTTTAAATTGGGTGTGATAGGAGAAGAAAGAATTTATTACTGGAAATTATTTTTCTGGTCGCTCTTTCTTAAACCACAACTTTTTTCCTTAGCAATTTTGTTTACAGTTTATGGATTCCATTTCAGGAAAATATCCAACACATATTAATAAATATTTTAAAAACTATGTATCTAACTAAAAACTAAAATAAAGAACAAAATGAAACCAAACATTGAAATTTCCGATAAGAACTTAAAAGAGGCTGCGACGCTTCTCAATACTCACCTGGCCGATGAGTATGTACTATATACAAAAACGCGTAATGCGCATTGGAATATCCAGGGAAATAATTTTATAGAGCTGCATAAGTTTTTTGAGAGTCAATATGAACTATTGGATACCATTATAGATGACACAGCAGAAAGAATAAGGGCGCTTGGGCACTTTGCACTCGGCTCACTAAAGGACTTTTTGGAAGTAACTCAACTGAACGAACAAAATGATAACTTCAGCGATCAGAATCATATCATAGAAACTTTGCTGGAAGATCATGAGGCAATTATACATTCGCTGCGTAATCACATCAATATTATTGGAAATGAATTAAAGGACGCCGGTACGGCAGACTTTCTTACAGGGATTATGGAGCTGCAAGAAAAAATGGCGTGGATGCTTAGAAGTTATTTATAAAAAAAATGACCCGCCATCGTCGGGGGTATCTCAGAATAACTCACCCTTTTTCCCATCTCTTGAAAGAGAGGGGAAAAAGGGTGTTTTGTTATCTCATAACCCCGGGTTGACACCCGGGGCCATAAAAATTTCATCCCTTCGGGATTTGAAAATGAATTAAGCGGAGCAGGACAGGTCGCCCCGATGAATCGGGGCAGGCTGTCTGCCCCTACAGGCGAAATTTCCGACTTAAAAAGGCCGGCGCTTTCCGGGCTACAGGCAGGCGGTCTTGATAAAGTAATCCCTTTTTCATCCCTTTGGATGATTTACTAACCGAAACATCTTGCGTACATTCTTTCTGATTTTTAAAATTAATCTTAATCTATAACTATGCTGTATAATATTGATTATTTTGGGATTGAGAACAGGCTCATCAGAATTCTATTTTACGCTGCGGAAAAATTATGCGAGTGAAAATACCGATACTTAATGAATCTTTGTTTCGTTTAAAAGTTCAGCTTAATGAAAATTTTCTTGCTAAAAAATTTGCCAGCGGTGAGCCGCCGCTGCGTTCCGAGTTGTTCAGCGCAGATCAGATGGAACAACATGGAAAGACACTGGCCCATTCTCATTCTTTAGGTTCGCAACGAACCCCGGATCATCACCTGCTGACGAGGCTGGCTGAAAATGAAATTTTTTTATTTGAAGTTCATAATCTGCTTACTGAAACCGTCAAGGCAAATCATCAGATTACTCCGGCCGGTGAATGGCTGCTTGATAATTTTTATCTTATTGAAGAACAAATTCGTACAGGTAAAAGACATTTGCCAAAGGGCTATATAAGGGAATTACCCAGTTTGTTAAGCGGCCCTTCAAAAGGCCTGCCCCGTGTTTATGACATTGCCCTTGAAACCATTTCCCACGGAGACGGGCGTGTTGATCCGGAAAATCTGAGCCGGTTCGTATCGGCTTACCAGACGGTAACAACTTTAAAATTAGGCGAGCTCTGGGCAATTCCAACCATGCTGAGGTTAGCGCTAATCGAGAATCTTCGCAGAGTTGCAGTTAAAGTTGCTGCCGGAAGGATTGAACGGGATTTGGCAGGTTCATGGGCCGATCAAATGATTGAGGTGGCCGAAAAGGATCCCAAAAGCCTTATTCTTATTATTGCAGATATGGCAAGGACCGACCCCCCCATGACTACCCCTTTTGTATCTGAATTTGCGCGAAGGCTGCAGGGATTAAGCAATGTTTTGATATCGCCTTTAACATGGATTGAACAGCGCCTATCGGAATCAGGAATGACAATCAGGAAATTGGTACAGTACGGCAACCAACAGCAGGCGGCCGACCAACTTTCAATAAGCAATAGCATAGGCAGTCTCAGGTTCCTTGAGTCAATGGATTGGAAACATTTTGTTGAATCGATGAGCGTGGTTGAAAAGATCCTGCTAAAAGATATTGGCGGAATATACGGCAGGATGGATTTTACAACACGGGACCGCTACCGTCATGTAATAGAGAAGATTTCAAAAAACAGTCAAATACAGGAAGAAGATGCGGCAAACATTGTAATAAGACTTGCAAAAGAAAGTGAAACAAAAGAAGGTAAGAATGCCAGGACTGCACATGTAGGATTCTATTTGATTGATAAGGGTTTGAAACAACTTGAAAAACTGGCTAAAGTACGCTTTTCTGTTTCAGCGGCTGTAAAAAAAGCAGCGAGCTGTGTTCCCCTGATGATTTACACAGGTTCGATTTTTATATTGACTCTTATCTTTACTGCACTACTGGCAGGACAAACCTATGCGGCGGGGATATATGGCTGGGCTTTGGGCCTTTTCAGTATCATTATTTTTTTATCAACAAGCCAGTTGGCGGTTTCTTTGGTAAACTGGTTGTCAACATTACTGGCTCAACCGCAGTCTTTACCCAGAATGGATCTCTCCAAGGGAATACCGCCTGAACTGCGTACCCTTGTTGTAATCCCGACAATGTTAATAAACGTTCAGAATATTAAAGAGCTGATCGAAGCACTTGAAGTTCGTTTTCTAGCAAACCGTGATGACAATCTTCATTTCAGCCTCTTAACAGATTTTCAAGATGCTGCAACGGAAACATTACCGGGGGATGAAGACCTTGTAATACTAGTACGTAAAAAGATAGAAGAACTTAATGAAAAATATAAAGGATTGCACAATAATTCCTTCTTCCTATTCCACCGTCCCCGTAAATGGAACTCCCGTGAGCGGCTGTGGATGGGTTATGAACGTAAAAGGGGAAAACTTGAGGAATTAAATTCTATACTTCGCGGGGGGTTGAAAAGCAGCTTCTCACTTATCATTGGCAAAACAGAAATTCTTTCGACAGTTAAATATGTAATTACACTTGATACGGATACACAATTGCCCCGCGACTCTGCCCGACAATTAGTCGGGGCCATGGCACATCCGTTAAACCGGGCACAATTTAATGAAGTTAAGCACCGTGTAACAGACGGCTATACTATTTTACAGCCGCGGGTAGCAGTAAGCCTGCCCGGAACCAACCTTTCACGATATGCAAGGCTTTACGGAAGCCAGCCGGGCATTGATCCATATACCCGCACCGTCTCTGATGTATACCAGGATTTATTCGGCGAGGGATCATTCATTGGAAAAGGAATATATGATGTGGATATGTACATACGGGCTCTTAATAGCCGGTTCCCGGAGAATCTGATTTTAAGTCATGATCTTCTGGAAGGATGTCATGCACGGGCGGGATTAATAAGCGACGTCCAATTATATGAAGAATTTCCAACCCGTTACCCGGTAGATGTAAGCCGCCGCCAGCGTTGGATTCGCGGCGACTGGCAGCTTATACGGTGGCTGCTGCCGTTAGTTCCGGGATATAATAATAATTTGGAAAAAAATTCTTTGTCCTGGCTTTCCAAGTGGAAATTATTCGATAACCTGAGGCGAAGCCTCGTTCCTGTTGCACTTACAATCCTGTTCCTGTCATGCTGGATTTTTTTGCCGGAAGCCTTGATTTGGACACTATCGGCAGCCGGGATTATATTAATTCCTCCTATAATTATTTCAATCCTTGACATGCTCCAGAAGACTCCCGACATGCAATTTAGTCAGCATTTTGCTTTTGTCTTACGTTCCACAGGAATGAATCTGGCGCAGGCAGTATTTACATTATTAAGCCTTCCTTATGAAGCCTTCTCAAACCTTAATTCTATTATTAAGACTTTATGGAGGATGCTGATTTCACATAAAAGGCTCCTGGAATGGAATCCCTTTAATTCTGCCGGCCGAAAAAACCGTTTCACCCTGATGGGTTCATTCAGAACAATGTGGATTTCCCCTTTTATATCAATTAGTTCAATTATAGTTTTTGAATTTTCAAAACGAACAGTACCAATATCAGCAATTCCGATACTTTTTCTCTGGGCCGTATCCCCGGCAATAACCTGGTGGATAAGCTTGCCGCTGGTAAGGCGTAAAGCAAATTTAACGATCAGCCAAAAAATATTTTTACGTAATTTATCCCGTAAAATATGGTCTTTCTTTGAAACTTTTGTTGGTCCCGAAGATCATTGGCTGCCCCCGGATAATTTTCAGGAAAACCCTGCCGGAGTAATTGCGCACCGGACCTCGCCAACTAATATAGGGCTGGCTCTACTTGCTAATTTGTCTGCCTATGATTTTGGCTACATTTCCGCCGGGCAGTTCATTCAGCGTACATCAGATACATTCAAAACAATGGAAACACTTGGACGTTATCAAGGGCATTTTTGTAATTGGTATGATACACAAACTTTAATGCCGCTAAGGCCATTTTATATATCGACTGTAGACAGTGGAAATCTTGCTGCTCACCTGCTGACTCTCCGCCAGGGAATTCTTACTCTTCCGGACCAAAAAATAGTTGCTCCCCAATTGTTCGAAGGAATACGTGATACGCTTAATGTACTAACGGAACTTGCCGACGGAACAGAACTTAGCCGGCTAATACAAATTAAGAAAGAAATGGAACCGATTCTTAATTCCCCTCCCGCTAAACTTACCGATACATGGAGAAGCCTTAACTTTTTAACAACATCTTCAGACAAATTAAAGAAAAATTTTAATCAAAGCCGTAATGAACAAGCCTGCTTATGGGCAAACACTCTTTTAGAACATTGCCGCAGCGTTTTTAATGAATTAACTTATTTAGCCCCGTGGCTTGCTATACCGGGTTCTCTTAATATAATCAGCCGCTTCCCTGATTTTGATAAAATTCATACACTACGTGAACTGTCAAAACTAAAAGCAGAATTGCCGGCTGTTCCCGAACCATTACCAACGATAAACGCTGAGGAAAATAAATGGTATAATGAATTCCGGCAGTTAATTGCAGATTCAGGTAAACGTGCTGATGAAAGAATATCAACTATAAAACGGCTTGCAAAAGAATCAGGCAGCCTTTCAAACATGGAATATAATTTTCTATACGACAAATCCCGTCATTTACTTTCCGTAGGATATAGTGTTGATGAGAACCGCCGGGATTCAAGTTTTTATGATTTGCTGGCATCCGAAGCAAGATTAAGCAATTTTGTTGCAATCGCACAGGGCCAGATACCACAGGAAAGCTGGTTCGCTTTAGGGCGATTGCTGACCACCTTCAGTGGTGATCCGATTCTTCTTTCATGGAGCGGTTCGATGTTTGAATACCTTATGCCACTGCTGGTAATGCCGACCTACGAAAACACTTTACTTGATCAAACATATAAGGAAGCTGTAAAAAGACAAATTGAATATGGAAAACAGCAGAGTGTACCATGGGGAATTTCCGAATCAGGTTATAACACCGTTGATGTTAATTTAAATTATCAATACAGGGCATTTGGCGTTCCGGGATTAGGGCTTAAGCGCGGACTTGCAGAGGATCTTGTTATTGCACCATACGCTTCAGCGCTTGCTTTGATGGTGGAGCCTGAAAAAGCCTGCCTTAACCTACAGAAGCTAGCTGCAGGCGGTTTAGAGGGAAAATATGGTTTGTATGAAGCGGTAGACTATACTCAATCACGTTTACCCAGGGAACAGTTAAACGTTGTTATTAAATCTTTTATGGCGCATCACCAGGGAATGAGCCTTCTTTCTCTGGCTTACCTGCTTCTTGACCGCCCGATGCAGAGACGATTTGAATCCGATCCTCTATTTGAAGCAACAGTGCTTCTGCTCCAGGAACGAATTCCAAAGGCTACATTTATCAATTCACACACTTCAGGGCTTTCAGATACTCATGCAAACACAGGTATAACTGAAATGCCGGTAAGAATAATAAGCAATCCCGATGTGGCAGTGCCGGAAATTCAGCTCTTATCAAACGGCAGGTACAACGTGATGATTACAAACGCAGGCGGAGGATACAGTCAATGGAAAGATATTGCACTTACACGCTGGCATGAAGATAGTACATGCGACAACCGGGGAACCTTCTGCTATATCCGGGATATAGCAAGCGGAGAATACTGGTCTGCTGCATACCAGCCGACACTTAAACGGTCAAAAAATTATGAAGCTATTTTCTCAGAAGGGCATGCTGAATTCAGAAGAAGAGATCAGTATTTTGACATACATACCGAGATTGTGGTTTCACCCGAAGATGATATTGAACTTCGCAGAGTACATATTACCAACCGCTCCAAGTCTCAGCGGATTATTGATATTACAAGTTATGCAGAAGTAGTTCTTGCATCGCCAGCTTCCGACGCTTTACACCCGGCGTTCAGTAATTTATTTATTCAGACTGAAATAGTGCATGAGAAACAAGCCGTTCTATGTACGAGGAGGCCCCGTTCACAGGAAGATCAAACGCTTTGGATGTTTCATATGATGGCAGTGCGCGGTTCAGTTACCAATGAAATTTCTTTTGAAACAGACCGTATGAAATTTATAGGAAGAAATAATACTATTAACTCACCCCAGGCAATGAAAAATTACGCGGCACTTTCAAACAGCCAGGGCTCTGTTCTTGATCCAATTGTCGCTATCAGGTATCAAATTATAGTAGAGCCCGAAGAAACGGCAAATATAGATATGATCTACGGGATCGGTGAATCGCGCGAAACAGCTTTAAGCCTTGTTAATAAATACCAGGACAGGCGTCTTGCCAACCGTGTATTTGAACTGGCATGGACTCACAGCCAGGTAGTGCTACGGCAGATAAATGCGACTGAAGTTGATGCACAATTGTATTGCCGACTTGCAAATTCAATTATTTATGCCAATTCTTTCCTTCGCGCCGATCAGAGTATAATTATTAAAAACCGCAGGGGCCAATCGGGCTTGTGGGGATATTCTATTTCAGGAGATTTACCGATTGTACTACTTCAAATTGAAGATCCCACTAATATCAATATGGTGAACCAACTGGTCCAGGCACATGCATATTGGCATCTAAAAGGATTGGTAGTAGATCTTGTAATTTGGAACGAAGACCATGCCGGTTACAGGCAGCAATTACAGGAACAAATAATGAGGCTGATAGCCGCCGGTATAGAAGCGAATAATGTTGACCGGCCCGGCGGTATCTTTGTCCGTCAAGCTAACCAAATATCCAATGAGGACAGGATTCTTATTCAAACAGTTGCCCGTGTTATAATATCGGATAAACGGGGAACTCTTGAGTCCCAGGTAAATCATCACAGGATTGCACAACTTCCTGTTCCCCGGATTAAACCGGTTCGTACATATTATGCTCACAGTTCAAATGAATCTACAGCGCCCCGGAAAGATCTGCTTTTCTTCAACGGATATGGAGGATTTACTCCCGACGGGTTAGAATATGTAATTACAACATCGGCCAAGCAAGTAACTCCGGCCCCGTGGGTAAATGTACTGGCAAATCCAAATTTTGGGACAATAGTTACTGAGAACGGCCCTTCATATACCTGGAGCGAGAATGCTCATGAGTTTCGGATTACGCCCTGGAATAATGATCCGGTAAGTGATACGAACGGAGAGGCTTTTTATATTCGTGATGAAGAGACAGGCCACTTCTGGTCACCCTCACCACTTCCCTGCCGAGGAACCGGTTCTTATGAAAGCCGCCATGGATTCGGCTACAGCGTTTTTGAACATACGGAAGACGGAATCCACACTGAGCTGCTTATTTATGTTGCTATAGATTCACCGGTAAAGTTTTCAGTTTTAAAAGTGAGAAACGAGTCAGGCAAGCTCCGTCATCTTTCTGCTACAGGTTATGTTGAACTAGTCCTGGGCGACCTGCGCTCTAAATCCGCAATGCATATTATTACCGAAAATGATTCCGTCAGCGATTCAATCTTTGCACGAAATTCATATAGCCCGGAATTCTCCGAACGGGTAGTATTTTTTCAAACAGATGATGCAATACACTCAGTAAGCTGCGACCGTACCGAATTTATAGGGCGTAACGGATCACTTCAAAATCCGGCAGCGATGGCGCGAATGAATCTTTCCGGTAAAACGGGAGCTGCTATTGATCCATGTGCAGCGATCCAGGTGCCATTCGATTTAGAGGATGGCCAGGAGCGTGAAATAAACTTTAAGCTCGGGGTAGGTATAAATAATGATTTAGTAGGTAAACCGGCACAACAATTTAGAGGATCAAATGCCGCACAAAACGCACTGGCACAAGTTAATAAGTTTTGGAAACATACACTTGGCGCAGTACAGGTAAAAACTCCGGATGCTTCATTAAATATTCTTACGAACGGATGGCTGTTATATCAAACTTTGGCCTGCCGCATTTGGGCAAGGAGCGGGTATTACCAATCCGGCGGGGCATTTGGTTTTCGTGATCAGCTTCAGGATGTTATGGCTCTCATCCATACTAAACCCGAGCTTGTAAGAAATCACCTGCTCTTATGTGCAAGCCGTCAGTTCAGGGAAGGAGATGTTCAACACTGGTGGCATCCGCCTTTTGGACGCGGTGTGCGAACTCATTGTTCGGACGATTATCTCTGGCTGCCGTTAGTCACCTGCCGGTATGTGCTTAGTACCGGTGATACGGGAATATTAAATGAGCCAATCAGTTTTCTTGAAGGCCGTTTAGTGAATGCTGAAGATGATTCATATTATGATCTGCCGAACAGGTCGGAAGAAACAGGCAGTTTATATCAACATTGTGTTCGTGCAATTCTCAGAGGACAACTTTATGGAGAGCACGGTTTACCACTAATCGGATCGGGTGATTGGAATGACGGAATGAATATGGTCGGCAAAAAAGGTAAAGGTGAAAGTGTATGGTTAGGGTTCTTCATGTATGAAGTCCTAATGCAGTTCACGAAGGTTGCCCTTATTCAGGGAGACTTGCAGTTTGCAGAACGATGTCAAACGGAAGCCGGCACGCTTCAGAAAAATATTGAACTGAACAGTTGGGACGGAGAGTGGTACCTAAGGGCATTTTTTGACGATGGCACCCCGCTTGGATCTGTAAGCAACCAGGAGTGCAAAATTGATTCAATTGTACAAAGCTGGTCGGTTCTTTCAGGTGCAGGAGATAAAGATCGTTCCAACATGGCTATGAACGCCCTGGATGAACATCTTGTCCGCAGAAATCACGGACTAATCCAACTCCTTGATCCGCCGTTCGACAAATCGGATTTAAATCCGGGATATATAAAAGGCTATGTACCCGGCGTAAGAGAAAACGGGGGGCAGTATACTCATGCTGCAATCTGGGCAGCGATGGCATTTGCGGAATTAGGCGACAGTAAAAGAGCATGGGAACTTCTGGGAATCATAAACCCGGTAAATCATGCAAAATCCCGGGAAGAGATTAATGTTTATAATGTTGAACCGTATGTAGTTGCGGCTGATGTTTATGCACTTGCGCCCCATATTGGGCGCGGGGGGTGGACGTGGTATACCGGCTCTGCCGGGTGGATGTACAGGCTTATAGTTGAATCACTACTAGGCTTGCGGCTTGAAGTTGATAAGTTGTATTTTAATCCATGTTTCCCCGAGGAATGGGAAAGATATAATGTGGATTACCGCTACAGGGAAACTATTTACAATATTACCTTAATTCGTCTACATAATACCGGAGCTGATTCAGGTATTATTGTTGACGGGGTTAAAAGCGATAAATTATTTATACCTCTTAAAGACGACAAACAGAAACATACGGTTGAGATAATTGTTTGAACTATGATTCTTATGATTAAAGCAATTGTCTGAACCAGGATTCTCAGGATTATAGGATTTTCAGGATAAGCGCAAAGTCTGAACCAGGATTCTCAGGATTATAGGATTTTCAGGATGAATGCAAATTGTTTGAACTATGATTCTTATGATTAAAGCAATTGTCTGAACTATGATTCTTTTGATTTCAGCCAAAGGCTGATGAGCCTCTGGCTCAATTATGATTTTTATGATTAACACAGATGAATCGGATATGGTTCGAATTACTAAATTATTACTTTTATAAAATGTAACGCGGCAAATGCCAGAGCGCTTTAGGGTACTTAAACATTTCTATATCTGAACTCATTCCTAAGATGTAATTCTTTTTTCATCCCTTTGACCGATTTAGACATTTGAATTATCCCAGTACCTTAATGATGAATAATTACAGAAAACTATTCAAACAAAGAGATTAATTTATCCAGAACAAAATAAACAATGCAATTATTCTAAAATTTTCGATTTACTAATTATAAGGAGATACTAATGAAAATCTATACAAAAAATCAGGCGACTGTTTTAATCAGTTGGAAGCGTTTTCTAGGAGCGATTTTAATATCTACCGTAATGATGCCTGTGGCTATCATGTCACAATCATCTGCGGATACAATTTCAATAGTTAATATTGGAGCGGCCGGCAATTTTGTTCTACTTGCAGAAACAGGAATTTCAACAACCGGAACCACTCAAATTACAGGAAATATAGGTGTCAGCCCGGTTTCTGCGACTTATATAACCGGATTCGGGCTAATTGAGGATGCTTCAAATACATTTTCTACCTCATCTTTAATCACCGGCAAGGTATATGCGGCTAATTATGCTGTACCAACTTCAACAAATCTGACCGCCGCAATTAACGACATGCAAACCGCATATAGCGATGCTGCCGGGCGAAAATTGCCAAGTTATACTGAATTATATTCCGGGAATGTAACAGGAAAAACACTGACACCCGGCCTTTATAAATGGAGTACGGGCGTGCAGATATCTGCAGGCGGCGTTACAATCTCAGGCACTGCAAAAGATGTTTGGATCTTCCAGGTAGCGCAAAATCTGACCGTTGATAACGGCGCTATTGTAACACTAAGCGGCGGTGCATCGGCTTCCAACATTTTCTGGCAGGTGGCGGGTGAAGCAACGCTTGGCACTTCGGCTGCTATGCAGGGTGTAATATTGTGTCAGACATTAATTTCAATGAATACAGGCGCCACACTTAACGGCAGAGCGCTTGCACAAACTGCAGTTACATTAAACGCCAATAAAATCACGCAGCCGGCAACAGTAACCGCGGTAACGACCAGCAGCTCTATGCCTAAAGAATTTGTGCTTTTTCAAAACTATCCAAATCCATTTAATCCTGCAACAATAATAAGCTACCAAATACCTGCGAGCGTCAGGGTTTCACTTAAAGTATTTAATGTTCTTGGAGTAGAAGTTGCGGAATTAGAAAACGGAATACAGAACGCCGGAAGATATAATATAATATTTGACGGTTCTAAGTTTTCAAGCGGAGTTTATTTTTATCAATTGAGAGCCGGTTCATTTGTGGGAACAAAGAAACTTTTGCTTTTGAAATAAAAGTTTAACCAAGACCGGATCAATATTTTGATGTGATGCACAGAGGTATTGAATATTTAATCAACGGCTACATTAAGATTTTGAAAAAAATAAATAAAGCCTTTTGGACAAGCTGTACTAAGTTTTCTAAAGCGAAAATTATAATTTATAATAAACATGAAAAAAATAATCATTATCTCTTCCATTGCCGTTATATTAATAATTGCCGTATTCTTCCTATTCTTTAATAAGAGTGCTAATCCATATACATTCCGCTATAACGAAATAACCAAAGGTGATATCACTGTTTATGTTACCGCAACGGGTATATTAACTGCGGATACATCAGTAGATGTAGGCACCCAGGTATCCGGACTTGTTTCAAAACTTTATGCCGACTTTAATTCTGTTGTAAAGAAAGGACAGGTTATAGCCCAGATTGATACAACATTTTTCAGTCAGACTGTAAAGGATTCGCAGGCAAATCTTGATAAAGCAAAAGCCGCATACATACAAGCCGAGCGAAATTATGTACGGGAAAAAGCTTTATTTGAAATGAAACTTGAATCAGGATTAAATTACGATTTAGCACTTGCAACACTTGATTCCGATAGCGCTTTAGTGCAGCAGGCCCAGGTAGAACTAAATGAGTCCAAATTGACATTAAAATATGCAACTATTAATGCCCCAATAAGCGGAGTTGTTACAAACAGACAGGTATCCGTAGGCCAGACCGTTGCATCAAGTTTTTCCTCCCCAACTTTATTTAGTATAGCTAACGATTTAACAAAAATGCAGGTGTATGCTACGGTAGATGAGTCTGATATAGGCAGTGTAAGTGTTGGCCAATATGCTAATTTTACTGTGGAAGCTTACAATGATGATAATTTTTCAGGCACAGTTTCACAGATCAGGCTTACACCGCAAATCGTTCAGAATGTTGTGATGTATACAGTTATTATTGAAGTTAATAACGACAGTTTAAAACTTCTGCCCGGTATGACGGCCGATGTGAATATACGAGTAGGACAGAAGAAGGATGTTATGAAAGTATCCAACCTTGCTTTAAGATTTCAACCGCCTGCAAGTTTAGTAGACTCAACAAAGCTAAGAGAAATGCGGGATTCACTAAAGTCAAATCTCAGGGTAAAATCCACAACAGCAATATCCGGGCAAAGCAGCCCTGATATGCTCTCAGTTATGGAAAAGAATAATTTTCAAACATTGAAAGATTCTATTCTTAAATCTTACGGCGAAAAATTGAACGCAAAGCAGATGGATGAGGAATTAAAGAAAGCTTATGTCAAATTAAAAATATCCGGGGAACAAAAAGCACCGGTTAAAGTTTATAAGTCCCGACCGCTAAATAAAATTTCCGGTGTAAGCAGGTATCCGCAGTTTCAGAAAAGCCCGGATAATCTTACAAATAAAATCACTTTGGGAAAAATCTGGATCTTGAACACGAAAGGAATGCTGGTACCAATATTTGTTAAAACCGGCCTGGACGATGGAATTGAATCCGAAGTTATTTCAGGTAATATAACAGCCGGAGAACAATTAGTAATAAGTGCCGATACAAAAAGCGGTCAAACAGATTCAGGGCAAAAAAACCCGCTTGCGGGCCAACAGCAAGGCTCCGGTCAAAACAAAGGAAAATAATCATATATGAGCGCCGACATCTTATCCATTTCTGATGTAATAAATCCTGAAACAGCAAAGATTGCAGGCGGAGAAAATATTTCTCCGGCACAGTCTACTGTTAATGATAAACTTATTAAGATTGATCATCTTGAAAAGACCTATGCAATGGGTGATGTGCAGGTTCATGCTCTAAGAGGAGTTTCGCTAAACGTATCAAGTAAAGAATTTGTTGCAATCATGGGCGCTTCGGGATCGGGTAAATCTACTTTTATGAATATTCTCGGCTGTCTTGATAAACCTACAAACGGAACTTATATACTTGATAATATAAACGTAGGAGGTCTTTCACGAGACGAATTGGCATTTATCCGGAATAAAAAAATAGGATTTGTATTCCAGGGATTCAATTTACTAAGCCGAACTACTGCATTAGAAAATGTAGAACTTCCTTTATACTATAATTCGACATCTACAAAACTGCGGAAAGAAAAATCAATTGAAGCATTGAAGAAAGTGGGGCTGGAAGAAAGAATTTATCACTACCCGAATCAACTCTCCGGAGGCCAGCAGCAGCGTGTTGCAATAGCAAGGGCGCTTGTGAATGATCCTTCTATTGTACTTGCGGATGAGCCCACAGGTAACCTTGACAGCAAGACAAGTATTGAAGTGATGGAAATATTTCAGAAACTAAACGAGCAAGGAATCACAATTATCCTTGTTACGCATGAACCGGATATTGCACTCTTTGCAAAACGGCATATAATTTTTCATGATGGGAAAATAAAATCCGATAAAATTAACGCAGTACCAAACAGGGCATCCGAAGTACTTAAAACAATTTCTTCACTTGACGATGAGGTTGAAGTATGAAAGGGCTTAATATATTCATTGCCGCATTTCGTGCTTTGCAGCGCAATAAGTTACGTTCTTTTCTGACAATGCTTGGTATAATCATTGGTGTAGGGGCAGTTATTACAATGCTTGCTATCGGCCAGGGGGCAGAATATTCCGTTAAGGAACAAATTGCTTCACTGGGTACGAATGTACTTATTATATTTCCGGGTTCACAAATGCAGGGCGGTTTAAGAGTTGGTGCGGGTTCAATGACTACTTTAACCCAGCAGGATGCACAGGCTATACAAACCGAATGTCCAGCAGTTGCATATGTTTCGCCCGATACAAGGGCAAACGGCCAGGTAATAGCAGGAAATTTAAATTGGGCTACCGGGATCGAGGGAGTCGGTACCGATTATCTGCAAATAAGACAATGGAATATTCAAACCGGAAATTTTTTTACCGATCAGGATGTAAAGGCGGCTGCCAAAGTATGCGTTTTGGGAACAACCGTGGCTGATAATTTATTTCCCGACACAAACCCTGTTGGTCAAACTATCAGGATCACAAATGTTCCGGTTAAGGTTACAGGTGTTTTGACGAAAAAAGGTCAGAATGCAATGGGACAGGATCAGGATGATATTATTCTTTCTCCATATACAACGGTATTAGACAGGCTTTCCCGCTTTCCCTATTTAAGAGAAATAATTGTATCTGCTACCGACCCGAATGCTATTGATCTTGCACAAAAGCAAATAACCGATTTATTAAGGATGAGACATAAAATTAATGGCTTTAATGATGATGATTTTACTATACGGAATCAATCCGATTTAGCCAGCGCGGCTACTTCCACATCTCAAATTCTAACAATATTATTAGCAAGCATAGCATCCGTTTCATTACTTGTAGGTGGAATTGGAATAATGAATATTATGCTTGTATCAGTTACGGAACGAACGAGAGAAATCGGAATCAGAATGTCAGTAGGCGCGAGGGGGAAAGATATATTAACACAATTTTTGATAGAAGCCCTGGTATTAAGTTTACTGGGAGGCATAACAGGAATTATATCCGGTGTTGCGGGATCAAAAATAATATCCGGATTTGCAGGATGGCCTACATTTATAACAGTATTTTCAATTGTATTATCCTTTGGCTTTTCAATTCTTGTAGGATTATTCTTTGGATTTTATCCAGCGAGAAAAGCTTCCATGCTTAACCCTATAGACGCGCTCAGATATGAATAAACGCTATAATGAAAGAAAAAAATGGAAATAAGTCCTAATGCAGGAAAATTGGCCGATCCGGCAATGCTGGTAAATTTACCAAAACTTATCACGGCTTATTTTACGGAACACCCTGATCCTTCAGTGCCGGAGCAACGAGTTATGTTCGGAACTTCGGGACACCGCGGCTCATCGTTAGATAACGCATTTAATGAATGGCATATACTTGCAATTACCCAGGCTATCTGCCTTTACCGTAAGCAGCAAAAAATTGAAGGTCCGTTGTTTCTTGGAATGGACACACATGCACTCTCCTTTCCGGCCCTTTGTACTGCACTTGAAGTGCTGTCAGCTAACGGTGTGAATGTTATGATTGCCGAAAATGATGAATATACTCCTACGCCGGTTATTTCTCACGCAATTATTACTTACAACCGCGGACGTAAGGCGGGGCTTGCCGACGGAATAGTGATCACCCCTTCGCATAATCCTCCTAAAGACGGCGGCTTTAAGTACAATCCACCTAACGGCGGGCCTGCAGAATCAACTATTACCAATTGGATTCAAGACAAGGCGAATGCGTTTTTGAAAAATAACCTGATAGATGTAAAAAGGATTCCTTATGAGAGGGCTCTTCACTCTGAAACTACCCACCGTTATAATTTCCTGGATGCTTATGTAAGCGACCTTGGCAATATTATAGATATGAAGATTATTCATGATTCTAACATAAGAATAGGAGTAGATCCGCTTGGCGGCGCCGGAGTTCATTACTGGGAACCGGTAGCCGAACGATACGGTTTGAATCTTACAGTTGTGAATAAAACCGTAGATCCAACTTTTCGATTTATGACTGTAGATTGGGACGGTCAAATCCGGATGGATCCGTCTTCTCCTTTTGCGATGCAAAGCCTGATTAAACTAAAAGACCAATTCGATATTTCTTTTGCCTGTGATACCGACCATGACAGGCATGGAATTGTAACCAGAAGTACGGGACTGCTTCCGCCAAACCATTATCTCTCCACAGCAATATTCTATCTTTTTCAACGAAGGCCGCAATGGCGAAATGATGGGGCCGTAGGCAAAACAGTTGTGAGCAGCAGAATGATTGATCACGTAACGGCGAAATTGAGCCGCAGGCTATATGAAGTACCTGTAGGTTTTAAGTGGTTTGTTGACGGCTTGTTCGACGGCTCGCTTGGCTTCGGCGGCGAAGAAAGCGCCGGAGCATCATTCGTCCGCACGGACGGCAAAGTCTGGACAACCGACAAAGACGGATTTATTCCATCTTTACTCGCGGCTGAGATAACGGCAAAAATGGGTCACGATCCGGGACAAATATATATTGATCTTACAAAAGAATTTGGTGAGCCTTTTTATGACCGTGTAGAAGCGCCAGCTACCCAGGATCAAAAGGAATTGTTGACAAAGCTCTCCCCACAGAATGTTAAAATAACGGAACTGGCGGGAGAAAAAATTCAAAGTATCATTACACGTGCGCCGGGAAACGGTGCGCCCATTGGAGGACTGAAAATAGATACAAAAAGCGGATGGTTCGCTGCCCGTCCTTCAGGAACAGAGAATATTTACAAGATTTATGCAGAAAGTTTCTCAGGAGCGGATCATCTTAAACGCATCCTTGAGGAAGCACAAAGGATTGTTGATGAGACTTTAGCAAACGGGAATTAGCATAAAATTTTTCAGGAAATAAATACTACGGAGAAACTATGGAAAATCAAATAAATATCAGTGAGCAAAACCGGACCGGAACAAATATTGAAACATTGATGGAATTACTGGCAAGTAAAAAAGGTGTGAATCGTCAGAGAGCCAGGAAATCGTTAGTGGCTTTAGGAAAGCCGGCAGTCTCGTCGCTAACGCAGGCATTACAGAACTCCAAATTAGATCACGTTAGATGGGAAGCGGCAAAAACACTAAGTGCAATAGGTGATACAAGAGCAATTCCATCTTTAGTAAAAGCACTTGAAGACAAGGACCAGGATGTTGCATGGCTGGCTGCAGAAGCATTGAGAAAACTTAAAAAGGCAGCATGGCCTGCCATACTAGATGCGTTGATTAAAAATGGATCGGATTCTATATTATTACGCCAGGGCGCTCATCATATTTTTCGAAATCAGAAAGAAACCGGATTTAACGAATTACTAAAGAATTTAACAAAAACTTTAAGATTAGAATCCATCACAGTTCCGGAATCAATAGCACTTAATGCGTATGAAATTCTTAAACTAATAAGGACAGAATCATAAAATTGAAATTCACGTGTGCCTGAATGACATCGACCCGGATGCTGTGCATGTACAGTTATATGCGGACGGGATAAACGGCAGTTCAATATTTCAGGAGATGAAGAATATAAGTCAACCGGCAGGAATAGCAAAAGGTTATATCTATGAAGCGCAAGTATCAGCAGACCGGCCTGCAACGGATTATACTGCCAGAGTAATACCATATTTCAACGATGTTGCAGTCCCGCTGGAAGCTGAACAAATTCTATGGCAGCGATGACGACTATTTAGAAATTAAGTGAAACAAGTAAGAAAATAATTAATAACTTTTATGAGATTCAGTAACATAAATTGAAGAGGTTTTTAAAATGAGAAAGAGTAGTTCTTTTGCAGCACTAATATTTATTGTAATTCTTGGCATTGGTTGTTTATTAGCATATATCAGTTACAGTATCACGGCTAGTATGGCAAGTCAATGGATTGCAGCTATAGCATTCGTTATCGCACTCCTTGTTTCTTTATCAATTAAGGTTGCCGATCAATGGGAAAAAGTAGTGATATTGCGGTTAGGCAAGTTCCGTGACCTTAAAGGGCCGGGATTGTTTTTAATTATTCCTATCATCGACACTGTGCCCTATTGGATTGACACCCGTGTAATCACAGGTTCTTTTAAGGCAGAAAAGACACTTACTAAAGATACAGTACCTGTGGATGTAGATGCAGTACTATTCTGGAAAGTAATCGACCCCAAGAAAGCTGCGCTTGACGTTGCCGACTATCAAAGCGCTATAAGCTGGGCATCCCAAACGGCTCTCCGTGATGTTATCGGTAAGACCATGCTTTCTGAAATGTTGGAAGGGAGGGAAAAGATTAGTAAAGAATTACAAAAAATAATTGATGAACGCACCGAGCCGTGGGGTATTAATGTTATTTCAGTGGAAGTAAAGGATGTGCTGATTCCTTCTGCCCTGGAGGATGCGATGTCTATGCAGGCACAGGCAGAAAGAGAACGCCAGGCAAGGGTAATCCTTGGAGATTCGGAAAGGCAGGTTGCAGAAAAATTCGGGGAAGCGGCTAAAACTTATATCGATAATCCCATTGCTCTTCATTTAAGGGCTATGAACATGCTGTATGAAGGTTTAAAAGAAAATGCAACGATTGTAATTGTACCAAGCACTGCTGTGGAAACAATGCAGCTTGGCAGTATGGCCGGATTGACGGCATTAACAATGGGTATCGGCCAGGAAAAAGTAAATAAAGAGATTAAAGAGAAAGCGAATAAAGATAAAATGGATGAATCACTATGAAATTTGACATCCACAAGGAAAAGAGATGAAAAATAAAGCGGATATTACACATTTATTTGTTGATATTGGCGGTGTTTTGCTCACAGACGGATGGGTCCGTAAATACCGGAGACTGGCAGCTAAAACATTCGGGCTGAATTTTGATGAGCTGGAAAACCGGCATAACCAGGCATTCGATACCTATGAATTAGGAAAGCTAACCATGGATGAATACTTGAGCCGTGTGGTATTCCAGGAAAAACGGCAATTTACCCCAGCACAATTTCGCAAGTTTATTTTGGATCAGTCTAAGGGATATCCCGAAATGATTGAAATGGTATGTCATCTAAAGGAAAAGTATGGTTTAAAAATTGTTGTTGTCAGCAATGAAGCGCGGGAGCTTAATGCTTACCGGATACAGAAGTTCAAACTTAATAAATTCGTGGACTTTTTTATTTCTTCCTGCTACGTCCACTTGCGAAAGCCTGATGAAGATATCTTCCGTCTTGCATTAGACACTTCCCAGGCAACAGCCGGACAGATAGTTTATATAGAAAATACACCAATGTTTGTCCGGATAGCGGAAGATCTGGGTATTAAAAGCATTCTTCATACGGATTACAAATCCACATGTG
>Ga0181535_10002802_pt1 | contig 20856 bp, 15 predicted proteins | sample PEATcosm2014_Bin_44_FD_119774 | JGI IMG/M metagenome (GOLD analysis project Ga0181535, IMG submission 119774) | Peatland microbial communities from MTU Mesocosm Facility, Houghton, MI, USA - PEATcosm2014_Bin17_30_metaG | ecosystem: Environmental > Terrestrial > Soil > Wetlands > Peat | place... | reverse complement strand
CGGATGGAATCGCGGAGATGCTGGGCCAGGGCCTGATGGGCTTTCCCGATCCCGCGGATCGCACGCGCAATGCTGTGGGATACAGCGGAACGGGCCAGCTCGCTCGCCCCGACAATCCTTCGTGAGCGCCCGTACAACCCCTGGACATCTCGAAGGTAAGCTTCAAGCTTAGCGATCTCGCCGCCGAGGTCGCCCTTGCGCGCCCAATCGTTCGGAGCCAGCTGCGCCAATTCCGCCTTGCGCTTTTCCAGTTCGGATCTCACCTGTGTCAGCGTGGTTGCGTCCGCGAGCGGAAGACCGGTATCTGTGGCGGCAACAGCCGGTCCCTCGGGGCCGCACCGCCCGGTAAAAGCCAACGCCTCGATCTCCTTGCCGGGTACCCGAAGCAGTTCAGCAATGTACCCCAGCCCCCTGGAATGCTTCATCCTTATCGCCTTCCCATTGAACGAGACGGCCCAGAAGTCCTGCTCCCGGCGAAAGATGTTCCCTGAGTCCTCAACGGCGGCCGGCTCTCCGCGGTCGCCGGTGGATTTACGGATATCATTCCAGGAGGCGGGCCACGCGGGAGCCGCCTTCCATGCCTGGACCCGGAGATCCGCCAAGGAAACCGCCAATCTGTTCCGAGCGATCTGCTCGAAGTGTCGTAGTGCCCGAGCCGAAGTCCAATAGGGGCTGCGGCCGTAGAACAAAAGCTTGTATTCGAACACCCGACGTACGAGTTCCGGCACGCACGCCCCGATGTATTCTTCCAGTTCTGCGGTGTGAACCACCATGCGAGCACAGCACGCGATGTATGCCGGGACGACCGCATCGAGGTAGGTGAACGCGGCCTCCCAGCAGGGCGGCGTTGTCTTGGGATCCTCAGCCGGGGTCCAGGCTATCCAGTCTTCAATCGTCGCCGTCTCCCAAAAGGCCAACTCCGCCGAGCGGACAGTAGAGAGCAGACCTTCGTCCTTCTCGGCCAGTTGGTCGATCCGGGAAAATAGGCCGTGGCCTATCGCCACCGCAGTATGCCCGTCCGTCGCGCGAGGGACGCCTCGCCCCACAGCTTCCAGAGGGCAGAGTTCCACTGCCTCCCATGCAAGCGCTTTGTTCCGATACATCTGGTGAAAGTCCTTCTCTTCAGATCTGGCAAGCCGTGCGTCGCCAGCATAATGGTGGGGCGAGGGCGTAGATTATCTAATCAAACTTAGTGCGAGGTGCAGCGGAAATTTATCGGAAATATGATTTGGCCGCTATTTGTTGCGTAACTCCCTAAGGATTTGTCGGCCTCGACGGTCGGTAATCGAGATGGCGAACTTCCGTTGTACCCACTCGGAAAGTGCCTTGCCAGTCCATCTGTCATGATCCATCCCGGCGGCTCTCGGAGAGCTCCGGATCACCACACGAATAGCATCTGTGTCATCTGGGGTTAATCGAGCCGGACGGCCACTGAAGGCTTGCTCTTCTAACCCGCTGTCACCATACTGCTTATACGCTTGAAACCACCGCCGCGCAGAGCGCGAGGAAATGCCCACTATTTCAGAGACTTCTTCATAGGTGAGACCTGCCGAAGCTAATAGCGTCGTATAGAACCGGAGCCAGAAGCGTGACTCCGGGGTCTTGCGAAGCTTTCTCCGCAGTGCGATGGCAATGGCAGGCGAGGTAGGCACTCAGATGCTGCCCTCACCTGGTCCGGCCAAAGCTAATTTCCGAAGGCCCAAAACAAATGCCAGCCGCGATGGGCTGGCATCGTTTCTGGACCCCGAAATCACTGGCGGGGAGGACTCCCGCGACAATGGTCCATATGAACCGCCATTATAATCACACTGCGGTTCGACGGGTGGAGGACCAAACGCGGCGGGCTTGCCACATGCATCCGATCGGGGGGCTTCAAGTCATCCATCCGGATACCCGGCAGGTGATTCGCAGCGAAAACCCATTTCGCTAGACGTACCGGTCCTTGACCTCAACGCCGATCATCGACCATACTCGACAAGGCGACAGTGAACGTGAGATGTAGACGTGCTGCCGCATCACTGGATAGTGCATGACCCACATATGCGATCACGACTTGGAGCGGTACTACCTGGGCATGATTGCCGAGGAGCTGGAACTCGCTGCCATCGAGGAGCACATCTTAGCTTGCCCGTCCTGTGCAGAGCGAGCCGAGCAGGTGCAGGATTACGTGGACGCCATGCGGGCGGGGATGATAATCGGCGGGTTCGATTCAAGGTAATACCGAGCAACCCTGAGGCCAACTCGGTCCCAGCGGTGAACGGGGATCCGGCCATACCGGGCTTCACGCCTGCACGTGAGAATCTAAGCCGAATCCCCAGGTTGGAAGTCAAGGCGCCGGGTACTCCACCGCTCGGATTCCGGCGTTGCGTGGGAGCCAATTCTCTGAACCTCCGTTGTCATGTCCTTCCGGACTGGCCTCCTTGGCCTACTGGTGCAGGCGCGCCCTGTGCGCCCGTAACGCGTCGGAGAGCCAATCCCGTGGCGGGGCCGAATTGCGCACCCCCCCGCGCCGACTCCTTCTCCGCGTGCTCCTAGCGCGCGAGCATCTTGTAGCCGATAGCGAATAACGCTCGCGCGCAACAGACACCGTTCACGCTTGGGGGGTCCATGCTACAGGTTGGCGACTTCATGGAAAGGACCATTCTCAGCGTGTAGCGCGTATTCCGCACATCAGCGCGTGGCGAACGAATCGCCTTCAATCGAGCGATTCCCGATTTCCGTGTCGATTACCCGGGCAGTGCCGGAGCGACTGTAAGTTGCCAGCGGCGAGCCAGGCCAGCTTCGCTGCATAAAGTAGAAACTCAGCAATCCAGGTGTTTTCGGCGTGGCGTTTGCTTCCCATGCCGTTCCGTTGACTGCCACAGTGTAGGTGTAATTCGAGTCGGTCCTCGGGTCGAATTTCAGGTGCTCGGAATGGCTGGCGTCGGAGGTCATGAGCTGATCCAGCGAGCAGGCGCGTTTGGCGCTTCCGCTCATACACTCCGTCTCGATCTGCTGAATCGCGGTCAGGAACAGGATGGCGATCTGCTCTTCGCGCTTCAGCGGAATCATGTTCCCATCGTTCTCTCCAACCTCGACTTTGGCCGTAGTGGGAAATGTCCCGGCACCGGGTGCGGTGAAACGGCTCACGCCAGCCGGCGCCGCTGCCGGCTTCGCCGCGGCGTAAATCGAGGCCACCTCGACTGCCGTCAGGGCCCGGTCCCACAGGGCGGCTTCTTCCAGTCCGCCCTGAAACCATCGTCCACCAAAAACCGTACTGGCGCCGATCGAGAAGGCGCCGGCCTTCCCAGTTCTGCCGCCGCCTTTATCGCTCGCGACTGGTTTGCCGTCCCAATAGATCACCCGGGTCTGCGAAGCGGTGTCCATCGTAGCCACAATCATGTGCCAATGGTTCACCAGGGTGGCTGAAGCGGGGGTGTAAGTCAGATGGCCTCCGGCAGCCGTGTAGAATCTCAGCGCGTTGTCGTTTTCGAACTGCAGATCCAGATCGTTGCCGTTCTGCGATTCCCCTGCCACGTAAAAGAATCGGCCGGCCTGCGAAGGTAAGGTCGCCAAGTTGGCCCACACCATAATACTGGCCATCGCTCCCACACCGCCGGACTGGGTGGTCAGGATGTAGCCGTCCCGCCCGTTGAGGTTCGCGTAAGAGCTGTTGGGGCCAACCGGCGCCCCCGGCGAAGAACTCGTTATGCCGCCCACCGATTTGAACGTGGTGGGGCCAACTTCGCTGGGCCCTTGGTTCGATGCCAGCCGGTAATACGCAACTGGACGTGTGGCAAGGACGGCGGCGGGGAAATCCGTACCGGCGGCATGAAGACCAAGTCCAGGGAGGGCCGCTGCCGCTGTAATCGCCAACCGGCACCATCTAAGACTCGCGAGCATCCTAAGCATTGTCAAAGTCTATCCCATCCAGCATGCCCAAGTCCTGAGTGACGGCGTATCCCACAGTTCAGGTAGTTCAGTGTCAAGTTGACAAGAAACGCCCAAACCCCCGATGTGCAATCGGCCGAAGGGCGGCAGGTTGGTCTGTGCCAGACGGCGCCCCGGCGCAGGCCGGTGCCTGCCGATAACGAACCATAACGTCGCTCCAAAGACGTTCGCCGACGGATGCGGGAGCCATTTTCCGAGTAGCCGACCATCCTTCCGCAACCCGTGATGCTCCATCCGCGAGTATGCGCTTCTCGGCAGCTTGACGCCGACTGGCCCGGCTTCCGGACGGTGCGCGACTCCCGTGACTCGGCGGGCCGATGCCTCACAATCGGCTAAACTGGACTGAGTCAATCGAATGCCGCTTTCCACCGGCGATAAACTCGGCCCCTACGAAATCCTCAACCCCATCGGCGCGGGCGGCATGGGAGAGGTGTACCGGGCTCGCGATACGCGGCTCCGGCGCGACGTGGCCATCAAAATACTGCCCGCCGCGCTAGCGTACGATCTCGACCGCATGGCCCGATTCGAGCGCGAAGCCCGTTTGTTGGCGTCGCTCGACCATCCGAATATCGGCGCCATCCATGGCCTCGAAGAGAACGCCGGCACGCAGGCGCTCATCCTGGCGTTTGTCGAAGGTCCCACGCTGGCCGAGCGCATTGCCGCCGGCCCCGTCCCGCTCGAAGAGTCCATCGAGATCGCGCGACAGATCGCCGACGCTCTCGAATATGCGCACGAGCGGGGCGTCATTCATCGCGACCTGAAACCGGCCAACGTGAAAATCACGTCCGAAGGCACGGTCAAAGTGCTGGATTTCGGACTGGCGAAGGCGCTCACCGGTGAAAGCGAATCTTCCTCGCCTGTTGCTGCGAGCCCCACCATTTCTCCCACGCTCTCCATGCGGGCAACGCAAACCGGAATGATCCTAGGGACCGCGGCGTACATGGCGCCTGAGCAGGCCAAAGGCAAGACGGTCGATCGCCGTGCGGACATTTGGGCCTTCGGAGTGGTACTGTTTGAAATGCTGACCGGCGGACCGCTGTTCAGCGGAGAAACCATCGCCGAGGTCCTTGCCTCAGCCATCAAGGAAGAACCGAAGCTCGACCGTTTGCCGGCATCGACGCCGCCCGCCATCCGCCGCCTGATCGAGCGTTGCCTGCACAAAGATCCCCGTCTGCGGCTGCGGGACATCGGCGAGGCGCGCATCACGCTTCAGAGCGCAAACAACCAGCCGGAATCGCCCGTCATTGCGTCGGCAAAAGCCCGTCCGGCCGGGAAATGGCCCTGGATCGTGGCGGCATTGATGGCCGCCGTCGCGGCCGTGGCTCTGTGGTCGCCCTGGCGGAGCGAAAAACCGGTGGATCGTCCGCTCGTCAGGCTCGACGTGGATTTGGGCGCGGATGTTTCGCTGCCCGTGCCCTCCACCGGAGGCAGCGAGATCGCAATCTCCCCCGATGGAACAAGGCTGGCGTACATCTCCGGCACGCCACCGAGACTGTTCCTGCGCCGGCTGGATCAGCGCGCCGCCACCGAGCTCGCCGGAACCGAGGGCGCGGCCAAACCATTCTTCTCGCCCGATGGCCTTTGGGTCGGATTCACCGCGAGCGGTAAACTGAACAAGATCTCCGTCGATGGCGGCGCGGCGGTCACGCTCGGTGATTCCACCAACTTCGGCGGCGCGAGCTGGAGTGAAGACGACAGCATCTTTGTGAGCCAGGCCATTACCAAGGGCCTGCTGCGAATCCCACCGGGTGGCGGACAGCCCGAGACCATCGCCGCCATGGGCGCGGCGGAAACCGCTCTCGACCTCCCGCAGCTTCTCCCCGGAGGAAAAGCGATCCTCTTTTCGGTCAACCGTGGACAAGGCGCGTCTCGAAACACCATCGAGGTCCTGACCTTAGCCGATCGCCGCCGCAAAGTCGTCGCCCACGGCGGGACGTCTCCGCGGTATCTTCCTACATCGAGCCGGTCGGGGCATCTGATCTACGTCATCAGGGCGACCATGTTCGCGGTTCCGTTCGACTTGACAAGGCTGGAAATGCGGGGCACACCCGTGCCCGTTCTAGACGACGTAGCCTATCAATCCGGCACCGGTGCCAGTCAATTTGACTTCTCCCCGGCGCCCGCGGGCCACGGCACTCTGGTCTACCGGAGAGCTGCCGGAGGCGCCGCGGCCGGTCAGCGGATGCTCCAATGGCTGGATTCATCCGGCAAAACGGAAGCGCTTCGCTCCGAACCCGGAGACTATCTGGAACCGGTTCTCGCTCCGGATGGCAAGCGAATCGCCCTGCCGCTCTCCGACGAAGGCGGTGTTTCCGATATCTGGGTCTACGACCCGCAACGCGACGCCATGACGCGTTTGACCTCCGGCGGAGCGGATTATCGCTTCCCCGTGTGGAGTCCTGATGCCCGATACGTGGTTTTCGAGTCGCGCGACAAGGGCATCCTGCAAGCTCGCGCCGATGGCGCCGGTCAGCCGGAACAGTTGGTGGAGAGCAAGGGTCTGGGTCTCCGCATTCCGTGGTCATTCACGCCGGATGGCAGACGGCTGGCTTATGTAGAATATGAGTCCGACCGTCGGCAGATTTGGACGGTTCCGATCAGGAATGAGGGAGGGCGGTTGAAGGCCGACCAGCCAGAGCAATTTCTGACGGACAGCTTCCGCGATGCAAACCCGTCGTTCTCCCCCGACGGGCGATGGCTGGCATACTCTTCCGGTACCGCCGCTCGTCCCCATCGAGAGTCGATCCAACCGGGCGAATCGGAAGTGTACGTACGGGCCTTTCCCCCACCCTCGTCCGGCCCGGGCGAACAGTGGCAGATCTCGAACAATGGCGGTGTCGCGCCGCGGTGGTCGCCGAACAGCCACGACTTGTTCTACCGCGCTGGCGACCAGATCATGGCCGTGAGTTACTCGGTGAAGGGCGCGACCTTCGTGCCCGAGAAACCACGCGTGTGGATTGCCAAACTGGGCGGCACGATGTGGGATCTGGCGCCGGACGGCAAGCGGGTATTGGTCGTAACGCCGGTCGAATCGGCGCGTACGCCGGATCACGAGCACGAGGTGGTGTTCCTCGAAAACTTCTTCGACTATCTACGGCAGCGCGCGCCAGCCGGCAAGTAACGCCCCCTCGATTGCGCCGGAGACAGCGGCGCGAGCGCTGTGTTACCGAGGCATTCGCACAACCGTGATGGTTTTTTGGCGCGGTCTCACGGCTGTCAGCAGCGCCGGAATCCGGGGTTTCGTCGCTGAAAAACGATCGGGAGCGAAATACGCGCTATTCGGAAACAGCGCGGCGGCCCTGCTTGCCCGCGGAGTTGCCTACCGATATTGGTACTTAACGGGCACAATGTTGGCTCAGCCATGCTCTCGCCGGATCACGGATGGCGCGATTGCGAGAGCACATCCGCATTAAGGAAAAACCCGAAATCGCCGCCCAAGCTGCCGATTCTCCGCGAATCTCCAGTGTTCAGATCGACCACGAAACAATCGTTTGAACGATTATCGGAATGCTCAAGGGGCTGGACAACCGCCAGCCCGCGCGCCTCGTCCAGGTCTAGGACTCGAACCAGACCACCATACTCCGAACTACCACGCATGGGAAATACAACCTCCCTAAGCAATTCGAGTTTTTCCGGCTGGACCTGGAACACCAAACATCGTTCATTCGACCCAGCATCTGTGGCGCCGACGACAAAGACCTTGTCTTCAGAAGAGAAAACGTCGTGAACAATGATGGTTGCGCGAGCCAAGATGACGTTCGGGTGGTTGACCCGGCAGATCGCAGCAGGAGCATTCCGCTGTTTCGAATAAAAGCGGCCGCACCGGTCGACTACTGGTCCGTCCTCCTGCGGCAGGCTTACAGGGTGAAGTGTCATGTCGAAATCAACTGAGTCGGAGTTCAAGGGGATGATTTGGACAACTTTGCCGCCGGACAAGATGTGCGCTTGAACGCCCACACTGCTGCCGCCCTCTGTGAGCAGGATGACAGCCCCATGATCTCCGCTGCGCCGGACCGCATCAAACGGGTTGTCGACCAGACGGTCTGACTGTCCTTGTGAGCGAAGTCGGCCGCGGAGTTCTTCGTGGAAGTAAACATAAAACCCGGGAACCGGAGTGGTGTGGTCCTCACGAATATGACGACGGCAACCAGGAAGGCTCGCGGTCAGGGCAAAAAGGAAAAGCCAGAAGCGCCTACGACCGAGGGGACAGTGCGGAGTGCGGAAGAGCGAATGAAGCCATGTCCGTGACATCTTCAAGGCCAGATGGTAGCACCACGCGAAACGAGTGGCCTGCGGCTCGGCGATGCCCTGCGATGATCACTCGTGATCCATACCTGACACAAAAGGCATCTTTTTCCGACGGCTCCAGTAAACGGCGTTAGCAGACTTCATCCGTCGGCCGCTCCCGCCCGTGTTCATCCCAGCGGCGTCGCCCCGCGACCGGGATTCTTACGCCGGGTAGTCTGCCTTGCCCACCGCAAGGCTACCGATATGAGGTGATATCGCTCGCTGAAGTTGTCCCGCGACGCCCGCGCGATGCCTGCAACAGTCTCCGAGTCGGCGACAAACCGCCCGAAATCGGTGGCGCACCTCCGCGCGGAGTTCTTGGCCATCCTCTGTTGACCCTCCCGGACCACACGCCAATAGCCGCGTCGAGCCGTCGGGGTCCGGTTCTGACCGTGACTCACACTAGCCGCAACCGAACAGGCGATGAGATTGCCGCTGCCATCCAGCCGAAGCGGTCTGCCTAGCGATTCGTTGTATACTTTCTAGCAGGTTCACGGCTCCGGCGGGGAGGTCAACGTGTCCGCTGAAGAACACTTCGACCCTAACGTCGCGTCTGGCCCCAACGAGGGCGACACGGACGCCATGCGGAGCATGGACCCCGCTGAGACCGCCAGGGCCATTATTGGCCGCTATCACCTGCTGCAGAAAATCGGCGAGGGCGGCATGGGCGAGGTCTGGTTGGCCGAGCAAAAGGAGCCAGTGCGCCGCCGCGTGGCGCTCAAACTGGTCAAAGCCGGTTTGAACAGCCGCGAAGTGATCGCGCGCTTCGAGTCTGAGCGCCAGGCGTTGGCTCTGATGGACCACCCTGCCATCGCCAAGGTGCTCGATGCGGGCTCCACGCCGCAGGGCGCACCATACTTCGTGATGGAGTACGTCGCCGGTGTTCCGATCACGGCCTATTGCGACCATCACCGGCTCAGCACCCGCGAACGGCTCGTTCTGTTCGAGCGCGTCTGCGAAGGAGTCCAACACGCCCATCAGAAGGCCATCATCCACCGCGATCTGAAGCCCTCGAACATCCTGGTCACCGAGGTGGATGGCCGCCCTGCCCCGAAGATCATTGATTTCGGCGTGGCCAAGGCGCTGACCCAAAAGCTGACCGCGGATACCCTGTTCACCCGCGTGGGGGCGCTGCTGGGAACCCCGGAATACATGAGCCCGGAGCAGGCGCTGTCGTCGGGCGAGGATATCGACACACGCAGCGATGTCTACTCGCTGGGCATTGTCCTTTATGAACTACTGGCCGGCGTGCCGCCCATCGATTTACGCAAAATCGCGTTCGACGAGTTTCTGCGCAGGCTGCGGGAGGAAGACCCGCCGAAGCCCAGCACCAAGATCAGCACGCAGAACCCGGCGAAATCCACCGAACTCGCTCGTAACCGCCAGACCGAACCGCACGCGCTGGTGAAACAGATGCGCGGCGATTTGGATTCGATCGCGCTGAAAGCTCTGGAGAAAGACCGCGCGCGCCGCTACGGTTCGACGTCTGATTTGGCGGCAGACATCCGGCGGTACCTGAACCATGAAGCGGTGCTCGCGGTCCCGCCGTCGGCCGCGTACCGTGCGCGCAAATTCGTGCGGCGCTATCGCACGGCGCTGGCCACTGCCTGCGCTTTCGCCCTGGTGCTCATCGTGGCGGCGGGCGTCAGCGTCCGGGAGAGCATACGCGCCAACCGGGAAGCGGCGGCGGCCCAGGCCGTCAACGATTTCCTGCAGAACGATGTGCTGGCACAAGCCAGCGCCAACAGCCAGGCGGGGCCGGCGGCCAAGCCCGATCCGGACCTGAAGGTGCGCACGGCCCTGGACCGTGCCGCGGTCCGGATCGCGGGCAAGTTCGGCCAGCAGCCGGAAGTGGAAGCCGAGATTCGCGACACCATCGGACAGACGTACATGGACCTCGGCTCATACCCGCAGGCACGCAAGCAATTCGAGCGGGCGCTGGATTTGCACCGCAAGGCACTGGGCGTGGAGAATCCGAAGACCCTCCGAACCATCAGCCACCTTGGATACGCTGTCTATTTAGAGGGCAAGTTTGCCGAGGCCGAGGCCCTGTTCCACCAGGCGCTCGAGGCCCAGCGCCGCGTGTTGGGGCCCGAGAACCGCGACACGTTGTATTCTCTAAGCAATCTGGGGAACATCTATTACCAGCAGGGCGAGTACGCGCGGGCCGAGGCGCTCCTTAGCCAGACCCTGGAAGTCTCCCGCCGTGTGTGGGGTCCGGAGCACGCCACGACGGTGTCCGCCATGAACATTTTGGCCAACGTCTACTGGGCCCAGAATAAGCTCGCCAGGGCCGAGGCGCTCTACACCCAGAGCCTCGAAATCCGGCGCCGCGTCCTGGGTCCGGAGCACCCGCTCACGTTGGCTGTGATGAACAATCTGGCCAACGCCTATAACCGCGAAGCCAAGTACGCCCAGGCGGAGGCCCTCCAAACCGAGGCTCTGGACATCAAAAAGCGCGTCCTGGGTCCCGAGCATCCGGACACGCTGATTTCCATGCGCAGCCTGAGTACAATCTACGATCGGCAGGGCAAGTATGCGCAGGCGGAGGCACTCGCCCGCGCGACCGTGGAGACCGCTCGCCGCGTGTTCGGTCCGGAGCAAGTCAACACATTGGTTTCCATGCAATATCTGGGCGATATCTACAGACACCAGGGCAAGTACAACGAGGCCGAAACGGTATACGGTCAGGCCCTGGAAATCATGCGCCGGGTGATCGGTCCCGACCATTTCACCACGCTGATCACCCTTTCGGACATCGCAGCTCTATACCAACAACAGGGCAAATACACCCTGGCGGAGACCTACGCCAAGCAGGAACTCGCGGGGTTCAGGCGCCGTTGCGGGTTGGAATGCCAGGATGCGATGGAGGCGCAAGACGACCTGGCTCTGGCTTGCCAATCGCAGGGGAAGTTCGCCGAGAGCGAGGCCCTTGCGCGCGGGGCCGTGGAGTTCAATCGAAAGACGCCCACCGATCAATGGTGGGAACGATTCCGCGCCCCGGGCCTGCTGGGCGCCAGCCTCGCTGGCCAGAAGAAATATGCTGAAGCGGAACCGCTGCTGCTGGAAGCGTATCGAGGCCTGGCGGAATGGAAAGACAGGACGCCGGTCCCGGACCAGGATGAGATTGGCCGCGTGGTCGAATGGATCGTCCAACTCTATCAGGACTGGGGCAAGCCCGAAAAGGCAGCCGAGTGGAGGCTGAAGCTCCAGCCATCCTCCAGCCTGAAGTAGCCGCCCCGCCCGGCATGTCCCTCGCATCATGGACGGCCGCGGCGTTTTGGGCGGATGGTCCCTTATGGTGAGAGGTGGTTTCCCGTCGACATTCGCTGCTTTGGGCGGAATACGGGCCATCCGGAAACAAGCCACCCGGCCGTGTAAACGCACTAGCCGCAAGACTCCGGCTATTGTGGTCGTGAAGTGGGCATCTCGTACAGTGGCCCCAAAGCCCATCACGCAGCCTGCTGCCGACGCATCTGCCGCTGCTTTCGCGCCGCCTCCAACTTCCGGTCTCTCTCGGCGTGGATCTCCCGTTGACGCCCGGCGAGCATGTCCTTGGGGGTGATGTACCCAACCGCGCTGTTCAGGCGAACGTTGTTGTAATGCTCGACGTAGCCCTCCACCAGACGCCGCGCATCTTCCAGCGACAGTGGCGTTCCCGGCCGGATGCACTCTCCTTTGAGCGATTTGTGCCAGCGTTCGATCTTTCCGTTCGATTGAGGATCGTAGGGCGAGGTTCTGACGTGCGTCATGCCCGAGATCCGAATGAACTCCTTGAAGTCTTTGGCGATGAACTGCGGGCCGTTATCCGAGATGATCCGGGGCTGCGCCTCCGGGTACTTCTCCTTGGCTGCCTGTAGGATGATCTCGATGTCTGCTTCGGTCATCGACTCCCGCAGATCCCAGTTGACGATGTATCGGCTACACCATCGAGAACGCCGCACAGGTAATAGAATGTCCCGCTGATGTTGATGTACGACACGTCGATGTGCCAGTGCTGATGGGCCGCCAGAGGCTGCTCAAACCCCGTGCCCTTTTTTGACGGCTTCCCGTTCCACTTCGATAACAGTCCTCCCTGGCTGAGGACCCGCCAGACGCTGGTTGGGCTCACCGCCACAAGGTCGGCGTCCAGCATCATGAACGTCAGCCGCCGGTAGCCTTCTTCTAGCGGGTTTTTCAAATGGAACCCGATGATGGCCTGCTTCTCCCACTCCTCCAGCCAGAAGTCGCGGGGAACCCAGCCGTTGTGCTCGTCCGCCTTGCCATAGCGGTCCCGCCAGTCGTAGAACTTGCTGGCTGTGATATCGAGCCGCCCGATGAACCGCCCGGCGCCGATCTCGGTCTTCTCCGACCAGCGCCGGACGAGATCCACGATCTGATCCCGCGTGTCGTGCGGAACCCAGACCCCGGTCAGAGTTCCCCAGTCTCTTCCTTTTTTAGCGCGACGTGCTCCGCCATCACCAACGGTCAGCCCTCCCGGCCTTGGCGCCCTCTTTGGCTGTCGACGCGTCCTTCAGCCCTTCTTCGAGGCGACCGCTTCCGGCGCAACCTGGGCGCCCAGTTCCCCCACGGGGCCACTTCTGCGGGACGGTTGGACACCCAGTTACTCGCCACTTTGCCAAGACCGCGCGCCAGTGCCTCCCAGTCAACTTCCGCCTTTCGCCAGTAGTTAGTCCTCTATTCCGCCCTTTGCCAATAGTCGGACAGTCCCACAACGGGTACTACGGGAAGTATTACTCGAAATATTACAAGCCGACAAAGGGGTAGGTCTCGTAGACGGAATTGCGGGAATGTGAGTCGTCGATTCGAGGAATGGCACAGCACATTATGGCGCACAGGCTCCGACGGTAGCATGTCGAGGTAGCAACGAGAGGTCCTGCCTTCGTGTGGCAACGACTGCAACCAATGTCGAGCAGCTCTGTTTTAGACAACCCGCACGGCGAGTGTGAGCGTCCATCATTACAGCCCCCACGATCACTGCGGCTCAATTTCAGTTGGACTCTGGTCGGAAACGTCGTGTATGCGGGTACGCAGTGGGGAATTCTGGTGTTACTGGCCCGCTTAGGCAACCCGGAAGCCGTCGGACAGTTCAGTCTGGGACTCGCCATCGCAGCGCCCATTATGCTTTTCGCTGGCCTACAACTTCGCGCCGTTCAGGCCACCGATGCCCGCTCGCAATTCTTATTTCGGGATTATGCGGGGCTCAGAATACTAATGACCGTCGTCGCAGTCTGCGTGATCTGCGGCATTGGCGGGGTGCTCTACCGCGGTGGGACCGCTCTTGCTATTGCTGCGTTTGCGCTCTCCAAAGGAATCGAGTCCCTGAGCGACGTCATCTACGGTCTCTGGCAGCAGCAGGAGCGGATGGACCTGATCGCCAAGTCGCTAATGCTTCGCGGAGTGTTGGCGCTAGCCACGGCCGCGGTTTGTTTCGCGGCATTCCACACCGTTTGGATTGCTGTCTGCGGGATGGCAATGGCCTGGGCCGGGGTTTTCGTCGCTTTCGATGTACGGCGTGGGATTGCAGTGGCCCGAGAAATGGGACAAACCCTCAAACCGCAGTTCTCGGCTCCCCGAATGAAGCAGTTGGTCCGCCTCTCGCTGCCCCTGGGAGTCGTCACCATGATGATTTCGTTCAACGCCAATGTGCCGCGTTACATGATTAGCCATTTTCGGAGTCTTCGTGAACTGGGCATTTTCTCGGCACTCGGCTACATTCTCATGGCGGGCACGATGATCGTCGGCGCACTCGGTCAATCCGCGACTCCACGGCTCGCCATCTACGCTTCACAGGGCAAGACGCGGGAGTTTCGCCGCCTTTCATGCCGGCTGCTCCTGATCGGAACGACGTTGGGAATATGCGGAGTACTGGTGGCCATGGCCTTCGGCCGCCAGATACTCACGCTGATCTACGGGCGCGAGTATGCCCAGAACGGCCAGCTTTTCCGCTGGCTGATGGTCGCGGCAGCGGTCGGTTACATGGCGTCGTTTGCCGGCTACAGTCTCACTGCGGCGCGGCACTTTCAAGTTCAAGTGCCGCTATTCGGTTTCATCACGGCGGTGACCCTGGTCTTGTGCTATGTGATGGTAAAAGCCGGCGGGGCGACAGGTGCGGCGCAGGCGCTCACCAGCGTCGCGTTCATTCAACTGGCGGCCATCATGGTGATTCTCTGGCGCTCGGAGATGCGCAGGCCCGCAGACATTTCATGAGACCTCTTCGCATTCTTCATGTGCTGGGATCAATGAACCGCGGGGGCGTCGAAACCTGGCTCATGCACGTCCTGCGGCATATCGACCGCGAGAGATTTCAGATGGATTTTTTGGTCCACACGAGCCAGCCGGGCGCATATGACGCAGAAATCCAGGCGCTCGGTGCAAGAATCCTGCACTGCCCTGCCACCCGCCGGCCTGTCCAGTACGCCAAGCGCTTTCTGGAGATCACGAAGCGGTTCGGACCGTTTGATGTTTTGCATAGCCACGTACACAACTTCAGCGGCTACGTGGTCTGGCTTGGGAGCGTAGCCGGAATTCCTGTCCGCATTAGCCATAGTCATAACGACACCCGCATAGTGAACGCAGTCGCAACACCCAGCCGAGCGTTCTATCTGTCGCTGACCCGATGGTTCCTGACTAAGTTTTCCACGTGCTGTCTCGCGGCCAGCGCGCCTGCCGCGTCCGCTCTGTTCGGACCAGGTTGGAAACAAGACCACCGGGTCAAGGTCCTTTACTACGGTGTAGATCTAGCCCCATACCACCTGACTGTCGATCGTGCCTCGGTGCGATCCGAATTCGGCCTTCATGCTACCAACATTGTTTTCGGCCACGTGGGTAGGTTTGACCCTCAGAAGAACCACACCTTTCTCATCGATGTTGCGGCCGAGATTGCTAGACGCGAGACCGAGGCCCGGTTCTTGCTGGTCGGCGATGGACCCCTGCGGCCGTCCATTGAGGAGCAGGCTCAACGCGCCGGAATAGCCAGCCGAACTGTCTTCACTGGGAGCAGGCCAGATGTACCGCGCCTGATGGTGGGTGCAATGGACAGGTTCCTGTTCCCTTCGCTCTATGAGGGGCTCGGCCTCGTGCTAACGGAAGCGCAGGCGGCTAGCCTACCCGCAATAATATCAGATGTCATCCCCACAGAAGCAGATGTCATTCCGAACCTGATCACCCGCGTGTCGCTGCATCAACCGGCCGAGACTTGGGCCGAGCAAGCTCTTCGTAGTTGCGAGCCCAGCGCACCAAACGTCTTAGCACAGATTGAGCGAAGCCCGTTTAACATCACTGCTAGCGTGGAGGCACTAACACGGGCGTACTGCGCCCAGTAGTCCCGTTCTCTCCCAGAAAGCGATTCGACCTTGAAAGCCCCAGCTGTCGCCGTCCGCAAGGGAGCCACCCTGCCTGAAGCGCTCCAACGGTTTCCAGCTGGCATCGAACCTTTCCGATGCTGATGACGAATAGAACGCCTACGTATAGGTCGGCGATGGGAGTTCCGATTGCTGTCGCCATTTGCTTGGGCATCCTGGCAATCGCCCTAATGGTGTCCTCAGCCTTCCTGCACTGGTTCATCATTCCACTGTTCGCGTGCGGTCTTTTGTGCTGCCTCGACGCCGTCCATCTTCTCGACAACAAGGGGCGAGATCTCTTCGATCCAGTTCCCCTGCTTGGGCTCTTCGGCCTTTACTTCTTTTATGTGGCACCACTCCTCCACGTCGGGCTTGGCTACTGGTTCATCAATAGATATTTTGCGCCGACGGATCGTCCGGAGGACTGGAGGACATGGCTCGGTGGGATGGGAATCATCAATTTCTTCGGTCTGGCAATCTACCGGGCCTGCCACAAGCGCTTCGCAAAGTCACCCGCGGGGACTGTCTACCGGCTTAGGACAAGCGCACTTCGGCTCTACGGCTTTCCCTTGTTGGCCTTGACACTGATGCTTCAGATCTATGTATACGTGGCCTTTGGCGGTCTTGGCGGATACGTCGACGCATACGCTAATGCCCGTCGAGACCAGGGCTTCCAAGGCCTAGGTTGGATGCTGTGCATTGCCGAAAGTTTTCCGGTCCTGCTATTGATTGTCTTCGTCGCGACACATAAAGCTACCTTTCGGAGTTTACCTACGCTAAAGTTAGCCGTGCTGCTCAGCGTAATTTCTGTTCTGATCCTTATATTTGGAGGGCTCCGCGGCAGTCGCTCAAATACAGTGATTTCGCTAATCATCGTCGTGGGCATCATCCACGCCATGGTACAAAGGCTATCGTGGCGCTTTTTCGCGACCTTTGGGGCTGCGGTCGTTGCATTTATGTACATCTACGGCTTTTATAAAGTAAGCCCTGACACATTTTGGACGGCGCTGACCTCGTCGGAGTCCAGGGCGATTATCTCACAAAGCAGTGGCCGGGACCTGGACGGAGTGCTGCTTGGAGATTTAGAGAGATCGGACATACAAGCGTACCTATTATTCCGAATTATGCAGGATGGAAGCCAAGTACGATACGGGTACGGCGCCACGTACCTTGACGGAATGCTGAACTTTATCCCACGCGGCCTGTCATCTTACCGCCCCCCGGGCAAGCTGAAATACGGCACGAATGCCATCTTTGGGGACGGTTCTTACGCAGAGGGGCGATTTGCGGCGACGAAAGTCTACGGCTTGGCTGGAGAGAGCATGCTCAATTTTGGGGTGTGCGGCGTTCCCGTGGCGTTTCTGGCCTTCGGAATTGTTGTGGGCCGTTTGCGGGCCTTCGGCAGACGTCTTGAGCCAGGGGATTCGAGGCAGTTCATGCTGCCCATTCTGTCAATTTTGTGTGTTGTCGCGCTCAGCTCTGACGTTGATAATCTTATATTCGTCTTCCTGCAAAATGCTTTAATACCGGGCATTTTGATATGGTGTTCATCCAGTAGGACATCATACACCGATGGGCCGTTTGTAGCGCGCGCGTTCAGAGAGGTTTGTCTGATTCGGTAGCGTTCTGTAGGGCCAATCTTGAAATCGCCGTCAGATTCCGAGCCGTCGAGTCACTCGCGCTGCGCGAGCACAGGACCTGTAAGCTAGTTTAAATGTCATTGATAGATACTGAAATCAAAACCCTGTGTAGTCTGAGACGGCTGCCGGTTGCCACCTTCGCGATTGCGTTCATTTGTATCTTCGCCTCAGGCCAGAGCGTGTATTATTGGCACAGTTCAGGTCGATACTGTCGCGTCATTGTCAATGCCACGCAGGGCATTGAGGCTCGTCCCCGGGAGTGGTTTGCGCAGGATCATCTTGTCACGGACTTCGAGATTACGAACGCAGATGCTCTCGGCCTTGTAGAGGCTCGAAAGCAGTATGCGGCGACTCGACAACTCCTCGACTCCTACGGTCTGTTCGTGGGCACCTACATCTCGGGCACGACCGTTATGCCGGAAAGGGAGGAGACACAGTGGCCATTGGCGAGGGTCCCTACGGAACGGATGCCGGCGTGGGCCCGTTATATTGCCACCTGGCCCGACATGCCGAATCGAAAGGTGATTGATGTAGTCGACGTAAACACGCGGCACGCGCTGCAGAAGGAAATACTGCGGCTGTGGAAGGAGGTTCCTGCGTCGATCCGGTTTGTAGATAACTCCGCGATTCACCATAGTACTGGGGCCGGCCAGGACTGGTCGGCTTACTGTGCGAATATCAAAGAAATCCGCACGATGGGTGCAGCCTTAGGGTCCAGACAGATTTTCAACATCGCCGTTCATGTTGGCTTCATGTCCGATGAAGAAACACGGGAGTTGATGGACGCCGTGGCTGACCACGGTATCGCTCTTGAGATGCCCTGGCATCGAAATATTCGGCAGAACGCAGGGCAGACGGAAAAGGCAAGGATCCGCTATCGCCAACTGCTTGACAGTGGGATGGGCATCATTATGATGCCACTTGACGGGGATCCGCAGGGGCTCGTCGATTGGGTCCGGACATGGCGGAAGCCGACAGACCACCTTTACATTAGCGGTGCATTTTACAAGGCACCAGACATGGAGTTTTTCGGACCAGGTCGCTGAGTCACGCATGCGACCGCGCACTCGTCAGCGGCCCCCCCGAGGCTGCCGGAAGGTGGGGAGCCCGGCTGTTCTCAGGCGAACTGAGGCCATTTCCGTGGGCCGAAGCTACAGAGGGTAGACGACAGGCAAGCCGTGGACGTAACAGTTGCGCTCGACGCTCGTTACTCAGTGACCCCTGATGGCTCGGTGTGGTCGCAGTCTGGGATGGCGCGCCCGTTCTGGGAGCGTTACCTTGAGGTGTTTGACACGGTGACAATCGTAGCCCGAGCCGTCCGGATCGAGCAAGCACCCGAGGGCTGGCAGCCAGTGAACGGCAAGAACATTCTGTTTCAGGGAGTGCCGAATTTTCACGGGCCGTGGCAATGCTTCAAGCGATATCCTGCGCTGAGGGCGGCCATTTATTCCGCCACGCCCTGTCATGGTGCTGTCATCCTGCGTGTGGGATCCCAGATCGCAAATATCCTCGAGCACCGGCTCCACCAGAGGGACTACCCCTATGGACTGGAGGTAGTGGGTGACCCTTTTGCAGTCTTTGCACCGGGAGTTGTCGATCATCCGCTCAGACCGTTCTTTCGCTGGCATTTCTCCCGCCGTCTGCGCCAGCAGTGTCAACGCGCTGCCGGAGTGGCCTACGTCACTAAACGAAGCCTGCAAAAGCGGTACCCCGCTCGGTTTATGGATATCAGTGTTTCTGATATCGACCTGCCGGCAGATGCCATCGTGGGCGGCGTCGCCTGGACTCACTATTCGAGCATCGAACTGGGGGCGGCAAGCGTCGCAACCGCGGCGCGCACCTCGAAACACGGCGGCCCTTATCGGCTTGTGACAGTGGGCTCGCTGGCGCAGCTTTACAAAGGCACGGACGTGCTGATCGAGGCGATCGCGCGTTGTGTGCATGCGGGCATCGATCTAACGGCCGTCATCGTCGGCGACGGTAAATATCGACAGAATCTCATGGCACAGGCGGAGCGCGCAGGTATGGCTTCCCGAATTCGGTTTCTGGGCCAAGTCACGGCTGGGGAACCTGTCCGGGCTGTCCTGGATGAGGCTGACCTATTCGTTCTGCCCTCTCGCACCGAAGGCTTTCCGCGAGCGCTGATCGAGGCCATGGCACGCGCGCTGCCTTGCGTTGGGTCGGATGTGGGAGGCATCCCCGAATTGCTCGATGCGAACGACCTGGTGCCTGCCGGCGACCCCGCTGCACTAGCCGCGAAGATTCAGGAGGTGTTGAGGGATCGTTTTAGGATGAAGACGATGTCCCAACGAAACCTCGCGGTCGCCCAAGAGTATGTTGACTCCGTTCTCGCTGAACGTCGCCGGCGATTCTACCAACATCTACGAGACTGTACGCAACGCTGGGAAGCGATGCAAAGAGCATAGACATGCGAGTGCTCCACGTAGTGAAAACTGCTGACGGAGCGGACTGGGCCGCGACGCAAGCCGCCGAGCTCGTAAAACTTGGCATCGAGGTTCATGTTGCGCTCCCAAGCGCCCAAGGCCGAACCGTCGATAAATGGGTGGGCGCTGGCGTGGTTGTCCATACCGGCCCAACGGACCTGCCTATTCGGAGCCCCTGGTCGCTACGCGCGACGATGCGCAGAATCCGTGATCTGGTTTCCAACGTTCGTCCTGACCTGATCCACAGTCATTTCTTTGGTTCGACAGTTCTTCTCCGTCTAGCTCTCGGCGCCAATCACAGAATCCCCCGCCTTTTTCAGGTTCCTGGACCATTGCACCTGGAACACCGATTCTGGCGAATGTTGGAAATGTCTACCGCGGGGTCTTGTGACTCCTGGATCGCATCGAGCCGTTGCATCCTGGCTCATTATCAGTCGGCTGGCATTTCAGAGGAGCGACTATACCTCAGCTATTACGGCATCCCAGCCGCTGCGTGCCAGGACGCGAGGGTGGGCTTCCTACGCAAACGATACGGCATTGGAGATCACATGAAGATCGTCGGTAACGCGAACTTCATGTATCCACCTAAATGGTACCTAGGGCAGCGGATCGGCCTCAAGGCTCATGAGGACGTGATCGATGCGTTGGGCCTCGTCACTAAGCAGCGAAGCGATGTTCTCGGCGTGCTTATCGGAGGAACGGCGCCAGAATCAGCCTGGTACGAGCGGCGCCTTCGGGACCGTGCGCGCGCAGCGGGCGGTGACGGCATACTCATGACCGGCTATCTGCCCACCGAAGAGATCCGCCAGATGTGGCCGGATTTCGACGCAGCCGTTCATGTCCCAATTTCGGAGAACTGCGGGGGCGTGGTAGAACCCATGCTAGCCGGCGTGCCGACCATCGCGTCTACGGTCGGCGGGCTACCTGAGGTTGTCATCGACGGCGTCACGGGCAAGTGCGTTGCTCCGCGGCGTCCACGTGAACTGGCGGGTGCTATCTTGGAAGTACTTAATGATTCGAATAAGTGGCGTCGCATCGCGGCCGTGGGGAGCAGGCTCGCCCGGCAGATGTTCGACGCCACTCGGACCGGGCCCGAGATCGCGGCAGTATACGAGTGCGTACTGTACGGAAAACGTCGACCCATTGTTTTCGACAGTATGGATGCCGCGAGCCAAACGATGGCCGAATGCGGAACGTAAACCCAGGGCGGCT
>Ga0181535_10002800_pt1 | contig 20871 bp, 18 predicted proteins | sample PEATcosm2014_Bin_44_FD_119774 | JGI IMG/M metagenome (GOLD analysis project Ga0181535, IMG submission 119774) | Peatland microbial communities from MTU Mesocosm Facility, Houghton, MI, USA - PEATcosm2014_Bin17_30_metaG | ecosystem: Environmental > Terrestrial > Soil > Wetlands > Peat | place... | reverse complement strand
TATCCGGCGCATCGCTCCTCATGCGCGCATTGTGCGGATTCCCAATGGGCAGCATCCGATTGCGGCGCGGACGAACACTCTTCCGGCAAATGTCGAGCGTCCTCTGATTGTTTTTTGCGGTCGTCTGCATACGCAATCCAAAGGGCTGGATTTTTTACTTGACGGCTTTGCGGCCTACAAGGCTCAGGGCGGGCGCGGCGAGTTGTGGCTGATCGGGGATGGCGAGGACCGCGCCGAACTGGAACGTCAGGTGACCGAGGGTGGAGCACAGGCGAAGATACATTTTCTTGGCGCCAAACATGGTGACGAGAAGTTCGATCTGGTCGCCAGTTGCGATGCTTTCATTCACAGCTCGCGTTGGGAGGGTCTCCCAGGCGCATGCCTGGAGGCAGCGTCTCTTGGCAAACCTTTACTGGTTAGCCAGGAAACGAATCTCGGCGAATACATCGAACGAAGCGGGGCGGGCCTTGTTCTGGACGAGACCTCACCGGCAGGTGTGCAGTGTGCGCTGGAGCGCTGCCAGCGCCTCTATGAGGAGCACAAGCTTCAACAGATGGGCGAGAATGCCCGGCAGATGATCGAAAAAGAGTTTCAGTGGGAGAAGAATGCAAGAAGTTTTCTCGCCGCGATTGCGGACGCCAGTCATGTCGTTTAGCCAATTCCTCGCAGCGCTCTTTGAAGCGCTGGATGCAGCCGGTGTTCGTTTCTGCATCTTGCGCAATTACGAAGGCTTTCCTGCCAGTAATACTGGCAACGACATCGATTTACTGATTCATCCATCCGAATTGCCACATGCCATCCGAGCATTGCGCTCTATTCAAGGTATTCGCTTCGTCGGCTATACTGAGCGACCCTTTGTCGCAAGTGTGTTTGTGGAAGGCATTATCACTTCTCGTGGAAGCCGTTCACTTCAGGTCGATTTTGATTTGGGTTTGTCTTGGAAGGGGCTACCGTACTTATCGACAGAGGAAGTGCTTCAAGATGCTGTCCCGCGCCATGCCGGTACTTTGAGCTTTTTTACGCCATCTCCGGTTCACGAGGCAATCATTTCCTTGTTTTCCAGCTTGCTTGTTGGAGGGTGGTTGAAGGAGAAGTACCTCCCGCAAGTACAGCAGAGATTTGTAGGAGATAGGTCCGAGGCTATTGTCGCCTTACTGCCGCAATTCGGGATCAAGGCCGCTAAGCACCTGGTGGATTCGGTAATTTGCAACGACCGTCCGATGATACTGGGCTGCATAAAACCACTTCGCTTTTCACTGGCACTGCGCAGTTTGAGGCATCATCCGGTTCGCAGCTTCCTTGCCGTTGTCCGGCACTATGCGGGCGTATTTGCATTTCGCTACTCCCCGCAGGCACTCGAAACTGTATGTGTATTCGGTCTTGACGGTTGCGAGATGATCAACAACCTGTTGCCGCTGCTCCACTCCGCGGCGGTAGTCGTGGAGAAGCGACATATCGGGCAATGGCAGCTTTTCGGAAGTAAGCTCGGAAAAACAGCCTCCAGCGCGGATTCCCGCACGGTGGCACCGAGCGGCGCGATGGCTTCCATAACAAACGTCATTCTGAGGCTGGCAGATGAGTGGCTGAGCCAATTCAAGGAGAAAAAGAATCTTACACTTTGTATCTGTGATGACAGTTGCCACGACCTGTTGATTGAGCCAAAGAAGTATGGCTATGACGGCCCCATGTGGTTTGCGCGCCTGGTTGGCAAACTTTTTCCATCCCCTGATCTATGGATATTACTGGACCCGTTCGGTGGAGGATTGCAATTCAGGAGTGGAGAAGTTCCATCCGCGGAAACACTCCGGCAACTTGAAGCCTGCTGGGCCTTCGTGAAGACGAGAAAGAAGTTTGTCATTCTGGACGCCAGCAAGCCTGTCGCCACCGTCACCGAAGAAGCGTATGCCGCTGTAATCGAGATACTTGCTGAGCGCACAGACAGACGGCTCAGACGCCGCTTCCAATAGCCTTCAAAGGAGGGCCGAAAGCTGAAAATCGTCATTCTTGGTCCCGATGGTGCTGGAAAAAGCTCTGTCATTCAGGGACTCACGGGCAGATTGGATCAAGCTGGCCGCGTTGTTGCGGTGCGCCACCTGAGGCCGCAAATCGTTATGCCCAAGCGCGGAGCAGGGGTAACGATTGTTGTCGATCCGCACGGCAAGCCGCCGCGCTCGCCGCTGACTTCAGTCGTTAAGATATTTGTCTGGCTAATTGAAGAATGGTATTCCCATCTCTTTCATGATGAACGAAAGACGCTGCTTATATGCGACCGCTACTACCATGACTTGCTGATTGACCCCAGGCGGTATCGCTACGGCGGGCCGATGGGGGCAGCCAGGGTGATCGGAAAACTGATGCCGCGGCCGGATCTGTGGATTTTGTTGGATGCCGCAGCGGATGTTTTGCAGGCGCGCAAACAGGAAGTGCCCCAGCAGGAAACCGAGCGGCAGAGAAGCGCATACCTGGACTTCGTTCAATGTCAAAAGAACCATGCCGTCGTAGATGCTGCGCAGCCACTGGACAATGTGATAGCGAATGTTGAGCTTATTCTTACTGAGGCGCTGATTGAATACGAAGGCGATCGTAAATAAGGCCGGCCATTTCTATAAGGCACAGGAGCGACCCATCGGAACGCATCTTTTGCTGCGCTGGAGTGGAAGGGATCGCTATCTTGTTCCGCACGAAGCCGCCGCGCTGCGGTTATGTTGGAGAATCTTTCAGCCCGGCTGGCTGGAACTTCCTCTGCGCGCGATGGCGCACTTGCAGAGTCTTTTGGGTGCCGCTAGCTGCGGGGAAGACGATAAAATGGCCGCCATCCGCGAGGCAATCTGCAAAGAAGCCGGAGCCTCCTGTTGCCGCATTGGAACGCCGGGGCCGTGGTCGAAAGACACCATACTCTTTTTAAACAAGCAGAACAAAGAGCCGCTGTGCATTGTGAAGGCGGGCGCGGGAGAAACGGTTGACCTTCTTCTCAAGAATGAAGCTGAGTGGCTACGAAATATGGGAGCGCAGGCGGCGCTCGCTGACCACATTCCCGAACTTGTTGCTCATCGTTCCGGCGCGGATTTTTCTTTCTTGGCGGAGTCTCCGCTGCCTGGCAATCCAGATTATCGGTTGGGGGAGTTGCATTTCATTTTTTTACGGAAGTTGCAACAGTACTCGCGCCGGACAGTTATGTATGAAGAGTCGAAGCTGTATCGAAACCTCCACGCGCGTTTGAAGGTTTTGGACGGACTGCTTACTGATGCTTGGTCCATGCGCATAGAAGAAGCTATGCGGCGAATTGATCAGTCACTCTCTGGAAGGCCGCTGCTATTTGTTGCCGCGCACAATGATTTCACCCCGTGGAATATACGCGTGGAGCGCGGCATGGCCAGAATCTTCGACTGGGAATATGCCGATCATGAACAGCTTCCGTTGTTTGATCCGCTCCACTTTGTCCTGATGCCGATGGCATTGAAGAGTCGGCCGGTGGCCCAGATGGCGCAAAGAATGCGCGAGACGCTTGAACTGTGCCGAGAACAGTTTGGCGAGGAGTCTCGTTTTGAAGAGAATGCGCAAGCGCTGGCGTATTTGACGAATCTGGTCACTCTCTATCTTTGCTCACAACGCGGAATAACCAATTCAGATTATGTACTTGAGAGTTACGCGAAGATCATTGATTTCGTTTGCCTGAGTTAAGAATGTATCTTCGCAAATTGAACGAATAAGTTGCGTAATTGAGGAGTTTGATTCGCGATGAAGGCTTTGCCCAAAATCAGCGTTGTGGTGCCATCCTTCAACCAGGCAAAATACCTGGAGCAGACGCTTCGCTCCATTCTCGATCAGCAGTATCCAAACCTTGAGCTGATTGTGATAGATGGCGGTTCAAAGGATGAAAGTCCTGACATTATTCGCAAGTATGAGCAGCAGATTCAATTCTGGTGCAGCGAACCGGATGGTGGGCAAACGCAGGGAATTATTAAGGGTTTTTCACTCGCCACAGGAGAGATTCTCTGTTTTCTGAACAGTGATGACCTGTTTGAGCCAGGCGCTTTGCGTGAAGTTGGAGAGTATTTTGCGCGACATCCTGAAGCCGATGCGGTTTATGGCAATGCGTTGTGGATTGACGCGGACGGAAAGGCGCTGCGGCCGCAGAAAGAGATCCCATTCAACCGGTTCATCTGGCTTCACACTTATAACTACATTCCCGGTATGTCCATGTTCTGGCGCCGAACAATCTACGACCGGGCGGGCGGGCTGAATCCATCGTTTCAGTTATCCTTCGACGCAGATCTTTGGATACGTTTCAGCGACCGAGGCACGATCAGGCACGTAGCCCGGCAATGGTCGCGAATGCGCTTCTATCCAGAACAGAAGAACAGGCGGTTGCGCGAGCAAAGCGACCGTGAAGATATGCTGATCCGTTCACGATACTGGAAAAATCAGAAGATGCCATCCACCTATTATCTTCGTTGTAAGATTGCCATCAGTCTTCGCGTTGCGTGGAGATTGCTGAGTGGTTGTTATAGTTATGGTTATCGCAGATACCTGGAGAAGCCATGAGCGTTCTGCTTCCCGCATACGTGTGCGAGCTGAGAAAAGAGTCAGCGCCGGCAGTTTCGGTTTCATCGCTGAGCTTAAGCTCGCCATATCAATTACCTAGGACGATTCCGCAATTGGATCGCCTTCGCGGCTTGGCAATTCTGCTGGTGTTGACCGGTCATATCTCGAACGTTTTTCCTCCGACTATTTTCGAAATCAGTCATCAGGGCTGGATTGGCGTGGACCTGTTTTTTGTCCTTTCGGGCTTTCTGATCACTGGCATACTTTGGGATACTCGCGAGAGCAAGAATTACTTTGGACGCTTTTATGGGCGGCGTGTTCTGCGCATCTGGCCTGCTTACACGCTTATTTTAATTCTTGCGTTTTGTATTGTGCCGCTTCTAAAACTACTCGTGGGAGGGTCGCCGCTGACGGCTCCGAAGGAACAACTGGAAGTCTGGCCATATTTGCTTATGATCCAGAATTACTTCGCCATCGCTCTCTCAACATCTGCAATTTTATATACTACCTGGTCGCTGGCAATTGAAGAGCAGTTTTACCTGGTATGGCCGGCAGTGATTCGTCATGCCTCCCATCGCGTAATTCTTCCGTTGTTGTTTGGCGGCCTTCTTATGGCTCCTTTTCTTCGTTTATGGGCTATGCACCGGGGCTTTTCTCCGATTACGATCTACTACAACCCGTTGACCCACGGCGATGGTCTTCTCTGCGGAGCGGTGACGGCGATATGGCTGCGTACGGCGAGGCCGACACGCCGCACCTTACTGCTGGCTGGATTTGCCTTATTCTTGGTGGGCTTTGTGCTCTTCCTTCAAATACATCCTACGGGTGCCATCAAAACAGTTCCGCACTCCTCTCCACTTTTGTATACCTATACAGCATTGTTTTCCACCGGACTGCTTCTGGTAGCCCTGGTGTCAGAGAACGCAGGGCTGATTCTGCATCGTTATTTTTTCATGAACCGTCCACTGGCCTTCTTTGGCTTTATCAGCTATAGCCTCTATCTGTACCACCCGACAATCCTTCGGATCGCATTCAGTGAGAAGCTGCTTGCAGAATTGGACTTGTGGCATCACAGGCATCTAACCGAATGTCTTATGGTTGCGGGCGGGATCGGAATCAGCATTCTGATTGCGTGGGTATCACGCGTGACGCTCGAACGATTTGCTCTTTCAAAGAAGGAAATCTTCGGATAAATGAACAAAATCAATTCGCTTCTGGCGCCGCGGTCAGAAGAGAAGGGGAAAAAATATCGATGAAGCAGCCTCCGCAATGGATCGACAATTACGAACGTCCTATCCCTGAAGCGGCGCCCTTCAGACGCTTTTCGTTCGTGATATTCTTGCTGCGTTACCCGATATTCATTCTTGCGTTTGGTCCGCCGATGTTTAGGACAGAAGGCATTGATGCTACAAAAGGGAAACTGGATTTATGGAGTTTTCTTCAAGTTGGCTTGCTGTCTGCAATTGCCGTCCGAGCAATCTGGCGTTTGGTTGCAGCGGAGTCGGTCTTCCTGCCCAAGCAGATCCGGTCCGTGCTGAGATGGGCCTTTCTGCTCGGCTTTCTGTATTTGGCCTCCACAGAATACTCGCCCAGCAATTTCGTGTCGGGCGCCTACTCCATCATCAATCTTGTCACTGTACTTTGTGCCGCGGAGTTTGTGGTTGATGCCTATAGAAACCCGCCAGAGTGGATTCAGTGTCTTTTTTATCTTCGGCGCATAGCACTTCTGCTTTTCGCTCTTGATCTATTCGTTCTTCCTATTAATTCGAAGCTTGTTGTGGGGATTGTGGAAGGAGCAGGCATTCGTTTTAGCGGAGGATTGATAGGCCCTGTTCCGCTAATCTGCCCTGTGATCGCTATTATTTCGGCCTTCAGCTTCCTCTATTTTTTAGAAAGCAGGGCTCGCTCCGCCTTTTTCTTCGTCGTTGGCCTGGCGGGATCGTTGGTCTACCAGTCACGCGGTTGCGATATCGCGCTGTTCTTATCACTATTCATTCTCATTTTTCATTGGTCGAAGAGCAGCCGTCGCGCTTTGTATCACTTTATTCCGGGATTCATCGCTTTCATTCTCCTTTCCGTCGTGGTCGTGGGAGCCGCCGGAGGCGGCCGCATTTGGAGCCGTTTTAACCGCGGTCAAAGCGCAGAAGGCATTGCCAGTGCCAGCGGAAGAACGGAGATCTGGAAGTTTGTCATTCATTACTGCATGAATCATCCCCAGGGGATGGGTTATGTAGCTGGCTTCCGCATGAATTTCAGAGAATATTCTTCCGTTGGGCTGCAGGTCGAAACAAACAATATCGGGAACGCTCACAACGCTTACATGCAGGTTTTGGCGGATGCTGGCTGGCTGGCTTTGGTGGTTTATCTGATCATGCTGTCGAAGATATTGTGGCTGGCATGGCGCTTCAGGAGGAGGCGGTTCTACCGGAGGTATGCGCCAGAGCACGAATCAGTCATAGCGCTAGAATGTTCAGTGATTCTGCTTTTCTACTTGCTCGTGGAGTGCATGGACACTTCAGGATTCTCGGTACCGTTATCGACGACTTCTTATTGGTATTACATCATCATCTCGATCATTCTTGGCATATCCGCAAGGATGATCGCTATTTTGCGGGCGCAAACCGGCAATAAGCTAATTTTATGAGAATTCTTGTAGCTCACAACAGATATCAATTCAGCGGTGGCGAAGACGCTGTAGTACGCGACGAGGTCGAGTTGCTGCGCCGCCACGGCCATTGCGTGGAATTGCTAGAGCAGAACAATAACGCAATTCATGGCTTTCGCGGCAAGCTCATGGCTTCTACGTCTATTTTTTATTCGCTCCACTCTCGCGGGCGAATGAAAGATTTGATCCGCACCTTCCGGCCAGAGATCGTACATATTCATAACTGGTTCCCGATGCTGTCGCCGTCGATCATTCTGGAGGCCGACGCGTCAGGCTTGCCGATTGTGCAAACCTTGCATAACTTCAGAATGACGTGCGCGAATGCACTGCTCTATCGCGATGAAGCAGTTTGCATGGATTGCGTTGGCAAATCACTTCCGCTAGCAGGCATCGTGCATGGATGCTACCGGGGCAGCCGCGCGGGCAGCGCCATTGTCACAGCAGCGTATGCCTTTCATCGTCTGGCGCGCACCTGGGATCGCGTCGATTTATTTATTGCAGTTTCTGATTTTGAGCGTGAGATTCTGGTAGGTGGCGGCTTGCCTGCCGAGAATGTCGTGACGAAACAGAACTTTGCGGATACTGACACGTGGCAAGCGGGGATTGTCAAGGACGAATTGGCTCTTTACGTCGGAAGGCTGTCTCCAGAAAAGGGCGTCATTACCTTGCTATCGGCATGGAACTCCGGCCGAATCCCGCTTCGCCTCAAAATCATCGGAGACGGCCCCCTGGCAGAGGAGGTGCGATCTTGCGCGGCCAGCAACGCCAGCATCGAATACCTGGGGTTACTGAAACCGGATGCGGTCTATCACGAGATGGCGAGGGCGCGGTTCCTGGTCTTTCCGTCGGAGTGGTATGAAACCTTTGGGCGAACCGTGATTGAGGCATTCGCGCAAGGAACGCCAGTTCTCGCCGCCGATCTTGGTTGTGCGCGTGAGTTAGTGGAACAAGGCGTAACTGGCTATCGCTTTCCACCGGGAGATATCAATGCCCTTGTGGAAGGCACTTTCCGCTTTTCCGACGGAGAAGATTACGAGCGGATGCGCGCGAATTGCCGCAATCTTTTTCTAAGCAAATATACGGCGGAGATGAATTACACATTATTGATCGGTATCTATCACAGAGCTATCGCAACTCGTAAGCTGCGCCAGCGCCTTGCAATACAAAGCACTGCGACATTTCTATAAACCCTCCACGAGCAACTCTGCCGACAAAATATCTTTGGGCGCAGCTCCGAGCTGGCGCTGAGCACGCAGGCTCAGCGCGTCGTGGCGCTTGGCCAGGCGACGTCCATTGCGGTCCACTACCAAGCGGCAGTGGAACCAGCCGGGATTCTCGAAGCCCAACGCGCGGTTGAGCAGAATCTGCCGCGCCGTGGATTTGAGGAGATCCTCTCCGCGCACGACTTCGGTGATCTTCATCGCCGCGTCGTCGGCCGCACAGGCAAGCTGATAACTCGGAATGCCATCGCGCCGCCAGACTACAAAATCCCCAAAGTCCCTTCCCGCTACAAATCTCTGCAAGCCCAGATTCCTGTCTTCAAACTCGATCACTTCATCGTCGGGAACGCGGAAGCGCCAGTTGCAGGCGCCCGGCGTCTCAAGCCCGTTCACCGATCTTTCGAGGTGAAGCGGAAGATTGCTCGCACTGGGCCGGCACGTTCCCGGATAAACGGGCTCATCGTCCAGCGGATCTAACTCTGCGCTGGGTTGCAGACCAATCTCGCCGGAAGAAAAGCTCTCATGCGGCGCGCTCAGGGCGGCTTCCAGGTCCTTACGCGAGCAACGGCAGGGATAGATGAATCCTCCACGCAGCAGGTTGCGCCATGCCTCAAGATAGATGGTCTGGCGCTTGCTTTGCTGGTAGGGCGCGAACGGCCCGCCTGGCTCCGGCAGGTCTGGACCTTCCTGCCAGCGAATCCCCAGCCAGTGCAGGTCTTCCAGGGCGGCTTCGGCATACTCGGCGCGGCTGCGGTCGGGATCCAGATTGTCCATACGCATCACCAGCACCCCGCCCACGTCGCGCGCCCTCTCATAGGCCGTCCAGAAGGTGCGCGCGTGGCCTACGTGCAGATAGCCGGTGGGTGAGGGCGCAAGCCGCCCGCGATAATTTGACACCGGCAATCTTCCTTGGCTATCCATTTCAAGTGGCTTAAGCTATCATAAATCTTCACCAGGATTCTTCTTGATGTATGCCTGGAATGGAGAGATCAATGGACGAAAGTGCGATTCTTGACCACCACTTCACAGTCGCCGCTTACGCCATCACCTGGGCCATCCAACTGGGCTACTTGGCCTGGCTTGGCCTGCGTTGGCGCGCTCAAAAGCGAGCTGCCGCGCGCTCGGCCCACAATTTCCGCTGAACTGTCTCTTCTCTGAAGTGCCCCGCCGCCAGAGCTTGGCCGCAGGCTCCATTCATGGAACGAAAACGAGCTGAATTATTTTCTGTAATAACTTGTCTAATATCAATTATATAACAATCATTCTCCAAGCCAGCGCCGCCCTTTATCCCGTAGCTTCGCCCGCTTGTCCCGCCTCACATTTCACCGTCCGGTGAAAATCCTGATCCCTTTTGCAGATCATTCAGTGCTTTTGGGCTAAGGTTTTCTTAATCCTGACACAACTCTGTTGGAAGCACGCCCGCTAGGGGTAGAAGCAACCGCTGACCTCCTGAATGTCATGGTCATAGCTCGAAAGGGCTATATAAAAGCGCTTGCCTCGAAGGTCTATTGCCCGGCGAGCCGAGAAAGTGGAGATAGAGGATGCCTGCTGATTTTGGAGATATTGCCAGCTATCATCGCCGGGAGGCCATCCGGTATGCCGTGCTTGCAGAAGCCGCGCGCAACCGCGGAAATTACGGGGAGGCTGAATACATGGCCAATCAGGCTGCGCGCTACGCTGAGGCAGCCCATGAGCAGCAGATGGGAATGATGCTAGAACCCGGCCGAATGGCGCCTGCACAGGGACAGAAGAGCGCTGATATTCGTTCCAAAAGTAAACGAGATATCTTGCAGAGGAATTGTGCCGGAGCAATAAGTGTCCGCGTCTAGGACGACGGTCCCACAGCAGCCGGCATGACAACCCATGACGACGGCGCAGATTCCCTACGTCAAAAACGCAATCCATGAATGCCGGCCGCGAATCAGGGCTGTTGCATATTGTTACTGGCACCGGTCAGATCGCGAAAGATATCCACTTCTCTCGCTCGATAGGGAGTGCCGTCCGGGTGGAATATATCGTGAAACCACACCACCGGCTTTTCAACAGTGTAGGGCCGCTGCCAGGAGTCCCAAGGCAGATCGGTTTGAGTCTTGCCGTTGACTAACCCCCAATTGATGGCTGCAACCTTTTCCTTTTTGGCGATAGGAAGAATAGTGTCGAAGGTGCTTCCGACCCCACGCGCCATATACTCAGTGCACAAAACAGGACGATTGTGTTTACGCAGCGTTCTGATGATGAACTCGAATTGTTCCGGCCAGGAATAGGAGTGGAAGCTGATTACATCGGACTCCTCCAGTTGTATCTTCTGAATGGCTTGCGGCTGATCGTAATTCGTGTGCAGGCCGCTGGTAAGGGGTTGAATGGGATGCATGGATCGAGCCCACTCGAAGACCTGGGGCAGCAACTCAACCACCTCTTTGCTATCCGCCGGCTCATTCCATAAATCCCAAGCAAGAATCCGGTCATCCGATCCGAAAGCCGAGATAAGTCCCTCGACATATGACTTCAGACGCGGCCGCTGTGTTGGATCCTTCAGTACCGACTGTCCGGGACTCTGCACCCAGCCAGAATTATGCACGCCCGGAATCGGCGGATGCTGTGGACCCAGTCTTGGCTCAGGCTCCCAGCACGAATCGAAGACCACAAAGATCGGACGGATATGATGTTTCGCCGCAATTCCAAGAAAGATATCAATGCGTTTCTGAAAGGCTGCCGCATCCTGCTGCCACAATAAATCGTGCAGGAAAACACGCATGGTATTCATGCCCAGGCCTTGCGCCCATCCAAGTTCTTTATCGATTTCCTGTGGGTTGAAGGTGTCGGCTTGCCACATCTCCAGCTGATTGATGGCATCAGCTGAAATAAAGTTCGCTCCCACGAGCCACGGTTGTTTGGAATACCAATCGTCCGCTTTCGATTCAGACCAACGCTGCGCCCAGGAGATGGACGGCATAACGAATATCCCAAGAGTCATCAGAAGCGCAAGTTTTCTCATTTTTCCCTCTCGACCCAATTGCAGGTTGACTTGAAAAGACAGATATTCGGAACAGAAATTTATTCCAACCGGAAGGCTTTGACGACGATGGCGTTGGGCGCGCGGCCGGCGGGAAGCAGGGTGAAGAGTGAGCGCGAGCGGGTGCGCACCACGGCAACATCGCCTGATTCTGTATCGACGGAGAAGAGCAGCAATCCGGAGTTGGAAAATGCCAGAGCCGAAGGACCGTCGCCGACGCGAATCGAGCCGATGCGCCTGCCGTCGTCAATCGCGTAGACGGAAATGTATTGCGAGTGAAAGTTCGCCACGTAGAGCAGTGAGTTATCGGCGGAGACAAGGCCGCGCACGGGATAGTCGCCGATCATATACGCGCCGCCCACGTCATTGGTGGAGGTAACGGCCTCTGAGATGGAGTTGGAGAGCGAATTGAGCGCGAAGAGTTCACCGCCGTCGGGCTTGAGGGCCAATTGCAACGGCGCTTGGCCAACATCGAGCAGTGCCTCCATCCGATCCGGCGGGGCTGGCGTGGAGGGAGCGTTTTGCGCTTGGGCGCGGGCCAGCGCGATAGCCATGATCTGGTGGCCGGCCGAGCAGGCCACAAAAGCCTTCGACGAATCAGGCAGAATCACAGCGTCGGCAGCGCCAGGGCAACCCTCGAAGACTGCGCGGAGCTGGCGGGCGGCCGGATCGATGAGGCTGACCGAGCCGGCCTTGCGGTTGGCGACGACCAGAGTCTTGCCGTCGGGCGAGAGGCGCGCGGCAACCGGCTCCTCGCCGGCGCCAATCGCCGCAATCTCCTGCCGCGTCTTCAGGTCGAGCACGGAGATGGTGTTGGAGCCGGAGTTGGCCACGTAAGCCAGCCCGCCCGCGGGGTCGATCTCGATGGAAAGCGGCGCGCGGTGAACCAGGATGCTGCCTGCAACCGTGTTGTTCTCAGCGTTGATGATCGAAACGGAGCCTTGAGCGCCCGCAGCTCCGGAGTTAACCACATAAACCTCGTTGCGCGTGGGGCTGACGGCGACGGCCACGGGATTCTGCCCAACGGCAATCTCGCGGTCGAGGCGCACATTCACCACATCGATCACACTCACCGTGCCGCTGCCGCCGTTGGTCACGTAGGCATATTCGCGGTAGTTGGGCGGATACTGCGGAAAGTCGTGAGGGCGGCAGCCGGTGAGGGCAAACGCAAAAAGGGTGATTGCTGAAAGGCGAGCGATTGCTTTGTGCGACGATTTCATCGGTTGAGTCCGGCTTTCAAGAGCTAATTCATTGTAACTTTGCTCCGGCTCAGAGCGGGTTTCCATTCCTGGAAGAGTGTTGAGTTGCAGAACCAATGCCGCAGACGAGGCAGCGGCCCACCATCGGGGCAATCTGCTCGAGATCGTCCATCATGCGGGCAAACTGGCCGGGATTGATGGATTGCAGGTCTTCAGAGAGAGCTGTTTCCGCCTGGTTATCGACTTCGGCCAGAACGCCGTCGGCGCCCGCAGCAATGGCGGCGCGAGCCATGGGCAGCGCGCTCGCGCGCCTGCCAGTGGCCTGGCCAGGGTCCACCAGAATGGGCAGATGGCTGAGCTGCTTGACGGCGGGAATAATGCTCAGGTCGAGGGTGTTGCGCGCATGATCGGCAAAGCCGCGCACCCCGCTCTCGCAGAGGATCACCTCGTAGTTGCCCTCGCTCATGACGTACTCGGCGGCCATCAAAAACTCTTCCAGCGTAGCCGAAAGGCCGCGCATGACGATCACCGGCTTGCGCAGACGCCCGGCGTGCTTGAGCAGGGCGAAGTTTTGCATATTGCGTGCGCCGATCTGGAGAATGTCAGCCCACTCGACCGCCGCGTCAAGGCTCCGGCTGTCATTCGCCTCGGCGACGAGGCGCAGGCCGAAGCGAGAGCGAATCCCGGTCAGAATGTCGAGCGCTTCGCCTTGTCCAACGCCCTCCAATCCGTTGCAACGAAAGAACTGCGCGCCCAATGCGGCCATTTGCCCGGCGAGGGCGATGGCTTCCTCTCGGTCCTCTGACGCGCCCGGCCCGGCGAGAATAGCCAGAGTTTGGCCACCGATGGCCGCCTCCGAGCAACTTCCCGAAACGGCCACGAATCGAATCACAGTGTCTTCCTGTTTTGCCTCGCGACTGACCAGCTTGAAGGGCTTCAGGAGGCGCGTCACTTCGGCGACGCCGGAGAGCGCCTTCAGCTTGTCCAGCTCCGCATCGTCCTGATTTCCTGTGACGACAATGGCCGAGCACGGCGCGCCACCAAGCCGGTGGGCGCGCAGGCCCAGTTTCTCAACGGCTTGGCAGACTCCCTGAATTTGCTCTGGCGTTGCTTCCACCTTCATCCCAATCAACATGGCCGCCCCCTCGAAGCCTCAGTCTAACCGCCGAGAAGGGCGAAGGGCAATTGCACGGCCCGTCGTAGCGCTTTTCTGCACGATTTCAGCTCGCCCGGCAAAAAAGCTTCCTCCAGCATCAATCGCCGTGGAATTTTGCTTCCACGGTCTATACTTTCAACTGTCAAAGTTTTTTGTGAAGGAGTTTACCGATGTCTTCGTCTGCCGTTACCTACGCCCGCCAGAATCAACCGCGCTTTCTCGATGAGTTGAAGAACCTGCTGTGTATTCCATCGGTTTCAACGCTGCCTGAGAACAAGGCTGACTGCCGTCGCGCCGCCGAGACGCTGGTGGCCGAGCTGACCCGCATCGGCATGGAGCACGCGCGGCTGATTGAAACTGAGAGCCACCCAATGGTCTATGCCGACTGGCTGCACGCCGCCGACAAGCCCGTGGCGCTCTTTTACGGCCACTATGATGTGCAGCCGGTAGATCCGCTCGACGAGTGGCTCACTCCGCCCTTTGAGCCAACCGAGCGCGACGGCAACCTCTACGCCCGCGGCGGCTGTGACGACAAGGGCCAAGTCTGGGCGCAGATCAAGGGGCTGGAGTCGCTGCTGACTTCTGCTGGCAAGCTGCCCATCAATGTGCGCGTTCTTTACGAGGGCGAAGAAGAGGTGGGCGGCGAGGGCATTGCCGCTTTTGTCGCTTCCAAGCCGCCGGAGCTGATATCCGACTTTGCGCTGGTTTCCGACACCGAGCTGTTTGCGCCCGGCCTGCCCACCCTTTGCGTCGGCCTGCGCGGCATGATCTACACCGAAATCGAGGTCCGCGGCGCCAAAACCGATCTGCACTCTGGAATGTATGGTGGCGCGGCGCCCAATCCCTTCATCGCCCTAGCGCAGATGCTGGCCCGCCTCAAGGACGAGGAGGGCCGCATCCTCATCCCCGGCTTCTACGACAACATCATTCCTCCCAGCCCGAAGGAGCTGGCCGCTTGGCACAGCCTGCCCTTCGACGAGGAGCAATATCGCATCGCCGAGGTGGGTTCTCGCACCCTGGTGGGCGAGGCCGGCTATAGCGTGTTGGAGCGCACCTGGGCGCGGCCTACGCTGGACGTGCATGGCATTCCCGGCGGCTTCATCGGCGCCGGCGCCAAGACAGTGATCCCCGCCAAAGCACTGGCCAAGGTCTCCATGCGCCTGGTTCCCGGCATGACGCCCGCCAAGACCTTTGCCTTGTACAAATCCTACGTCGAGAAGATCGCCCCGGCCGGCGTCGAAATCGAGGTGCGGCTGATTCACTCCGGCGACGCCTGCCTGATTCCCGTCGACAACCCCTACATCCAGGCGGCGACGCGGGCGCTCAAAGAGGTCTGGGGCAAGGAGACGGTCTTCATCCGCTCCGGTGGCTCCATTCCCATCGTCGGCGACTTTGACCGCCATCTGGGCATTCCCAGCGTGATGATGGGCTTCGGCCTGCCCGACGACAACATCCACGCCCCCAACGAGAAGTTCCACCTGAAGAACTTCTATCTGGGCATCGAATCCGTGGTGCGTTTCCTGGAAGAAGCCGGTAATTAACCCGCTATCCCAGGTCTCTTCATCATTGAGACCTGGGTTTTCTGGCAATTCGATCGTGCTTCAGTGAAATTTTAATATCTCCCGATACGATTTTGTTTATTAGTTCCAGAGATTGATGCGGCAATGCAACAAATGTGCATTCATACCATGATACTGAATTACTGTTGAGTCCCCAGAAAGGATTTATGACGAGGAGCGCTCCAATAGCTATTAGTGTACTTCTGTTTCCGCTTTTGATAGCTGGCTGTAACGAACTTTTCAGTAATGTGAGTTTCACTCCGCCGCCGAAGCAGATGAACATAATCTATGACGACGACTGCGACGAAGATATTGACTGTGCAATTACACAGCCGATCATTCACCACTGGATCGATATTGGATATATCAAGATTTTGGGCATGGTTTCAAGCGGACCATCCAATCTCGGCGCACCTACGATGAACGTCTTCCGGCATTACTATGGGCACGATCAATTATTTTCTATTGGCGCATGGACGCCGAACTGCTCGTATAGCCAGTCTGCCGCATGGAACATCGCCGTGGTGAGTCGGTTTGACCCAGGGGATGTATGCGCGAATTACGCGAATTGTGGAACGGTATTGAGACAATCAGTCGCAAACTATATTGCTGGCGGTGGGAGTGCAAATGGCATAACCTATGTGATCACTGGACCCTTGTCATGTGAAGAAACGTTCCGGGCCATGCCAGCTGATGCGATCAGTTCCTTGTCAGGCGTACAGATGGAGCAACAATACATCAAAGAGTTCGTCTTGATGAACAGTTATGCGCCTTCCGGCTTGGAGTTCAACTGTGAGGAGAACACTTCCGCATGCAACGCATTCTTCAGCAACGTAACCAGCGGCAATGGCTATCCGCCAGTCTATGTGGTTCCATTGGGAACAGGCGCGACGTATGTGGTGACTAAGGTTCCGGCTGTATCGCTTCCTCAGACGAACCCAACCGCTTATGCCTTCGTCTCTTCTGGCCGAACCGAAGCGCCAGACGAGGACTCTCTCGCAGTTGAATTTGCGGTATATGGCGGCACGGGATGGAAACTGACTGCAAACAGCACCGACACAGTGAATCTCGCAACTGGAGGGAATAGCTGGAGCAGCGCCACACCATCTGGTCAGTATTATTTGACAACCACAATCAACCCAGCCATCTTCGAGGGCATACTTTATAGTCCCTGGCTTCCCCAATAGCATTCAATTCGCCAGGCCTAACTTCCTGCGGGATTTGCGACCCAAAGCCCGTACCAATCGTTTTGCTGTGTAGGCGCCTGCATTAATCTGTAGTGTGCAAAGATGTAGTCGCAGATGGGTTGACGAAGACTCTCTGTATGAACCGCTCTTCCGAAGTAAGGGAAACTGGCCTCCAGACTGACCTCATGCCGTTCAGCCGCGAGATCAAGCTGGCAGTAAATCTCCAGATGATCCGGAAGTAACAGGGCTTTTTCCGGATGGTCTTTGATTTCAGCAAGTTTTTCCTGGATTGCATCGGCTGTATTTGCGTTCTCGAATCCTTCGAAATGACCATAGTCGACCTGATTCGATAAGTAACTCCCGATGCCATTTGGCTTGTATCCGATTGGGGCGAGAAACGTCCCGTGCCAGGCAGGGTAAAATATCGAGAAGTCCACTATCTCTGGCATGGCGGCATCGTGAACAGATGCAAGTCTCTCTTCCCACTTGGCTCTTTTGGATGGGCTGGCGAAATGCGCGATATATACATGACCAAGGTAGTCAAGCGACCTGCCGGCCAGTGACGTGCTGCTGCTCCTGCTTAGTATATTGAATCCGCATCTTGAAATGGATGGTAGATAGGTCCAAAAGCCCACCAAGCTCGGTATGATGATCAGAAAAACAACAAACGCCGACGTGTACCATCTCCATACAGACCTGTGGCTTGAAATATAAAACATACTGGCCAGAAAGATACCGAGTCCATTGAGGATTACGTGACCGGGGTCGCATCTTCCCAAAGCTGCCGCAAGCATCGGTATCGAGAAAGCAATCAAGCCTATGGTGTTATCGTGCACTCGCGACTCGGAAAAGCGCTTGAAGAGGTAGCAGGCACAAGTGAAGAGTGCGGAAAAGAACAGTAGAATATATGGAGCGAGTGAAACAGGGAAGCTGTCCGCTCCCGCTCCCGAGGCCTTAACAGTATCCAATACATGTAGTTTAGAAGCAGCCATGAAAACGGCCGCGAGCGCGAACAGTAATCCAGCAATTGTCGCCAGAAACCTGCGATTCCAGCTTTGATAGCAAATCAGGAAGAGCGATATGCAGGCGAAAGCGAAAGATATCGCAGTCTCGGGCGAAATCAACAGCAATACAGCAGTAAATATAACCGCAAGCAATGCAGCGTAGACCTGCGACCTGGCCCCTGAGTTCTTGAGAAACTTGTAAATCGTCAAGATAAAGAAGAGTGGGCATACGAAACGAACCAGCGTGTAGTGAGTGCCCATGTTAACTATGAAAAGATACCATGAGCAGAAACAAAGAAGATAAATTGCTTTTTTGTATTGAGTAGGATAATCGATCCAGTTGATGACCACGAACAAAAGGAGCGTTCCCAGCAGGCAATTGATTGCCCAAAAGAGATAGTAGGCCTGAACAATGCCGATAGAAAGCAGGCGGCTGATGAACACCGGACCGTAAAGAAGGGCTAATCCAAACGGCCATTCAAAATCCACGTAAGGAGTCTTGCCTTGGGACAGTAGCCATGCACGGTCTATTTCATAAGATGATTCTCCAAATCCTCCATAACTGCCAGCAAGCATATACATCGCCAGACAGCCGAAGAGAACCGCCACCATGGAAACGATGAGGAGCCTCGAAGGAACAGGTTCAGAAGCCCCCGTTGTGGATAGCTTAAGATTCATCCCCCTTGACCATACCGCTCCAATCGTCACCAGCAACAACAAGAGCACTACACCGGCGCGGTTGTTGTAGGCAAAGAGATATGAGTCGGAAACGGAGGGACGCTGCGGAATTAGATTTGGCAGGTAGAGGATCGCCGCGAAACCGCCGAGGATGTATGCGATAAACCATCGGATATTAAACGTGCGCGAATTCTGATTCAGCATGAACGTCTTTCAATGCGAAGCATAGAACCGTATCTTTCGGCAGATGGCGCCAGACTATAGCGGTTCACCAATAGGTGTACTCCGAAAACAAACCGTTGAGTGGCATTTTCTTCAAGTAAAAGCCACATTTGACAAAGCTAGCGAGAGCATGAGAATTGGAGAACAGCTCTAACCATTCCAAAATGAATGGACGCCCCGGTTCCTGATTTTCGGACATGGGAATCCTCTTGTCAAAATGGTAAGTCATGCGCCGGTGCGCGATGCGTGGTGGCCCCGGCCCTACCAGCGCACGCCAAAGGTTACCGGAATCAGTCCCGTAGTCCCAAACGGCGTAGTAAAGGCCGGGGTATACCGGGGCGTATTCAGGAAGAGATAACGGGCCTCGGCGAAGAGTTGCATTTTGCCGTCGCCATACACGCCGCCAACCCGGTGAGTCACTCCGAAGCCGGCGTTCACGCCTCCCTGATTGGACGAGAAGTGGCCTGCCGTCACGTTCACCGCGTACCCGTAATAATCACAGCATTCCTCATCGGTAAAGGTGGTCACTTTGCGATAGAAACCGCCGCCGCCGGTCACATAGACGCTGTTGATCCGCTTGGGAAACAGGTCAATGACCGGATCGAGGGTGAACGACCAGATGTGCGCGTGACCGCCCTCCGCCTGATAGGCCGCGATCAGGGAGCCGGGGAGTTTGTCGTCGATGAGCTGGTACTCGGTCAGTAGGGCCAAGCGCTTGGAAAAGTGCAGGCCGCCTCCCAGGGTCAAGTTGCCGCCCCAGGTGATGAAGGGCGCGTCGTTGCCGATGGGGGCGTTGAAGCCGGCACCGGCCTCAAGCGCTATATTCTCAGATAGATACTGTTTCCAATTGGATGCGTGCTGACTTCCGCCCGAGCCGTTGGCTGCCGCGGCGGCTCCTCCTAAGCCGTCCTTGTCCACAAGCTGGATCGAGGAGGAACTGGATTCGTTGGAGAACGAGGCGGACTGGGCGCTCAGAGAAACTGCCGCAAAGATTGCCGCGGTTGCGAGATAGCTGATCCGCCGCAGAAGCGGCATCGAACGAGAAATTGACATATCTGGACCTCAAAAGTGGAATAGATTTACTTACTTTCGGGAGTCATGCGTTGCTCCCTTCTATTTCTAGACGCAAAAACCATCAAAAAGTTGTGGTGGAGGGTAGACCGATTCCCCAAAGGATTGCATCCAGCACCCGCATTCGGCTGTCCATTTTCGCGCCGCAAGAACCCGGTTAGTTGCCTGGCGGGGAAGCGACGGAAGCGGGAAGCGGGGGCGGCAGAGGCAGTTCGAAGATCTGAATGGCGCCTCCGTTAAGCACAGCCACGCGCCGCCCCGAGGGCGAGATGGCCACATTTCCGCCCGCGTCCAGGACCGGGCTGGCCGAGGTCTCCAGCGCCACCTTGCCATCGGCCGCGTCGAGAATTTCCACAAGTTGGCCTGTGATCTCCTCTTGGTCGAAGATCGAGCGGCCGTTGACCGGGTGTGTGATGGCCAGCGCCTCGCGCGCCAACCGCAGGCCGTTCGGCGCTGGGAGCATCAGCGGCCAGGCAGTCGCGGAGGATGTCTGCGCCTGCCACAGACGGCGGCCAGCGGTGGTCATGGCGATCAGTTCGCCCGCGCCGTTGGCGGCGCAGGCGGTCACTAGCAGCTCGCGTTGCGAGAGAAAGTCAAAAATCGGCGAACAGGTTGACTCCACATGGCTCAGAACATTGCTTCCGCCGCTGAAGGAATTCATCTTCAGCAGCCATAGGTTGCCGTCCGCGTGCTCGCTCTCAAGGTAGCCATCGGAGTTGATGGGCAGATGCACGGCGGAGACGGCGCGACTGACCAGCAGCACCTTACCCGTGTCGCGGCGCAAGATGCGCACCTCCAGGCTGGAGTCGCCGTCCGTCTTCGGTGTCGCCACCTCGCGCGTATTGGTAACGAGAAGTTGTTGCGCGGGGTCCATCTCCAGCCAGACGAGCGGCCCTGGAAATCGAAGGAACGGTTTCAGCTCCAGCGCGGCATCGCCCACTTCGAGCGTTTCGCGGTCGCGCAGCAGAAAGTGTCCGTCGTTGAGCATCCATAGGGAACGCTGCCGATCATGCACCGTCCACAGAGCCTCGGCCTCCACCGCTCCCGCCGGCAGCCGGAACAATAAGGCGCGAATCTGGCGCTCATCGCCTATTCCGGCTGTGTGCTCCGCGCCTGCGCGGTGAATCAGTCCAGGCACATGAAAGGTGAAGAGCAGTCGGTCTTCGTCGAGAAAATCCAGCGAAACGAAGCTGTCGCGCTGGCCTAGATAGAAGGCACCCGGCGCGGAAAAGCCCAAAGCCTCGACGGGAATCCTGAAGGCGGGCGGCTGCGATGGCTTGATGGAGAGCTGATCGGGCAGGGCGCGTGCCTTGACCGGCTGCAATGGCTCCGGCGCATTGATCGGCAGCTCC
>Ga0181535_10002799_pt1 | contig 20874 bp, 19 predicted proteins | sample PEATcosm2014_Bin_44_FD_119774 | JGI IMG/M metagenome (GOLD analysis project Ga0181535, IMG submission 119774) | Peatland microbial communities from MTU Mesocosm Facility, Houghton, MI, USA - PEATcosm2014_Bin17_30_metaG | ecosystem: Environmental > Terrestrial > Soil > Wetlands > Peat | place... | reverse complement strand
TGGATATCTTATGCACGAAGGAATGAACCCCGGCATGATGCAGCAGCATGAAATGATGATGCAGGAGATGTGGGACTCGTTAACCGAAGACCAGAAAAAGACTCTGGCAAAGCGCATGCTCGACGGAAAGATCATGATGAAAGAAGAGATGATCAAGCATTTCCAGTTCAAGATAGAAACCATGCGATTGATCAAGAAGATGCTGGATGAATGCTAAAAAGGAATACTGATCTTTTTCCTTTTTTCAACATTTATATTCTGTTTTTCATAGAGAAAATAATTATTTGGTTCTATAGAAACCCTCAACCACGATCAGAACAGCAAAAGAAATCATCGTCCTATCTAGTGATGTTGCTGTATCAGGATCTTACCAAAATGACAGGAATAATTGTTGTTATTTTCCCGGAGCGCTTATATGGATCGGGCGTGATCAATTACGTTCCTCACAAGGTCAAGTAGTTCCGTATAAATGAACGGTTTTATGAGGACCCCATCTGGTGCGACTTTCCGCATCCCTGCAAGCATTTTATCAGAAGTATAGGCCGTGATAAAAATCAGTGGAACCGACCACTGCTGCCGTATCAGTCGGGCTGTCTCGATACCATCAATAGATCCTCCAAGCCCGACATCCATCAGGATAAGATCGGGTATCGGGGACTTTTCGAGAGTCCGTAGTGCCATCTCTCCGGAATAAGCAGGTTCGGGGACTTGGTATCCCGCTTTTTCCAGTATCTCGATCAATTGGAGTGCGATAAGACCTTCATCTTCAACTACCAGAACAGTTTCCCCGGTCATGTATTGTCCTCGGTATTTTTCAGACTGAAGATAAACTCAGTTCCTTTATCAGACCGGACTTCAATATCCGCCCGGAGCTGGTGGCGGGCAAGGAAGTTTACCAGTTTAAGGCCGAGCGATTTTGAGGTAAGGGGGTCGAACCCTCTAGGTAGTCCGCAGCCGTTATCAGCCACCCTCAGTACATCCTGTCCATCCTCGTGGGACAGAGATACCCGAATAGTGCAGGGTTCCTGCCGTATCGCAATACAGTCGAACCCCGGGGGAAATGCATACTTGAACGAGTTGGTTACCAATTCGTTGATAATCAGGCCGGCAGTGGTGGCCCGGTCGACACTCAAGGTCACGTCATGAACGTCAACAACTATTTGGACCTCTTCACCCACACCATATGATTTGGCAATCTGGTCCACGAGATTTTTTAGGTAAATGCCCATATCCACCTTCGAAAATTTCCCTGTCCGATACAGGGTCTCGTGGATAAGGGCCATACTCCGGGCCCGGTTTTGGAGGTCTGTCCGGAGTGCCTTACCCCCTTCAGTCTCCTCATAGGATCCGTCGAGACTGAGTAATGAGATAAAAGCGGTCAGATTGTTTTTGACCCGGTGGTGGATCTCGGAGAGGAGTGCTTCTTTTTCGGAGAGTGCTTCCTTCAGGTCATCCTCGGCGAGCTTTCGTTCGTTGATGTCCCGGATAGAGCCGTCCCGGTAAAGCGGTCGCCCCGAAGCATCTCTGATCAGGGACATGTGATTGGAAAACCAGTGATAATCACCATTCTTCGCGTGCCACCGGTATTCCACTTCAGCTTTGCCAGTACTCTCGAGACATACCAATGCTGATCGCATAGCAGAAATATCATCAGGATGGATCATCGACCTTGCCATTTCAGCGTCCATTGCCAGAAACTCGTCGGCTGAAAAACCTGTTAACGTCTCGGCAGACGGGCTAATGTATTCATAACGGCCGTTCTGCAGATTCTGACGATAAATGAGATCTTTGGAATTGTCCATAACGGAGCGGAACTGCTGCTCACGCTCCCGAAGCGCCACCTCAGCCTTCTTGCGAGCCGTGATATCATGGAATACACCAACGCCCATTATTATCTTCCCATATTGGTCGCGGAGGGGGGTGGAGCTGATGCTCAATGTTATCGGCATACCATCAGTGCGCTTGCACAAGATCTCCTCATCATTGACCTCCACTCCGGTGGCCATGGATCGGGATATCGGCCAGTCCTCGACCCGGTAGGAGGTACCATCGGTGTACGTGCCGCAATACCCCCAGAACTGGTCGGTGCGTTTGACAAGTTCTCCCATGATTTCCCGGCTTCGGGTATTGGAAAGGATCAGTTTCCCGGTTTGGACATCCCTGACGGTCACGCCAGATGGGATTGTATCAAGTATTGTTCGAAGGAGAGCCTCGCTTTCGCGCAGTGCTTCCTCATCCCGTTTATGCGAAGTCAGATCATGTATAATGCAGGTACTCATCGAAACACCTGCCACAACATGCCGGGACAGTGCTAATTCAACAGGGAACGAGCTTCCATCTTTGTGCAAGGCTACAATCTCCACGGGTTTCTGCAGTGTCGAATCTGCTTCGGGAAGTATGAGGTTTCTGAAATTATTTTTTACGATATCAGTAAATTCGTTCGGAATCACCATCTGGAAAAAAGACGATCCCCTCGCTTCTTCTGACGTATATCCGAACAGATTCTCAGCCGCACGGTTCCATACGATGATCCTATCGTAAACATCAAAGACTACAATGGCGTCGGTTGCAGTATCTATAAGAGTCTTGTAATTAGTTTCGGCTTCGCCAAAGAACCGGGAGAGCATATCGCTCATCGGGATACCGGTTCGGTGAGCACTTCGGTTCAAGGCAATGAATGCGATGAGGAGATAAAACCCCCCAAGATACTGGGCTGACCTGCCGATCCAGCCGAGCGGACTTCCGAGCACTGACGGGAAATGGACTGCGAGAAGACCAATGCCAATCAATGCCAGTCCGATCGAGTACCAGAAGAAAAATTCCTCCTGCTTCTTGTAGTATAACCAAAGAAGGACCCCGGCTGCTAAAACGAAGAATTCAATCGCACTGGTGATAATGAATTCCCGAAGCGCCGTAAAGCCGATGCCCTGAATAAAAAAGGGGGGAACTGCCCCAACCACAGCAGCAATGGCAAAGACCAAAAAAGCGAGAACACATCCGCAGTAGAGGATCAATATCTTTGATGCATCGTTCTGTCTCTGTTTTTGCACCGTTCCGGAGAGTGCTATCAGGATCCCGATCAGCTGAAGAAAAGCACCGATGCAGAATCCAGTATTCTGGACGGTAACGTTGGCATTCATGGAGTTTGGAAGGTAGTTGACAATTCCGGCAGTGATCGCTCCAAGTCCTACCATCAGCATACCTGCTCCTTTCAAAAGCACACCGTTAGAGCCGCTGGCCCTGAAGGATTTGTACGCTATATACACAGCGTACAGCGGGATCAGGCCAAGGAATAGCGTGTTGAACACTAAGAGCAGGATTGGGGGGTTGAACGAAGTCCCGATATTCAGGATAAGGAAAATAGCAATGAGTATAAGAAAGGCAGGAATGAATAGCAGTGACAGGAATTTTCGGGTATCAAGAAACATTGAGGGCATCAATTCCTTAATGTTTTGTCGATCATGCAACTTTGAAAGATAAATGCATGGCATTCGTTATTCATACGAATAAATTTTATTAATTCTGTATTTTCTTCGCTTCCCATTATACCTGATATATGGCAATTGGACGATCTCTTTCACCACCCCACATGACCGGACCTTTATTCCTCTTAGTGCAGCAGGAATCCGGTGCTATGCAGATAGAGAGCCAAACTTGGATCACGGTGATGAACAATTACCGACACAAGGCATGCTCAACTGCATCCAGAATATCTTTTTGCAAGAATGGCTTGCTGATATAACCATAAGGTGAGACGCTCTTTGCATTCTCGATTCTGGATATATCCGCACATGCAGTGAGAAATATGATCGGAATGTCATAATGCTTCCGGATTTCCCGAGCTGTCTCAATACCGTCGAGGGATCCGGCAAGTAGGATGTCCATCAGGATGAGATCGGGAACCGGGGACATTTCGAGAGCCCGTAGTGCCCTCTCTCCAGAGGAAGCAGGATAGACAATCCGATATCCCGCACTTTCCAGTATCTGGGTCATGTGGAGAACGATAAGAGATTCATCTTCCACAATCTGAATGGTTTCCCCGGTCATGCGTTAACCTCGGTATTTATCAACTCACGATTAAACTCACAGTAATACTGTAAGGTTTAAGAGTAACGGGATAAAGATTTGTGAATTAGGGTGCATTTTCGGAATCTTTAAATAATGACCATCTTATGTAGGACTCGATCACTTTCACACCCTTCATGGCCGGATCTTTATCCTCCTCAATGGAACAAGGATCCGGCGCTGTGCAGATCGAGATCCGTGAGGGCCTGGCACTTCACCCGGGAACTTTCAATGCGGTAATCATCCCCGAGAAAGAGATAGTCGCCGCCATCAACAACACGTATCTCCAGCGGTTCCTGTCCCTCTACATCAGCGGGAACTACTCCCGGCTTATGAGATAACAGGGTCTTCGTTCTGCCGTGCAACAGATGTTGGTGGTGTCGTGATGGGCAGGACATTTCCGGCTTTATGAACTATGAGGAATGACAAATATTGTTTTTTCAAGGTTTTTTAGCGACAAGATAGATTCGATTAAAAGTTAAATTCACAATGCCGGATTCATCGGCCTGTTCTTTAAACGCTTTTTTAACCAGGTCGCAAAAGGTCCCGATGTATGCATCCGTCAGGGGGACCGTGTAAAATGTCTGGTTTAAATAACCGTTTTCTGCTCCGGACTGATAAATGCCATACACCTGATCTGCCGCATACCGGGCTGATTCTTTGACTATTTTACAGGTTACCACTTCAAATCCGGATTTCTCAAAAAGGGACCGGTATTCACCTTCGCTTTCCAGAAACATCCAGGGATTTTTAAAAAAGCCGAAAATGTTTTTGGTGGCTGGATTATTGCGGACTTTTTCAACAGCGGTGACGAAATTAGGACAGTACATCGCGGTAGCAGGAGCCTGGATACCTATGCGGCCACCGGTTTTGAGCGCAGTAAAACATTGTTTGAGAACCTTTTTAGGACGTGAGAACCATTGGAAAGCAGAATTGCAAAAAACAACGTCAAATGAATCCCTAAAACCCAGACATTCAGCATCTTTAACGAGAAAACTGATATTTGGCTTGCCATCGTCCTTGCTGATTGCTTCTTTGATCATGCTCCCGGAAATATCCGTGCCCACAACAATGCCCTTTGTGCAGCGGGCAATTTCTCTTGTTGTACGACCGGATCCACAACCGAGGTCTAGGACATTTTCATCTTCTTTGATGGACACAAGCCCCAGCAAAACTTCCGCCGCTGATTTTTGCACCAAAGCCTTTTGTTCATACAAGGTCGCTTTACTGTCGAAATTAATGTCCACCATATCTCATCTCTATTTCTAGGAAAACCCGGTCGAGAGACCGTCCCGGATATCCTCTTTCTTTTCCGCGTTCAAAACCGTCAGGTACTCTTCGAACTTGTGGATCCGGGTGCTGACCGGGAAGGGGATCGAGAGAGTACTGATGATGGTCTCACCCCGGTCCAGCGTCTGGATCTCCACTTCCATGCGGGAGAGATCCTGTTTTGCACTGCTCATCACGATATCCCGGTCACCCCGGTCGCCAAGGCCCATGATGATAAAGGTGTTGATCTGGGCGAGCACTTTGGGATCCACATTTTTGGGCTGTTGCGTGATGACACAGAGCCCGACCCCGAACTTGCGGCCTTCCATGGCACACTCCCGGAACACCTGGGTCGATGATCCGCCGCTTGCAAGCACTCTTTGTGCCTCGTCAATGGCTATCAAGATCTGGTGCTGTTCTGCCGATTCGTCCTCGATACCGAACTCTTCTGCGGTTTTCCGGTGTTCGTGCAGGATGTGCCGGGTGATCATCGACAGGATGAAGAGTTCGCTGCGTTCGCTCATCCGGGGGATATCGATGAGGACGACTTTATGGTCGTGGAGGGCGTTGATAATTTCCTGGATTGCTGATCCTTTGGAACGGAAGAAACGCTCGTTACCGTGGGCAATAATTTTCACTTTTCTCTGGATTGACTGGAGCGTTGACGGGTGGAAAGATTTGAGCCGGTCTGCGATCTCCGGGTAGATCCCCCGGTATGTTCCGTCTTTAACCTGGTCCGGGAGGCTTTCGATATCTTCTACAGAGAGGAAAAAGGCGATTGTTTTACTTCCGGAGAATTCTTCTAATGCCTCAATGGCTTCGCTTTGGGCCGGGGAGAGTTCGTAGAGAAGACTGAGATCACCCATCCGGAAATCATCGTATTCGAGCCAGAGCTGGTTTGCCCCGTATTTTTTCTGGTTGGTTTTGTCGATGGAAAAAATGGCGAGCCCCTCTTTTCCCGCAGAGTAATGCGGCAATCCCTTGCTCGTCTCCCCAGTGCTTGACTTTCCTCCCCGCACATATTCCCCGTGGGGATCGACAATTAAGAGCCCGAACAGCCGGGCTTTCATGGAGGATGCACAGAACACCCGCATGAAGTTGCTTTTTCCCATACCAGTCGTCGCAAAGACACCCATATGCTGGGGCAGGACTGCACTGGGGATTTTTACTGGCACACCTTTGAGATCTTCCTGGCCGGTCCGGATGACCCCTACTTCGATATCACCCATGACTTTTTTCAGAAAATCAAAGTCTTCCGCCCCCGGGATACTGACCCGGGAGAATTTCACCGGGACCGTGCGGGGTTTCCGGAAGATATTGGCTTCATCGATAAAGCCGAGCGGAACCGCTTCGACCCCGATAAAGACGTCTTCCCCGAGACCGTAGAACTGTTCGCTGTACGGTCTGGTATCCCAGTTCTGGTCGGCAAAATTGCTCTCGTGGAAGAGATCGGTGACTTTGGCAAAGAAAGTGTACTTCTTTGTTTCATCTTCGATTTTGATGATGTCGCCCACAAAGAGACCTGCATCATGGGGAACGATGAACCGGTACGCAAGCACGCTTTTGCCGATGAGCCGGAATTTCGTTTTATCGGTGGTATCAATATCGTTCAAAGTCATCATGGAGGTCACCAAAGAGCATATCAAACATTTCTTTGTTCAATCCCCGGACGGAAAATCCTTTCATTAAGTCCTGCCGGACGCGTTCGATTAAAGGTTCATCAATTACCACAGTGCGGTGTGCATCGAGAAGCGGGTAGGGATATCCCGGTATTCTCCCGTCATCGGCGCAGGACGCAATGGCACACATGATCATCTCTATAGTCTGGTCTGCAATCCCGTGAGGCAGCTCAAGTTTGAACGGCACATTTTTTGAAGGGTGGAACGATGCCACATGCAGGTCGCCGAGTTTATCCTTATGGTAGGTAGTGCTATCCGGGATCCGTTCGTCAACCTTGATCCACCACGGGCCTCTTATGCCGTACTTTTGTGCAAGACCAGCCATTGCTGGAAGGAGGGGATGTACCCCTCCCCACATGGCGTTGGTCCGTTTTGCAATGGCAGCGATGAGGACACCCCGGTTCTGTGCCGTCTGGATGATTTCCTGCATGACGGGGTCATGGTTTGCATCAGTGACCCGGAATGTGCCGTCAAGGAGCAGGAGCGACCCTTCCGGGAGCGTTCGTACCTGGCTTAATGCAACGCCATATTCCAGTGTGTCACGGAGCACAGCAGATACCCGGAGCACATCCTTGTTTTTGAGACCTTTTGCAGGAACTATCCCGAAACACTCCTTCATGAGGATGGGATAATCCTCGTTCTCGTGCTCAGGGCCGATAGTGACAATCCGTAGCGGCGTGATCGCCCGGGAGAGCCGTTCTCCCCCGGAGAATGTGGTGTGGGCTGCCCGGATTGCGGCAAGGGCAAAACCGCCCGATTCTGCAATCGTCGCATTGCTTCCGTCAATAGCTGAGACAATGCCCCTGAATGCTCCGGTGATGAGGTGAATATCGTCTGCCGTTATCTTACTCTGCGCAGCGAATTTCTCCACCATATTGTCCCCCACCTGCAGGTAAATATGGTCGAGGACATGGGCGATAGAATCTTCATACAAGGGATCGGTCGGCATTACTCCACCACCTTGACCCGGCTTGCAAGATCTGCCCCCATCTCAACGACGAGCGTTGTTTCAAACTCGCCCTGCATCTCCGGGATATGAGAGATAAGGATAATCTGTGGGAACCGGGACTCCTGGGTCCGTAATGCAGTGAGCAGGTTGTTTCTCCGTTCTTCATCCTGGCTCCCGAAAATCTCATCGAAGATGAGCAGTGTGCTTTCGTGGACGTTGTGGAGCTCGGCGAGGTACCGGGAGAGGGCAATTCTGAGGGCAACTGCAATGTCGTCCTGTTCGCCGCCGGAAAAGCGGTCGATGGGATAATCGTCATCGATGTCCCGGATACTGAGGTTGAAGTCGTCGTCTAAAAGTACCTGCTCGTACCGGCCACCGGTGATCTCGCTGACGATACGGCTCACTTCACCCTCGATCCGGCTCCGCACGACCTGCATGAGGTAAATGACATAGTCGGCGATGACGGAACGGGTCAGTTTCAACAGATCAATCTCTTCAGATGCGGCTTTGGTGCGTTCTTCAAGCTCTGCCAGTTTGGCCTGTTCCTTGTGGATCGCTGCGATCTTTTCTTCAGCATGCCGTACCTGTTCTGTAACCCGGGCAAGGCCGGTGTCTGCTTCTCTTTGGGCTGCATTGACCTGTGCGAGCTGTTCCTCGAGTAATGGTCCTTGTGCCGGATCGAAGGGATTTTTCTCAATCAGGGCTTCTGCTTCTTTTTGTGCGGTCTCGTTTTCTGCGATCCGGGTTTTAACGGCTTTCAGCTGTGATTGTATCTCGCCGGCCTTTGCCAGCTGCCGGGCAAGCTCGTTGTATCTCTTCTGCACCGATTCAATATCGGTGACTTCTTTTTCTGTGGCAGTAAAGGCACCAGGATCGAAGTGCAGGGCAGCAATGCTTTCTTCCTTTTCCCGGCTGACCGTTTCCTTTTCCTGCAGCATGGTGAGGAGATCAGCAAGCTCTTTTTCAATTCCCTCAAGCTGTTTCTGAGATTCAATGCAGATCCGGAGACCGGCCAGTTTCGTGGTAATACCATCAAGGGTGGCTTTTTCTTTGGTAAGTTTTTCCTGTGTAGCGAGAACGTTTAGCGCCTCATCCTCGATTACCGCAAGCTGCGACAAAAACTCCTGCTCAATTGCCGGGTAATGCTCACCGAGTTTCTGCCGGCAGAGAGGACAGGTCCCGTCAGGTCCGGCGGCTTCAAGCGCCTTTTGGTCAGCGATGAGTTTTTCCCGGTCTTTTGCCAGGTGCTTCTGCCGTTCAATGTACGTCCCAATCGAGAGGTTATTCTCCTGGATTTTAGCCGCGGCAAGAGTTTCAAGGTTGGGATCCGACACCGTGCCGACGATCCTGAGCGTGTCCCGTATTTCTGTCCGTAAGATTTCTGCATTTTCTGCGTCTTTATCGAACACGGCTATCTGCTCCCGGTGCCGGCCGATTCGTTCGTTGATAGTCGCACATTCCCGGCGGATAAACTGATGTTCGGTGCTGAGCCGGTCAACCTGACCTTTGAGATCTCTCATATATTCCAGCTGCTTCTTTTTCTCCGGGTATGCTGCTACTTGTACTTCGAGCAAACTACATTCCTGTTCCAAGTCAGACAAAGAAACAAGACGGTGAGCAAGGTCGTCATGGTGGTGCCTGAGTCCCATCCTTTCCCGGCTGAGTGCATTTTTACTTTCTGTCCGCCGCGTATGCTCGACCTTATGCGCAGTAAAGTCCTGGATTGCTTTATAAACATTATCCTTCTTTTTCGTCAGGGACGTGCTTTCTTTTTCGTACGCGGCAATTTCTTTTTTGGTAGCCAATAACTCAGCTTGAATCCGGTCGAGGTCTTCCGGATCCAGCCGTCCCCGGATACTGAACAATTCACCCTGGAGCAACCGGAGGTCGGATTCAGCAGCATCCACCCGCTCCTTGAGGATCTTCTGGGATTCTGTGCTGAGGTAATCTATGCCGAGCGCCTTGAGGAACCATTCCTTTCTCTTACCCGGCGTGCTTTCAAGGAGAGTGAGGAGGTCTTTCTGGCCGGCATAAATAGTATTTTTGAAATCCACTGGCCCCATGCCAAGGGTCCGGCGCACTTCTGCTTCCACGGGACCTACTTCTTTTGCACTGAGCTTTCCGTTCCGGTAGAACTCTGCATCGTGCTGGACACTTTTTCCCTTTTTGAATGTCCGTATGACGGTGTATTGTTCACCATCGACAGAAAATTCTAACTTGACTTCGCACTTGTCTTTTGGTGCAGCAAATGAGGAGACGATGTAATCCGGTGCAATGCCGGTCGCCCGGACACCGTAGAGGGCAAAAAAGATTGCCTGGACTATGCTTGACTTGCCCGTGCCGTTGTTCCCGAGGATGCCGGTGATGCCATCGGAAAATTCGATCGTCTCGTTCCGGAACCGTTTGAAATTCCGTAACGTGAGTCGGTCAATGATCATCCGGTGCCTCCCGGTGCTGTTCCATGACTTCAGCAAGCACGGTTCTGCCAGTCTGTGCAACAAACTCCTTCTGCTTTGCACTGAGTTGTTTTTTTTCTACAAACGTCCCGAACTCGGTGAGGTAATCGATTGCCCGGACGTCCTGCTGGAGCGCTACGGGGGATTCTTCCCCCTCGGCAACGACCCGGATTTTAAGGTCTAACAGCTGTTCCCGGAGGGGGGCCAAAGCACGCACATCGATGCCTTTGCCATGCTCCCGGGAGATGCCATCAAGGGTAACCTGCACAAGGGAGAACTTTTCAGGACACTTTTTCTGAACTCTTTCGATGATATCGTCAGTGATATCTGTTACGTGGCGGCCGGCGCAGGGAATGGTGCCGCAGTCATACATGGGAGTATGGGGCAGATCAAGGTGGTCGACCATGTGTTTATCGAGGTCTATGATGAGACCGCCCTTTGTGTCCCGGATCTCGCCGTAGGTGAGGTATTCAGCGGAGCCTGAATACCATGCGTTTTCGGCTATTTGTACCTGGTTGTGGTAGTGGCCAAGGGCAATATAATCGAAGTCAGCGGAAAGGATCGTGCTGTCGAGTTCGTGTTCAGCGACGGTCGCAAGGCGCTTGTCTTTTATTGTAGTTGCAAGACCGTGGGTGACGAGCACATTGTTCCGGCCTTTTTCGAGTTCGACCTGATCGTATGCTGTCCGGTAGTTTTCAGGCCGGAGCATGTTCGGGATCAAATGGAAAACCGTGTCGCCAATCTCAACTTCTTCGTACTTGAACGAGTATGCGGCGTGGATCTCCGCAGGGTGGTAAGAGAGGACGGCAAGCGGTGATGTGGTGTAGCGGGTCTTGACCATGCTGTGGTTGCCGGTGACGATTACAAGGGGGATACCGGCATCACCAAGCCGGGTAAGGGCGTCAAGGACGGTTGTGTATGCCCGGGTCTTTGGTTTGACGGTGTCGAAGAGGTCGCCCGAATGTACGAGTACATCCGGTTTTTCCTGGATGATCCAATCTATCGCAGCAAGGAAGTTATCGTAGATCTGCTTCTCGCGCAGGTTCATCCCCGAGTCCGGGTCGAGTCGGGAAAATGCGGAAAGGCCGAGATGGGTATCTGCGATATGGACGAGCTTCATTCTTAAGAAGTTAGTTGGGGTGTACTGGGATATAAGGAGAAGGGGAGGGCGGCGAAAATGGAATTTCATTCAATATTCACTTTCAAGTAAATATGATTTCGAAAGGAGAAAGTGAGAATAAAGTGTGTTAAAAACCATTTAAAACAGGCTCTGTCAAGTCTGCGGGTAGCCACATATTTTCCTCGATGAAGACTTACTGCAACCCCCCGAACCCTTGATAGATCCTTAATCCGGATTTATAAAAACTAAAATTGTTTTCCCCTGTTTCTGTATCCGGTGGTTTGACCCCAATAGCCGGATACCAAATGCCCGGGAACTTTCAAACTATGTTTCAAAATCTAAAAACTGGGGATATTTTATTAAACATCTTGGAAAAAGAGGAGGCTGAACGGAAGGTTGGATCCCGTAGGGATCAGGTCTTCTGCAGGATGTGAAAACAAATGGCAACGTCAAAGAGCTCAACATGCGTTTTGCCGGAAGACACTTTCACAAAAGCAATGAAGTCGATGGTGAAAATGCCGGCAGACCAGGCAAAGGCAAAGGTAGGGGAACTCGAAAAGATATGCGTCTGCAGTACGTGCCCGACCTACACAGCGACCTGTGCAAGTAAGGCCGGCGAGAGCGTTTTCTGTGCCCGGGGAACGAGTTTCAAGTGCATCACCGCGAACAAGGGGTGCGTCTGCACGACCTGCCCGGTGTCAAAATCGATGGGCCTCGAGTACCAGTCATTCTGTCTTTTGGATGGGGAGAAGTCGCAAAGGTTCGACGCGATGCTCCGGTAAATGTTTTTCTGGAAGTATTAACTTGGCGGATGATGGTTACTTTCCACTGAAGAAGAAAGTAATCCATCCTCCATCAAGTTAACAGAACTGTATTTTGGTTTGTTTGACGGTGCGGTCATGGGTTCGAAACCACCCCACCTCAGATTATATTATCCAGCCTGAGAAAATGCGAACGTGATCTCGGCACATGCCTTATCGATCAATTCTCGATAATACCCAAGATAAAATGACAACGCATACCATAAAGATTCCACACGATACCCATGAGTTGTTAGAAGAACGCAATATCATTATCCGTTCGAATCGCATTTACAGCATAAAACTTGGGGGAATTTTAATGGGAATCAAGCCGTCATATATTAAAAATCTCGGTACCGCACTTCTGGCTAAGCAACAGGAGTACTTTTCGAACAGTTTTGAAGCGAACAAGCAGCAGCTTGGATCGTCGGCAGTTATCGAAAGCAAGCGTGTCCGGAACCGCGTCGCCGGTTACATCACTAGAAAAATGAATGCCAAAAAACGAACATAGCCCTATCACTTGTTCACGGCGTTATTCTATCAGAAATAGGAAATAGAAAGTTAATGGTTATTCTCTTCTTTTTACCTCAGATAGTATGGTCAACGGTTCGTTACTGATCTTATCAAACCAAGCTTCACGAGTGCATGCCTTGCCGCAGCCTGTTGAGCCTGCTGGACACTATTGCCGGTTCCTTCGCCAATGACGAAGTTATCGAACAGAACCTGAAACGTAAAGACAGGCTGATGATCGGGCCCGGAACGGTTTGTCTCTCGGTAGACCGGGGTAGATTTGTTTAATTTCTGGTAATGCTCCTGCAGGATGCCGACCGCATTACTTTGCGGATCATAATGACTCATAGATTCTGCCATAATTGTGTTAATGAAATATGCGACATCATCGAGCCCTACTTCACAGTATAGGGCACCTATGAATGCTTCGAATGTTCCGCCGACAATTCGTTTTCCGTAAGTTTGTTCAGCGATAGATTCCGGAACCAGCCGACCAAATCCAAAGGGATCAATTTTCAAGACAAGAGTAGAGAGTGATTCGTTGGACACAACAGCACTCAACATTTTTGTCATCTCCCCTTCGTCTAAGTCAGAATTGCGCCGTGTAAAGAGATTCTGGGCAACGATCAGGTTAATTACCCGGTCACCGAGGAATTCATACCGTTCCCACTCTTCTTTTGAAACATCCCAGTGATCCATCCCGGGGTGGCCATAGGCTTTGTTGAAATGGATAACAAAAGTATTGATGATCTGGTTCACATCAGGATTCGGCATGTCGAGAAGTTCGATGAGAGAAAGACGGGCCTGCCTGATCATATGGCGCTATTCTATGATTAACACGATAATGCTATCGATATGCCCTAACTCATCGAACACAACATCCAGATATGATATGCGCGGAGTCAAGGATCCAATGTTTTCTTAGTTCCGCTTCTTGCTCATCTTTGAGTTTGAGGATCTCAACGAGCCCGGAGAAAACTACAGATTCAAGAGAATCATTGTATGCATCGAGGGCTTTTAAATCTCTTTTGATGAACCGAGTTTCTAACGGCACTCTCTCTGTTTTATCAACATCTTACTTCACAATACAACCCGATACCCTGTTTTAGGCGCGATAATTTCGAACCTGGCGCCGTTCCCGGGCTCACTACTTTCATTTAGGGAAATTCCTGTTATAGAAAGAATCTCGCGAGAGAGGAAAAGTCCAAGGCCGGTATTTTTTCCATATCCTCTTTCGAAGAGGCGCTTTTTATCTTCTTGACTGATCCCTATTCCGTCATCCTCGCAAATGATAACGAGCCCGGCATCTGTTTCAACGGAGAAGAACAAGATATGTGTCAACCTGCTGCCACCATATCGAAGAGCATTATCGATAAGATTGTAGAATACCTTCTCAACAAGCGCATCGGCGAAAATTTCTGTTCCGGCAGGGAGATCGTTTACCACTAATACATTCCCCAGTGTGGATTTCTTTATCGCGGTGACTACAAGTTCGCGACAGTCATGCCAGATCGGAGCCTTGATACCAATTGATTCATATTCCCTGGTGAATTGAATCATAGCGGTAATCTGGTTTGCTGATGTTTGGGCCCTCTGGAAATACTCATCGAATGGGGGATCGAGCGTGTTTTTTTCCAACAAAGCGAGATACCCTTGTAAAACCGCCAGTTGATTGGTGATATCATGCCGTGTAATACTGGAAAGAAGGTTAAGTTGATTGTTCGCTTGAAGCAGTGCCTTCTCCGCACGATTTTTTTCCGAAATAGCCTCTTTCAGCTGTTTATCGACTCTATGCCGGTGAAGTGCCAGATCTACAGATAAAAGGAGATCCCGTTCACTAAAAGGCTTAACAATATAATTGTAAGGTTCTGTCTCTTTTGCCCGGCTCACATGTTTCGAATCAGCGTAGGCTGACAGATATATAACGGGAATATCGGCGCGCTCATGGATCTTACGGGCAGTTTCAATTCCATCAATATTTCCCTGAAGCTCGATATCCATAAAAATGAGATCTGGTGGATTTTCCTCTGCCTTTAGCACGGCTTCCTCCCCATATGCCGTTGTACCGGATAGCCGGTATCCGTGCTTCTCAAGTAGTTCCCCAATTTCAAGTGCGATGATTCCGTTATCTTCTACAATAAGGATTGATTCACCGGACATTCAGATACCTTTAGAGATTCGGTCAGGGATTCGCTACGATGCTTTGACGACCGTATGGAAAGCCCACCACGGGTTCTTTTTCGTTTAAGCATACTCTCTTGGGATATATTGAATCCCATCGTATATTGGCCCGAAAAAATTCTTGCTCACGACGTTGATATTTAATTTTCCTGTCATTATGTCGTCAAATTCTTTTTCACCTATCTGGCTTGGAAACGTGTTTGTCTTTTTCAGGTGAAACCGGACCCATTCCGACCAAAGCAACATGCGTTGAACGCTCTTGATCTGGTTACGCCGAACATGCTGTAACAAGAATTCACTGAACAAGAATATTTCACCCTGTTCCTTTGCGTTCAAATTCGGCATTCCATTCATTCCAGCAGCTTGAATTCTGGCTGACATTTCTGTTGCTGTGATAATTTCAATCACCTGAATTGTTGATTTCAACTACCTTTTAATAGAGTCTCGTCTAATTGTCAAATTTTATCACAAATTTTGAAAATAGTCGCCATACATTTATAATTCAGATGTTATGCAACCTGTTTTTTAGAAGTTTATCAAGATCCATTGGAACTGTTAATGTAGATGGGTAAAAAGAGCCGAAGCAAATCGATGTTGTTGTTTACGCTGACACTCTTTTCTGGGTGATTATATCGAAAATTCAAAGAGAGTTCCAAAAAATAGAAAGTCCCCAAGAATATTTAAGGCTCTGAAAAGTCTTCGGAGGGCGACATATTTTCCTCGACGTAGGCTTAATGCTATCCCCAGAAGACTTGATAGAGCCTACAATTTAATTCGACAATTATTTACGGTATATTGCGAATCAATCATTATGGGATAATTCTCTACAAGAAAATCCCGGCAGGAAAGATCACGTGACTGCTGAACCTGAGTCACTTCACAAAAGAACATCTGTTAATGCCGCGCCTGTACTGCCGGAAAAACTTTTGCTCAGTCGCCTCACCTTCGCTTTTGGCCTCCTCGCGGCACTCATTGGCGTACTAGGGATTGTTACAGCACACTTCGATATCACTTTAGTCAGTAGTTTAAACCAAAATTACCGGACGATGGCACTCAGCGCAGCCCTTACCTGGATCTTTCTCGGATCTGTTCTCGCGTATCAGGTAGTAAAACCATTTCACCGAATCACCAGGCTGGTTATCCAGACATTGCTCTTCCTCATCGCATTCGTCGAAGCCATCGAGTTTGTCCTTAATATCCAGGGAAGCCATTTTTTCATCGAAACCCTCCTTGTCAGTTTAGGGTCGACAATAATTGGACCATCATCAGCACCGATCTCCCCAGCAGCTGCCGGACTCATTGTTCTCACGGCAATCGCACTGATATCTCTCATATGGGTTTCTGATGCGCAAACAAAATCAGTGCATATTCCCGATATAATCAGCATCATCGGGCTTGTGGACTGTATTGTCAGCTTCACCTTTATCCAGAGTTATATCTTCGGTAATCCATTGCTGTATGAGACAAACTTTATCCCGATCGCATTTCTGTCAGCGCTCGCCGCGTTTTTTACCGGGGCAGCCCTTGTCACTGCCACTGGGCCTGATACAATCCCGGTCAAGTACATGATTGGTAATACCACCAGAGCGCTCCTCCTACGGGTATTTGTCCCGCTCATTATCGGCATTATTCTTATTGAAAATGTTGTACTCGTCTGGCTATCTTCGGTGTTCAACATCCACGATGCGGTTCTTCTCTCGATTACACTTGTGGTTTTTACGGTGCTGATCGCTTATGTTGTAGCGAGAATCTCTGAGCGAATGGGGTGGAGGCTTGATCGCGCCGAGCAGGAACTCGTCCGGAAAAACGAAAACCTCAATGAACTCAATGAGGAGCTTACCGCAGCACAAGAGGAGTTACGCCAGAACCTCGAAGAACTCACGCTATCTGAGGCAACACAGCGTCGTCAGGCCGATCTCCTGGGGCTATCGTACGATGCCATTATTATCTGGCGCCTGGATGGAGGTATCGAGAGCTGGAACCATGGCGCTGAATTGTTGTACGGTTATTCCGAACAGGAAGCGCGTGGCAAGGTAACCCACCAATTACTGGCTACTATTCATCCCAAACCCTGGAACCAGATTGAGATAGAGCTACGGGAGAAAGGCCGGTGGGAAGGTGAGCTACGCCACCGAACCAAAGACGGCCGGGAGGTCGTAGTCAATACCCGACACCAGCTCATCCATGAGCTTGATGGCAACGATCTGGTACTGGAAAGTAATCGCGATATCACCGATCGCAAGAATGCGGAAGAAGCACTTCGTGAGTCGGAAAAGCGTTATCGAGGACTTTTCGAAACAATGCAAGAGGGTTTTATTCTGGCGGAAGTTGTCACTGATGACAAAGGCAGGCCTGTTGATTACCGGTTTTTGGATGTAAATCCCACGGGAGAGCGGTACTTTGGTCATTCTCGCTCGGAGATCATAGGCCAAACCTATAGATCCCTTGGCATTGAGAACGCGGATGAAAATTGGATTGAGATACTAACGAAGGTTGCCCGGACTGGGGAGCCCGTATCAGTGGAGCGGTGGGCACCTGTTGGCGGACAATGGGTGTCGTTAAAGGCATACTCACCAAGCCCTGGCCAGTTCGCGGCCGTCTTCGAAAACATTACCGACCGCAAGAGATCAGAGGAGGCATTGAAGTTTAGTGAAGAGAGGTTCCGATCAGTACTGGATAATTCCAAGGATCTCATTTATCGCGAGAATCTGCAAACCGGCAGGTACGAATATATCAGCCCTTCTGCCGAGACAGTTACAGGTTTTTCAGCAGATGAGTTTCTGGCAATGGACGCCGAGATTGCGAGGTCAATAATCCATCCTGATGATATTCCTAACATGCGATCGGCAATGGACGGCCTGGAGAGTACCGGCGAAGCAGAAGCAGAATACCGTTGGCAGATGAAGAATGGTAATTATCGCTGGTTTTCTAATCACATGTCCCTGATCAGGGATGCTTCGGGTCGACCGCTTTACCGGAATGGCTCTATCCGGGATATCACCCGACGTAAGAATGCCGAAGAGGAACTGAAACGTAAAAACGCGGATCTTAACGTCGCCTATGAAGAGATTTCCTCTACCCAGGAAGAACTCCGACAGAATCTCGAAGAACTCAGCCTCCGCGAGCAGGAATTGATCAAAAGCGAGATCGAACTTAAAGAAGCCCTCACTGAAAAAGAGGCTCTCCTTTCCGAGATCCACCACCGGGTCAAGAACAACCTGACCGCTTTTATCTCACTTCTCAGTCTTGATGGAACCTATGAGGAGACTGAAGGGGGCAAAGCACTCCGGACTGACCTCCAAAACCGGGCCCGAAGTATGGCCCTGATTCACGAAACCTTGTACCGGACGGGTAAATTTTCGAAGGTGGATATGGGCATTTACCTGAAAAATCTCGTGGACCAGATTACCAAATCGTATGGTGTGCACGAGGATGTCAAAACAGTTGTTGATGTTCATGACGTGACCTTGAGTGTCGACCGGGCCACCACTGCCGGCCTGATTATCAACGAATTGGTAACCAACTCGTTCAAGTATGCATTCCCCCCGGGGTTCGACTGTATTGCGGTACGGCAGGAACCCTGCACTATTCGGGTCTCGCTTGCCTACGAAGATGGGAAGGAGGTACTGAAAGTGGCCGATAACGGCCGTGGCCTACCTAGAGGGTTTGACCCCTTTACATCAAAATCGCTCGGCCTTAAACTGGTAAACTTCCTTGCCCGCCACCAGCTCCGGGCTGATATTGAAGTCCGGTCTGATAAAGGAACTGAGTTTATTTTCCATCTGAAAAATACCGAGGACAATACATGACCGGGGAAACCATATTGGTTGTTGAAGATGAAGGTCTGATAGCTCTCCATCTGACCGAAACATTGGAAAAAGCGGGATACAAGATCATTGACCCAGCCTATTCCGGAGAGATGGCACTTCATGCCCTCGAAAAGTCACCAAAACCTGATCTGATCCTGATGGATATCGGTCTTCCAGGATCACTTGACGGTATTGAAACAGTACGGCAGATCCGGCAAAAGTATGAGATCCCTGTCATATTTCTTTCCGCATATTCTCATATACTCAGAATCGAAGAGGCAAAAGGTATCTCACGCTGTGGCTATATAAGCAAACCGTACCTGGAGAAAGATCTCCTGAATGCAGTTGACAACACGCTGAGACTGTAGTATTAGTGATCCCGATCCCCCTAAGCGCTCCGGAAATAGCAACAATTATTCCTGTCGTTTCGTTAAGGTCCTGGTACAGTAACATTACCAGATAGTGACGATGATTTCAGGTCTTCAGATGATATGGGCTTGGTTTAAGCGGTACGCGGTTATTTCATGGTATGTTTCAAAATCTGATTTTTAGGAAAGACCCTTTAAAATAGACCGGTAAATACCCGGGCTGGTGAAGGACCGTTCCTTTCAGGACACGTCCTTTATGGAGAGGTTTCAAACATGGAACAGACCAGATTCTATACATTGCCCAAACTGCCCTACGACTATGCAGCCTTAAAACCCTATATTTCTGAAGAACAGCTCAAGCTGCACCACCAGAAGCATCATCAGGCCTATGTCAACGGTGCAAACGCCATCTACGAGAAATTCGACAAGGTTCGTAAGGAGAATGCGGACTTCGATGTGAAGGCAACCCTCAAGGAGTTGTCATTCCATATCGGTGGTTTTGCGCTGCATAACCTGTTCTGGGAAAACCTCGCACCCGCGGAAAAAGGCGGGGGCGGGATGCCCAAAGGAGCTCTTGCGGAAGCACTCGATGCGGAGTTCGGGAAGTTCGACCGGTTCAAAAAGGAGTTTACCCAGGCGGCCAACGGTGTCGAGGGATCGGGGTGGGCTGCCCTGACATTTTGCAGGAAGACCGGACGACCGCTCATCATGCAAATAGAAAAACATAACACGAATGTTTTCCCCGGGTTTGGTATTCTTATGGTACTTGATGTCTGGGAACATGCGTACTACCTTGACTATAAAAATGACCGTGCAAAATTCGTTGATTCATTCTGGAACATCGTAAACTGGGAAGTTGTTGCACAACGGTTCGATCATATGAAGAAATAACTCCTATCCAGGAGGAGTGTAAAAAAAAGCAACGGGTGATAAATATGGAGGAAAAAACACTCGAACTCTTAAAAAAATTTGAGCAGGATCATGAGATCTATGTCAGCGCTACAGACAAACTGACTTATTGGATCATCTACGCACGGATCCCCAAAAGCAGAACGCAAGATGTTCACCACCTCCATATCGGAAAAAAATATATTTCCGGGCCCAATGAGGAAGGGAATGTCCTAATCCTCACAGACCCTGAAAATTCCGATATCTATGAAGTAGAATCATGGGGGGAGATGGAAACGATCGATAGGTTTGTAGAAAAAGCACTTCCTGTTATCCTGTCTGATAAGGATGCAATTGATAATGAACAGGGAGAAGGCTGCGGCACAAGCTGCGGTTAGTGCAATCAAGTACGATAAGATGAATTATGAATTCGTTAACCCAGTCCAAAAAATGTCCTTGATATTATTGTTACTGGCAGTGCAATGACCCATAAAGAGATCTCAGCTAAAATGAATTACTCCTCAAAGAAGGTACGTTTGGCCTTGCAAAAACCCGGGAAAAAGAAACTCCTCATCGAATAGAAGAATATGCGGGACCTGCGCCAAATCACTTTTTTGAAGGGAAAAAATGATTCGGAAATTTTAAACGATCATTCCAATTAATATTTTTATGCGTAGTGCTCAAGGTCATAACTGATTTTTTTAAAGATCTGGAAAAGAGATTATATTTCAAGTAATTCTCTATTCTCGGGATTCGAAATATTTAAGGGCTTTTGGGACG
>Ga0181535_10002798_pt1 | contig 20877 bp, 11 predicted proteins | sample PEATcosm2014_Bin_44_FD_119774 | JGI IMG/M metagenome (GOLD analysis project Ga0181535, IMG submission 119774) | Peatland microbial communities from MTU Mesocosm Facility, Houghton, MI, USA - PEATcosm2014_Bin17_30_metaG | ecosystem: Environmental > Terrestrial > Soil > Wetlands > Peat | place... | reverse complement strand
GATGCTGCCGATGCCGTGCACGCCAAAGACGTCCAGGGAATCGTCGTAGCCGAACGTGGACTTGATCTTGGTCACCGCCAGGTAGCAGACCACGCCGGCCACCAGCCCGATGGCAAAGGCCGCAGGAATGCTCACGAAGCCGGACGCCGGGGTGATGGTGGCCAGGCCGGCCACCATGCCGGCAGCCACGCCCAGCACGCTGGGCTTGCCCTTGAGCTTCCATTCGAGGGCCGCCCAGCTCAGCGCGGCCGCCGCCGCCGAGAAATGGGTGGCCGCAAACGCGCTGGTGGCCAGCGAACCCGCGCTCAGGGCGCTGCCGGCGTTGAAGCCGAACCAGCCCACCCAGAGCAGGCCGGTGCCCACGAGCGAAAGCACCACGTTGTGCGGCAGCATCGGCTCATGCGGATAGCCGCTGCGCTTGCCGATCATCAGCGCAAACACCAGGGCCGACACGCCCGAGCTGATGTGCACCACCGTGCCGCCGGCGAAATCGAGCACCGGGATTTTCCCGCCCGCGGCCCAGTTGAAATAGCCGCCCTTGCCCCAGACCATGTGGCACAGCGGGAAATAAACCACCGTGACCCACAGCACCATGAACACGATGTAGGCCTTGAATTTGATCCGTCCCGCCACGGCGCCGCTGATGAGCGCCGGGGTGATGATGGCGAACATCATTTGAAACAGCATGAACGACTGCGCGGGAATCGTCCCCGCATAGTCGGGGTCCGGCGCGGCGCCGACGCCCTTGAGCAAGAGGTGGCTGAACGGGTTGCCACAGAAGGCGCTGCCCGCCCCGAAGGCCATGCTGTAGCCATACACCATCCACAAGGCGGAAATGACCGCCATCAGCACCAGGCTGTGCATCATGGTGGAAAGCACGTTTTTGGCGCGCACCAGCCCGCCGTAAAACAGGATCAGGCCCGGGGCCGTCATCATCAGCACCAGGGCCGAGCTCGCCAGCAGCCAGGCGTTGTCGCCCGTATTCACGGCCCCGGCTGGCGCGGCGGCAGCCGGCGACGAGACGTCAGCCAGCAGCGGCGCGGTTAAACCGAAGAGCAGAACCGCTAAACATGAGCAAAAGAATATCTTTTTCATCAATGAATGAGTGAAATTCATGGGTGCGAGTTCAACAAAATCGCCGCGGGGTGTCAATGCGCCTCTTGCACAAAACTTGTTCGATTTTGTCGCGATTCACGGCTATTTTCTCCGCCACATGGCCGCTGAAGCGCAATTGACCCCGATGATGGCGCAGTACCGCCGCATCAAAGGCGAACTGCCCAAGGACGCCCTGCTGCTGTTCCGGCTGGGGGACTTTTACGAGATGTTCTTCGAGGACGCCCAGACGGGCGCGCAGATTCTCAACCTGGCCCTGACGGCCCGCCACGGCGTGCCCATGTGCGGCCTGCCGTACCACGCGGCGGCCACCTACCTGTCCCGCATCCTCAAAAGCGGGCGCAAGGTGGCCATCTGCGAGCAACTGGAGGAGCCGCAGCCGGGCAAGCTCGTCCGGCGCGAGGTCACGCAAATCCTCTCCCCGGGCACGCATTTTGACGAGCGGATGCTGGTGGCCGAGCGGAACAATTTCCTGGCGGCCGTCAACCCGGCCGGCAAAACGTTCGGCCTGGCCGTGGTGGACCTGACCACGGGCGATTTTCTCACCACCGAACTGGCCGGCGCCGCCGCGCTGACGGCCGAACTGGAGCGCCTGCGGCCGGCGGAAATCATTTTCCCCGCCGAACAGGCGGCCCTGCGCGAACTGCTGGGCGGCCGCAGCGGCACGCCCGGCGCGGCGCCGGCGGACGCGCCCGCCACCGCCCACGGCTGGGTGGTGAGCGGTTACGACGACTGGACCTTCGCGGCGGAAACGGCGTTTTTCACCGTGCGCGAGCACTTCAAAGTGGCCACCCTGGACGGCTTCGGGCTCAAGGACAAGGCGGCCGCCATCGGCGCGGCCGGGGCGGCGCTGCACTACCTGACGCAAAATCTGCGGCGGGACGTGAAGCATCTCACGCGCATCTCGTATTACCAGCACGGCGATTTTCTGGCGCTGGATTACACCACGCTGCGGCACCTGGAAATCCTCGAGCCGCTGCAGGCGGACGCGCCACGAAATTCATCGCTGTACGGCACGCTCAACCACACGGTCACCCCCATGGGCGCCCGGCTGCTCCGGCAATGGCTGTCCCAGCCCCTCGCCGCCGTGGAGCCCATCCACCGCCGGCAGGACGCCGTGCAAGGCTGCCTGGAGAATTCGGCCCCGCTCGGCGCCCTGCGCCAGCAACTGGCCAACGTGCGCGACCTCGAACGGACCATCGGCCGGCTCAGCACCGGCTCCGGCAACGCCCGCGACCTGGTGGCCCTGCGCCTGGCGCTGGAACAAATCCCCGCGTTGAAAACAACCCTGCGGCAAATCGCCGCGCCAGCCCCCCGGCCGCCGGCGGCCACGCTGAGCGACCAAGTGTTTCAAGCCGCCGCCCCGGCGGGCCAGCCGCTGCTGGAAAGCCTCGAACTTCAGCTCACCGAAGCGCCCGCCTTGGTGGAACTGGTCAGCCGCGCCATCGTGGAGGAGCCACCCCTGCCCATCAAGGAAGGGGGCATGATCCGCGACGGTTTTGACGCCGGCCTCGACGAGCTGCGCGCCGCCCAGCGCGGCGGCAAGGACTGGATTGCAAAATTGCAGGCGGATGAAATCGCCCGCACGGGCATCTCCTCGCTGAAGGTGCGGTTCAACTCCGTGTTCGGCTACTACATCGAGGTGACCAAGTCCAATCTGGACAAGGTGCCCCCGCAGTACATCCGCAAGCAGACGATTGCCAACGGCGAGCGGTTTCTCACGCCGGAACTCAAGGAAATGGAGGGCAAGATCCTGGGCGCCGAGGAGCGCGCCATGAAGCTGGAATACGAGCTGTTCCAGCGCGTGCGCGAGGAAGTGCTCGGCCAGCTCCCGCAAATCCAGCAGAGCGCGGCGGCCCTGGCCCAACTGGACGTGCTGGCGTCCTTCGCCGACACGGCGCGCCTGCAAAGTTACGTCCGCCCGCAGGTGGGCGACGACGGCGTGCTGGAAATCCGCGACGGGCGGCATCCGGTGCTGGAGCAACAACTCGTCGAGGATCGCTTCGTGCCCAACGACACCGCGCTGGCGGCCGGGGCGCCGGGCGCCGCGCCGGCGGGCGGCGAAACCGCCCAACCGGCCGCGGCCGAAGCTGCCGCCCCGCAGATCGCCCTCATCACCGGCCCCAACATGGCCGGCAAATCCACGTACATCCGCCAGGTGGCGCTGCTGACGCTGCTGGCGCACACGGGCAGTTTTGTGCCGGCGGCGCAGGCGCGGATTGACCTGGTGGACCGCATTTTCACCCGCATCGGCGCGAGCGACGACCTGGCGCGCGGGCAGAGCACCTTCATGGTGGAAATGACCGAGACGGCGAACATCTTAAACAACGCCACGGCCCGCAGCCTCATCGTGCTGGATGAAATCGGGCGCGGAACCAGCACATTCGACGGCCTTTCGCTGGCTTGGTCCATCATCGAGCATCTGCACCACCGCGTGGGCGCCAAGACGCTCTTTGCCACGCATTATCACGAATTGACCGAGCTGGCGGGCCGCCTGCCGCGCCTGAAAAACTTCAACGTGGCCGTCCGCGAATGGCACGATTCCATCGTCTTTCTCCGCAAAATCGTGGCCGGCGGCACCGACAAGAGCTACGGCATCCAAGTGGCGCGGCTGGCGGGCGTGCCCAAGGAGGTGCTGGACCGCGCCAAACAGATCCTGTCCAACCTGGAGGAATCCGAGCTGACGCCGGAAGGCAACGTCCGCGCCGCCCGCCGCCAGCACGAGCGTGACAAGCTAAAGGGCCTCTCCCCCGCGCCGCAGCTCGATTTGTTCGGCTAGAGCATTGACAGAAAAGACCGCGGCCTTCAGGTTGTCAACTCATCGCTACAGCTTTGATGGAAATGATCTAAATGCTAAAGGCTGAAACCGAAATTGGGCGTGCTGTTTTCCTGGCTTTTTTTTCAGCCTTTAGCCTTTAGCATTTAACCTTTTTTTAGCGTTTTGCGCATGTTAAAATTCCTCCACTTCGATCTTTATGCCCAACAATCTTGAATCGCTGCAAGCGCACGCTATCCCCGGCCGGGTGGCCGTGGCCACCGGCAACGGCGGCCTGCCCAAACTCGTGGTCACCGCCCAGGCCGGCACCGCGGAAATTTACCCGCACGGCGCGCATGTGACGCATTTTCAGAAGGCGGGCGACGCGCCCCTGCTCTTCCTGAGCCGCCAGAGCTGGTTCGCGCCCGGCAAGCCGATTCGCGGCGGCATACCGATCTGCTTTCCCTGGTTCGGCAACCGCGAGGGCGAGCCGTCCCACGGCTTCGCCCGCATCACGACTTGGCAGCTCGTCAAAACCGCCGCGACGCCCGACGGCGCGGTGGCCCTCCATTTTTCGCTCCCGCTTGTTCCCGGGCGGGAGGCCTGGCACAGCCTGCGCGCCGAATTCGTGGTGACCGTGGCGGACACGCTGACCCTGGAGCTGGCGGCGGCCAACGATTCGTGCGGCGCCGCGCTGGAAATCGAGAACTGCCTGCACACCTATTTTAATGTGGGTGATATCGCCGCGGTGAGCATCGCCGGCTTGCAGGATGCCGCGTTCCTGGATAACGCCGCCGGCGGCCACGGCGCCCGCTCGGTGCAGACCGAGCCCCTGCTCCGCATTCCGCGCGAAACCAACCGTCTGTATCTCGACACGACCGCCGCGGTGGAAATCCGCGACGAGCGGCTGCGGCGCGTCATCCGCGTGGAAAAGCACCAATCGCAATCCACGGTGGTGTGGAATCCCTGGACCACCCAGAAATTGCCGGACGATTTCGACCCCGCGGAGCATGCGCAGATGGTTTGCGTGGAGGCCGGCAACGTGAACCACAACCGGTTTTCGCTGGCGCCGGGGCAGTCGTCCGCGCTGAAGGTGGTGCTGCACACCCGGAAGCTTTGAGCCGGAACGATTCATTTAAACCACAGATGAACACAGATAAACACAGATGAAAACGGGCTTGGCCGGGCTTTTTTGAAGCATGAGGACCTCTCACCAATTGGTGCATCGCTCTGGACCAACCAGTTCCGATTTTGAATCTGTGTTCATCTGTGTTCATCTGTGGTTAATTCATTTTTCAACTGAATGGTTCCGTCTGGGAACCTGTCTTAAAATTCAACGGGGGCCCGCCTTCGCCCAATGATTTCCCTTTCCGAAATTCATCCCCCCGGCGCCAACCTGGTCACCCAGGTGGCGGAGGTTTTTTCCCCCACGGGCATTCTGTCGCGGGCGAAGAATTTCGAGTATCGCCCGCAGCAGCAGGCCATGGCGGTGGCGGTGGCGCAGGCGTTGGAAAGCGGCGGGCACCTGGCGGTGGAGGCCGGCACCGGCGTGGGCAAATCGCTCGCCTACCTGGTCCCGGCGATCCTCTTTGCGGTGGCCCGGAAAAAAAAGGCGGTCATCTCCACGCACACCATCAATTTGCAGGAGCAGCTCACGGACAAGGATCTGCCCATGCTGAGCGGCGTGCTGGGCACGCTGCCCGAACCGGTGCGGTTCAGCTACGCCATGTTGAAGGGCCGCGCCAATTACCTCTGCACCCGCCGCCTGCAAAAGGCCATGCAGCAAAGCGGCAACCTGTTCACCTCCTCGGAAGCCGCCGAATTGCAGCGCATCTACGAGTGGTCCAAGGTCACCCAGGACGGCAGCCTCTCCGATTTCGACCTGGAACCCGACCCGAAGGTGTGGGCGCAGGTCTGTTCGGAGCGCGGGCTCTGCTCGCCCAAAACCTGCGGGCACCAATCCGACTTTGCGCGGGACCATGACGTCTGCTTTTTTCAGCGGGTGCGCAACCGCATCCTCGCGGCGGACGTGCTCATCCTCAACCACACGCTGTTCTTCACACTGCTGGGCGGCATGGACGAGGAGCCGGCGGGCGGCATCCTGTTCAAGAACGACTTTGTGATCTTCGACGAGGCGCACACGATGGAAAGCGTGGCCTCGCGGCACATCGGCCTGAGTGTCTCGAGCGCGCAAGTGCGCTGGTCCTTGAACCGCCTGTGGAATCCCAAGACGCAAAAGGGCCTGCTGGCCACCTTGCGCGACGGCGTCGCGGTGCGGCTCGTGGCTGAAATTCTGGAGGAGTCAGACAAGTTTTTTGACAACGTCGAGCACGCCTGCGAGGAAATCCAGGCGACGGCCAAGCCCGCCGCCTTTGGCGCCGACCGCCGCCGGGCGTGGACGGAACTGCGCATCCGGCGGGCGGAATTGGTGCAGGACAACGTGACCTTGCCGATCCAGCGCCTCCGCGAGGCTGTCAGCGAGCTCGTCAAGACCAGCGACGACAAGGAAATCGGCCAGGAACTCATCGAATGCAACCGCCGGCTGGCGGAACTGCGGGAGGAGGTGGCGGCGTTCCTGGGCCAGAGCGCGGAGGATCATGTTTACTGGGTGGAACGCACCGGCAAGACGCAGCGGAATCTGGCGCTGAACGCCGCGCCGGTGGACGTGGCGGATTACCTGCGGCGGCATTTGTTCGAGGCGGACACCAGCGTCATCATGACCAGCGCCACGCTGGGGATTCGCAATTCCGAGCGCGACGACCGCGGCAGTGCGGGGGCGGAACGGCCCGCGGCCCGCGGCCGCGTGGCCGGGGGCGCGGCCGCCTCCCCGCTGGGCTATTTCACCCGGCGCGTGGGCGGCGAATCGGCCGTGCAATTGCAGGTGGGCACGCCCTTCGATTACGAGCGCCAGATGAAGCTCTTCACGGTCAAAAAAATGCCCGACCCGCGCGAGCCCGGCTACACCGACGCGCTCGAGCACTGGATCGGGCATTTCATCAAGCAGACACACGGCAAGGCGTTCGTCCTGTTCACCAGCTACAAGTTGATGCAGGAGGTGGCCGGGCGGATGCAGGGGTTCTTCGAAAAGCTGAAGCTCGACCTGTTCGTGCAGGGCGCGGGCATGCCGCGCTCCACCATGCTGGAGAAATTCAAGGCGGACGTGGACTCCGTGCTGTTCGGCACGGACAGCTTCTGGCAGGGCGTGGACGTGCCCGGCGAATCGCTGAGCAACGTCATCATCACCCGCCTGCCCTTCGCCGTGCCAGACCATCCGCTGATCGAGGCGCGGATCGAAGCCATCGAGGCGCGGGGCGGCAATTCCTTCGGCGAATATTCGCTGCCCGAAGCCATCCTGAAATTCCGGCAGGGCGTGGGCCGGCTGATCCGCACCAAAACGGACACCGGCATCGTGGTGGTGCTGGACAATCGCATCCTCACCAAGCGCTACGGCCAGGCGTTCCTGGAGGCCCTGCCGAAATGCCCCATGGAGATCGTGTGACGCCCCCCGGCCAAGGTCAGGCCGGACCGCGGCTGTGCTGAAAGCCAGCCGCAGCAAGATGGCCAGCCAGAAGACCCGCCGAGCGGTTTGGGCCCGTTGAATTGCAAGCGTTGCTGCGGCTGGTCTTCGACACAGCCGCGGTCCGCCAGCTTGGATTCACTCTCCAATTTTACGCCACCCCCGGCCCGCCTGCTACTTGGCATCGGGCGGGTATTCGGCCTCGGCGATTTCCTTGAGCTTTTTCGCCAGGCAATCCGGACACATGCCATGCGTGGTGGCCATGTCGAATTTGGAATTGAAATACTTCTCGATTTCCAGCCATTCGCCGTCATGGTCCACGCGGTGGCACCAACTGCAAATCCGCAGAAAATCCTCCAGGTAATGCAGCCGTTTCAACAACTGCTTGGTCGCCTGGTGCACCCACGTCCACACCACCAGGATGACGAGGGTGCGCAGGACGGCCCGGTGCCAGACCGGCGTAAAGGCCTCGCCAAAGATCAGGTGCGGAATACCGACAATCTCGGTCAGCCAGGTCAAAGCGATCAGCAGCGAGAAGCCGGACGCCTCGATCCAGAGAATCGAATTCTCTTTGATTTTCTTCATTAATTTTACTTTGCCCCCCTGCCAAATGCTTGTCGAGCAAAAGCGGCGGAGCCGGCGCGTCACCGCACTCTCCAGGCCGCCCCGCGTCATTCCATCGCGCCCGGCAATTCCGGCCGCATCATGGACTGCGCCGGCAGAGCACAGAAGGTGGATTGCAAATTCGGGCGCGGATTTCACTGCGGCGCAGCGGAGGGGGCTGAGCCGATGGCGGCGAACACCAGTTTGCCGCTACGCAAAAAATTTTCCTTCCACCGGTCGGTCCCGGCTCCGTGTCTCTGCGTCTGTGGTTAAATGCCTTGAAGGTTCCGCCTTCCGCCGGTCAACCCTGGTCAACCCCAAAAAACTTCCCCGGCCGCCCGCCCGTGCGCGGGCCGCGCCGGTCAACGCGCCGGGCTGGAGATTTGCGGCTCGGCGGGGATGTTGGGCTCGGGAGGAGGAGTGTTGGTGTCCGCTTCCACCAAAAGCTGCTGGCGGGTCTTGAGAATTTCTTCGAGGCTGAAAGCGGGCATCTGGTAAACCCAGTTGGTCAACGCCGACTCCCGGGCCAGCTTGTCCGTGAGGAGCTGCTGCTGCGCGGCGAATTCCTTGTCCAGCCGGGCCTTGTCCGCGGGCTTTTCATCCTTCGCGGGCGTGCGGACGGGCAGGCTGGCGGTGATGGCGAAACGGACGGGATAATTGTCGCCGAGCTTCGGCCCGATGTGCGAGACGTACGTGAAACCGTCAAAGGTCTCCACGGTAAGCTCGGTGCCATTGGTGGCGGCGGCGGCGGACGGGGCCGCGACGTCGTTAAAGCTGGCGGAGCTCAAGGGGCTGGTGACGCCGGAGATTTTCGACGAGTCGAGTTTCTCGCCCGGCCGGGCGTCGGCGAGCTGCCAGTCGTTCGTCTCGGAGGCGCGGGTGAGCTTCCACGAATTGGTGGCCGCGGGGAACTGCACGGCGATGGCGCGCGGTTTTTCCACGTTCAAGAAGTCCTTGTCCACCCACTGGTCCGGCTTGCTTTGCACGTCCTCCAGCGGATCGGAAATCAGGGCCACGTCCCGGGCGCCGGCGCCGGCCATCACGTAGCGGCCGTCGGGCCAGGAGTCGTCGCCCATGGCGCCCATCTGGGCATTGGGCGCCGCCGCCTTCAGGTGCTTCTTGCCGAGCAGGAGCGAGCCGAGGGACTTGCCGGCCTGGTCCTGGAACTCCACCGCCGTGGCGGTGTCCGGCCCGGGGCCGGGCGGGAGCAATTGAAACCGGCCCAGTTGCGACGGCCCGAACGTCTCGTTCTGCACGACTTTCAGGTCGGCGAATTTCATGAGCATCTGGCTGATCTGGCCGAAGTTTGCGGGATAATTTGCCCGCTCCCGGACGCGCCAGAGATTGTTGTCGCGCACCAGGGTCACTTGGCCGTCGCCGGACTTGATGGTGACTTGGGCGACGTCGTTGACCGGCAGCCCCGGCAGGAGTTTTCCGCCGAGGTCGGCCCCGCCGGCGTGCCAGGAATTGCTGTTGTTCCGCAGAATGATCCAGCCGGCCGCGCCGAGCACCACCACGATTGCCAGCAGGATGAGGAGTTGTTTCCGGTTCATTTGGCTGAAGTCTTTTTCCGTTTGATCACCGCCACGCCGATGCCCGCCAGGGTGACGCCCACCGGCATGGCCAGGATGTTGAGCCAGGTAATCCGCGTTTCCAGCGTGACCACTTCCTTGCGCAAATCCTTCTGGGCCTGCTTGAGTTCCCGGCTGACTTCCGCCTGTTTCTTGCGGAAGTTTTCCAGCTCGGCCTTCTGCTCGGGGGAGAGGATGAAGCGCTGGTCCTTGTCCGGCTTCTGCTGCTGCAATTCGCTGAGCCGCTGTTGCGTCTCTTGGAGGCTTTGCTGCAATTCGTCAATCTTGGCCTGGCCGCGGGCCTCGGCTTCCGCCTCCATCTGGTTCACCCGCGTAAAGGGCCGCTGCAAGGTGGCGCGGCTGCGCGCGCCGATGAGGTTGCTGTCGCCGGCCATCTGTTCCACGAGGTTTTGCGCGAGGTCGAGATTGGCGTTCAGCTCGTTCATCCCCCCGCCCAGCGGACTGCTTTGCAAACAGAATTCATCAGCCAGCAGGTCCGAGTCGCCAAACAGCACGACGGAGGTATCAACCTTGGACTCCTTCAAGGAATGGTCGGCGGCTTGGGCAACTTGGTTGGTGCCCTCGCCCGTTTTGTCCTGCGGCCGGCCGGCGGGAAAGGCGGTCTTGAATTTCCCGGTGAGACGCACGGCGAGCTTGTAGCTGACGCCGGTGGGTTTGAAGCCGTTGAGGACGCCGGCGCCGCCGCCCATGCCGGCCATCATGGCGTCCACCGGGGCGGCTTGGGTGCTGCTGCTCAGCAGCACGGTTTCCTTGAGGCCGGCCGCCGGTTCGCCGGTAAAGGCGCCGCACAGCGGCAGCCAGACGCTTTCGATCGGCGCCGTCACGGCGTCGTTGGTATTGATGCCGCCGGCGGTGGTCAGCGCCAGATAGGCGGGCAACTCGGTGGCCTGGCCGTCGCGGCCGGTGAATTCGAGCTTGTAGTTCAAGTCCGCGATCACCTTGCTGGTGTCAAACTGGAGGCCCCAGGCTTTCACCAATTTGTCGAGCGACGACGAGGCGCCGCCACCCTCGCCGGTCATGGGATTCTGCTGGCGGCTGGCCAAGGCGGATTGCGGATCCAGGAACGCGATCAGCTTGCCGCCGCGCAGCACAAACTGGTCAATGGCGTATTGGGCCTGGTCGGAAATGTCCTTGGGATGGATCACCACCAGCACGTTGACGTCGTCGTCAATTTTGTCGGCGGTCAGCTCGACGTGCCGCAGGGTGTAATCCTGCTTCAACTGTTCGATGAGGGTCCAGGCCGGCGTGCCGCCCTGCTGGCCCATCTGCTGCATCATGGGATTGCCCATCTCGCCGAAGACCGGCAGGGAACTCATCACGCCCACCACCGGCTTCTCGGCGGTGAACACGCGGGCGATGGCTCGGGTGATGTCGTATTCGAGCTGGCGCTCGCGGCTGGGATCCAGAAACGGCAGGGCCGCGCTCTGGTCCGCCAGCGAGACGGAGAGGCCCAGATAAAAGCGGTCCTCGCCCGGGATCGGCTGCGGCTCCAGCCCGTCCAGCCGGGCGGAATCTTCCGCGTCCGAGTCCGGCTGGGGATCGTATTTCTCGATGACGAGGTTTTTGCCGGCGACCTGCCGGTATTCCTGGAGCAGATCCTCAACCTCGTGCGCGTAATTCTTCAAATAGACGGTCTCGGGCGTGGCGTTCTCGCTTCGGGTGCAGTAGAAGCGGATCTTGACGGGCGTATCGAGCTTTTGGAGCACGGCGCGCGTGCCGTCGGACAGGGTGTAGGCCTTGTCTTGCGTCAAATCGAGCCGGAGCGGCTTGACGCCGGTGATGACATTGACGGCGATGACGATGGCCAGCATGACGAGGATGCCGGCCGACGAATACAGGATGGTTTCAAGCGACTTCTTTTGCATCTGGAATCCGAATTAGCTGGTGCGGTGGGTGCGCAGGATCACGCTGGTGGTGAACAGGGAAAACACGATCACCGACACGAAAAAGATGATGTCGCGCGAATCGAGCACGCCTTTCTGGAAGCCTTCGAAATGGGTGACCACGCTGAAGGAGGCGACCGCATCCACGAGCCACGGCCAGTGGTGGCTGAAGGTCTGGAGGAAGTTGATGACCGGGGCGAAGCCGGCGAGGATCAGCAGCAGGCAGGCGACGACCGAGACGATGAAGCTCACCACCTGGCTGCGCGTGATGGCCGAGGTGATGCAACTGACGGCCAGATAGGTGCCGGCCATCAGCCAACTGCCCACGTAGCCGGCGAAAATCACGCCATTGTCGGGGCTGCCCAGGTAATTCACCGTCCAGACCACGGGGAAAGTGAGCACGAGCGCGAGCCCGAGAAAGAGCCACGAGGCGAGGAATTTTCCCACGATGGCCTCCCACGGCGCAATGGGCAGGGTGAGCAACAGCTCCAAGGTGCCCACGCGGCGCTCCTCGGCCCACAACCGCATGCCCACGGCCGGCACGAGAAACAGGTAGAACCACGGATGCCAGAAGAAAAACGACGACGGGTCGGACAGCGAATCGTCGCGCCGCTCAAAAAAGTGGCCCACCATGAACATGAAAAACCCGTTCAGGAGCAGAAAAATGACGATGAAAACATACGCCACCGGCGAGGTGAAATAAGCCACCAGCTCGCGCTTGGCGATGGTTTTGATGTTGCCAAAACTGTTCATACGCGCGCCTCCGATTTCGGATGGCGGCCATCCTTTTTGGTGTCCGGCATGGTGATATTATAAAAGACTTCGTCCAAGCGGCCCTCCTCGGTGCGCACTTCGGCCACCTGCCAGCCATTGGTGGCGGCGATGACTTCGCGCGTCAGGTCGCCATCGCCGGCGGTGCGCGGGAAAACGGTGGCGAGCACGTGATTGCCGCTGGCCGTGGCGGTGACCTTTTTCGCGGCGCGGAGCTGGCTTAATTTGTCATGCACCGCCTGGGCATTGACGCCGAGGACCCGCAGGGTCACGGCGCCGGCCCATTCCGATTTGCGCCGCAATTCCGCCGGCGTGCCGTTCGCCACGATCACGCCCCGGTCAATGATGATGGCCCGGGTGCAGGCGGCGTCCACTTCCTCGAGGATGTGGGTGGAGAAAATAATCGCCTTCGTCTCGCCCATCGTGCGGATGAGCTGGCGGATTTCGTGCTTCTGGTTGGGGTCCAGGCCGTCGGTCGGTTCGTCCAGCACGAGGATGTCCGGGTCATGGATGATGGACTGCGCGAAACAGGCGCGGTGCCGGTAGCCTTTGGACAGCGTCTCGACGTTTTGGTGCAGGACACTGTCGAGAAAGCAGAGTTCCACGACGCGCCGGACGGCCGCCTTTTTGGCGTCGCCGCGCAGGCCGCGGATTTCGGCGGTGAAATTCAGGAAGCCCAGGACCGTCATGTCCGTGTAGGCGGGGGCGCTTTCGGGGAGATACCCGAGCAGTTTTTTGGCGGCGATGGGCTGCTCGGCCATGTCGTGGCCGCCCACGGTGACCTTGCCGCTGGTGGGGGGCAGGAAACCGGTGAGCATGCGCATGGTGGTGGACTTGCCGGCGCCGTTGGGCCCGAGGAAACCGAGCACTTCGCCGCGCTCCACGGCAAAGGAAATGCCGTCCACCGCGCGCTTGGTGCCGAATATTTTTGTCAGATGCTCTACTTTAATCATTTCTTCTGGTGTCCACTGCAAACGTGAAGCCCAATTAAAAACTCAACGCAGACCAAAACGTCAATCACACATTTTGAACTTTAGACAAACGGCGCCCCAAATGTTCAAAATTTTCCCCGCTCCGGGACTCGGGGACGGCATCCCGGACGGGTCTGAGGGGGACTTGTTACCGGGCCGGCGGGCGGTTGGCAACAAATTAAATCAGATTTTTGCCAAAAGCTCCATAGACCGGACAGGCGATCTATTCCAGCTTTTTCTTGGCGTCATCCGGAACTTCGATCGTGGTGGCGCCGACGTCCTTGATCTCGGTGGTCGTCGTGCGGTCCACATCGCGGTCATTGCCGTTGAAGCTGACGGTGCCGGAGACGTGGGTCTGGTATTTGACGAGCTTGCCGTCGGCGAGCCAGAAGGTGACGGTGCCCTTGGGGTTGGTCACGGTGGCGTTGCCGCCGCGGCGGAACATGAGCAGGCCCTTGGCGCCATCCTCGGTGAGGCTGCCGGCAATGCCGTTGGTGGTGGCGGTCAGACTGGCGGTTTGTCCGGCGAGCGCGGCGGCCTCGGCGGCGGGGGTCTTGAAATTCTGGGCCATGCGGGCCAGGAACATGCCGGGATTGGGTCCGCCGCCATTGTCCTCGAGGGCTTCGGCGGCAGATTGCCAGCCGTTGTCGCCGGTTTTCATGGCGGCGTTGGTGCCCTGCATGACGAGCTGGGTCACGTTGTCGCCGAAATTGAGAGTGACGACGGTGTAGCCGTCTTTTTGGGTCTTGCCGTCGGTGGGGCCGGGCCGGAACCGGGCGTTGCTGCCGGCATCCACGGTGGTGTGCCAGGAATAATTTTTCTGGCTGGCGAGGGCGGCGGCGGCGCCGGCGACATCATCTTTGGGGGTGGCATCCGCCGCGAACAGGGGGCCGGCGGCGAACAGGACCAAGCTGAGCAGAAGGTTCTTTTTCATAGTACACGGGGGTTTTGGTTGAGGAACGCCTGCACTCTGCGCCGGGGCGGGCGGAAGTTCAACCGGAAAATGGCATAAAAAACGGCTGCTTCTTTCCGGCAAATCCATTAGCCTCACGGCCGCATGAGCAAGTTGCTGTTGATAGATGACGAAGAAGACGTGCGGTATTCGATCCAGCGGATTTTCAATTCCCCGGAAATCGAGCTGGCGACGGCGGCTTCCGGCGAGGAGGGGCTCAAGATCATTCCGAAATTCAAGCCGGACTTGGTGCTGATGGACGTGCGGATGACGGGCATGACCGGGTTGGAGACGCTGCGGCGCATCCGGCAGAACGACCCGAAATTGCTGGTGATTTTGATGACGGCTTACGGCACGACGCAGACGGCGATCGAGGCGATGAAACTGGGGGCCTACGATTACCTGCTCAAGCCGTTCGACATTCCCAAGCTCAAGGAAATCGTGGCCAACGCGCTGAAGGCGGCGCGGGACATGCGGCAGGTGGTGTCCTACGAGCCGCTGCTGGAGTCCGAGGATTACGATTTGGGAATCGTGGGCCGCAGCGCGATCATGCAAGAGGTGTTCAAGTTGGTCGGCCAGGTGGCCGCCAGCGACGCCACGGCGCTGATCACGGGGGAGAGCGGCACGGGCAAGGAGCTGGTGGCGCGGGCGATCTACCATCACAGCAACCGCGCGGAACAGCCGTTCCTGGCGGTGAACTGCGCGGCGATTCCCGAGCAACTGCTGGAAAGCGAGCTCTTCGGCCACGAAAAGGGCTCGTTCACCGGCGCCACCGCCCAGCGCATCGGCAAGTTTGAACAATGCAACCTGGGCACGATTTTTCTCGATGAGATCGGGGACATGACGCCGACGACGCAGACGAAGATCCTGCGCGTGCTGCAAAGCGGGACGTTTGAGCGGGTGGGCGGCAACCAGCCGCTGGCGGTGGATGTGCGGGTGATCGCCGCCACCAACAAGCCGCTCGAAGCCGCCGTGGCGGCGCGGCAGTTCCGCGAGGACTTGTTTTACCGGCTGAACGTGGTGCGCATCCAGATCCCGCCCCTGCGCGACCGGCTCGATGATATTCCGCTGCTGGTGAACTATTTTCTGAAGAAGCTGGCGCGCGAGCAGGAACGGCACCCCAAATCCATCGCCGCCAGCGTGATCAAGACGCTGGAGAAATATCACTGGCCGGGCAACGTGCGGGAGCTGGAAAACGCGATCCGGCGGGCGCATGTGCTGGCCAAGAGCGATGCCATCTTGCTGGCCGACCTGCCGCCGGAAATCACCGGCGGGGGCGCGCTGGCGGCCGTCCCGGGCGTGGCTGGCGAGACCGCCGCCTCCGACGCGGCGGCGCTGGCGCGGCAACTGTTTCAATGGGCCAAGCGCGACCCGAAACTGAAAGTCATTCCCGCCGTGGAGCGCGAACTGGTCATCCAGGCGCTCAAGGAAACGCATGACAACCAGGTGCACGCCGCCAAGCTCCTGGGCATCACCCGCGCCACCCTGCGCAAGCGCATCGAAAAATTCGGCATCCAGCGCGAGCTGAACGTGAAGTAGCCCCTCACTGGGTGGAGACGCGGATGAATCCCTGTCGCGACGGGCTGAACAGGGACAGCGGCACGGGGATGGTCTTCAGGGTGCCATCGCCGGCAACGTTTGAATACGTCTGCCAGTTCCCGGAAATCAGGTTCGTGCGGTAGAGAATCGCGTGCATGAAGCCCGACTGCGAGACAAACTCCAGTTGGAAATTTCCACCCCCCGCCAGCGGGTTCACCAAGGTGACGGGCAGCGCCGTGGATTGGCTGATTTCACCCAGATAGCCGTCGGGATGATACACAATGGTGCCAATGGGAGAACCTTCGATGGTTATTCCGCCCGCGATATTGAAAGAGCCCAGAGTGGCGATTTGATTAAAGAACCCGCAACCCCAAACGCCATTGGAGGCCAAAGCAATGTCCCGGAGATTGAGATAGCTGGATTGCGATTCCGCCAGGCGTGCCCAGAGCGGATTGCCGTTGCGGTCAAACTTGGCGATGAATCCCTGGCCGGGGATTCGGTCATTGATGTTGTTGGCGATGTACTGAACAGTCTGATAGAAGGGAGCGGCAATGATGTCGTTGCCAAAAACCGAATAGGTGTCGAAGTCACCGCCGATATAGACGTTGCCGTTGGTGTCGGCAGCGATGGCCCAAGGCCACGTGAACTGGCTGCCGAAGGCGGTGGCGAGCTGGGGATTGCCGTTGGTGTCATACCGCGCAAGATACTGGCCTTTGGCGGCGGGGAAGGTGACCGAGAAAGGACCGAAGGCGGCATTGGATCCCCAGGCGCTGCCCGCCACAAAGACGTTCGTTCCGGAAACGCCCACCACGGCGTCCTGGTCGCTAAATCCGCCGGGATCGCCCACGCCCAACTGGCCGCCGATGCCCTGGACCCAAAAGGCCTGGCCGTTGGTGGGATTGAGGGCGAACAAAGCCTGCCCGCGGTCCGAGAGGTTCGTAACGCCACCGATGTAATTGGTGGAAATGCCGCCTAACTGACCATTCCCCCCCATGGAACCATAGATACGACCACCCTGATAGGTCAGGAAACTCGGCCAGCCGGAAGGCGTTTGCAGCCAGCGGACATTGCCGTTGGCGTCGTATTGCACCAGCAGGCCGCGCTGGCCGGTGATGGTGACATTGGTGGTGCCGAGGCTGACGGTGCCAGAAGCGAGTATCGAGAGAGTGACATTGCCAGCCGGATCGGAAGCGAGGCGATGGTATTCGGAGAAATTACCGTTGGTGCCGGAAATGGTTCGCACCCAGAGGTTGCTGCCGTTGGCGTCGAAGCGCGCCAGGAAGGTGGAACCTCCGGCGGTGTCAACCAGCAGGTTGGTACCCAGCCAGTTGGTGCCAAAAATACCGCCGGATATATAGCAGCCATTGCTCGGCGCGATGACCACACATTGGGAGTAGGAAGATCCGTTGCCATTATTGGTCACGCAACGGCCCCAGAGCGGCACGCCGGCGGCCGTCTGCTTCAAAATGGAGGCCCCGGAATTGCCATTGATCGAGATCAAGGAATTCGTCCCAAAGGTGTTGGTGCCGGTGACGGAACCGGAGGAATAGATATTGCCGGTGGAATCCAGCGCGCAGGCGATGTTGTAATTGGTGGTGGCATCGGTGGTGTTGTTGGCAAGCGGCGACGCGAAGGCGGCCGACCAATCCGGGGGCAGCGCCGCGCTCACAAAAGTCACCGCCGCGGTCAGCGTACTGGCTGAGCCGACCAAATTGCTGGCGATGGCATAATAGCTGCCAGCCACGCCGGCGGTGCCGGAGTTGGTGGGGATGTAAAGATTGTTGGTGGCCGCGGCAATCAGTCCCGTGCCAACTTTGAACCATTGCCAAGTCGCCGCGGAACTGTTGCTGGCGGAGGCGTACAAGGCGACGTTGTAGCCGGGATAATTGGTCTGGTTGAACGGGTTGACCGTTATGACTGGCGCCCCGTTGGAGACGCTGATCACGCCCAGGCCATTGATAAAAAGGGGCGTTGCTCCAAAAGTGCTGTAAGCGGTCAGGCTCGGTGAAAAAGAACCCGCGGTCGTGTAGGTGTAGGAAGGACTTTGCGCCGAGCTGGTTCCGCCGTCGCCAAAACTCCAATTCCAACTGGTCACGGTATTGCCGCCGCTGTCCACACCCGGAGACGTGAACTGCACGGTCAACGGAGCCTGGCCGGACGTCGGACTTTCGGTGACGCTGAGAGAGAGGACGGTGTAATTCACTTGATCCAAAAATCCGGCCTGGGTGGGATCGCTGTCGCCATTGGCCGAAACGGTCCAGCTCAAGGTGTGCTGCCCCGCGGGAATGATGAACTGACCGTCCTGATACCACGCCGTGTCGCCGGTGATGTTGTCCATATAGCCGCCGTCCAGGTCGAATTCATAGTCAAAGCCCCCATTCGGATCATTGGCGATGCTCGACCAGGCAAACGTCAGGGTTCCCGGGCCGGTCACGGCGACCGAGAGGGTCGAAACTTGATTTCCGGTCACGCTGCCGCTTTGCGCGGCGGCGGCTTCGCCGTTGTAGGTGTTGGTCGTTTCCACGAACCAGTTGGCATCGCCGCTGGTGGTCCAGTTGAGGCCGGAGGTGCCGAGGGCCGTGTTCAGCGCGGACCCGCCTTGGGCCGCCAGGGTTGCCACGTCATCCGGACTCAGCACGCCGCCGTAAATGCGCACGTCATCCAACAGCCCCACGTAAGAGACGTAATATCCGCCGGCCAGATGAATCCAGGGAATTTGGAGGAACTGTTTGGAGCTGGTCCCGGTCGCCTCCAGATTGCCATCCACATAAAGGTTCATTTGGCCACTCGGCATATCCCGCGTCACGGCGAGGCAATGATAATTGCCGTCGTTGACGGTGGTGAGGGAATGGAGGGTGACCGCATTTCCATTCTCGTCATAAATGGTAAAGGCGGCTTTGCTGCCGGTGATACTGAGCGGGATCGTGCTGTTGGTGTCCGAATTGTATAAGAACAAGATGGGCAGGCCGTAATAGGCGTTGGCGTCATCGCTGTTCACGGAGTTGGTGGTATTGACCCAGGCCGTTACCGAGAAACTGCCGGCCAACGCATTGGACAAGTTCGGAAATTCCTGGCTGCCAGAAGTGAACGCATAGGAGGTCGCCCCGAAGAATTGGCGGGCGTATAACCCGACCGCGGCGTCGGTGCTGGGGATGTCCGCGGGAGATCCGCCCTCGTAGTAGTCGGCATCATTGCCATGCCCCGAGCTGTCGGCGCCGGGCAAATTCGTATTTTCAAAGTCATACCGGCCCACGGGCACGCTGAGCTCGACCGTATCCGCAACCTTGCTCCCGGGATGGCTGTGCAGGAAGGCCACCTCGTTGCTGGACAGCACGCCGGAATAGAACTGAATTTCGTCCATCTCCCCGGTGAACACGTTGCCATTGTTGTAGCCGATGGTGGGCTGGCCGGAGCCCGGGGCCACCAGCATGTCCGTATCGGAATACACGGCGGAATCGAGCACGCCGTTGACGTAGATGCGTTTTTCCCCCGTTTGCTGGTCGCGGGTGACAACGAGGTGGACGTATTGACCGACGTTGATGCTGGCCTGGGAATAAAGCAAATTGAGCAAGGAACCGCCGGTGTAAAAAACGAGCCTGTTGCCGGCTTGGCCCATGGGCAGGACGCCGGTGCCATAGTCATTGCCCAAGGCGGAGACAATGCCGGCGGCGCTGTATTCATCGGCACTGGCGCTGCCGAAAACGTTGGTGGTTTTCAGCCACAACGAAACCGAGAAGCTTCCCGAAAACACGGAATTCAGCGTATCCGGTGCGTCGAACCAGCCGGACCCGCCAAAGCCGGCCGCATAAGTGCCGGCCGCCGCGTCGTTGGTCACAATGACCGGCGGCACCGTAAACCAGGAGTACGTCAGCGTGTTGCCGTTGCCGGAAAAATCATTGGCGAAAAGATTGTTATCCTCGAAACTATAGTAGGCAAAGCAGGTATGGCCGCTGCTGGGAGCGGCGCGTGTCGCAGTCACATCGAAGCCCACGGAAGAGCCGGTTTCCAAGACCGTAAACGACGCCCACCCGGAAATGGGCTGGGCATTATTGGTGTTGAGCGGCTGGGTGAAGGAGACTAGCGAGTTGGTCGTGAGATACTGCAAGCTGAAGGTGAAATTCGTGTCGGCCGGCAGGGAGCTGTCCACGTTCCAGTTGGTTTGCCCCGCTGGCAGACTGGCGAACTGGTAGTAGCCGTCGTCGTCATACACTTGGGCGTTGACACTGGCCGTCCAACCCGCGGGAGCCTGCCAGGTGAAATTAGTCTGGCTGCTGAGGATGACCGCCCCATCCACTGGAAAGATATTGAGGGTCGCCGGCAGCATGTTGCTGCTGGCCGTCGGGGCGCTGGCCGCAAATGCGAAGACGTTGGTGGTGGTGGCATTTGTAAACAGAATGCTCCAAGTGCCGTTGGTGATTTGGAACATGGCCGAGTTAAAATCGCCATACCCATATTCGCTGTCTAATTCGTAACGGTCGGAGATGCCGTTGGTGGTCAGGTCAAAACCGCGTTGCGAGCCGTTGGTGGGCCATTCCGGCGAACGGACAACATACGTTCCCAACGCCGCGGCCGGGGCGATGGCATTCGTCAACAGCGGCGTGTAGAAGGCATAAGCGGAGCCTTGGCTGTCCCGGTAAAGGTCTATCTCCAAGGTCAATCCGGCGCGCGCGAACGGCGCCGGCAGCAGCAGCGCGGCAAGGCATAAAACACTACCGACGCGGGTCGCCAGAGAACAAATCCGGACGCAATTATGGGAGAGTTGGGCAACGTGCCGTCCAAAACCATTGTAAGTTGCTAAAATATTCATAGTTGCTCCTTCTTTGTGCGACTCCTTCTGAGTCCATGCAACAGGTATCAGCTATCGCTTCCTTTGACCCACTATCGCCTACTATGCGTTCGCCGAAGCCATGCCGTCAAGCCAAAGTCATCGCCCAGGGCGAGAAAAGCGAGCAGGCATCCGACCGGGACGGACCTAATGGATTGGCCCATCTAACTCTTAGTCACTGATACATAATATAATCTACAACCGCGCCGCGTGCCCGGATAATTCGTTTGACAGGTTCTTCGACGTTCATAGTGGGTGGGAAGATTTCCAATCGAACGTTTCAAGGGTCGACAGCAAGCCCGGATAGTCTCTTGAGCAGCCATGCGCCGTTCCCCCTCCCCGGCCCTCTCCCTCGG
>Ga0181535_10002797_pt1 | contig 20889 bp, 18 predicted proteins | sample PEATcosm2014_Bin_44_FD_119774 | JGI IMG/M metagenome (GOLD analysis project Ga0181535, IMG submission 119774) | Peatland microbial communities from MTU Mesocosm Facility, Houghton, MI, USA - PEATcosm2014_Bin17_30_metaG | ecosystem: Environmental > Terrestrial > Soil > Wetlands > Peat | place... | reverse complement strand
CATAACCTAGTCACGATTTGTGTTGACAAGTTGTACCCCCCCCGCCCCATATTGACTTTACCCCCCCCTATTGTTATAATGACCAATCAGGGCGAATCCTTAATTTCAGGAGGACTTATGGCAACAAAGGAAAAGAAGAAATTCTCGTTTGTTCAGGCGCAGATATTCATATTTGTTATTATCGGTATCGCTATCGGCGTTGTGATAAGCGCTGTTTATTATGACCAGCTTTTTGACCAGTTCATGGCCCAAAAGCTGCGGTATATCGAGGATGACTGGTCAAAGACCGAGTATTTCGCAAATCGGCTCACAGACCAGGTCATTGCACTCAAAAAGCTCCTCGTGGCGGACAAGGTCAAGAAGGTGGACTATGAGCCTTTTGACAAGGCATTGGACCTTCGGAGCCGGATAATCGGCGGCGATACCCTCCAGGACAAAGTGCCTCTTTTAAAGGAGCTTCTGGAGAACATCAACGCCATTATCACTTATTACAACTCGCGCATGGACTTGCGGAACAAACGCTTCTCCTATATCGAATGGGGGATGATAACGGGCGATTACGCCAAGGAATTCGAGGAAACGGTGCCTGAATACAACACCGACGCGGATGACTTTAACGGGAAGATAAAAATATTCCCTTACAGCTGGGTCGCCCAGAAGAAAAAATACAAGGAATTGCCTTTGACTACGGAAGGCAAGATAACGCCGGTGCAGACGGCTACCGAGGAATATACGAGGGAAACCAAGTAGACTTCCCCGGAGGAAAGTCCGGACTCTTTTGGAGCATGGTGCCCGCCGAAAGGCGGGGCGCGCGGGGACAAGACCGCGTGACGGATAGCGCAGCAGAAAATATACCGCCGTTCGGCAGGTTTAAGGTTTCCTTCAGAATTGAAGTAAAGGTTGAGGGGAACCCTGAGCCTGTCGAAGGGTAAGGGTGAAAAGGTGGGGTAAGAGCCCACCGCGTTTTTCCGTGAGGAAGACGGCACTGCAAGCCCCTCCAGGAGCAAGGCCAAATAGAGGGCATATGCCGGAAAGGGAATATCCGAAAGGATCTTTACCTGCCGGCGGGGACGCTCCAATTCTTTTGCCCGGGTAGGCCGCATAGAGTAATTGCCGCCACTCGCCTTTAGCGCAAGCGATAAGGTGGGAACAGAATCCGGCTTACGCACCGGCGTTGTCCTGCCTTTTGTTACATAAAAAAATAAAAGGAACCCGAATGTACAACTTTACAGACCTGCACCTGCATACTGCCTTTTCATGGGATGCCCAGCAGACCATCGAAGAGCTCAAGACAAAAGCCTTCAATGAGGACGTGAATTTCCTGGGGCTCACCGAACACCTCGATTTCCACAACAACCACAAGCAGAGCTACCTCCACCTCGATTATCCCGCGTACACAAAGGCGGTCGAGTCGGCAAAGCGCGATTTCCCCGGTTTTATAAAGGGCGTGGAGGCCGGCGAGCCGCACATGCACAGGGAGCTTTACGAGAAATGGATGAAGGGCAAGGAGTTTGATTTTATCGCGGCTTCGGTCCACTGGATAGACGGCGCGACGCCGGTATTTGAGGAGTATTTCAAGAAATACCCCTCGTTCGACGACGCGTATAAGAAATATTTCGAGGAGATTTACAACCTGGTGAACTACGGCAATTTCGACGTGGCCGCGCATCTGACCCTCGTGCACAGGCAGGGGGCCAGGCTTTACAGGGAATATTCATATGAAAAATACAAAAAAGAGATCGACGACATACTGAAGGTAATGATAAAAAAGGATATTTCCCTCGAGATAAACTGCTCCGGTATCAGGTTCCCGGCAAAGGCCCTCATTCCCGACGAGAGGGTCATAAAGGCTTACATCGACCTCGGCGGTAACAGTTTCACAGTGGGTTCAGATTCCCATTCCATCACCAACACATTTTTCGGACTGGGCGAGGGATACGGCGCGCTGGAGCGGCTCGGAGTTGAGGAAATAACTGTCTATGAGAAAAGGAAGAAGATAAAAATACCGCTGATAAAAGAAACATAAAAATTTTTGATCCATTCCCTCTCCCTTGATGGGAGAGGGTTAGGGAGAGGGTGAAGGGATGTTTGAAAGGCCACCGACAAAGGCATGGTAATTTATTAAATAAAACGGAGATTATTTTGAAAATATACAAGAACGCCATAAACGCCCAAAAACCTTTTGTCACCAAGGACGGGTCCATCATCCGCTCCATAATGGACTCCACCAACGGCGACGTGAAGAACGTCTCCCTCGCCGAGGCATCGCTCGCGCCGGGATTGGAGACGCTGGAGCACACGCACAAAAAAAGCGAGGAGATATATTATTTCACGCAGGGAAGCGGCATAATGCTCCTGGCCAAAAAAAAGATACCCGTGAAATCCGGCGACGCCGTGCTTATACCCACAGGGACGCCCCACAAGATATTCAACACCGGGAAAAAAACAATTAAACTTCTTTGCGCCTGCGCGCCACCTTATTCCCACTACGACACCTTCACCCTGGAAAACAGGTACAAACTGCTGGTATTTGATTTTGACGGCACGCTTGTGGATTCGGCAACCGGCATTTGGAAGACCGCAAACGAGATGGCTGACAAGTTCGGGATGAAACATTTTAAACGCGAACACGTCATAAGCGTGGTGGGCACCGGACTGGACAGTTTTGTGAAGGACCTTTTCCCCGTGCAGGTAAAAAAGATGGGGGTTAAGGAGCTCATAAGGATATACCGCAAGAGTTACGACGTGAATTACAAGGCGGGGCTGAAAATATTCAGGAACGTGAAAAAGACCCTGGCCTTCCTTTACGCCAGGGGGCTGTCGCTTGTCATCGTGTCGAACAAGCTCAAAAAATACGTGGACGACATAATAAAGGAAGTGGGCATAAGCGATTATTTTGACATGACCCTGGGCTCCGAGGATGTCCTCAGGATGAAACCCGACCCTTATTCTGTCTATTACCTGATGAAAAAATACAGGGTCAAAAAACGCGACGTGCTGTTTATCGGCGACAGCGAGTACGACGCGCAGACCGCGGCCAATGCCGGGGTTGACTGCGTTTACCTCACATACGGCTATGCGAACAGGAAGATCATTGATAAGTTAAAACCCGCATATTCCTTTGATGATTTCGGAAAAATAAGCGATATTGTGTAATCCCCAGAACCCCCTTTAATTACTGGAAAAGTGGGATATCCTGTGAAAAAACAATTATGAGCATTAAAAACCCCTTATATATATGGCGTTTTATTATTTGACCTGTTGTGGGGCAATTGTGGATAAACAGGCTATAAAACATAAGTTGTTTTTAAGTTATCCACATGACTCACAGTATTAACTTTTTATTAAAAAAATTTCAACCCAAACAAAAATTAACAGTAGCATGGTAAAAATATCAAGGATAGTCCTTCTCGAAAAAGAAAATTGACGCATTTGGTCTATTGTGTTATGTTTATTAGAAAGGAGGAAAAAGAGATGAAACGTAAATTAGTCACTTCGGACAAAAAAATCCTGAAAGAAGCCCTGACTTTTGACGATGTGTTATTGATACCGCAAAGGTCTGCCGTACTTCCGCGCGAGGTGGATGTCAGGACCAAATTTTCCCGCAATATCGGCATCAATACCCCGCTGGTTTCGGCCGCAATGGACACCGTCACAGAGTCCAGGCTGGCAATCGCCATAGCCCAGGAGGGCGGCATTGGGGTGATACATAAGAACCTTACGATAGATGAACAGGCAAAAGAAGTCGACAAGGTCAAAAGGTCGGAGTCGGGCATGATACTCGACCCCATCGTGCTGCATCCGGATTCCACCGTGGACCAGGCCGCCGAATACATGAACAAATACAACGTCTCGGGTTTCCCCATAACTGAAGGCAAAAAACTGGTCGGCATACTGACCAACAGGGACCTGCGTTTCGTGAAGAACAAGAAGCAAAAAGTAAACGAGCTCATGACGCCCATCGCAAAGCTAATCACCGCCAACCAGGGCATCTCGCTCGAAAAGGCGCAGGAGATACTGCACAAGAACAGGATAGAAAAGCTCCCGGTCGTGAACAAGGATTTTGAGTTAAAGGGGCTCATCACGATAAAGGACATTGAAAAAAGGCTCAAGCACCCATTCTCGGCAAAGGATTCATTCGGCAGGCTCATGGTCGCGGCCGCGGTCGGGCCATCGGAAGAGTTGAACGACAGGGCGGCGGCCCTTGTGGCGGCCGGTGTCGACGCGCTCGTGGTTGACACGGCGCACGGTCATTCGGAGCAGGTGATAAAGGCCGTATATGAACTCAAGAAAAAATACAGGAACATAGATATCATAGGCGGCAATATCGCCACCGCACGGGCGGCGCTGGACCTTATAGACGCCGGCGCCGACGGGGTGAAAGTCGGAATGGGGCCCGGCTCCATCTGCACGACAAGGGTGGTCGCGGGCATCGGAGTTCCGCAGATCACGGCCATCATGGACGTATATGAAATCACAAGGAAACACGGCGTCGCATTGATCGCCGACGGCGGGATAAAATATTCCGGCGACATAACAAAGGCGCTTGCCGCCGGAGCCGACACCGTCATGATAGGCAGCCTTTTCGCGGGCACGATGGAGTCGCCCGGCGAGACGGTCCTGCTCGAAGGCAGGAGCTTCAAGGTGCACCGCGGCATGGGCTCGCTTGCTGCCATGAAAAAACGCGGGGGCCGCGAGCGTTATTTCCAGTGGGAAGAGGAAGAGGAAAAACTTGTGCCCGAAGGCATCGAGGGCCGCGTTCCTTTCCGCGGGGCGCTGTCATCTACGGTCCACCAGCTTTTGGGCGGGGTCAGGGCCGGGATGGGATACTGCGGCGTAAGGACCATAAGGGAACTCCAGGAACTCACGCAATTCGTGAAAATATCCAACGCAAGCCTGAAGGAAAGCCATCCTCACGACGTTATAATCACGAACGAGGCCCCGAATTACAGGGTAATGTAGTTAAAAAAACAAAAAGGAAAAACCATGAAATACGATACGATATTAATACTTGATTTCGGCTCGCAGTACACCCAGCTTATCGCGCGCAGGATAAGGGAACTCGACATATATTCCGAGATAGTCCCGTTCAACGTAAGCCTGGACAGGATTAAGGAAATGGCGCCCAAGGGCATTATTTTGTCCGGCAGCCCGGCCTCCATTTACGACAAAAAAGCGCCGATGCCGGACATGCGCCTTTTCGATCTCGGCATCCCGGTGCTGGGAATCTGCTACGGCATGCAGATCGTCGCGGAAAAATTCGGCGGCAAAGTGGAAAAGGGCGACCACAGGGAATACGGATTCACGGAACTTAACATCGTGGAAAAGGACCCCCTGCTGAAGGACCTTTTTGAAAAAGAGATAGTCTGGATGAGCCACGGCGACAAGCTCGTGAAAAAGCCGGCCTCTTTCAAAACGATAGCCAGAACCGACAATTCCGATTTCGCGGTGATATCGAACCTTGAGAAAAAAGTATGGGCCATTCAGTTCCACCCGGAAGTGGTGCACACAAAGAACGGCAAAGTTATCCTTGATAATTTTTCCACGGACATATGCGGGGCAAGGCAGAACTGGACCCCCGAGTCCTACATAAAAGTCGCGGTCGAGGAGATAAGGAACAGGGTCGGCTCCGAGCGCGTGCTTTGCGCCGTATCCGGCGGGGTGGATTCCACCGTTGCCTCGGTGCTCATCTCAAGGGCGATAGGCGACAGGCTTACGTGCGTTTTTGTCGACAACGGGTTGTTGCGGCTCAACGAGGAAAAGAAAGTCATGGAAATGTTCAAGAAACTCGGCATAAAAGTGACGCTCATACGCGCGGCCGACGAGTTCCTGAAAAAGCTCAAGGGAGTCACGGATCCGGAGAAAAAAAGGAAGATAATCGGGAATTATTTTATAGAACTCTTTGAAAAGCACACGAAAAAATTAAAGGCAAAGATGGGGCGCTTCGAATTTTTGGCGCAGGGCACGCTTTACCCGGACCTTATAGAGAGCGTATCGGTCAAGGGGCCCTCGGCAATGATAAAGTCCCACCACAACGTCGGCGGGCTCCCCGAAAAGATGGAAATGAAGCTCATCGAGCCGCTGAAATTCCTTTTCAAGGACGAGGTGAGGGAAATAGGGAAAAAGCTCGGCATTGCCCAGGACGTCCTCTGGCGCCAGCCGTTCCCGGGGCCGGGGCTCGCGGTAAGGATACTCGGCGACATCACGAAACAGAGGACCACGATACTCAAAAAAGCCGATGACATTATAATAGATGAGATAAAGAAAGCCGGATTATACCACAAGATATGGCAGTCCTTCGGCGTGCTGTTGCCGGTAAAGACTGTGGGCGTAATGGGCGATTTGCGCACATACGAGAACGTCATAGCGCTTCGCGCAGTGGACTCAAAGGACGGGATGACGGCAGAGTGGGTGAAGCTGCCTTACGATCTTTTAAACACAATAAGCTCGCGCGTGATCAACGAAGTTAAGGGAGTAAACAGGGTGGTTTACGACATATCCAACAAACCGCCGGCAACAATAGAGTGGGAGTAGCGATTTCGCTGATGCGAAATCGCGGAGCAGTCGAACAGTTGAACAGTGGAACAGATTGAACGGGTGGACTCGGGCGACTGCGGTCAACCTGCTCAAAAAAAGAGGGAGATTAATAAATGATTTCGTTCGGGCGCCACATTTGCAATGATTTCAACATCGCCATAGAGAAGGAATGGATCATCACCAATAAAATGGGGAGCTTCGCCTCCTCCACCATACTCATGGCCAATACCAGGAAGCACCACGGGCTGCTTGTGGCGAAATACCCGGGCATAGACAACAGGATAGTGGTTTTTCCGAACTGCGACGAGGACGTGGAAATAGCAGGCCATATTTACAACATATCCACGCACAAATACCGCGAGACGGTCTACCCCAAGGGTTACTCGCACCTCGAGAGTTTTACCCTCAAGGACGACGTCGTGACCATGCTCTTCCTCATAGACAACGTGCGCCTCAAGAAAGACATATTCCTCATGAAGGATTCCAACACGACGGTCATAACCTACACTGTGCTGACGCCGAATTCCTACGCAAAGCTCCACGTGAAGCCTTTCATAGCGTTCAGGGAGGCAGAGCATCTCATCAGGGAAATGGCCATATTCGACGCCAACATCAACGTGTTGTCCAACGAAAAAATATCCATACAGCCTTACATGAACATACCCCCGGCGTATATTTACAACCCCGACAAGTGCGACTTCAAGCTCGAAGGCGTCTGGTACAGGGATTTCTTTTACATGCGCGAGGGGCAATCCGGATTCGATTCCATAGAGGATCTTTACAACATCGGGATATTCTCGCTCGACATCGAATACAACAAGCCGAAATCCATAATATTCTCGACCGAGGACATGGAGCACGTAAATTCGGAGCAGTTAAGGCGCGAATACAAGAAGCAGATAAAAAAATCAAAGGACATATGCAGGGACGCGGGCGCGTGCGTGCGCGACGACGATTACAGGCAGAACGTGCAGGAGCTCATAACCGCTGCGGAATCCTTCGTCATAGAGGACAATGAAAAAATGCCCATGGTCGTGGCGGGATACCCGTGGCCCCATTACATCTGGTTCAGGGACACATTTGCGTCGCTGCCCGGGCTTTTCCTTGTGCTGAAAAAATTCGACGAGGCCAGGCAGATACTGGCCGGGTCGATAAAGTTCGAGAAGAACGGACTTCTGCCGCTGAACATGACCATAAATAAAAAAGAGATAAAATACACATCCGTCGACACGACGCTGTGGTTCTTTTTCGCCCTTTACAAATACCTCGAATACACCAAGGATTACGCCCTGATAGACAGGAACGGCGAATTTTTCAAGCGCCTTACTTTCATAATCCAGAAGCACGTCGAAGGCACGGACTTCAACATCCACATGACCGACGACGGGCTGCTCTATGCCGGGTACCCCGGGCTCCAGCTTACGTGGATGGACACGAAGGTCGGCGGGACCACGCCCACGGCCAGGCAGGGAAAAGCCGTCGAGGTGAACGCCCTGTGGTACAACACCCTGAAGATCATGGAATATATATGCTCGCATAACGGCGAGTCAGGCATGGCCGCGGATTACGCAAAAATGGCCGGAAAAACCTACGAGAGTTTCAACGAGAAATTCTGGGACGAGGAAGCCGACTGCCTTTATGACTGCATAGAGGACGGCTTCAAGGACAACTCGGTAAGGCCCAACCAGATACTGGCAATAAGCCTGCCCTTCATGCTGATAAACGACCCGGAAAAACGCGAGAAGATAATGAACACCATAATAAAGGAACTCTACACCTCCTTCGGGCTGCGCACGCTTTCCAACATGAATTCGAATTTCAAGTCGCGCTACGACGGCAGCCAGGGGGCCAGGGATTCCGCGGCGCACCAGGGGACCGTATGGGCCTGGACCACGGGACATTTTGTGACGGCTTACCTTAAGACCTACGGCCGCGGCAAGGATTCCATAGATTTCATCGAGACCGTTTACGAGCCGATATTCGAGCACCTGAAGACCGCCGGACTCGGCACCGTTTCGGAAATGTTCGACGGCAACTTCCCATATAACGCCCGCGGAAGGATATCCCACGCGTGGGCGGTCGCCGAGCTTCTTCGTTCGTACCTGGAGGATTACTCAAGCGTCAACGAGAAGGAATAAATGCTCATAATAACCGCAAGCCCGAGAAAGAACTCCAACTCCACGGCCGCGGCGCTCTTTCTTGCCGGGCTTTCCGGCGCAAAATACGGGACAGTTGACGTCAACCGCCTTAAGATTCACCCCTGCAACGCATGCGGAAAATGCTCTATTGCCGGCGACTGTGTTTTTTATGACGGCGGCGCACTCCTGATGGAAAAAGTAAAAAAAGCGCGCGCCGTCATTGTGGCTTCGCCCATATATTTTACGGGCGTTCCCGCGCCGCTCAAGGCCTTCATAGACAGGAACCAGGCGGTGTGGAGCCTTTATCATGCCGGGAAAATAAAAAAGGCGGAAAAAAAGGACGGCATCATAGTCCTTACCGAGGGACATTCAAAGCCGAAATATTTCAAACCCGCCGAGAGCGAGATAAGGGCGTTCTTTGCGGTCAATGGCATAAAGACGGTGGCCGTGGTGAAATTAAAAAACATGGACGAGGCCGGGACGGCCCTTAAAAAAAGCGCGAACCGCGCAAAGCTGAAAAAAGCGGCCCTGCTCATGGGGGCGAAGTGATGCTCGACAACGGGAACCTGAAGTCGTTCATAGGTTTTTTGCAGTATGAAAAGGGACTTTCGGAAAACACCGTGGAGGCCTACACATCCGACCTGAAATTATTCGACGCTTTCCTTGAAAAAACAAAACCCGCAAAAATAGACGAGGACACGCTTGTGGATTTCATATTTTATTTGAAGAGCTCGGCGCACATCAGCAGGTCTGTCGCGCGCGCACTTGTGGCGGTAAAGGGGTTTTACAGGTTCCTGACAATGACAGGGAAGATGAAAAATAGCCCTTTCGAGGAGATGGACTCATTCAAGGTAAAAGGGACCATTCCGGAAGTGCTCGCCGAGTCCGAGATAGAAAAGCTCCTGGCCGCGCCGGACATGACAAAAAAAGAGGGCATCAGGGACAAAGCCATCATGGAGCTCTTATATTCCGCGGGGCTGCGAGTCTCGGAGCTTGCCGGGCTTGAGCTAACAGACATCAACCTCGAGGAAAAAATGGTGCGCTGCTACGGCAAGGGGTCCAAGGAGCGCATGGTGCCGCTGGGCGATTACGCGGTGGATTCCCTAGCCGAATACATAGACATAAGGAAGGAATTTTTAAGGGATTTCTCGCAGCATCTGTTCCTTACCAGGCTGGGGAAAAAGTTCACGCGCGAGGGAGTCTGGAAGGTTGTAAAAGGATACGCAAAAAAAAGCGGCATAACCAAGGACGTTTACCCGCACATTTTCAGGCATTCTTTCGCCACGCATTTGCTGGCCGGCGGCGCGGACCTGCGCAGCGTCCAGGAAATGCTGGGACACTCGGACATATCAACCACGCAGATATACACGCACGTTGACAGGACAAGGCTGAAAAAAATACACAAGCAGTTCCATCCGCGGGGATAGGACGCGTTGTTCTGTCCTTGTAGGGGCGGACTCGCCCGGCACTTGTTTGGCATGGCACGGCTCAGGTTTTGGTTTTGCATGGCGGTCAGTGGTTTTTTTAGCCAATCGGGACGCTCTGGCCGTTGCCGGATGACACGGTAAAAGTGGTTATGAAGCTTTACGCAGCTATATTGACACATAAAAGTATTAATGTACGATTGGCAAAAAAAACCACTGCCGGCCATTTTTGGTTTGTCCCGGTATTATGTTTTGTCCATGTAGGGGCGGACCTGTGTGTCCGCCCGGCATTTGTTTGGCATGGTACGGCTCAGGTTTTGGTTTTGCATGGCGGTCAGTGGTTTTTTTAGCCAATCGGGACGCTCTGGCCGTTGCCGGATGACACGGTAAAAGTGGTTATGAAGCTTCACGCAGCTATATTGACACATAAAAGTATTAATGAACGATTGGCTAAAAAAACCACTGCCAGCCATTTTTAGTTTGTTCCGGTATTCCATGTAGGGGCGGACTCGCCCGGCATTTGTTTGGCATGGCATGGCTCAGGCTTGGCCTTGTATGGCAGGCAAGTGCTTTTTTTTCGCCCTGCCATCAAGCTCTATGCCGTGCAGGATGACATAGAAAAGGTGTAATTTAGCTTCACGCAGCTTAACTGAAATATAAAAGTATTAGGATGGCAGGCCGAAAAAAAACCACTGCCAGCCATTTTTAATTTGTTCCGGTAATTGTGGGCTTGTTCCCTGTAGGGACCGCCCCAAGCCATGCACGCCGAAGCTTCAGCGAAGGTGTGTGGCGGCCCGTCCCGGGCCTTGCTTTCAAACCCGGGGTTTATGAAAAACAATGGAGGGTAATATCAATGGGAAAAAGGTTCATTGTGATAACTTTGCTGGTGACCGCGGCCCTGGTTGTCGCCGTGTTCTGCGCCGGGCTCGGAATCAGGTCATACAGGGAAAGATCCTCGATGCACAGTTTCGAGGCTGTCGTGGCAAAAGTCGTCGACGGCGACACTGTCTGGACGGATAATGGTGAAAAGATCAGGCTGCTCGGCATCGACACGCCCGAGCTTCACCACCCCGATTATCCGGTGCAGGCTTTCGCACAGGAGGCAAAGGATTACGTGGCCGGCAGGATACTCGGGAAAAAATGCGTCTTTGAATACAGCGACCTTGACCATTACGACAAGTACGGGAGGACGCTGGCCTTTATTTACATCGACGGTGACCTTGTGAACGCCGAGATAGTGAAAAAGGGGCTCGGATACGCCAGCGTGAACAAATACCTTTCAAAGACCCGGGAATTCCTGGTAATAGAGAACATAGCCAAAAAGTTCAGGGTGGGTTTGTGGCAATATGAAGAGGGGGGGCAGAAGAAACAATGAAGGATGAAAACAAGAATTTTTTCCTAAAGACCGGGACCATCACAGCCGCGGCCTTGATAGTGGCCTTTTGCGTAAAGCTCTGGATAGTGGACGCTTTCCTTTCTCAGAGGAAACAGCCATCGTTTTCGCGCTCGGCCATAATCAACGGCGGCGTGAAAACAAACTGGGACAAGACAAAGCACGTCATAGACTGGCGCGACGCATCGAAGCACGTGGGGGATTACGTCGAAATAACAGGGACAATAGTGGCATCGCACAAGAACGACAAGATATGTTACCTTAATTTTGACAGGGATTACGTGAACAACGTGGCGCTCATCATCTTCGCGAGCAACTACGAGCGTTTTCCGAAGGATATGGAAAAATATTACCTGGGCAAAAAGCTGAAGGTTGAGGGCAGGATAAAGGAATTCAAGGGAAGGCTCGAGATACCCCTCGACGACACCGCGCAGATAACAGCGGTAAAATAAGAAGAACAGGGACAAGGCGGAAAAATATGCGGCAAAAAAAACATGCGGTAATAAAAAGAACCGGATTTTTCCTGATGTTCTTCCTTTTCTTTGCCGCCATGCAAGTCAACGCCTCAGGCGGCGCGCCGGCGTGGAACGTCCCGGAAGGCGCGGATAAAGGGACCGTGGTTCTGCTCGTATCCGACATCCATTTCGACCCTTTCGCGGACGGCGCGGCCAAGGAACTTGAAAAAACGGACATCGGTTCCTGGCGGGCCATACTTGAGGCCCTGGACAAGGGCAAATTTCCCGATTACGGCGATGATACAAATTTCAGCCTGCTTGAGTCTTCGCTGAAAGAAATAGGAAAGACCGCGGGCGGCGCGGATTGCGCGATAGTATGCGGGGACATGATATGCCACAGGTTCGAGGCAAAATACAGGCTCCACTGCTCCCTGACCGGGTCCGGCTCCGGGTTTGCATTAAAAACAATCGAGTTCCTTTCCCTTATGATTAAACAGTCCCTTCCAGGCGTTCCGGTTTATTATGTAGTCGGGAACAACGATTCCGACAACGGCGATTACAATATCAGGCCATCCGGAGAAATGCTTTCCGCCCTTTCATCCGCCTATGAAACAATAAGCTCGGACAGGAGAGCAAAAGCGGATTTTGCCCGGGGCGGATATTACGAGCTGCCGTTCCCCGGCATCGACAAAGGGGAGCTTATCGTATTGAACGACGTTTACTGGCACAGGGGATACAAGCGTTCCCGCAGGATAAAGGAACAACCCGGCGACATTGAAATAAAATGGCTGAAACAGGAACTCGACGCAGCCTCGGCAAAGGGGAAAAAGGCTTTGATAGCAATGCACATACCGCCGGGCATAGATTCTTATCTGGCGGCTAAAGACAAGGCATGCAAGGGGCCGGACGGCTTCCTGCTGCCCGGATACAACGACGAATTCCTGGCGCTTATGGCTTCACACGGCGCGGTTGTGGAAAATATTTTTTCCGGCCACACCCATTTTGACGATTTCAGGGTATTCTCAAATGAAGCCGGGCCGTTTTTGACGGTGTCGATAATCCCTTCCATAAGCCCGGTCCACGGGAACAATCCCGCTTTCGAGATGGCCATGCTTAAAAAAAACGGGGAGATCGCGGATAAGGCCGTATACAGCCTGGCGGGATACGGGGTCAGCGGCGCCTCGCCGGCGTGGGGGCTTGAATACATGTTTTGCGGCGCTTACGGCGTCGGGGATATGGGCCCGGCGAGCATGGCTTCACTTGCGGAATCTATCGGGGAAAAAGAGGCCGCCCGGGACAGCTATTTTTCCTTTTATACGGCCGGCAACACCCTGCTTTCCATGCTGCTGGTAAAACAAAGCGCTGCTTACGGCTGCGCGCTGACCGGGGAAAATTTCAGCGAATACGCGGAGTGCGGCTGCGGTGTTAAATGATAATTATCAATTTCCAAACAGGTTATTAACTCCTTCCGGGTAGTATTATAACCGCACCGTTGATTATTCTAATTTTAAATTTTGCAAAAAAAGGAGAGAAATATGAAAAGAATTCCAAGGATATTTTTTGCCCTGTTTTTTTCCGTTTTATTATCAACATGCATGCTTTACGCATCCGCAAAGGTATACGTGCCGGCCACGGACGTGGACCTAACTAAAATTTTACCGCCCCCGCCCGCGCAGGATTCCGTCAGGACAAAAAACGAAATAGCCGAAATACTCGATTTTCAGGAAAGCCGGACCGACAAAATGGTCAAGTACGCGCAGGCCGACCAGGAAATAAGCGTATTCAGGTTTTCCGACATCATGGGCGACAAATTCACAAGGGAAAATCTTCCCTTTACGGAAGAATTTTTTCACAATGTTACGGCAAACGCTTCCATAATATCCGGGCCTGCCAAGGATTTCTGGAAAAGGCCGAGGCCGAGCGTTTATGACCCAAGGGTGAAGCCGTGCGTAAAGGTCCCGCCGAACGCCGCGTACCCGAGCGGACATTCCACGGCAGGCAACCTTATGGCAATAATACTGGCGAATATGGTCCCGGAAAAAAGCGCGGAAATATACGGGCGCGGCTGGGATTTTGCGGTCAACAGGATAATAGGAGGGGTGCATTACCGCAGCGATTCGGAGGCCGGGCGCATGGCGGCCACGGTTATCGCGGCATTTATGTTTAAAAACCCGGATTTTTTGGCCGATTACGAGAGGGCAAAAGCCGAGATACGCAGGGCGCTCGGCTATGAAGACAAGTCAGCCGGGAATTAGATACTATCCCTGAAGAATAAAAAAAGGCCGGTCCCCGCGCGGGAAACGGCCTTTTTTTTTAACGGGGAAACCTAACCCGCAGCCAGTAATTTTTTTACATTGCTGGAAAAATTAATAAAACCATGGGGCTTGTTCAGGTAACCTTTGGCCCCGAGCCTCACGGCCTCGTCTATGACTTCCTGCGTCTTGACCGAACTGCACATCAATACATCGATGGTGGAGGTGATGGGATTGGACCTTAATTTTTTCAATGTTTCAAGCCCGTCCATCTCGGGCATTTCCACGTCAAGTATGATGAGGTCCGGCTGTATTTCCGCGGCGACCGAAAGACCTTCCCTGCCGTTGGACGCGGAGTAAATCGAATAATCTTCCTTGGAAAGATAGATGCCCGCCAGTTTTTGCTGCAGGGGTGAATCATCAACGATAAGTATCTTTTTCATCTGCTACTCCTCCTTTTTTTTTGCAAATGATATTTTTGCCGGCAGGCCGGAAACTAACGAAAAAAGCCTGTCCAATGCGTCGAGAACCGGGCGCTTGCCGATGCGCTGCTGCGTATTTTCGCGGCCGCTGTGCCTTCCCACGACGCGCGTCAGGGTGGATACCATGTCGTTCAAATATTTGGACTGCTGCAAAAGGCTGCTGCTTTCGGCAAGGGTCTCGTTAGTGCTTTCGGTCATTTTGTTTATCACCCTTTCCATCTCTTCCACGCTGACGTATATCTGCTCTATTTCCTTTGACTGGTCGGCCGAAGCCCCGGCCACCTTGCTGATGAGGGCGGACAGCATGGAGAAAGAATTCCCTATCTCATCAAGGTCTTTTCTCACAGACGAGCTTATATCGACCCCCACGGAGACGTTTTTTTGGACTTCACGTATGAGTTTTGTGGTGTTTTTTGCCGCCACCGAGGATTTTTCCGCGAGGCGCCGGATCTCCTCCGCCACGGCGGCAAAGCCGCGGCCGGCTTCGCCGGCCCTTGATGCCTCTATGGACGCGTTGACCGCCAGTATGTTAGTCTGGAAAGCTATGTCGTCTATGGTGCTTATTATGTCCGCGGTTTCGTCCGAGGATGTTTTTATGTTGTGTATCGAATTTATGGCTTTTTCCATGTTTTCAATGCCGCCGGTTGTTATCTTGTGCGTGTCGTCCGTCATGTTTTTCGCCTTGGTGGTGTTTTCGGCGTTGCGTGCGATCATCGCCGATACGAGTTCGAGCGAACCCGAGGTCTGCTCAAGAGAGGCCGCCTGCTCTGAAGTGCCCGCGTCAAGCATCTGGCTGTTCTTCTCCGATTTTTCCGCGGCTTTTGAAAGGCTGTCGGAGGCTTCCCTTATGGAGGATATTACGCGCTGTATCGGCGTTCCTATGGATCCTGCGATAAAAAGGGCGAGGACTATTATAATTAAAATGCTGAAAACAAAGATCCAGCCGACCGAGGTTATCATGGAGTTAAGGGATGAAAATGCCGTCTTTTTGTCGAGGTCGGCTATTATGGCCCATTTAAGGAAAGGTATCGAGACCGGTGAATAGCTCGATAAAACATCGTTTCCCATGTAGTTTTTTGTGTATTTGACCGAGGTCCTGTTGTAATCGATGGCTTCATGAGCCGCTTCCGTGTCGACCATGCTGTGCTTTGCGCCGGTCTCCAGAAAAGAGGCCTTTACCGAATGTTTTTCCGGGTCAATGAACGAATTGGAGCGCATGAGTTTGTCCGGCCCGATAAGGTATACCTCTCCTATATAAGCGTCTGTGTCGGTATGGCCGTTGCTCCGCGCGGATTCCCTGAAGATATCCGATTCCTGGGTTATGGAGTTTATGGAGTCCGCGGATATCGTGCATATCATTACGCCGCGCGTCGATCCGGATTCCGTTATGGGAGACGACAGAAAAACCACGGGTCCGTACAGCTTGTCCAATTGCTGGTAATCCTGGATGTTGAAATTTTTCAGGCCGTTCAAAAAGGCTTTTGAAACATTTGTGCCGGAATAATTGCGTGAGTTGAGGCTGACCCCCTCCTTTATGGTCCCGGATACGCTGAAAACCACCGAACCGGCGGAATTCACAAGAAGAACGTCGGAATAATCGTAAGTGTTCATAAAATCCGAAAACAGTCGGGTGTATTTTTTTTTGGCGGCCGCGGACACTCCGGCCTGACCGAAGGCTGCTTCGATCTCGTCGTAAGCGCCTGTGAAAGCCGGGTCAAGGGCGGCGAACATCATTGATTGAACCTTGAAAGCGAAAAATTTTTCTATCTGGGACTGCTTGATCTTGCGTATGGAATCGATGTTTGAGAAGGAGAGCAGGTTGAGTATCCTTCCCATCTTGTCCATTCCGTCGAGTGTGATCACAAAAGCGGGAAAAATGCCGACGATGAGGAAGAACATAAGAAGTTTAGTCTTAAGGTTTAAGTGTGTCTTCTTTTCCATCATATCCTCCGTTTGTTATGGTGCCGCGATATTTCAGATATCGAGCCAGTCCATCCATTTAAAGAAGGCCCCGAGCTCAAGTATGGCGGCCGTGCCCTGCGGGCATTCTACAGCGCCGTTTACGGGGCCGCCGGGTACCGGAAAAAGCTCCCTGTCCATGGGTTTTATTTCTTTTTTCGAAAAACTGAAACTGCCCAGGAACGAATCAGCCAGTATGCCTATGGCCGCTTTTCCGTTCTTTGACGTTTTTATCATGATGAAACAGCTCTTTGCCGAGATATGCTCCGCGGCGGCTTCCGAAAGCGTGCAAAGGGATATAACGGGGCATATTTCGCCGCCGTAATTGATGAGCCCGCGTATATATTCCGGCGCGCCGTTGACAAGAACGGTATCCATGCACGGTATTATTTCGCAGACATACCCGTAATCCAGGGCAAAAATAGCGCCGCACGATGAAAATATTACATGCATGTTCTCTTTGGATTCGTCCTGTAAAAGAGAGCCCGTTGCCTGTTCCAATTAAAACCTCCAAAAGGCCCGGACCGTATAAACCCGCGCCTTGTTATCCTTGATGAATATACAAAAAAAGTATTAATTGCGGGTTAAGCCACGGTGAATTTTTAAATTTGTTACGGGTGTTTTTAACTTAATTAAATCAAACGGCAGTTTAACAGCCGGTTAACAAATTAATGGTCTAATACCGCAAGAACAGGAGGGCCTAAACTATGGAAGAGATGCGCATAGAGCTCACGGAGGACCTTGTAAAGGAATTCGCCGAAGAAACCATTGTAAATATTGCAAAGGCACAGGCGGCCATTGTGGCCCTCGAGTCCGCGCCGGGCGACCATGAACTTATTAATACCGCATTCAGGTCTTTTCACACCCTGAAAGGGTCGGCGGATTATCTGGGTATGACCGCGATCAAGGAATTCGCCCATTATATAGAGGATATACTCGGGGCGGTCCGGTCAAAAAAAAGTATTTTGGACAGTTTTATGGTCACGGCATTGCTGGAGGCAAGCGACGCCCTGAAGAACGAGGCGGTGCTGATAAAAAAACAGGAAAAATTCGACCGGGAGCGGTTTAACTTTGAGGTATCAATAATATACAAGGATTTCATCATGAAAACCATACCGGGCGCCGGAGAAAAGACGCGGGAAGACGCGGAGAAAAACACGGAAAATTCCGTGGTTGATTTTTCGGGCAGCGACGGACTTCAGGATGAGATGGAGATAAGGATAGATTCGAACAGGCTGAATTACTTCATGGCCAACCTGGGCGAGATACTGGCGCTTGAGCCTTATCTAAGGGCGGACATGTCGGAAATCGCGGGCCAATTTCCGGAAAAGTCCGCGGCCATAGAAAGGAACCTGTCGAAATTTTCAAGGTCGATAGACCGGCTGAAGAACAGCGCTTACGGGTTAAAAATGCTCCCTTTAAAGAGCGCGTTCGTAAAAATGTCCAGGCTCATAAGGGACCTTTCCGTGAAATCAGGTAAAAAATTAAGGCTTGTCACCAGCGGAGGCAATGTCGAGATGGACAGGGAAATAGTCGAATCCATCGCCGAACCGATGCTTCATCTGATAAGGAACGCGAGCGACCACGGCATCGAGCCGGCCCGGGAAAGGACGGCCGCGGGAAAACCAGAGGCCGGGCTGATCAATATCAGCGCATCGATGCAGGAAGGTAGCGTTATAATAAATATAAGCGACGACGGCAGGGGGATCGACGGGAAAAAAGTGCTGAAAAAGGCCGTGGACGCGGGACTTGTATCCGGCGAAGCGGAATTGACCGAGGATGAGGTTTTCAGGTTCATAATGTCGCCGGGATTTTCGACCGCGGATAAAATAAGCGAAATATCTGGAAGAGGAGTGGGCATGGATGTGGTCGCAAAAGCCGTAAAAAAAATGGGCGGCACCGTGAGGATAAAATCCATTCAGGGCCAGGGAACCAGGGTGTCGATGAGGCTGCCGGTGGTGCTTGCGGTGATCGAGGCTGTTGTGGTGCAGATCAACAATGAAAAATACGCATTGCCAGCCGAGAATGCGGGATATGTATTTTGCGGAAGCGGCGGGAATGAGGGAATAAAACTTGTGGATCTGTCGGACGGAAAATGCTCGTCCGGAATATATCTTGAGGTAATTGCAGGAGGAAAAAAGGCGGCTCTGCGGGTGGACAGAATCCTGGCCCCGCAGCCCATAGCCATAAAAAAGATACACACGTTAAAACTGAAAGACACGCTGTTTTCGGGCGCCACCGTCCTGCAGGACGGCCGTCCGGCACTTATAATATCGGCGGATAAGCTGGTAAAAGCAGAGGCATAAGACCGGAACTTTAGTTCAAAAGGAGGCAAAAAATGAAAATGGCAGCCGTAAGGTATCCTGTAAAAAGCAGGGAGCAAATAAAGGAAGAGATAATCAAAAAATCAATGGACGAAATGGAGCTGAAGTTGTCGGGTCCCGGGATGAAAAGGTTCATGACCCTGGACAAAACGGAACAAAAACGGTTCGTGGCAATGGTCATAGGATCTCCGGCGCGCGGGAAATGAGCCTTTATCTAAACGCGCACCATGGTGAGTTCCTTTAAAACGCGGTTCCAGTCGTAATTTTCCGATACGTTGCGCGCCGCCCTCTTTTTCATCTCCAGGAATTCGATGTTGCCGGATTCGCTCATGTCGACCAGGCGCGATATTTTTTCGCGCCAGTCCCCGGGGTCGTTTGAGCGGGCGACAAGGCCGGTTACCTTATCCAGTATAATATCCTGCGGGCCTCCGGTATCGGAAACAACGCAGGGAAGGCCGCAGGATTGCGCCTCGAGCACCGACATGCCGAAGGTATCGGTGACGCTGGGAAAAACGAAAATATCGGAGCCCGAAAGCACCACCGGCAGCATCTGCTGCTGTACCTTGCCGGGGAAAAATATTCTGGGAAAACAGGCGCACCTGCGCTTGAGCTCCTTCAGATGGGGCCCGTCGCCCAAAATTATAAGGTTCAATGAAGGGTGTTTTTCAAGCAGTTCCAGATATACATTCGCAAGAAAATCAAGGTTTTTGTCCTTTGATATCCTGCCAGTGTAGATGAGCGACGTGCCGTCGCCTATGCCGAGAAATTCGCGCAGGAAAAGACGGCCCCCGGGCCTGTTCGAGAAAAGCCTTGAATCTATGCCTCTCCTGAAAATCGACATTTTTGAGGGTTCAAAACCGCGCGAGCGCAGTATGGAAATATATTTCTCTGAGGGGACCCGGACCTCGTCCATGGAAGAATAGAACCACCTTGTGTAGGCCTCGACAATGGAGGCTGCGGATTCGTCGTTTATGATCTCCAGGGACTGCGACGTAAAATCGGTGTGATATATGCCGGAGCACTTTATTCCCATAAGTTTTGCGGCAAGGTATCCGGTCATGCCGACAGGGCCGGGCGTTGATATTATTATTTCGTCCGGCTCGAAGGCGTATATTTCCTTGAGCGCCGCAAGGATCGAAGGCACCTTGATGGAATACTTTTCATAATAGGGCAGCTCGAACGAATGAATGTAAGGCACGTTTATTATGTTGAAAGGCAGCCCCTTCGCCTCCTCGCCCGAAAGGCAGGTGACAAGCTTTATATTCTTTTTATTTATATAGGATTGCCAGCCGAGGGTTTTCAGAGTGACGGAAACACCGTTGAGGTCGTTAAGGGTGTCCGTGAACCACAGTATCCTTTTTCCTTCAGGAGCGTTCAACTCGCTGAACCTCGATGCAAAAGACATGACAACGCCGCGGTTCTCATGGATGTGCCTTATTGTCGTGAAAAACGGCGCGGCCAGGAATATCCCGGTGATGGACGAGGAGACGTTCTTGATAAGGGAGACGATATCGCCCCGGTTAAGGTCCTTTTGCAGTGATACAAGCAGATTTTTTAAGAATTCGTCGGTTATCATCGTTATCTTGTCGTAAACAATGTCAAGTTTTTCCTCCACGGGAACACCGGCGCATTCCTTAAGGTCGTCGACCAGCCCGGCCAGCAGTCCCTGCATGCCCTTTTGCGCACCGCTGAAATATTTCGCCTTTCCGACCTTGAGCTCGTTTTTCAGCGACAGCTTTTTTTTCTCAAAAACATATTCCGTAAGCTGGCTCAAAAGGCTTCCCGAGAGCCCCGAACCTTTGCGCTTGGAAAAGTCGTAGGCTATCTTGTATATGGCGAACGCAAGCCCCTTGAAATCATTGTGCCTGCCCGCGGCAAGGGACCGCTTGTCTTTTATTGACGCCAAAAATTCCGCGGGAGACTCT